>ERZ1031746.31-NODE-31-length-75541-cov-12.267493_pt1 | contig 75541 bp, 83 predicted proteins | sample MGYA00518171_ERZ1031746 | MGnify/ENA primary metagenome ERZ1031746 (study PRJEB33719, sample SAMN04261238) | wastewater metagenome | biome: rural village; feature: human; material: feces | host: Homo sapiens | place: El Salvador | collected 2013-01-07 ...
GAAGAAGAAACGGTGTTGGCGTTCGTTCTTGTGGCAAGGTTGATGACGGTTGTCCTTGCCGGCCTCCGGCACGTAGCAAATGGTTTCCTGCAGGCTATCGAAAGCCTGTCAACCCCAGTGATATGGGTTGAACGGCGTGAACTTCAGTCGTTCAACCCATGTCTTTACTGCTGCCACCTTGCAAGGGTGGCGATTCCAAGGTCTTGTCCTCACGCCCATGCGGGCGTGAGTTGCCTTGGTAAGAAATGTTTTTTGGTGTCTCTCTTCGGTTTTCAATCGTCCTGCATCACGTGCGTGGTGGTAGGGGTTGGCTTCCTACGCAGGATGCTTCACGCCGGCGTGGATTGCTCTTGGCCGGTTTGAAAGGAGAGAGTGTTTTGACTTCCTGTTTGGGCAGGAGGTGTTGGTTTCCTCTTTCGATTCATTTATGTGGACACATTCAGTATAATATGTTTCTTGAGCTCTGGCAACACCAGTTCAAGGGAAAAGCCATCAAACCATTGAAAACACTGGAATCCACAGGGAAAAAACAAGCCGACAACAACGGCGTGTCGCACTATCGGCAAAAGAAAACACACCCGGAAAAATCCACTATGATGTCAACCATGACAAAAAACAGCGTTGACCATCCGGACGATCACGAAGCCAAGATCGCCCGCCCGACCGAGCTTGCCCTCGAACGGGTGGCCACGCTTGCCGACATCGAAAGCCGACAGCCGGACAGCAAGGAAATCTGGTACGGCCATTCAATCCTCACCAGCACCCTGTTTCCGGCCACTCCCCCAGCGGAAGGCACCCCCTTCGTCAGCAAGGACAACAACACCGTCGAATATATCCTCGAAGCCGGTATCGATAGCCTCACCCGATCGAGGGACTACCCGTATGGGAAATACCCTCGGCTGCTGATGGCATGGATGGCCAAACAGATCAGATCCGCAGGCGCCCGGAAAACCACGACTGTGGATCCGGCGCAGCACACCATCACCATTCCAAGCATGTACCAGCTATCCGAAGAACTCGGTATCCCACGCGGAGGCCAATCATCGAAACGCTTGCAGGAACAGTTGCGCCGACTTCTGTTCTGTCATATCAGCATCAGGCAGAAGACGGGGTTTGCAGGCAACCGTGACCGGTTCGATTCCGTGAACATGCAGATGGTGAAAGCCGTCAGCTTCCTGAACGACAATAACAATCAGGATTTCAGCGGAGCGAAGTTTATTCTCACCGACGAGGTGTGGGACAGGCTTGCCCAAGAGTCAGCTCCGTTCGATACCCGAGCCACCAACTATCTGCTGAGCGGCAAATCCGTGCTCCCCTACGACGTGTACGTGTGGCTGACCGGCACGTTCAAGAACCTGCGTCATGACCTCACGTTGGATTGGGATTGGCTACATGGACGTTTCGGCGACAGCATTAAGGAACGCCGCGTATTCAGAGCCAAGTTCCGTGATGCGTTGAAGAAAGTCCACGAAGTGTATCCCGCCGCGAACGTGGAAACCACCAGGGACGGCGTCATCCTGCACCCGTCCCCCACGTCAGTACCACCCAAGGCAGAACGGCGTGCATTGGACGAGGGGCGGGGCGATTGGCAGTGATAGGCCACTAATCGTCCCGCCCCATTCGCCGATGCTGCTCAGTGCTTGACGCAGTCGGTTTTGACGCTGATGCCCTTTTCCAGGCTCAGCGTTATCGTCTGCGAGCTTTCGCCGCATTTGATGTCCCCCATCACCATTCCAGTAATGGAGACTCCCGCGAACGCCACAATCAACACCAACGCGACTACCATTTTCTTCATCGCTACACTCTCTTTCTGGAAGCTCTAGGCTTCCCTCTCTGTTAATATTGCGAGCCGGTTTTCTCGACCCAATATGGAATATCGGAGACGAGCTTTTCCTGCTCGTATGGTTAATATCTGGCGTGTTCGCGATTGAAGCGTTTTTTCTGAAGTTGATGGCCTATCGGTGTAGCGACACGTGGCCTATCGGTGCAGTTTTCGATTTTTTTAAAGTTGGTTCGTGGATTGTGTTCTGTGAGCAGTGGCCTATCGGTGCAGTTTTGGTTGCGTGCGGAAACTTTCCCGGCTTCGAGAACGGGCTGGCTTTTTCCTTTGCCGCGGTAGTGGCCTATCGGTGTAAAACCCGATGTACTGGATAGTGGACTATCGGTGCAATCCCGCCGATTCGTTGATGGCCTATCGGTGCAGTTTTTTTTGACCGTATTGATGGCCTATCGGTGCAAAGCCTTCCGGTCAGAGTCTCGGATAGGTGGATACCGCAGTTTCCGACCGCTATGAAAGGCTTGTGTTCCGCGACTCCGGGAAAATAGTGGCCTATCGGTGTAAAATACCTGATTCCCAGTCATGCTACGTTTCTTTCCGATAGCCTCGTGCCCTGTATACTGACCCTATCCGACACTCTTCGCGGATAGTGGACTATCGGTGTAATCAGTAGTGGCCTATCGGTGTAATCGTCTTTGGTGACGGTCTTCCGGCGTGGAGTATCCCTGCAACGGTAGTGGCCTATCGGTGCAGTTTTAGTGGCCTATCGGTGTCGTTTTCATGGACTATCACTGTCGAATCCGTGGACTATCGGTGTAATGAACCTGCTCAAACCGCTTCTCCCGTAAGGTCTGACGGGCAGTGCTTATAGTCATACTACATACTTGACATACTCTCTTATAGCAGGAAGAACGAGAACGAACGATAGTGGCCTATCGGTGAATACATTTACACCGATAGGCCACTATCTTGATCTCCTAGGAGGTTGCATCCATCAGCTCATTCGTTGGTACGAGTCGAAAAGAATCCTCAACCGTGCATCATCGTCATCCTTCAACCATTTATCGGCTCCGAATGCGACATCCACAATCTTGTCCAACTCCTCGTGAGCCTGTCTCAAATCCAATGGCATGTATTTCGGATCATACAGGGTCTTCAGGCTGCTGGTCGGATGAACTGCCCGCACAGAGATTATGTCTTGGCCGGCTTCAATCAGCTTTGTTCTGACACCTTTATCCAAAGTAGGCGCCGGAAGATTATTCCAAACGACAGTAGATGAAAAACGTCTCCGAGATTCCAGCTTTCCTCCTGCGATATCTTGCCAGACGGTATACATCCTGGATTCAATCAGAGAAAACAGTAGGCCCGCATCAATTCCACATACGAAACAGCTATCCACAACAATTGAGTTTTTCACGTAACCGCATGGCATATATTCACGATTCTCAGAAAAGACTCGGGGAATGACGAGTAGGTTCGAGTCAGTTGGATACTCGGTCATCCGGAAGAGCCAAGGGGTATGCCGGAGCTTGTATGCGTCGCCTGTTTTCTTTGATGTTTCTCTGAATTGTCTGACCATGTTGACTCCTTCACGTAGGAATTTGGATTTTTTCGATTTCGTTCGGTTCCACGTCAACAAGCCATAAACACCACCTGTCCTTGCCTTTGATGAGTTCGTCGGCGCCTACGCATTTGCGTACGTATTTCGCAGCGATCGGGTCGTTCATGGCCTGTTTGTATTCGGCTTGGGTTTTCAGCATCAGTCCTCCGCCGTCCGCGGGCTTCAACCCACTGACGGCGGAGGACTGTGAACCCAATGGTGTCATGCGTTTACTGATGAAGATATCCGGGCCGGGAATCAGATACGGGTTGATATGCGGCACGGTTTCAACCTGATCCAGCTTGTACAACGTGGCATTGCCGTGAGCCATACGGGTAAACCCAGTGACGATCACGGAAACACCGGCGACAATCCTTGACTGGGCATCCCATTTGAAACTGGTGCAGGCGAACTTGATATGCCAACCGTCATCGATCAACGGTTTGAACAGGGCGGCTACCGGCTGGCCTTGGCAGATGCTGTTCGTGGACACGAACGCGAACTCGGCGCCTGGTTTCACGCAATATTGGGAGGCCTTGCGAAACCAGCAGGTCACATAATCCAGGTATCCGTCGTATTGGTCGCCCCATACGAGTCGCATGTCCTCGCGTTGCTCGTCGGTTTTCTGCGATTGGCCGATGAACGGCGGGTTGCCCATCACGTAATCGCATTCCATGCCGGGCAGGAGCGTGTTCCAGTCGAGTCTAAGCGCATTTGTTTCGAGAATGTGCGCGGTGTCTTTGAATGGGAGTCGCGGCACGCCGCTGATGCTGCTGCTGGTGTCGTCGAGCATCTGCTGTTCGGCTATCCATAAGGCGGTTCGTGCCACGGCGCAGGCGAAACCGTTGATTTCGATTCCGTAGAAATGATCGATGGACACGTGGATGTTGTTGACGGTGTCGCCCATATCGAGCTGCAATTGGCTGGCTGGCAGCGTGTTCTTCATGGTGACGAGGTCTTTGATGATCCGGTTCTCCATGCGTCGTAGTTCGAGGAACGTTTCGGTCAGGAAGTTTCCGGAACCACAGGCGGGGTCAAGGAACTTGAGGCTGCCGATATGCTGTTGCAATGCCATCAACGCTTTGGTTCTCGCGCCGCCCGCGATGGGACTGTTTTCGGCATGCTCCAGTTCGGCTTTCAAATCGTCGAGGAACAGGGGTCAATGACCCGGTGAATGTTACGGACGCTTGTATAGTGCATGCCGCCTTTACGGCGTTCGTCACGGCTCAGCGTCTCCTCCATCAAGGAACCGAAGATGACCGGGCTGATGTCACGCCAGTCGAACTTTTCACTGATCAGCAGTAGCGTGTCGCGTAGCTCTCCGGTCAACGGTGGCACGTCTATGAGCTCGTTGAACAGGCCGCCATCCACATACGGGAAGGATTTGAGCCGTGGATCGGGATATTTGGGCCGGTTCTCGGGTGCTGTGTCCAGGTAGAGGAACAGATCATACAGGTCGGTGTGCAGCCTGTCCGGCGAACTGTGCTCCACATAATCATGGAAGGCGTTTGCCATGAACAGGCCCGCATCCTCCGCATACAGGCAGAATACGATACGCACCGTGATCATCGCCAACGCCATGTGTTCGACCGGATCGTCAGGGTTCGGGAAGCATTTCGCCAACGCGTCATGCAACTGGGCCACGTAGATGCCGGCTTTGACGCTCAGCTCCTCCTGTTGGACGACACGAATGGTCTCCTTTGTGGATTCGCGTTGGAACAGGCGCGCCAGTTCGTTGACATGATTCGGTAGATCCGCGAGAGTGAACTCGGATTGTGGTTTGCTGGCGATCCAATCCTGTTCGAGGTCGTAGATGCGGAATCGGCCGAAATTGCAGGTGATCAGTACGGTCGGTTTTTCCGATGGCGGCAGATTGTCCGCATACCGTTTCGCCTGTTGGATTGGTGTGAGCATCAATCCTTGGCGTTTCTCCGGCTTGTCCAAGTCCACGCCCAATGATTTCTGTTCCACCAAGACACGGGATTTGATCATCAGCACGTCGATGTACCCGTTCAATCCGGTTTTTCGTTCGAAACATACGGTTTTCGGATTGTTCGTGTCAGATAGTTGCAGCACGTCCTGCAACAGTTCCATCCAGAAGCTTCTTGCTTCGCTTTTCTCGTTGCCACGGTTCTGCCAGTTCTGGGCGAAAAGGGTGGCACGGTTCCTGAGTCCGGTGAGAGTGCTGTCCACTTGATTTTTCCTTGCGGAGTCAAGCGACGGCCATGATTCTTCTTGCTTTCGGGGATTCCACCGGACAAAGGAAATCCTTGGACAAGGCCGTGGCCTATCGCTGTATTTTTTGCGGAACGTCGCCCCTCTTCTGCGATGATCCACCTGTTTCTGTTGTCTAATCGGTTGTTTCGGCGGCTTCTTCGGCCATTTGAATGCGTTCTCCAATCCATCGCATGACCGGTACGGCCATGCTGTTGCCTAACGCCTTGTAACGGGCCCCGTCCGGAGCGTGCTCCTTGTTTCGATATGGAATATCGGTGTAATCGTCGGGAAAGCCTTGCAGGCGTTCGCATTCTCGTGGGGTCAAGCGGCGGACGGTAAGCCCGTCCTCTGTACGCTCTTCTGCGTCGGCGGTGATGCTCGTATCCTGCTGGGATAATGAGCCTTTTCCTTCGTCGGAGTCGTCTGCCGGATAGATGGACGGCGGGTCCTTCTTCGCATGCGAAGTCAAGGTAGGAGCCAGATTCACACTGGTCATCGCATTCGTCTGACCGTCAGCCCGGCAAATATACGTCTGCTGTTTGGCTCCCTGACGCACTACCAGCGCTCCGGCGACATCCCCCTGTTCTCGACTATCATCACACTGGTTCTGAGCGAATGCTACAACCGGGTTATGATCGGTCTTCAACGTGGGGCTTATCTCCCCTAAGCCGAGGCTTCGGGCTTTTGACCCCTGATTGTAGAGGAATGCGACCGGTTGCACTTGTATCAGTGGAACCTGGTTGCCTCCGGTTCCGGCCCGTGCGGTCAATGTCTGGCTGACATCATCATGCGCGTATCGGAGTCTGGCATCGGTTGGATTGAAATCCAACGCAGCCACTGCGGTACTGTTCGTCCGATCCAACGTGTTCATCACATCGTCCTGTTTGACGAGTTTCCCGTTGCTGCCGGTTTGCGCTGTCTGGCAAAGCCAGACACCATCGGAATCCTCACGCTGTATGAGGACGGAAGAGGGGTGTTCCGTCCTCAACATAGGCGAATAATCGTTGTAGGCGATGTTTTCCGCCGAGTCCCGAGCATCCGCATCAAACCCTCTGACTGTCAAGCGGCCAGAATCATGATCTGTCGTTCCAACGCATCCATGAGCCTCTTCGGTAAGGGCTTGCCTCTTCTGTCGGCTCGACTGATGATCCCACGACATGCTTTCGCGCTCAAAAAGTACTTCCGCGCAACGCGCGGTTCCAAGACTTCCAACAAGGAACACACGCTCGCGTCGTTGGGCCACGCCGAAAAACTGCGCATCCAATACTCGCCATGCCAGACCATACCCGAGCGCATCCATCTCTGACAGGAGCTGTCGATAAGCCCCCCCCCGCTCGCTTGTGAGCGCTCCTGGGACGTTCTCCCAGACAAACCAACGTGGACGGAGCTCACGTACCGCTCGAACGTATTCGAACATGAGTCCGGAAGCCCCGGCGAGTCCTTCTCGCTTGCCTGCGACAGAGAAGGACTGACAAGGCGATCCTCCGACAACAATGTCTGCTGCTCCCACATACGGGCTCCAATCGATTTTCGTGATATCTCCAAGATTCGGGATATCCGGGTAATGGTGTTGCAGGACGGCGGATGGGAATGGGTCGATTTCGCTGAATGCCAGCGGCTCCCACCCCAATGGCTGCCATGCGACGGTGGCGGCTTCTATTCCGCTGAAGATGCTGATGTATTTCACTGGCGTAGGAGTTTCTCAAGCTGTACTTCGGCGATGGCGGCGTTCATGTAGCCGCGCGTGTGGAAGTGTTTCGGGTTGAGGCAGCCGATGGCCCAAGTGATGCGTCCTGTGGCGTTGTCCACGTGGCGTTGGGCTTCCAACGGTTGCCCGCAGTTGGGGCAGAACCATGCTTGCTCCATGTGTGTTCCTTAACGTTTGTGTTTGATGTTGCGTCGGATCATGCCGAGTCGGCTTCGACTGGTATGACCGGTGTTCGGTCTGGGAGTTTGCCGTCTGTGTAGTTTATTTCCCGTCTGGCAGTGGGGATTCGTCGGGGATACTCCATGAGGCGAATGTTTTCCCCAGAAAACCGAACAGGACGGGATGCGGTCGCATCAGACGAGTTTCCCGATCAGGCTGATTGAGATGATCAGCACGACCCACAGGAGTGCGATGCCAACCGTCCAACGGTTGAGGTTCTTTTCAGCGACTCCGGATGTGCCCGCGTTCGCAGTCAGGCCGCCGCCGAACATGTCGGACAATCCACCTCCCTTGCCCTTATGCAGAAGAATTAGCAGGGAAAGCAGAACGCTCAATACTGCGACGATGGTTTTCAGAACGATGATGAGAACGGCCATAGGATTCCTTCGAATTGGAAAACAATGATGAGAATGATGAGGATCGTCAGATAGGCGACAGTCCACCGACGGTAGACGGTTCGATGCTGTGGATTATCCGTCCACAGGCTCATGATCAGGAACGAAACCAGTGCGATGGTCGTCCAGATCAGCAGGGCGAGGACGATGGGATGGTTGACCGTCACCCGAACACCATGAGGGTCAGTTTGCCGAGCCCGAAGTCCATGCCCGTGACAAATAGCATGAGCAGGATCACGAAACTGAATGCAGCGATACTCCATGCCAGCCATTCGCGTGCCGTCGGCGTGACGGTCTTGCGCAGTTCATCGAACACCTGGCGGACGTATCGGCCGACCGTCAGAAAAACATTGGTATGTGGATGGGTTTTTTCAGCCAATGAAAATCTCCTTGAAACAGAGAAGAAGCCCTGTGGTGCCGAGAAGCAGTCCGAGGAAAACCAACAGTACGCATAGGTAATAGGCGAGACTCCAGAACCTGACCTCCCATTTCCGGCGTATCTGCACGGCCCGTGCGGAGCCGCTGGCGAAAGCGATGGCCATCTGCAGGGTCAGCCATGCGGCTGCATATCCTCCGACGGTGACCAGCACATGTTCGGTTAGCATGGGCTTCTCCCTGATATGAGTTGATGGACGGTCTGCTTCCCCTCTATATGCGGGAAGCGAACCGTCTGGAAAGGTCAGTCGGTTTCGGACTCGTTCTGAGCGGGGCCGTGAATCTGAGCGAACGTGCGAGTCTCGTCATCTTCGAGGTCCTCCGCCTGCGGCTTGACGCCGTCACCCTGTTCCGCGGAAGCTGCTTCCGGCTGCGGGGCATACAACCCTACGGTCTTCCGGCCCTCCCCGTACTTCTTGCCAAGGAACTCATTGACCTCGTCGAGACGGGCCATGATCTCCTTGGTCAGGGAATCAGCCTTGTCCGCGATTGCCTGACGGCTTGCAGCATACTCATCCGCCTTTTGACGGGTTTGATCGGACAGTTTCTGAGCGGCTTCGATGATGCGTTCGGACTGGCCTTTCGCTTCGGCTAGATGCTTGTCGGCATCTTTCTTAGTGTCGGACATCAGCTGGTTCGCGGTAGCGCGGCTCTGCTGACGAATCTCTTCCGCTTCCTTGTTGGCGGCGAGCTTGATTTCGGTAGCGTGGTTTTCAGCTTCGCGATACAGGTTCTGCGTGTCGGCGAGAACCTTCTGCACGCCTTCGCCCAAATTGTTGTACGGGTTCTCCAGCTTGGTCTGCAGCTGCTGGTTCTGCTCAGTCAGCTGCTTGATCTGCTCGTTGAGTTGGGCGTTGGCCTGTTGGAGTTCGCGATTCGCGGCTCCCGCCTGGTTGAGTTGCCCATTGATGGTATTGAGTGTCTGATTGAGCCGGTCGATGGCGGTCTCGTATTTTTCGACTTCCGCATCAACCTGCTGCGTGTCGTATCCACGCATTTTGACATCGAACATTGGTGGAGGATGCTCCTTTTTTCGGATTATTTTATGTGGACATATTCACTATAACATGTTTAGCGACAAAAATGCCGGGACAACAGCAACGATGCCCCGGCAGGCGCGGAAAAAAGGATCAGGGCCGCTCGTGCAGTTCCACGAACTCTCCCGCCTCGTTGTATCCGAACGGCTTGCCTCCACGCATGCGCACGCCCTTGGACGGCGTACCGGCCGACGTGTAGAACTTCTCGTCACCGTTCTTGCGTACACGGAAATTACCATCGGACAGCAGCTTCACGTTGTCCGCAGTCACGCGATTAGCCGAGGCCTTGCCGTTGTTGTACATGGCGGCGAATCCCTCAGCGTCGGCCGCTTCCTTGCCTAGATAATTGCCGTTGGCATCCGACAGCATGCGCGTGTGGCCTCCAGGCGAGGTGACGGCGAACGCGACACCGTCCTTGCCGTCGCGCATCTGGATGTCGCTGCTGAAATACTTGTTGGCTCCGTAACGGGTGCGCAGCAGTTTTGCGGCATCCTCGGGGGTCTTCGGATTCAGGTATCTCGCAGCGGCACGTTCGCGTACAACCTGGGTCTTCCGCCTGTAGTCATCGTATTCCTGCTGACTGGCGAACGCCCGACGAGCCTTTTCTGGCTGTACCCCATGCTGCATGGATTCGATGCTGCCCCACATAGTGATGTCATCGCCACTGTTCTCATTGGTGTAGTCGGAACGGAAGTGCAGGGCGTTCTGCAGGGGTTTGCCTGTCTTGGGTGAAGTGTTGGTGCCGCCGCTGACGGTGAAGTCGACGCTTTCCAATCCTTCTTTTTGCATGGATCGGGTCATGCGGGTGAGATCGCGTCCGCGTAGTTTGACGCTGCCGCTGCCTCCGTGCGTGTTGGGGCTGCGCCGTTTGACGAAGGCAACCAGGTTGTCGCCATTCTTGTGGAATCCCTCCGGGGTTGGATCGTCGGGGTTCATGCCAAGTTCGCTCATGGGCACGCTTTCGGGACGGTATACGGGTTCCACCGAGATGTTGCCGTTCCGGTCAGCGTAAACATATACGGGCATGTCACGTGCGGCGGATTCGCTGAGTCCGAATTCCCTCTCGTAGTAGTGGCGGGCTTCCACGGCTCCCTCTGCGAAATCGCCGGGGTTGGCGGAGAACACTTTGTTGTTCGGGTCGGCGAATGCGGCATTGTTCACCTGCTCTGCTTTCTGAGCGTTCAACGTGTCGTAGACCTTGCCGCCCTTGCGGGTGGACAGGTTGGCCGCTCGTCCGCCGAATGCCGTTTCGTTCTCGGGCAGGTTCTCGCTGACTGGCTGGAATTCACTGCCTCGGTTGAGGCTGAACATGTCAGCCGGTGCGGGCTTGCTGTGGTTGATGACACCGAACGTGGTCTCGTCGGAAGCCGCTACAGACATCTGCTCCCCGTATTCGTTGCCGAGAATATGGATTCGCTCCAACGGGTCGGCGGTTGCAAAGCTGCTGTTCACGGCACCTTGCGCGCTCATGTGCAGGATATTGGATCCGGATTCCAACTGGTTGAGGTTGTTGATGTAGTAGTGCTTGATCTCGCCTGCACGTGTGCTGTATTCATGCCAACCGACTTCAAGGTTGGTCTTACGCCACCGTCCTGCTGGGTCGCGTGGCTGACGTGGATTCCAAGGCATGGGAGCTCCTTTTTTGTGTTTTGAGTTTGCAGTTGACGACGGTTTCAATCTTACTGTTTGAATCCGTTTATTATGAAGAAATATCAGTTAATTACGAAGCATTTCGGATGCGCCGGATCTGTGTGCTATTGTGCTCATTCGCTTTTTGCATGGTTCTTCGGTCAAGGTGATCTTGAATCTTTTTCCGTAAAAAACGAAACCATGAGTACGTGGCATACCCTGCCGCGAACAACATTCCCCCCACGGTCAGAATCGCTTCTCTGATGTCGATGTAACCATCCTGCGGGACGATGAACATCGCATAGCAGAACGAAACGGCAAAAATCAGAACGCTGATTCCCGTACGGAGCATGGCTTGCTTGAAACTCACCGCAGCCTCCTATCGTGTTCAGACCATGCATCGACCGAGCTTTCGGCTATGCTTTGGGCGATTTGGAAACCGTCCGGCATAGGAAACACGAACAACCTGACCAAATGATGGCCTCCGCTCATCAGATTCGGGAGCCTGACGAACGCCACTCCCCCGCAATGACGGCTGGTGATATCAGGCCACGCCCCGACCGTGACGCCAGCCTGCAATATCGTGTTCGCGGTTTCCGCTGCATTGTCCGGGTCGGCGGTGTCCACTCCGTACGGGTAGGCTATGCCAGCAATGACAACGAATCTGCTGTAAGGGCAGAACGCTTGGAAACGCCATGATCTGACGGCCAGTTCGGTCAACTGTGTTTTTACCCGTTCTCGTATGCCGAGACTCGTGCCCCTTCCCCATGTTGAGGCCTTACGGGCTCCTTTTTGCCGAGCCATGAGGTCGCTGTCGGTGAAGTTGCTGGTTATCCATTGCTTATCGGGGACGGTGAACGATACGGAATATCCGTCGTGCCAGTCGGGAAGTTCGGATTGTTGCCGCCAATGCTTGTCGATATTGGCGGCAAGACGACTGGTGATCTGGTATTTCGGCAGCTTGTCGGGGACGGGGATGATGATGACGGTCAGCCGGTAATGGTTCGGCGGCGCAGGCTCCGGCAGTTGAATATATACGGTGCTGTGCCTGTGCTGGCTGTCGTCGTCATCCCATAATTTCGCGTCGCTGCCGCCGTCGATGATCGGTTTGATGGTTTCTGCAGCCCTGGCGGGGAAGATGCTATTGCGACTGGGGTATGCGACGCCGATAAGAGCGATGAAACGTTCGACCTTCCATGCTCGACCGTTCTTCTTCAGAGTCCGCCACTCGTTTTTGGCGTAGTCGCGCACCCATGCGCGGCGTTTGGCTCTCAGACGTTCTGTCTGCATGGTGTCGGTGCCACTCCACCATTCGACGGGAATTATGAAATCGTGAGCGTATCCTTCGCGTTGATAGTTGTTCGGTCTGCGTATAGTCAAAGGCCGGCCTCTCGCTTGAGACCGGCCTTATGAGGTGTTGTGGCCATGTCGGTTTTCCGGGCTTCCTTTTGATTATGTGAACAAACCCAGATTAACATGTTAAAGAGAAAAGCTAGGCGCTCAGATCAACAATCATGTTTTCCGCCTCCAGAAGCTGCCATGTCTGGAACTCTACTTCCTTGACCTTTTTCGGCTCTCCCCTATCGAGGATGTACTGGGCTGCGGCATCGAGCGGATCTTCGATGTCCTTGCAGTATCCGGCCTTGTCGGCTGCTTCGATTTCTGTTGCGAGTCCGAGTAAAGCCTGTCGGATGCTCGTGGCCGCGTTCGCCGCAATCTCATTGTTTGCGCTGATGCTGTAGGGGTTCCAGTTGCAATCATCGGTCTTGGCAAACACCCAGAACTGCATCGTGTTCGGAACATCTGCTCCTCGGCCGAACGCACCCGGCTTGCAGGCGCCGACTGCGGCGCGGTAGAACACGGTCTGGATGTGGTAGCCCCAGTTGACCACTTCTTTGGCGAACGATTCCTTGTCCGCTTTCTGCGCGGTTTTGAGATCCACGAGGAAATCGGTGCCCACGGGGATCAGATCGGGTTTTGCCTTGAGCTGGAGGCCCGTCGGCTTATCTTCCCAGACGATGCACTGTTCGGCGGTGCCCTCCTCGATCATGCCCATGAAATCCTCGCTATCGTCGCGCTGGCTGGTCTTGGCGATGCCGTCGCGCATGCGCTTGAGGGTTTGCATGTCGGAGTAGGAGACGACGATGTTGCCGCATTCGATCTGCTCGTCTCGCCAATCCCGGTTTTCCTTGGAGCGGAACGTCTCCCCCTCCGGTAGGCATACGACGTCGCTGGTGCCGAGCAGGAACGCGTGGAAGGCGGTGCCGAACTTCTGCGCGTCTGTGGGCGCGTAATCGTCGTTGAGACGCTTGTAGGCCCAATAGTGGGGGCTTTTGATGAACTGCTTCAGTTGGCTTTGGTCGATGGCCTTAAGCTTGAAGTATTCGGTGTCGTCAATATCAAGAATCTTGGCGTAGGGCATGATGTTCTTCTCCTTTCTTCGGATTGTTTAACGTCCGAGGGTGGGGCTGTGGACGGACCCCGCTCTCAGACGGACGTTTCAGTTGTCGCCCTTGACCGGCTCGGAATCAGCGATTTCCTCGGCGGACATGTCCGCTTCGTCGGAGTAGACGCTGGTCTCGCCGGTCTTGGGGTCAACGACGATGTGGGTCTCGTCGTAGATGATCGGCTCGCCGGTGGCCTCGTCGAACTCGGGGTCGACGTGAACCGGGTCGGAGATGTGCAGGTAGCCGCCGTCGGCCTTGAGCTGGGCACGGTTGACTTCCTCCCAGGCTCGCTCCCATTTGTTCTCTTCTTCGGCGTAACCGGGATAGGGTTCTTTGTTCTTGGTTTCCCAGTCGACAATCTGCTTCGGCGTGACGGGCTGCGAGGGGTGGAACTCCTCGGTCAGGCCTTCCGGGATCGGCACGGTGTAATCCTCGAGACGATCCTCTTCGGCGGCGTCGCGCGGGTCAACGAAACGTACCTTGGCTTTGATTGGAGTGTTCATGGGCTTTTCCTTTTTGAGTTTTATGCGGACTTGGATTGCTGTTTCGAGGTATTCGACGAGCTGATGGTATGTGGCGTAGGGCAGGCTCATGGGGTCGTCCTCGTACTTGCTGTACGTGTTGACGCTCATACCAAACAGGCCGGCTATCTCGCTTTTGGTTTTTCCTGCCAGTTGGCGCAGGCGTCTGATCTTAATCTGGTTCATTCGCTGCTCCTAGTTGCAGTTGTCAGGCTGGTGTCACCCAGTCATCTGGTTGGGTTTTTACGCTCTCATTGTACAACACTCAGAAAATTGCAGATTTACGTGTTTTTAAATATAGCTAAACATATTGAAATATAAGGAAACACGCCGAACAGAGCATACACTCAGAAAACTGCGTATATTGGAACTGTCCACATAAAAAAATATCAGGCGATAACCCTGCCCCCAATCCCGGAGCGGGACGAACGTCGAGGAGGAAAGGAAACATGGCAACCGAAAAGTTTACACACGCAAAAACCGGCGTAATCCAAATGGGATGGCCGAAACTTTACGAGGCCGTCGCATTCAAGGCCGGCAAGGACGACGAGAAGTCCAAGCCCGGTGACGAGGAAAAGAAAAACGAAAGCACACCCGCATACGGGTTCCCGGCATTGCTGGACAAAGACGACCCCGACCACATGAAGACCGTCAAGATTCTCAAGAAGCTCAGCGAGAACGCCGAAAGCAACGCCATCGCGCAGAAGCGTTGGGGCAAGAAGGATCGCATCGTGGCCAACAACGGACTCAAGGATGCCGACGAGGATGAGATCCTTGACGGCGACAAGACCGTGCTTATGGCCGATAAGCACCCGAACCGCGCAAACCATTTTTACGTTAACCTCAGCCGCAGTTCCAAGACCGGACGCCCCGGAATCCGTTACATCGACGATGGTGGCATTCTACGTGAGCTCCCCGAGCCGATTCTCGGCACCAAGGAAGCTTTGGAAGCCGCCCAGAACGAGTTGGAAGACGCTCGTGCCACTTATGCCGACTCGGACGAGAAAAAGCGCGAGGAGGCCAAGAGGCTTGTTCTGGAGGCAAAGCGCAAGGTCGAGGAGGCTCAGGAACGCGATGCCAAAGCCAAGGAAGTGAAAGCTCTGTGGGATAAACTGGTCTATCCCGGACAGAACGTGCAGGCTTCCGTCACCGCACGCGCCTGGAAGACGCAGACCGGTAGCGGCGTCAGCTATCGTCTGGATAACCTCACCATCATTGGCGGCGGTATCCGTGACGGCAGCTTCGACTATGACGAGGACTTCACCGAAGAGGATATCGACGCATTGATCGCGTGGCGCAACAAGCACGTCGACTCCAAGCCTTCCAAGGCTGACGCGGAGGCCGCACTGCTTGCCGAAACGGACTTCGATGAGGATGACGACGTAAATGAGGATACCGGCGAAATCGAGGTCAAGCCGAAGCCGCGTCGCAAGGTAAAGCCGGTGGTACTCGATGAGGAAGACGATGAGGAGTTCGAGGAAGAGGAGCCCGCGCCCCGCACTCGTAAGCACTCCCCCGCTCGCCGTCGCAAGCCGGTGGAAGTGGAAGACGATTACGACGATGAGGAGGAAGAGGAGCCCGCTCCTCGCCCGCATCGCCGCAAGACTGCGAACAGCGACCTGTTCTAGTGAAACCCGCTAAAAAAATGGGGAACGGTTTTATTCCGTCCCCCATTTTTGTATCAGCCGAGATTTCCATCACTGTGGCCGGGCTGCGGTGCCGGGGTCTGCTGAGGCCGAGGCGTGGGAATCTGCTGCGGTTGCGCTGGCACTGTATACGACGGCGTGTAGGGACGACGGTAGGAAGGCCTATACGACGGTGCTTGCTGCTGCTGGCTTTGCGCCTGCTGCTGCGCTTCAGCCGCTGCTTTCTGCTCTTCCTCGGCCTTCTTCCTATCCTCTTCCGCTTTCTTCGCGTCTGAAACCTTGCCGATAAACGTTTTCAGCGATTCGGCGGCTTTCTGCGCTTCCGTGTAGTTCGTCGCATCTATGTCCGCTTTCTTCCACTTGGATGCAAGCTCTTGCATCTGTTTCTTGTCGTCGCCGTCAGGAGCGTCAGAAAGACCATCTGCCTGCTGTACCAGACCGTCGAACGTTTTGCGGAGTTCGGAGGATTTTTCTTGCATCCGTTTTTGGTAGAGGTTGTTTGCCGTTTCATAGTTGCTGTCCAGTTTCTTCAGGGCGGTCGTGATCTGACTTTTGGTCATCGGATTCGCCGTAGTGGTTTTCTGAAGGGCTTCCACGGCTTTCTTCACGTCTGTATCGTCCTTGACCGGACTCTCGTTGATGGTGGAGAGGAGTTTCTTCGCGTCGGCGACCTGCTCATCCCATTTGTTCTGGGCTATCACCAGCGATTGCTGTTCCTGCTCCCGTTTGGCTGCGGCCTGCTGTTCCGCGACATGCGCGTTGTAGGCATGGTATGCGTACACTCCCCCGCCAGCAAGAGCGGCGAACAGCATCATGACAGCTGCTATTATGCCGACGATTTTCAGGACTCTTCCCCTGCCTGCCTGTGTCCCCTCATTCGGGTATCCGGTTTCTTCCGCTGGTATGCCGGTGGGCTGCTGATCGGTTTCCTGGTCTCCCATGTTCCAGAAATCATCGGTCTCGGACTCAGTGTCTGTCTGATTGGCTGTGGTATCAGACGGATAACCAGATGAGATGTCATATGCATGATTGCCTGCGAAAACATTTGTCTGATTGGCTGAGGTGTCGGACGGTTGCCCGGTTTCTTGCACTGCATCCCAGAAATCATCAACCGCTCCACCGGCTGGTGCTGTGGGTTCCGTGTCGGCTGTTCCTTGCTGTTCGTCTCCCCATATCGAGTCTCCCCAGATATCGGCGTTCTGGTCATGAGACTGATTGACTGTGTTCTCATTTGGTTGACTGGCTGAGAAATTGTCTGCACAATCATCTGTCATGTCATCCCAGATGTCGAATGGGTCGTTGCTCTCCACTGTTTTGTCAGTTGCGTGGGTTTCTGACTGTATGGGATTTTGACTGCCTGTTGTCTCATCTTGCTGTTCGTCTGGGGAATCAGTTGATTGATTATCCGACTGGCTGAGAAAATGTCCGCCTGTGTTCTCAGATGATTGCGGAGCTGTGAACGGTTCCGGCTGCGCTTCCGGGTGTTCGTCCGTGTCGAAGTCGAATCCAATGCTGTCCGGGTCGATGAACTCCGTGTTGTTCTCATCCGCTTGTCCGTGTGAGTTCTCAGCTGTCTGCATGGCTGCGGAATCGTCTGACTGTCCGAGCTTTTCCTCAGCTGTATGAGACATCGTCTGTTCGGACGAACCGCTATTCAAGGCCTCGAAAGGATTCTCATCCAGTTGATTGTCTGATTTCTCATTCACTGAGTCAGATGAGGAATCAGCTGCCTGTCTAGATGAGATGTCAGCCGCATCGTTGGCTTTGGAGAATTCTTCGAACGGGTCGGTCTCATCCGTATGATCTGCCGTTTTCTCACTTGTCTGAGGAAGCGACTGCATATCTACGTGAGCGTCTGACTGAACGTCTGTATGAGCGTCTGAGGAATCAGTCAGATGTGCGGATGAGAAATCATCGGATTGGCTCTCTGTGAAATCAGGCGTTTCTACAGCGGGGGACTCGTTCTCCTGCGTGTCTGATTGTTTATCCATCTGATTGGATGATTTCTCATTTTCACGCGAGTTCATCTTGTTAACTGGCTGATTTCCTGTAATCTCATCCGGCTGAGCGTCTGACCACGGGTCATCCAAGATAAGAGAGCTGTCCAGCTTGTTGTCGCCGGTCAGCCAGTCATCCTTATCCTTGTCGGCCATCATATCCTCCTTTCGACTTCAATCCCGGTAGGGGAGCGCTGGCGTTAAAGTCCCTTCTCCGCGGACAAGCGTCCGATATTCATCGCGGCATCAATCGCGCTCATATGAGGCACGTCGACACCTGCCGCATACAATTTGCTTGCATGAGCTGCAGCGGCGGCACCCTTCAGCGGCTTGTCACGGTCGGCTACATCACGACCATCCTCACCGAAACCATCGGTGGGGAAGCCGTCATCCGAATTGTCGATGGAGTCGAACATTCCATCATCCGGTTTCTCGCCGGCCGCCGGCACCGCGTTGATGACCTCTTCCCAATCCCAATGCCCGCTGTTCTCGTCACCGGGGGCGGGACGCACCTGTTCAAGATGAGCGCGGAGAATATCCGCCCATTCCAAGCCTTTTTTCTTGTCCTCGTCGTAGAAGCCCTTGTAGACGCAGGCCTCCTGGCCGACAAGCTCGGCCACGCCGGTGCCGATGGAACGGCCCTCTTTGATGATGTTCTCCTCGACCTTGGGAGCGTTCTTCGCATCGTTCAGCACATTGTCACGCACCGCGTCCTGTACTTTGGCTCCCACAAGAATCTTGGATGCGAGGTTCAGTCGAACGCTCGGATCCAAACCGTTCGGAGCGGTTGCCGACTGGGTGGCGTACAGGAAGAATATGCCGGCGAAGCGGGCTTTCTGACTGATGCGCTTCAATGCGAGGAAGCTGATGGCTCTGATGCCTTTCTCGTATTCGCCGCTGATTCGTGTCGGATTATCCTTCGACAGTCCAGCGGGAACGGTGAACGGTGCTGCCCATTGGGCTATCTCGTCGCACACCAGCAGGATAGGCGGATTCTCTTTCTTCACCTCGTCGGGAAGCCCCCACCAGTTCATCTTGTCACATCGTTTGATCACGTCGGCACGCTGCTTGCACAGGTCGAGTACGTGTTCGAGGGTGGCCGAACAGTATTCCATGCCGTCGCAACCCCAACCTTTGTCCATGACCCAGGGGCGACACCATTTGAAGTCGGCGGCCTTGTCCTCATCGTCGCAGATGATCAGCTGGCATCCAGCAGCGAGGGCGAAGTAGATGAGGTTGTTGATGATGACGCTTTTTCCGCCGTTCGATGCACCGGCGACCAGTACGCCGGGTCCGTTCTTCCAATCGTTGAACAGCAGGTCACCGGTTTCACGTCCCTTGTCCGGCAGTTTCATGCCGAAATAGGCGTGTCTCAGGTCGGCTTTCTTCCACAATCCCGCAGGCATGGGAATCTTTTCGGGGAACGTGGGGGGCACGCCCGGATAGACCATGATGACGCCGGTCTCAGGGTCGGCTTTGAAGAACCAGCCTTTCTTGCCGACGACTTCGACGGCCTCCTGCATCTTCTTGTCGTATTTTGAAGCTTGATAGGTGACGGAGCCTTCCTTGATGCGAATCTTCCAACCGTTTTCCGGTGTCCGGTTGATGCGGATGTTCCATGGCTGAACGTTGAGCACGTCGGCGAAGATTCGTCTTGCCGCTGTGGCTTTCTCATCCAGCTGCTGGAGAATGACCAGGCATTCGGCGGATCCGACCCGTACGAAATCAACCACGGAATACCCTTGGTATTGCGGCTGGTTTTCCAGATTGAACACGGTCTTCTTCTGCGAGGAGGTGTCAGCGCATTCGCTGATGTTGAGCCTGACGGCCTTGATGCCGTCATTGATGTCGGCGGAATCCATGTCCATTGGCGCGATGATCGCGAACTGGTTGTCCGGATCGACGCTGAACACGGAATACCCCTCGTATTCCGGGTTCTTGGCAGCCTGCTCTTGAATCAGCACGGTGAGCTTGATCATGTCATCCGGATTGGTTTTGTCGAACCCGTTGGGGAAGAACTTCTTAAGCGGGATTTTCTTTTTACGGTTGGCCATAGTCTCTTGTTCCTTTCTTCGTTCTCGAGTGCGATGGGCTACCAGTCGACTTCTTCGATGCCGTTATCCCCGTCCTCTTCATCGGAGTCGTTCTCGTCGCTGTCCGTGTCCTCGTCATCGGACTTGTGGAGCATGTCGTTGAGTTCGTCGATGTCCTCGATTTCCTCGCCGGCGGGATTCGGTGTTTCCTGATTGAGGAGCTTGGACAGTTCGTCTTCGGACACTTCGCCGTAGGTTTCCGCTTCGGAGGGCATGAACCGTGAATAGTCGATGGGTTGCGGGGGAGTGCGGTCGGCGAACAGTTCCGCCAACTTTTCCTGTCCGCCCGACCACCATGTCTGCACCGCGAGCAGTTCGCCTTGGGCGGTTTCGAAGATGCCGCGGCCTTGGGGGATTTTCCCGCCCTCGCCTTTCAGCGACTGCTGCAGACGGTTCGCCTCGCGCAGGTTCTGCGCGCTGATGATGCCCGCCGTGGAGTCCATGCCCAGGAGGATTCGGCCGAGCGAACGGAAGAACGCGTTCGCGTTGTACGGCTTCATGTCGTCCATGGTCAGACGCTGCGCGCCGAGTATGACGCTGATGCCTGCGGTGCGCCCCTGCACGACGATTTTGCCGAGCGCGCTCATGGTGCGTCGTATCGAATTGTTCGTCGCGCTGACGGCCGCATTGTCGTTGGCCAGCTGGATGTCCCTGTTCGGGTTCTGCGTGGTCTTGCCGGCTTCCTGCAGATAGCTGTTGAATTCGTCGAACACGATGTCGATGGGTTTCGTGTGAGCGAGTTCTTCCTCGTTGAGTTGGCTCTTATCGAGGTCGTAGATGCTGCCGACGCCGTAGCGGCTGAACAATTTCACCCGTTGCGCCATTTCATCGCGTAGCCATGCGATGACCGCTTCGGTTTCACGCATCTGGCCGAGTCCGACGAACGCCAATGCCAATGGTTTCGCCCATTGAGTGAAGTCGATGCAGCCTTTGGACGGGTCGATGAGGATGATGTCATGGCCTTTGAGCAATGCTTCGGCCACCACGATCTGCGCGATGGAGGATTTGCCGGTACCGGACTTGCCGCTGATGAGCAGGTGGAACGTGTCCTTCATGTTCCAGTAGATCGGTTTGCCCATATCGTCCACACCCAACGGGAACAGGCGTGGCTTCGACTGGCGGGCGAAATCCCAGTCCGCGTTGACCATGGTGGGGAACGGGCTACGTTTCGCCAACACCATGTCGTACAGGTTCGAACCGTGTTCCTCTCCACGGGGGAGGATACGACCGTACGCGTAGTCGGCGCTGGTAAGGAATTTGCCGACATTATGCGCGGGTTTGTCCACATCCAGTCCGGCTGGTATGCGGAAGCGCGCCAACAGCACGTCATGGTTGTTGGGCAGTGCGCCGAGGCTGATTACATCGGGGGCGCGTCCGCTTGGGTCGCTGACTCCGGCGACTCCCCAGGCGTCGCTCAACGCAAGTTCGATGAGCTGCTTCTGCTTCTGCGGACGATTCCAATATCTGAGGTCGCGCACGTCTAGATACGGGTCGGCGCATAGCCAGATGGTCGCTACATCGGCGGAACGCCACTCCCAGTAGATGTGCCGTGCGCCTGCGGACGATTGGATCCTTGCCGACTGTTTGCGCGCATCCTCGACGGTCGCCCCGTTGCCCAACTGGAATTGGACAGTCCATATCGCTTTCGTCTTGCTTTGGGACGTGCACGAGTTGATGGTCACGCTCGCCTTGGCGGGCAGAACATCAAGCAGAGTCTTGAAAATCATGGCCTGCGCGTACAGACGGTGCATCACCGTGGTGCCCACCAGCTGGTCTATGCGCATGGGTGCGGCTCCGGTACCCCATATCATGCTTGCGACACCGCCGCCCTCGTCCACGATGCCGATGAACTTCGCATCCGGCTGCAACGGGTTCAGGTCGCAGCGCGCATAGTCGGCGGGCGTGGCCGGAGCGTTGATGACCAAGGGCAAACGGTGAATCTGACACTGGTTTCCGGCTTCGGATTCCTCGTAATCGTAGATGGGTGCGGGCGGGTTCAGTTTTGGAGGCAGCAGATCGGCCCAGATGGTCTGCTCCTGCTTGAACCGGCGTGAAAGTTCGATGTACCGGTTGAAGGATTTATCCTGGGTCATGCCGTCCGGGCGCCATTTGTTGCCCTTGTCGGATAGGGGAGTGGAGTCGAACGCAATCAGGTGGAACTTGTCCTGTAGGTCGGCGAACACGGGCATGCGGAGAATCTTCTCGGGTGAGCCGTCGCCGGCCAGCCAGTCGAATCCGACACGATCCAACGAGTCACCGCCCTGTGGAGGCATGATGACTTCCAGCAGCCATGCGGCTTTCTTCTCATCGGCGCTCACATCATGCGCGATCATCAGTGGCGCGCGCTTATGCCATAGGCATGCGGTGTTCGCATAAGCGATGTCCGCCACCAGGGAAGCCAGTCCCTCGCCCGCGCTCTTCTCGGCGATGGAGGGGATACATGATTCGTCCATGCCGGTGACGAGCCGCACGCTGGACGGGTCGAACTGTTCGGCTCCACGCTTCTTCTGCTTGACGGCCAACAGGCTTACGAAACGGTATCCGTCAGCCATCGCGGGAGCTTTGACCGCTTCGACGCCAAGCTTGAACACCCCTTCGTTGGAGCGAGGCTTGCCGTCTGCACCCTGCAATCGGATACGGTAGACGATCATCGGGTTCTCGGGTTCGCCTAACTTGTTGACCTGTGTCAGATACGCTCCAGCCCATGCTTTCTGCAGGTCATCGCCGGAAACCCATCCGTCAATGAGCCTCTGGCCGTCAACTTGGTCGCGCCAATATTGGGATTGTGGTTTTCTGCCCATCAGCCATACGAGCAGCAGGAACACGAGTCCGGGCAATGTGAGGGCGGCGAACCAACTCATATAACCGGCCACGGCGAACACCAGAACACCGCAGAACACAGCCACGGCGGACAGCACGGTGGTCAACCGCATCCACGTTTTCCCCTTACGCAGGAAAGCCGGTATGCTCACACCCTTGTAGATGTGGCGCCTATCCTCCAACCGGTTACGCCAATGGGCAGCACCCTGACCGCACATGAAACCAAACACGCCATCAAGCAGGGTCACCCACCATGCGCCACTCAAACCGGACAGCATGCCCAGCAGCAAACCCATCCACCAGTAGACGCGACGAACCTCCAGCCAGTCACCATTCGGAAGCAGACCCGCAAGAATGTCCTTCCAACGGTGGTAGACAGCCATCTGCCGTTCGGACGGATCATCGTTCTTCCGCCCTGATGCCGCAACCGGATACTGCTGTGTGGCTCCGCCGATCAGCATTCCTAGCCAGATGAAAGGCATTAACGGCGCACGCCACATCACCCACAGCAGAACCCCGAGCGCGGAGAACAGGAAGAACCAGACTCCGCTCCAGATGGGTCGAGCCTGAGTCCTGTTCCTGCTAGTTCTTCTTCGTGCCATACGATTCAGACTAGCTTTTGAATTTCGCAAAGAACCGAAAAATATTTAGAAATAACTAATTTTGGAAAAATGCTTCAACACAAGTATTTGATTGGCTTCAAGACGGTGTGCGACATTCACCTGTTTTGCAATTAACGTTTTTTCTCTCTGAGGTTCGCGTATCCGCGAACCGACTGAATCAGGGTTTCGTAATGATTCAGATGAAAAAACAGGATTTCGGGCACCGGTGAACGGATTGCATCTCTGTAAGTCGCAGGTCGAAGTATGAGGGAGATTAAGAGAGAGATTGTAAAGTCACTTGTAATATCACTTGTATATTCACTTGGGGGTGCCTCTTAGCCCTACTGCCATAAGGGCTGAGAGGCCATGTCGGTGTCAAAATTCTAAGAGTGGGTGTCAGAATTCTAAGCGAGGGTGTCAAAATTCTATAAACCGGTGTCAAAATTCTAAGAAAAAAAACGCTCCGTTTTGCGACTTAATGGGGTGGAATATTCGATTCCGTCAAAAGGGTGTCAGAATTCTAAGGAAAGCGTCAAAATTCTAAGATAGGTGTCAATATTCTAAATTTGGTGTCAGAATTCTAAGAAAACGAGGTAGGATAGCAGAGTCGAAAAAAAGAAGATACCCGCACCGTTTGTGCCGGCCGGGTATCTGGCAATCGCTGAAAGGTAGCGACCGCATGACCAATAATAACGCCATCGCCACAACGAAAATGAACACGGGCGCACCACCTCTCATGGCGAAACTCTCCCTCTTCCCCGTGTCAAAACCCAGTACCTCGTATATCGAGAGAACGAACGGCCGGGAGACCGTACGCATAACCCCCAGCCGGCCCGAGGAATGGGTATACGGGAAAACCCCGCGACTGATCTTCCTCTACGTGCAGTCCATGATTCGTATGAAGAACAATCCCGACGTGGATCAGGACACCCATACCGTGGTCTTTCGCGGCAGCTTCCAGGAATTCTGCGACAACACCGGAATCTCCAACCACTCTGGATGCCAGAGGGGGACGGAGGACATGCTGATGAACTTGGCGCGAACCTCGATCTCCATCATGGATGTTGACGAGAGTCGCGAGAACAAGGGCGAATGCACGCCGTTCACCGTCGCCAGAAAAGGCCGTACACAGTTCAGGCCGGAACAGGACATCATCGCGTCAATCCAGTTCACCGACGAGATGTGGGCCGAACTGGCGAAGCCGAGCGTCCCGCTCAGCATGGATATCATCTCGAGTCTGGGAAAATCAGCAAGGGCATTGGATATCTATATCTGGCTTTCATATAGGACGTACCGGCTTGACCATGTGGCCTATGTTTCATGGCGTCAGCTGTATGACCAGTTCGAGGGTACCGGCCTGCCGTTGAAGGATTTCCGACGCAGGTTCAAGCAGGCGCTGTCGAACGTGGTGGAGGCCGCCCCGCAGTTGAAGGCCGAACCGTTCAGGCATGGGATCAAGTATTATCCTCGCACCGATGCTCCGATTCGACCGGTCAAGCAGAACGAGACCGGGGATATGCCGCTTGAGGCCGAGGTGGTGGACGAGGGCAAGGGGGCTGCGCGTCACTCGCATTCCGCCGACTGCGAGCATGTTCGGAGGCTGATGTCCGATTGGATGGGCGGCATGTTTATTGGTGTTGAGGCTGATCGTGTCGCTTCTCGTTTGGCTGGGTTGTTGGATTCCGGGTTGTCTGGTGAGGATGCTGTGTCTCGGGTTTTGTTGGGTTGACACACTGATTCGCTAATGTATCGCAAAAGATATAATATAGGTATATTAGCGAAAGGAAGCCATCATGAAAACCCTCGACGAGATGATCAGGGAATACCGGATCGAACTGTACAAAGCCTGCGACGGCCGTATAGGACTCCAAGCATGGAAATACAAAGGCAAGCCAGGTGCCGAAGAAGAGATTCGCGCCAACAAGGACGCCTTGGTAGCCGAACTCGTACGTCGAGAACGGAAGCGGAAAACAAACGAGGAACGCAAACACCGCGAACATATCCTCAATCTGCAGAAGGAATACCCGGTCAACCTGCCCGACCTCAACGTGGGTGACCTGGTCGCGTGGTATGACCAGCGAATGCCGTTCAGCTATGGGATCAGGCGCGCCGACTCCATCTGCACAGGCGAGGCATTCGACTGGGATCCGGAATACGTGATTATCCTGAGCTTGGACCACGGGGAATCGCTGGCCGAAGAACTAAGCGTGGAATGCTGGCAGCTTGACGCATTCCAGGCTGGCGAACCACTGGGGCTGGGACATGATGATTACGAGTTGCAAATGCACAAGGTCATTCGCGACTGGATCGAAGCGCACAAGGAACGTCGAATTTCCGCAAGCCACCCCACCACCACCTACTATCACATCGAACGCGACGAGGCGATTGCACTGGCAGGCAAGGTACGTGAGGCCGTCGCAGTGAAAGCCCAAAGCATTCTCGACAACAACATCAAACGCCATATCGATGTCATCAGCCGATACAACCACCAAAACGAGAAACCGCTGACCGAAGCCGAGGCCCGCAAGCTTTGGAAGCGCGACAACGATATGTACAACGAGGGTGGCTCCGGATACGTATACGACTATGTGAGCCGCGAACGGGCCGAGGAATGCGTGGCTTGGCTGCAGGAGCATGATGTGGCCGATATTCCGGCCATCAAGGATTGAAAGGCAGAGGAAAGATGAGCCAGTACATCACGGTCAACGAATACGCCGCCCTCCACCACAAGCAGCCCGTCAGCGTGAGAAAACTCGCTCAACGAGGTTCCCTGAAAAGCGCCAAGAAAATCGGCGGCGTCTGGCTGATTGACAAGGAGGAGCAGTATCCCGACCATCGGCGCAGCGGAAGCGTCAAATCGTTCGAAATGGTTCGTGGCATGTACCTCGTGGATGAAATCGCCTACGTTGAGGGACTGCCATCCACCTATGTGCGGATAGGCGACCAATGGTGCAAGAAGGACGTGTTCAGGCGCCAGTTGGACAAGACCAATCCGGAACCGACGCCGGTGCCGTATGATCCGTTCGCGGGGGAGGACTCGGAACGCAAGATGAATGCCGGCTGGTTCGAGGCAGCCCAGAATTTCGGATGTTTGCCGCGTGACACGGATTTCGTGCGCAAGGAGCTTAAGCGTGCGGCGACCCCGGACGAGCTTGCCGCTGTCGCGGCGAAGTTCGATGCGGTCAAGAAAAGCGAGCGTACGAACGTGCTCGGCAGGTTCTATGGGCCCGAATACGAGTACACGGTTCGTGAAGCGGTGCTTGAGTTGCCTGATGGGGTTAACGCGATGTCCGTCGAGCATGAGTTTCGTCGGATGGGTATCGAAGCAGATAATTACGCTCCGGGAGTTGTCGCCGTGCGTATCGGTTGAATGAGGTGTGTCGTTTTTTTGTTTGTACATCCGATAATCGTATTACGAAAATATGTTACGATATAGTCATGGGAACAGCAGAAAAACTAGAAGCCACAGACATTCGACCTGGAAGACCTCGACTCGGAGGATACGACGAAGCCACCGCCATCATCAACTTCAAAGTCCCCGCATCTTGGAAGACCGCGATGGCCCAAGAAGCTAAAAGTCGAAATCAAAACCTGTCCGATTATCTAAGGGAAGTCACATCACTTGGATATTCGGCGATGCACGCCGGAGAGTAATAAGAGCATTAGGGGAGCACCATGGATGAGAAACCCATATACGAAAAATGGCATATCGGTGACGAGTATAGAAAACTCGTCAAGGGAGCTCTGGTAAATCATCATCGATATGATCGATTCATCGAGTCTCCTATGCGTATGCGAGAAGTTATGCACGAGTTCATGGCAAACCGTTCCATCTCTGAAGTCGCCCATGATGCCGGCGTGAACGAAACCGTCGTGCAGAAGCTTATCGATGATGGCATGGCCCCATATCCAGACACCAGGCGAGTAATGAAAGCCTTAAATATTCATGCGACAGCTTTGCCGGCGGAATGCGTGACAGCTTGAAGAGGGGCGACAGACTTAATGTCTGGATGAACGGCCGGCATGTTGGCGTATTCGCGGCGCTCAAGAATGGCGTCGGCTTCGAATATGATCCGGATGCGCCGCGAATCAGCTTCAGCCTGCCGAAAGACGGCAGCTGGAGAAAGGACGCTCCGGAAAATTTCCTGCTCAACCTGCTTCCTGAATCCGGTGCGGCAAAATATGCCATGATGCAGTCCATTGGAGCGAAATCCCAGGAACCATTTGATTTGCTCGACAATGTGGACTCCGCTGGCGCCCTAGTATTCTCCCGTAGCGACGAACAACCGTCGCTATCCTCCACTTCTGTAGTGGAGGCGACGGATTCGGACATAGCGGCAAGAATAACGGCAGTCAGACATTCTCCGGACTCATGGTTCTTCAAAGACAAGGATGCGCGATTCTCTCTTGCTGGAGCTCAAGGCAAGTTCACGCTCTCGCGCTTCGATGATGGCTGGGTATGGCCTAACGGTGTCATACCTTCCACGCACATTCTGAAGCCGTCGAGTTTCCACGATTCCGATGATGTTGAGCATGCGACTATGCTGCTCTCTAAAATGGTTGGGATTGAAACCCCGGAGTCGGATATCCAAGAATTCAACGGCCAGCAGACTTATATTGTGGAACGGTTCGATCGTCGTATCGAGAATGGTATGCCGGTTCGTCTGCCGATGGAGGATATGGTGCAGGCATTGGGCCTACCATCATCCGAGAAGTACAAGGTGAGTGCCGTCGATACGCTGACCACCCTACGGAAGATGGATCCGTCCGGCAGACTGGGGGAGGAGTGGCTACGTCGTCTGGTCTTCAACGTGGCTGTCGATAACTGCGATGCGCATGCGCGCAACTATTCAGTCATGCCTACTTCGCCGGATGGTGAGTCCTGGAAACTAAGCCCAGCATACGATGTGATGACCACGACTGTGTGGCCGGGGTTGACGGACAAGCTCGCGATGCCATTCTCAGGAGCGGAGCATGCCAGTGAAGTGACGCCGGACCATTATGCGAGGTTGGCTGATTATTGTGGATTCGATCCTGATGCTGCCCGAGATGAGGCTATCCGCATCAGCGACTTGGTCCGGTTGAATGCGCATACTGCGTATATGGGTCTGGAGCCGGAACTGCAGGACAAACTATTGGACAAGATTCGTGTCGCGAACAGTGGCATGCCAAGCCCGCAGCGTTTCGTCCTGCCGGACAATGGCATGGTGCATGTCATCTCCCACGATCGCGATGGGCACGCAGTGCGTGACTATTGGCGTAGGAAACCTTCCAGATAGGAATGTGCGGCCACTGCCTTTTCTGATTTGCTTGCTGTTTTCTCCTGGCGCACAATAGAGTCAGGCAAAACGGAAAAAAGCAATACGCTCCACGATATTGGAATACGGAAAGGAAGGTGGTTGCGATGCTTACTCTGCTTGGCATGATTGGACTGTTCCTGCTTGTGCTCCTCCTGGCGGTATTCCTGCTGTTGGGCATGTTCTTCTCCAGCGATTTCGGATACGCATTCACCGACGTGTTCAACTATGCGACCACGACCGGTCTCGGCAACTTGGCGGAAGTGGTCACTATCCTGGTGATTCTTGGTATCGCGTTTGCCATTCAGGCGACGATATGGCTGTTCATTGCCGACAGGATGATCGACACCAGCATTCCGGATATTCTGCAGCAGCTGATCATCATGATCGTCCTGCTGCCCATCCCCGCGTTCTTCTTCACCTGCTGGGGAACGATATACCGGTGGGCCGGTGTCCTGTGCATTCTCGCCTATATCGGCCCGGTCCTGCTTAACGGTGGGTCATTCATCTACTCGTACATCAAATATCCGAAGAATAAAGACTTGGGGGACAAGTCCTCCGCTCGAAAATGACCTCTCCAAGGTGGACACGGAAAAGCCTCTGATTGTTGCGATAATCGGAGGCTTTTCCATTTTCCTTCTGGGTACATTAGAAGCCAGCAGAATCTTTTATCTCTATAGTGAGAAATCCCCACCTCTGTAGGCGGTGGGATGAAGGAGTCATCATGCGCAGGAAACTCAATAAGCCGGTGAAAATACTCATCGCCATTCTGGCTGTCATCGCCCTTGTCGGAGGAATCATCGGCTGGAGCCTGTGGCGCCAGCATGTCACTGCCGAAAAACAAGCGCAAGAGCAGACGAAGCAATCTCAACAGCGGGAAAAGAAAACCAGGAAACAGAAAAACACCAAGCCGACCGCTCTGACCGACGAACAGAAACAGCAGCACATTGATCTGGCCACCCAGTTCGAACTGAAAGCCCGTACATGGGGAACGGATCCGGGAATCGACATCAACGGACTCAGCAAGCAGGATGCGCAAACCGTGGTCGACAGTCTTCGGACACCTGACTTTGGAGCCAATCCACTGACCGATCTCATTGGCTTCGACCTTGATGCCAATGAGGGGCCGGATGCTCCAAGTGTTCTTTGCGGGCAGAATCTGGAAAACGGCTGTTCGCAGTATCCGACGATGAAGGATTGGTGGCGTGCTGAAGCGTTGGCCTCCGGCAGCAAGTGGATGGACGGGCCACATGTCACCGTGAACGATGATTCGACGATGCATGTCACCGGCACCGTGCGGGCGATGCTCGTTCAGGATACCGACACGTTCAACAACGGCACCTATTATGCGATCACACCAGCCTGGCGTGATTATCAGATTGATGACACCCTGACCGTCGAAAACGGGAAAATCAGCCGGATTTTATCCAGCGGCAGCAATGATTGGTGGCTTAACCCGTGGCTTGAGCATTGGACCACCAGAATGGCGGACAGTCTTGCCAATGGTGAAAGAAAATCCATTCCGGTAAACGGCAAGCCGGCAATGAATCTCTCCCATTATGGGGTCGCGCCAATGCTCAAGGGGCCGGCCACTCAAGGTGATTTGGATGGGAAGGTGGACTGGAGTCTCTGGTCTGACATACCCATGCAGGCTCCGAACTCGGAGTTGGATGCGCTCACGCAGGAGTGCATAGCCAAATACGGGGATCAATGCCCGTACGCCTAAACTTATCTCGTCCATGAGGGGCGACGGAAGAACACCTGCTTCCCGTCGAATTCGGATTGATCCACCCACCGGGTGTGATATTCGTTCCAGTGTCCCTCGAGACTGCTGTCTCTGAAGTTTCCTTCGCTGACGAATATCCTCCAGCCTGAACCCGCCTGTTCGACTTTCTCCACGACAGCAACGTGATTGTAATGGACGAAGCTGACGCCATCACCGGGTTTCGGACTGGCTGACACTTCCCAGCCGGGAGCGTTCGCCGCATTGCCTGCTATCTGGCCGCCGTTGCCGGACACCCATGTCCAACCGCCGCCGTGGATCATGGCGAGCCTGTTCCACGCATACCAGACGCACTGGTATCCGGCGATGTCGAACTTGTAGAAGTTCGTGTCAGTGCTGCGGTTGCCGAGCCCGTCACCGTCCGTGCAGATGTGCCCCCATTCGCACATCCATCCGAAATCGTTTCGGTCGGTCGGTGCTCCGCCTACTTCACCGTATGTCGCGTTGCCACTGGTTGCGCTTGTCGAACCGCATTCGTTCACCGTGCTGCTGGACTCCGTATCAGTCACGCCTGTGAATGAAATGGAATCCAAACCGGAATCATAGTATTGGCGTGCGGTGGTGGTTCGTATATCCTCATTGCGCATCGACCAGTTCGGACGTTCCCAGCCGGCCATCCATGCGACTGCCGCCTCTTCGGGACTGCTGGCCTGCTTCCACATGTCCAGCAGACTGCCGTCCACACTGTACCCCTCGCTTTTCACATTGTCGAGGTAATGATTGTTGAACGATGATTCCGCGGTGCTTGCCAGCATTTTCGTCTGGACTTCAACATCGGAATCGCTCCGGTCTCCCATGCCGTTGGCGTCCATCCATTTTTGGATTTTGTTTCGCGGCGTCCATTGAGCTATTCCATAACCGCCGTCACCGCTGGCTGCGGTAGGGTTGAATCCGCTTTCGGCCTGTAGGTTGCCGATGACTCCTGCGGTGGCGGCTTTGGAATATCCGGCATTTGCGAAAGCCTGAGCGGCTTTCAGGGCGACATCGTTGGGGGATATGTCAACGGTGCCGGAAGTGGAACCGGTGGACGTGGTTCTGCATATGGCGTTACTGGCTTTTGCGGTGTTGCTGGTAATCACCGACATGGTGCCGGCCACTGTGCTGACTGATGCGAGGAGAACCAAGGCGTTCAAGCCCATCATGGCTGCGGCTCCGGCTGCTATGAGTTTTGTGGAGGTTTTCACGGTTGTTTCTCCTTTCTTCGGTCATGCTCAGCGTTTTTTTCTTGTTGTTGATCAGCGTTCTTGGAAAGGCCGGAACTCCACTTCCAGAAAAACGTTGTATTCAGGTTGAAGCAGATCGGCTGCTTTCTTGCCGGCATCCATGATGGTGTCAGCTGACCGTTTCTCATTCCAAGTTCCGTAGAGAGCGCTCAAGGGGCCGATTTCATTGTCCCGGTCGTTCAATGCGAATCCCAGCAGACGTGCCATGTTCAGATCACGCAACAGGGGAGCGGTGTCTTTCGCCCAGTCTTCCGCCGCCATCCACATGTCATCATCACACGTGAACGGGTCGGACAGACCATAACAAAGCAAGTCTCCTTCCTCATCCTCACGCATCAACCCCATGGAGGAATACAAGGCAACCAATGTCAGCAGATAGACGCTGACATCCCTGATATGTTCGGGCGCATGATTCACCGGATAATGCAGCAGCGGATACTGTATTGCGGACTCATTCGGATAAAGCTCGTTGCCCTGCATGAGAAATACCGGCAGACTGATTACAGGCGAATACAGGATACGGGCATCCATTCCGCCATACTGATCATCGTCCGGAACCTTATACAGGTTCAACGCGGCTCTTCTCAACCGATTGATATACCGGCTGGGACGCTCCACTAGCAACGGAAGACCACTGCTGAAACCTTTGAACAGCAACGGTTCCGCAGTCTCAGGGTGAGAACTCTGATTGGAAGCCATCGGAGTAGCGGCTTCGTCTTCTTCTGATTTCGGCGTGAAGAAACTCTCGCCGAACATATCTTTATAGCCCATTGTCTTTTTGCTCTTTCTCCTTACGCTGCTCGCGTGCGATCTTGTCGGTGGCCGTTGTACTGATGTCCTTCAACAAGTCGGGCGGTATAACGATTTCAATCGGTATCGGCTGGTTAGAACCGTCCTTGAAATAGGCGACTGCTCCGCGTATGGTTTTCTTGGTTTTCGGATCCACAAGTCGTCTCAAGCTGGATGAGTTCGGAGCTCCGTTGTCCAACCGGTCGCTTTGTGACATACGTTTGCGAATATGACCGCTTGTATCGTCTATCTGCAGGAATCGTTCTGCGGCTTTTGCGGGACTGACTGTCCCATCCACTTCTGGCGGATCGTCCAAGGATAAAAGGAATCCTCGGCTGACACCTCCGGTCATGCCTGCATCGACGAATTCCTGCGTTTTCTGTGATGCGAACACGGGAGTGAACCGGCGGGATCGTGCGGTACGCATCCATTCCTCGACGGTACGGCTCGCGCCTTTACCTTTACCTCCGATACACCATGCCTCATCAACTCCAACCATTCCATCTCGGCCGCTTATGGAAGCGCCAGCACCTAGCACGATCATGCGTAGCGTCCACTGTTGGATACGTCCAGTGACGGTGTTTTCGGAGCCAGCCTCCGGCACCAGAGAGCGGCTTCCGGCATTGATAAGTGTTAGATTATGGCTGATACGCAGTGGCTGTATGTCATCCTTCGTGCCGAAGATAAGACGCATCGCCTGATAGCTGTTGAAGGCTATTCTGATCTGTTTGTATACTTCGATGGTGTTTGTTGGCAATCCTATTTCAGAGGGATCACTGTTGTCCTGTACGGCTTGGGCGTATGCTTTCGCAGCCAATGTTATGGCGGTTCCCGTTGCCTTTGCACCATGCTTGATTCCGTAGTCAAGCATGGCCGCAATCGCCAATTCCATGGAAGCATCATCACCATTAGGATGCAGGATGTTTGACAGCATAATCGAAGCCATTTCCTTGGCTCTTTCCTTGTCCTCCATGACCATGAACGGGTCAAAGGTGCCGTTGGCAAAATCGGAATCAGCGCGAACGACTCTGCCGCCCATAGCGGTGACTGCATCCTCGAAGTCATCACCTTCCTTGGGATTGATAAGGATGCAGGGAGTGTTGCCTTTACCTGAACGGGAAGGAATCTTCGCCCATTGAAGGAACAGGCTTACAAGGAGCATACTTTTGCCAGAGCCGGTTTTTCCGGCGATGATAATGCCCGGAGCCATGTCCTGATCCTGCACGGTGGTCGTTGCGATGTACACCGACTGCCGGTTCGCCTCGGTCATTCCTGCCAAAGCGCCTGTAGTATCGCCGGCTTTTGCGAAGCTGCTGACCCCGCCTCCGGCCACGCAGGTCGCAGACCAGTGAATCTCATACGGTGTCATGCGCACGTTCGAACATGCCTGCATGCTTTTGAACGCCATCAACTGTTCGCTGGCCGTAGTCAGGTTCGTGAACTCAAGATTAGGGATACGTCCCAACGCGTCAATCGCCATCTGCTCCGTGCCGGCCCCGCAGGTCGCGATACTCAGGTCGATGATGCTCGGCGGCATGTCTGGTGTTTCGTAGATGGATTTCTTATAGTCCAGACGTTCCTTGATTTCGTTCATGTCGCCAGTGGCTTCATGATTTTTTTCGTAGCGTTCCTTGATACTTTCGTCGATGGTGCGGCTGTTGCGGCGAATCTGGTCGGCTGTAACTTTGGCTGGTTCGACTTTGCCTCGGATACTGGTGGCTACGGCGTTTGCGCCGCCTGCGCGTCCGACTTCCATGAGTTTTGCGATCCATAGATTGGAGGGGTCGGTGATATTGCTTTGGTTGAAGTCGCTGGTTCGGGCGAAGCAGATGCTTGCCGGGTACTCGTTGTCGATTCCCCAGTCGTTGCAGTTCACGCCCTCGTCGTACTTGTTCTTCGCGGAAATGCAGGTAGCGTTGTCCGGGAAGAAGTGGACGTGCGCGTTCTCGGCGAGAATCGGCAGAGCGGAGGAGTTTGCTCGGCCGACCCACCATGATTCCATCATGGCTACCAGTCGTTCGCGTTCGTGTTCGTCCATGAGTGTGAACGGTTCCAAGCCGGCGTTGAGCATGATCCGTTCGATTTTGTGCGCGTCCGGCAGATATTCTTCGAACATCGGGCAGCCGTTGGCGACCGAATAGCACATTCGGTCATACCAGGTGAGCGCCCGTTGAAGCATGCCTGGTTTCCGATTGTGATTGTTTTCGCTGACGAGTCGCAGGGGTACGCCGACCACCGCGAACTGTTTGCATGTTTTTTCGTTGCGGTAGTAGATGCTCTGGTATTGGCCGAGTTCGGTGCGACGGGTTTCCAGCGGCGGACGGTAGGGGACTGGCATGGAGCCTGTGAGGATGTGGAATTCTCGGTATTCGCTTTGCAGCATGTATCGGTATCTCATGCCGGCGACCGTGACCTGGTTGGCCAGTCCGTCGAAGAACGCCATCAACTGTTGCGCCGTGTCCATGCGCTTCTGGTCGTTGGCGCCGTCCAGCAGTGCGGTGCTCCACGGTATGCGCGCGTACAACCAGACGGTGCGGTCTGGTGTGGCTGAGCGAAGCAGCCCGTATTCGCTGGCCGGGCTGATGAAGCTTTCCGGACGGTAGAAATTTCCTCGTGGCATGTTTTCCATGCTACCCAGAGATTACGGTATTAACATGGAAAAATTCAGAAAAAACTGTTTTGCGATGTTCGGGGAAACCAAGAAAAACCCGCCTATCGGATAGGCGGGTTTCGATTTTTTCCCATGATCGGCTAAAGAGTCATTTCATGTTTCTCACAATCCTGGTTCACAAGCTTTTCGGCATTGTCGACTTCGGATTGCAGAGCCTTGTTCATTTGGAAATCGGCTGTGCGGCCGAAAAACGGAAGATATCCTTCGCTGGTCTTTTTCCGTTCGGCAGCACTGGCTTCGACGTTGCTGACCTGAAGCTGATCGTCGGTTCTGGTCAGGTGAATGAACAGGCTACGAATCAGGACTGACCCCTTTGAGCCTTCGGCGACGATTGGTTTCTTCAGTTTCACGGTCACGTCCGCGGTCTGCCGCAAACCGGGTATGTGCGATACGATTTTTCTCATGACTCATCCTTCTGATTCTGGGTGATGAACATGCAGTTCATGTGGGATGTCTTCACGACTTCGCTCAACGGAGTCTCCCTGACCACGCCTCCGCCTTTATAGGCTTGAATGGAGTATTGGTCGAACGGGAACCCGTGCTTGATGCCGGACACGTTGTCCAGTTTGAGCCAGCGTCGTGCTTCCGTGGCTCGCAGCTCCTCCGGTGTCGTATAACCGTCGTGATCGTTCATCCCGTATGCGTAGTCATCGCCGGCGTTGTAGATGTCGGCGGAAATATATGAGTCATCGGTCAGCCAGATGAAGACCTTGCTGCAGGTGGTGATGTTTATTGCGGTGACGTGGAATTGCAGCGGGAGGAGAATCTTACGATCGTTGTTCTTCGCGTGCTCTTCGACGTAGTCGAGAATGTTCTTGTCGAGTCCCCAGTTGTAACGGCATTCGATATTGTCCGCGAGCTTCACGGATTGGCGTCCGGGATAAGATGCCTCTTTTTTGATGCGCCAGAAGAGGGCCCGTCGGTCGTAGAGTGTTGTCATCTTTCCTTTTTTCCTTCTAATGCTTTATGTGGACGTTTCCAGTATATAGTGTTTGCCGGAAGAATCCCAAGGTCTGCTAGGTCAGGCCGCATGCCATTCGTCGGCCGGAACCAGGGTCATTGTGTAGTTGTAGAAGTCAGAGGCGATTTCGCTCAGCTTCTTTCCTTTTTCCTTGCCGGCCGTTATGACGTAGCCGTCGGGGTCGAAGTCATCGAGCCGGCGAACATGATCCAAAGCGATCCACTGGTTGGCGGGCATACGGTTCCAGGGGAACGCGGCCTGATAGCTGCTGTCGGGGTTCCATTTTTTCGGATTGTATCCGTCCCCCATATCCGCTACGTCGCCTACTATTTTGAGTTCGCTGTGCGGGGTATAGAATATGAGGCTTCCGATGTCGTTCCGGTTTCTCAAGGCTCTCTGGTTGCCTGTGAACAGGAGTCTTCCGCTGTGGGCTTCCGCGTGCTTGAGGTATTCCGTCAGCGTCTGTTCTGGCGGAAGGTAGAGTATGCGGGTTCTGGGTATGGCTCCGATCCTTACGTAGAGGATTCGGTCTCCGCTGGTGTTTTCGGTCGCGCTGTTCATATTCCGATTCTACCATATTTGAGCGCATTCAGTATGGCATATAATGCCATCCAGCCAACCAAAAAAACAAACTAACGAAGCCTGTACGCCACCAAACCCGGCGATTCCCGAACCCGATCAAACAGCACATGCCCGCGCTGCGAATTCTCAATGGCACGCATCACAATCACCGGCGCCTCGTCGATCCCCAGACGTGGATGACCGGAACGATCCGCCCACAGGTTCTGAATCACCGTCAACTCAACGAGACCATCGCTCCGAATCTGCAGCGACTGCCGTTCGACGCGATGTGCGCGTATGTACTCGGCGGCGACATCCGCAATACTGGCTGCCATATTCTTTTTTTCCTTTCAAAAAAAATCAGCGGCGAACCGCATAGACAAGAGACGGCACCGGAGCCAGAGCCGCAGATACCAAGGAAACCAAACTGATGCCAATCCGATAGGACAATCCCATCGGAATAAACCACGCCAGAAGCAGCATCCCAACCAACCACACCACGGCGAACGCAGCCATCAACAGGGGCGCAACACCAGCGAAGCATGCGTTCGGCACGCAAACGCTTCGTCAGTTCACGGCGGGATGATGCCGCGGTGCTGCCGCTGATACGCGCCGGTTCCACGACGATGGTCGTGGTTTCGCCAAACCGTTCGTCCTGCATCAAGCCCGCTTCCCGAGGAAATATTCCTTGCACATGATCTGGTAGAGTTCCTGTTCCTGTTGTGCGTCGGACAGGGCGCGATGCTGTTCCACTTCGCCGACGTGGTAGCGTTTGATCAGGTCGGCGACCCTGTGGTGCCGCAGTTCAGGGTGGATGTCGCGGCTCATTTCCAACGTGTCGAGGAACGGGTGGTCGAACAGTGGACGGTTCGGCCATGTTTCCACGGTGGCACGGTCGAGGAACTTCAAATCGAATGTCGCGTTATGGGCGAGTACCGGTGTCCCGAAACCAAGCCAATGCTCGAACGTTTTCATGGCTTGGCCGACGGATGGCTTGCCGCTGACATCATAGGTGGTGATGCCGGTGAGCTGGGTGATGTGCGGGGGCACGATCATCTGCGGGTTCACGAGTTGGCTGAACGTGTCGGCTATCCGCCCGTCCCTGACTTTGACTGCGCCGATTTCGATGAGTTTGGCGCCTTTGTCTGGGTCTAGGCCGGTGGTTTCGGTGTCGAGCACGACGTAGTCGAGGAGCGGCGCTTCCAGTGGTGGTATGCGTCGCGGGTCGTTACTTCGGTATTGATCCCAGTAGCTCACGGTGTTCCCTTTGTGCGATTCATTTTTTATGTGGACATTCTCAGTGTAGCATATTCACCGGTCAGGCGGGAACGACATCACGGTTCGGCAAAGTAAACAGCAGACTTGCATGATTCGCGCCGATCTGCTTGTCCGACAGCACGCACCGCATGCACACCGAACCATACGGGCTGGGAACCAGACCCACTGTGCAACCGCACAAAGCGCAACCGGCCGGCTTCATCAGCTTCTCGTCATCCAGTTCGACTTCGATCAAGACCTTGCCTCCTTTTCCAACAGTTCCTTGATCCGCTTCTCCTCGGCTTCCGCATCCTTGTCCCCGAGCTGCTTGATGGCCGGGGCATGCTTCGAGGCAAGACTCTCCGGGGTATGCGAATGCGCCGCCCTTAGCATCGCCGCGGCCGTCTGGCGGTACTCGCAGCGCAGCCATGCGGGTGTCTGATCCCAACACCGGCCGACCGTCGCGCTCTCCTCCACCAGATTCCACAATCGCATCTGCTGGGCTCTGAGCGCCATCGCCGCCGTCTCGACCTGAATGGTGGACGGCTGCCAGGCTTTCTGCTCACTCATTGGAGGCCTCGAATCGGCTCAAAGTGTCGAACAGGTCATCCATGGAGAACGATTCCATATCGGAGGACAAAATCCTGTGATGCAGGTCGATAATCGATTCCTCCACCTGACGGCGCGGTACAACATCCAACGGAGGCAACGGTGGAGTGACGGCATCAACGGTGAGGCGAAGAGAATCGTTCAGATGTTCGACCGAAACACCGGTTTCGCGTATCCGGCGCAACGTCTGTATGTCATCATCATCCAGACGGCACGGCCATGCGGCACCACCGGCCTGCACGCGCTGCGCTGACAGCAGCAGGCGCTCCGTTTCCGCCATCATCTTGTTGCGCTTTCGTTCCGACAAGTCGGTACGGCGTTCCAATGCGTGGATGTTCGCCTTCGCGTTGCCGGTGGCGGCCTTCAACGTATTGCATGTGACAAGTTTTTTCGCATACGGTGACAATGAGCGCAGCAGGCCGGAATCCAAAAGCAGGCAGCCGACAGGCAGTGTCAATGATTCCAGCATGTTCGGAGCTCCCTTGAGCAGCGCATGCATGTAGGCGAGGGGTGTCAGCACGGCCACGTCCGGCTCATGCAGGCTCCGATTCCATGAGGCTTCGCCCAACATGATTTCTCGTGACTCGGGCATAAGAATTACACGCAGATCCATATCGCTTCCCGCGTCAGACAATCCGTGCGCGTGCGAACCGCCAACCCACGCGGAGAGTACACGCCGACCGGCGAATGGTGCCAGCCGTTCCTTATAGTCTTCGATGTCGCTCATGCCGTCAGCTCGATCCGTGTGGAAAGAATGTTCTTCCAGATTCGGATGATTTCCGCCATCTGCCAGCGTGCGCCGAAGTCTTCCTGCTCATTGTCGAACACGTTCTGATTCTGGACGTGCAGCATGACCCTGCTCCATTCGCAGTTGTAGCCGTGCAGCACGTATAGGTTGCCGTACTGCATTTTTACCGTCCAGCCAGTTTGCGGATTGTCTTTGCATATCTCGGTCACATGTTCCGGGAGTTCGGCATCCTGTGAGGTGACGAAGGTTGCGTATGTTGGGTTGCTTGTTTTGCCTTTGGTCGCGTCGTATACGAATGAGATGAGCGCGGATATGTACTTGGCCTCGAAGTCGAGGTTGTCGCAGAACGCGCATTTGTCGATGGTCTTGGTGCTTAATGCTTCGCGTAGGCTTCCGCATTTTTCGCATTGGTGGATGGTGTATGTCTTATGTAGTGAGGTTATGCCGGTTATGAGTGGTTGCATGGTTGGCGTTTTTGTCTTTCCTTGACTATTTTATGTGGACACATTCAGTATAACATATCAGTGGCCGAAGTTCTCAGACAACGCCAATTCACGCTGCGACTTCAGCAACGCACTATCCGAATCGCCAAACAGCTTCTCAAGGAAACGCAGCTTGCGATACTCCTTGCGGTACTCCTTCAAGCGATCACGCATCCAGAACCCGACCTTCTCGTCATCAAGGAGCCTCTGGATCTGAACATCACTCAGATTGTCCACCTCGCGCGCCACATGCTCTCGGACATCGGTCTCGGGAGCTTCTATCAGTCGGGCGACGAGATCGTGCCCCAGAGAGCCGGCGAAACGATCAATCACCCGGTCCCGAACTACGGAATACGGATCATTGATCAGCAGCGGGATATGCTTCTCTTCCATCAGGGATACGGCCCATAGGCGCATGTTCGTATTCGGGTTCTCGGCAAGCCTTTTGATCAGAGGGGTGGGGTCGATGTCGTTCGCTTCGACGTAGTCTATAATCTTCTGGCGTATGTTCCAGCCCGGATCGTCTGCGAACTCCAGCAGGTCAACGCGTCCCACCATGCAGGAGCGGATTCTGCCGTCCTTGTCGTGCGCGAATTTCACAGCCTGCCTGTCGGTCAGCAGGTCACGGTCGATGAGCAGCTGCACGCCTTGGAGCCGTAGGTCATCGCAACGGTCCTTGGCGAGCAGTTGCACGGTTTCGTCCGTCAGTTGGCTGTCTGCGGTGTGTTCGACGAACCAGCGGCGTTCTACGGCGCCCATGTGCTTGATGTCTTGGTCTGCTTGACGAGTTTTGATTTCCTTGGCGAGCTGTTCGCCTGTCCGGGTGAGGGTCACTTTGTGATCCTGGTCGATGTTGACCAGTCCTTTGTTCCTGAGCGCGTTTTCGTCATCGCTCCAGAGTGGAGCGTGGTAGTCTTCGCTACTGATGATGTCGATGAAGGTGTCGAATTGGTTGGCAGTGAGATTGGTCATGGTAGTTTTTCCTCTTTCGTTTTTTATGTGGACATATCCAGTATAGCATATTTAAGCGTGAGGTCAAACCAACGACAGATAATGATTCCCTATGCAGGAAATTACAGCAACATGCCTGACACTCCATCTGGATTCAGAGCAGTGGGCATCGTTCGTACAGGCGCTGGAAGAGCCAATGCCGGCGCGCATGGTCGAACTGTTGGAAAGCGAGCCAATCTGGCAGAAGCCGGCTCACTGACCATCATTTGGTCTGGGCTGCTCTTTGTGCCGATCCAGGCGGTCCGCGACCATCGACAATGCCACGTCCGCGATGACAAGAATCACCCATATGATGGCTACTACCATACCGGGAAGCGCCCAAGCCATAGTCATCGGGCTACCGGTCAATAGGTGGGAGAGCAGTTCTATGAGGAATCCGACCACGCTCAGCAGAATTATTACTGTGGGTAATAGTTTCTGTATCTTGTCAAGAATCGCTATCGCACGTTTCATCTAGCTTTTCGCCTCCTGACGCATACCCTGCTGCTTCCAATATTCCTTCTGTATATATGTGTCGCCTTGGATTGCTTGGCAGTATGGGCATGCGAAGATGCGGCATTTGAGCCAGCCTCTGGCCTTGACTTCCCTGTTCGTGAAGAAGCATCTGCGGATTTGCGGATATTGTTCATCCACCTCATTGATTACTGGGGTTCGTTCCTCGACGCGGGTTTTGGTGTTGCATGCGATTTGTGATTCCTGCATCCACCAGACCTTGATCAGCTTGTGGCATTTCCAGCAGTGGATGGGCATCACGCGGAGCGTATTGAACGTGCGCGGTGTCGTTTCCATCAGGGTTGCCGCTTCCTGCCGGTGTTCCTTGGTGAGCTGGTCTACGACGCTTTTGAATTTCTTGATCGAGTAGAGGGAGCCGCCGTGGGATGCTGCTGGTTCCTGCATGATTCCGACGTAGATTCTCGTGTACCAGCCGTCCATATCCCAGTACGCCGCGAGATTCGGGACGATGCCATCTTCCGAGCATTGCGCCCATTCGCGCATTCGCCCGTCTTTGACGAGTTTTCGGCGGACTCCCGCGTGCGAGCCGCATGACCAGACGAGACGGTACTGTTCGTCGGCCAGTTGTTTCGCGTGCGGATGGTACAGCCATTCGATACGGCCATTCCGTCCGAGAAGCCGGTTCCTTAGCTTGGTTTCCGCCTCTTCGTCATGCACGTCGATATCCCGCACAAGGCATTCGATGACCGGAATCCCGTAGATGGCATACCGTTGCACATCCTCGAGGCTCTTTGGATGCGTGTACCTGACCTCGAAGGCGATTCTCATGGTCTTGTCGCCGATTCTGACGTTGAGGAGCAGATCGGGAATGAGCCCGCATTCAAGCCGCTGCTCTGATTCCACGCTCACGATCTCGGCTTCAACGGGAGGAACAGCCAGTAGGTCGGGAACCTGCACGTCCTTTTCCCGCCAGGAATACTCATCATCCAGTTCGGAGCATTCCCGTGGCTGGTTTGACCAGCCGTCACAGCAGGCTCCGTTTTCCGTGTATCGGGATATGTGCGGGACACCGTCACAGGCGCTGACGGGCGGCAACAGTATCTTCTCTCCTACGGCATGCGACAGAAGATATTCGGAGAGGGTGTGGCAGCTGTTCTCTCCGTATCCCTCGCACTTGCTGTCCTCGCCGGCATGATGGCGGAGGCATTTCCACCCGTGTTCCGGATGTTCGACGCTGTGTCGTACGGCTTCCAACGGTTTGCCGCATTCGGGGCAAGCGAGCTTGCACCGCAAACCATACTGTTCCAAAGGCAGCTCCCGAAGCGTGACCGGCCTACCGTCACGCATGCCGAAATCAAGGGATACATCGACCATCAGCCCGCCTCCCGTGCGAGCCATTCGGCTGCGGTGCGTTTCGATTGGAAGATGCCTTGGCTTCCGTTGATGCCGGTTGCATGCCACATGTGTTTCCGGTTGATTTTCTCGCGTCGGATAGTGCCGGCGGTGACGCCGTTGCGGATGACGGCGAACATGTTCACGCCGGTTTTGATCAGGATCAGGTTCACTGTGCCGGTTCCTTTCTGGCTTGCATTAATGCTTTGATGAGCTGTTCCGCTTTCCGTATCGCATACGCTTCGCAACGGTATCCGTCGGATTGCTGTTGCCTGCTCACGCCGCCGCCCCTACGGGAACATCGTGCGTAAGCCGCATTTCTCCCGCTGATTTCGGATACTTGCGTTCCGCGCTCTCGACTTCGCACGCCAGCATGTGTGGGTCAGCCCATCGTGAGGTGCCGTCTGATTCGATTTTCAGTAGGCGAAGATGCTTCAACAAGTGCATTGGAACATGCTTGTACACGGAACGGCCGTCAGCACCGGTGTATCCGTAGATGAGTGCGGCCGTCAATGGAGACCATTCACCGGCTCCCAGACGTTTGCGGCCTTGCGAATCCATATACGTGTTGATTTGCGCTGCGATCGTCAGCAATTCGCCGATGTGAATCTCGCCGGACAAATCCTGGTTCTGGTTATGTACTCGAGGATCCGGGTCGGCTGGGTCGGCATAATCGCCGTCCGCGTGAAGCCGGTCGATGCGTAGCCAGATATGCGAGTCGAATGGTTTGCCGTTCGCCATTCCCGGCTTCTCCACCAGAAACGGCGAAGTCAGGCAGATTCGAGCCAGCCGACCGTCCGTGAACGTCGCGAAATCAGTGACGATGCCGACGATGTATGCGCACACTGCACCGGTCTTGTCTTTATGTGTCGCCCCATGCGCCAGCTCCAGGCGTTGGCTGTATGGAGTGCGTTTGGCGAACCTTGTGTGCAACGTCCGATACGACAATTGGAGTTTCAATGCGTCCTCACGGGTTTTGATGCGGTGGCGCATCGTAAGGATGGGAGCCATTTCACCGGTCTCCTCCTCGCCTTCCTGATACTCGTGAAAATCCATGCCGAATCTGAGCTTGTAGAGGCTGCGTTCGCTGTACCAGATGTCGGGTTCCTGTTTCTGCTGGCTGAGTTTGACGAACCGGTCGCCAAGGTTGCCGGATAGGGTGAGTAGAGGGTTCTTGTTGCTCATATGATCGAACCCGCCTTTCTCAGCTCGCGTGGCGTGAATTCCTTGCCGCCCCAGATGCCGCACAGCGGGTATCCGCAGATACGGTTGTTCTTTTCCGCGAATCTGCGGCATTGCATCATCACCGGGCACGTGTGGCAGATGTGTATCGCTTCCTGTCGCATGAGTTTGCTGTTGCCGGGAAACCAGATTTCCGGATCATAGCCGGCGCATGCGGCTGATTCTCTCCAGTCACTCATGTCGTTTCGCCTCCGTAGAACGGTAGGGGTTGGCTTTTGCCGGACTGGTTTTCCCGTTGCTTTCGTTCTGGGTGATACGTTCGTCATCGGCGCCTTGCAGGTAGCCTTCCTCCCATGCCTGTTCCTTGAGTATGCGGTCATGCTCATTGAGCCAAGTCCCGGCGAACCGGTCCGCGAACTCCTGCATTTTCGTTAACGGGATGGTGAATGCCTCGTCGTTGCTCATGGTGTCGAGTTCGCCGGCAATGTTGACCAGAGCGTTCTTCAGGCTCACACTCATGTAGCTGCCTCCAAGTCCGGGATGCGGGAGTCTTTTTCCAAACGCTTCAGCATGTTCACGGTTTTCGTCTGCACGCGGTTGAAGCGAATGGTTTCGGCGAGGCCGGAGAACGGACGGTATTCCACGTCCAGATGGCTGCCGGCCTGTTCGGCGGACAGGACTGCGCCCATGCGTATGCCACTGTCGATGAGCAGGTCGCGGGCGATGCCACGCCAGTTTCCGGTTTCCCAGTGTTTCAACGCTTCCAGATAGTGTTCATGCCGGTAGAAGCGGAGCAGTTCGCCGGGGTTGTTCCCCTCGGGGCCGTCGTCTCGTTTCCAACCGCCATCGCTGTAGACGCGGACGGTGGGTTTTCCTCCGACGGTGACGATGAAGCGTTCGTCGTCGATGTTGGCTTTCACGTCGGCTCGATAGCCGAGGTCTTTCAACGCGGGGAGTATCGCGGCGTAGGATTGGCTGAGCTGATCGGGATGGTTCACGGTTCTCACTTCTCCTGATGCTGGTCTACGAAGTCTGTGAGTATTTCGGTGTCCCAGCCTGCGGGGGTTTGCTCGCAGTAGGCGAAGTAATGGTTGAGGTATGAGGTGATGGTTTGCCTGTTCATGTTTCCTCTTCGATTATTCTATGTGGACATATTCAGTATAGTATATCTATATTAATGCGCAACACCAGCCAAACCGGTTTAGGTTTATCCCCGCGTGTGTGGGGTAGATCATGTCGATATGCCGATGGTGTATGAACGCCGGGGTTTATCCCCGCGCATGCGGGGTAGATCATATGATTCGCAGGACTGTCTTTCCCGTCCCCGGTTTATCCCCGCGCGTGCGGGGTAGATTCCGCTGATGCGGGTCATATCCGTGACGGCACGGGTTTATCCCCGCGTGTGCGGGGTAGATGCGATGGCAACGCCAGAAGCGCGAAGCCGACCGGGTTTATCCCCGCGTGTGCGGGGTAGATCTGCACTGGTGGCGTGTGCCATCGTCGCCAAGAGGTTTATCCCCGCGTGTGCGGGGTAGATTCTTGCTCTTTTGAAAGAACTAGAATCCATATGGGTTTATCCCCGCGTGTGCGGGGTAGATTAGACAGGCTCTCTACGTCTATGTCCTAGTCCGGGTTTATCCCCGCGTGTGCGGGGTAGATAGTCAGAGCGATCAGGCATAGCCGAGAGCGTTCGGTTTATCCCCGCGTGTGCGGGGTAGATTCCTTGGTCAACCCGATCTGAGCGAGGTCAAGCGGTTTATCCCCGCGTGTGCGGGGTAGATACACGCCGACGCCGAATAATCCTAGAAACATCCGGTTTATCCCCGCGTGTGCGGGGTAGATATGACCGTGGGCGTTGAAATCCTCATAGGATCCGGTTTATCCCCGCGTGTGCGGGGTAGATGTCCCCGGTTTATCCCCGCGCGTGCGGGGTAGATTGAACGTGTCTTCTTTTTCCATTCATTCCTCCAGGTTTATCCCCGCGTGTGCGGGGTAGATTCGGTGACGATTGGCCTCGCTGGCTGACCATCAGGTTTATCCCCGCGTGTGCGGGGTAGATTCAGACCCTCTGCCGCCAAAGTATTACAGCATCCGGTTTATCCCCGCGTGTGCGGGGTAGATTTGCCCAAGCGCACCGATAACTGGCGCACTTCAGGTTTATCCCCGCGTGTGCGGGGTAGATGACATCGAATGGGAAAGCCTTCTCGACCGGCAGGTTTATCCCCGCGTGTGCGGGGTAGATAGTTTAGTTTTCAACGTTCTCAATGCCATACAAGGGCTTTTTATGCAAATTTCATATCTGTTTTACAGAGGGATTGTCCTTGGGTTTTAAAGGACTGGACATTAGGAGCATTCCATCTTGTCCTGCTACTGATTTCTTGCCGTTGCGATTGCAGGCATGCAATCGGTGTTGAGTATACCAAGCCATTGTGGCTCGACCGTCGCCGAGCTCCGAGAGTATCCGTCGCCACAATCGTGTACGTATTCGGCAGTTGATATCTCCGATATATACGCCGCTGCTGATTTCTATCATCCACAGGGAAAGTTTGCCTCGGAGCCCCGATGGGGCGCATTCGAGTCGGATTACTACGGTACCCATGATTGTCCAGCTTTCCCGTATCGTTGTCCGCCGGTCCAGACGGAGCAGGAGTCTTCTTCCACAGGTGTTTCCGAGAGCAGAGTGGAAACATCATGCACGCAGCGTTCCAATAATTTCCCGTCCTGCATCATGTCTCGCATTCGTCTCCGTGCGATTCCACCAACCAGACTGGGAGTGCAGGCGTGCAGTCGGAACGCCAGTGGAATCGTATATTCGGCCTTATATAGGTCGGCTATATCGAAGAGGAACGAGCGACGATTGTGACAATGGACAAATCCCAGTGCCGGACTGCATCCCAGTGCGGTGATCGCCGCATGGACGATTCCATACAGGCAGCTGTTGGCCGTGGATAGTGCGATGTTGACCGCTCCGCCACGGTCATCCCATTTCCTGCCGTGCCATTGTATGCCGTTGCGCTTCGCCTCAGCCGTGTACAGGGCTGCGACTCGGGTGCCTTCCATGCCGAGCAGTTGGCGCATCGTCGTATGGGACAGATCTTCGCCGGGGAATCGCATTGCGTACATTCGTCGGGCGACCATGAGACGTGACCTCTCGTTGGATACGAGTCTGGCCTGCTGTTCCAGAAGTCTGGTGGAGCCGGTGAGTGCGGAACCGCTGCAATAGTGGCGGACTCCCTGCTCTCCGGCCCATACGATGATCGCGCCGGTGTCGCTTGCCAGGATGACGGCATCATGCGTGATGGTTGTGCCGGGCCCGAGCATGAGCACCGCGATGGTCGCGATGGGTAATTGGGTTTCGCCGTTCTCGTCCGCCGCTACCAGCGCATTGTTCATGCGTTTGATGACGCACTGCTCCAAGTACAGGTAGGGTATACGTTCCGCCACCCGTGGCAGGTCCGCCGGCGTGAAGTCACTCATGGTTTCAGCTCTTTTGGGCTTCGGCTACCGCATTGAATAACGGGTCAATAGCATTGGAGTAGCGTGCCTGGAATACTCGGTTGTTGGCCGGTTGATCCCAGTATGCTTCCGTGCCATCGATGGTTTCGACGTGCGCCTGTTCCTTGCCTTTGAACGCCTGTTCCAACGGCTTGTCTACCAATCCGACTCGGATAGGGCCGGCTGGTGGGCAGGCGCGTCGTCCTAGGTATGGCATGTATACGGGGTGTTGGATAGCGGCGCCGATTGTTCGCAGGAGTCGTAAATTGTTGGACTCCAACCCGACGGTGAATGTGGAATCCTGTAAATATTCTTTCGTTTCCAACGGGTTAGGCTTCCCGTCCGCTCGTTTGCCCATGGTTTGGAAGTCCGTCAACCGTGGGCCTGTGTGGACGGGTTGCACGCCGAATCGGAGGGCTGCGAGGTCGCTGATGTCGCTTCCGCGGGCGCGTCCCAAAGCGGATGCGACGAGTCCGATGACTCCGCTTTTTGTGGGTAGGCTGCCGGTGTTGCGGTGCGTGTACCCGTCTTCGGTGGCCCATGATTGCAACGGGCCTTTCAACTGGAGCAGTAGGGTCGGCATGGTGATCAGAGCGCCTTGATGACGGTATTGGTGGTCTCGCTGACCAGTTGGGGGAGTGTGAGCAATGTGTCTTGCTGGTCCTTGTCCATCGCCTTGCGCGCGTTCAGGTCGGCCATGGTGAACGTGTCGGCGGCGGCCAGACCATACGTGTTCTGATAGTCGGCCTGCTGTTCGAGCAGTCGTTGCACGCTGGTGGGAATCGTGTCAGTATTGACCGGCTTCTCGTAGGCCTCTACAAGGTTAATGGGCCGGTCGGTGCGGATTACGGTTTCGATGAACGAGGGAAGCGTCTGATGTCCGAAACTGTTCTGCTTGCCTGACGGCAGGCTCAATGCGAAGGCGTTCAGGAACGTGGACAGGGCGAGCCGCACGGCTTCCTTATCGTATCCGAGGTTACGGTTCAGCAGGTTCACGTCGACGCAGGCGTAACGGTAGAGGGTGGCGCTCAAGTATCCGGTTTCACCTATCATGCCGGCACCACTCGTATTATCGCAGTCGTCAACAGCCGCATAATAATCGTTTTCCACGTCTGCTCGGTTCACGCTGATGGCGTGCGCAAACTGGCTGGCCGCATCCACCACGTACTCGCTGCCGGTGCCCTTGTCGCTACTGGCGCTCATACGTCCGAAGAACGCGATGTCGATGCTCTGGTCGGAGTCGAGCAGTTTCTTGATGTCGGAACGGTGCGTTGCGACGGTTTCCTTCGGATCGGTGCTGCCGTATGCCTCTTCCGCGTATTGGGCGAGCTTCTGCCATTGCTGTTCACCAAAGAACTGGAGCGCGCTCGTGCTGCCTGGACGGTTCTTGTCGGCGGGCAGGCCTGCGGCCTTCATCAGTTCACTGGTGACTTTCAGCAGATGTTCGTCTTCCGGGTCGCGGTTGATGCGCTGCGCGATCATCTTGGTGAACTCACGGCTGCGGGAGCCGAGCTTACTGCTGTCGAGGGTGTCGCGGAAGTTGTCGCGAATGGCCTTCTTCCATGCTTGTGAGCTGACGCGCATACGGGGCACACCACCGTAGATGGAGGTCTTGGGTCGCCCGTTCTCGTCACGGTTGAGGTTGGCGGGAGGCAGGGTCTGGATTGCGTGAATGTCGATGAAAATTCCCATGGTGGATTTCTCCTAGTCTTGATTGTTTTTTGGATTGTTGGTGCCGTGTGGACTCGGCTGAGGGTAATGAATGTTTCGGTCTTTATCCGTCGATTATTTATTCGTCGTCGTGGTCTCCTTGAGGTTGTTGAGTTTCTTGAATTTTCGAGCGACATTCGCGGCATCCACGCCTGTCGCTCGTGCGATGTTGCTTTTGCTGGCTCCTGCTTGGAATGTGGTGACGGCCATGTCTTCCAACACGTCGTCAAGCTGGTTCATCAACTGGCTGAGTAGCCATAGGGACAGTAGATTCTGGTCGGTGTACGCTCCTGAACACCTGTTCATCTCGGAAGATTCTTCCCTGATTCAGGATTGCATGGTCTTTCGGGTTACCGTCAACCATTCCTCGACGTTTTCACTGAGAGTGTAAGGATTGTTTAGCCTTTCAAGGATTGCCTTGTTCTTACGATTCTCCTTGACTTGAATACTTCTTAATAGTTTCATGGATTCTTCCAAAGAGGGTTCTTACCAAGTCGTTTCGGACATGCTCATGTCTTTCCTGCTTATCGAAGATATGCGGGCTTCTTGCCGTGCATCACAGCTTCGATGACGAGCATGGCGAGACCGGTATTGGGGTCGGCGTCGAGCGCGGATACTGCGGCGAATGAGGCATCTCGACTGTTGCCGTCCCACCATGAGAAGTAGGCGGAGATTGCGAACGGCTGAGCCTTGTATTTTTCCTCGGAAACGAGGTTGGTAAGATTGCGGGCGATTTCAACCGCTTTTACAAGCCTTTCATGATCTGGCTTGGCATCAGGATTGTCGAACCCATCTCGCAGTGTCTGCTCGAGCACTTTCTTCGAGTACGGGGAGTGCGGGTTTACGGCGATGTCGATGATGGTACTCATGGTCAGCTGAGGGTCGACGGCGGCGATGATTGCCGCGTCCCTGACACTGAGCACTTCGGACATGAGCTCGGGCATACCGGTAAGATTGTCAAGATTGGGATTGTTGCCTTCGATGGCGTTCGTCCATGCTTGAAGCAGTGGGGTGGCGAGTTCGCGGACTGCTTGCCCGCGTTTCTTCGCTTTGAGCTGTTCGCGGATTGTCTCGATGACGGTGGCGTCTTGGGACTGCTCAAGGGTGTTAGTGTTCATGGTTTCCTCTTTCAATTATTTATGTGGACACATTCAGTATAACATGTATCTGAGCCAATGCAACACACCCACGAGCAGGCCATCAACTTTTTCCGAGCGTCAATGGCACCATCGGTTTATCCCCGCGCGCGGGGTAGGTAGTAGGTAGCTTAAGGCGACCCACAGGAGCTGGGGTTTATCCCCGCGCATGCGGGGTAGGTCGATGTGACGTATAGAGTTCCCTGACCGGATCCGGTTTATCCCCGCGCATGCGGGGTAGGTAACAGTCGGCCCCAGTCGCGTCGTACCACGTCTACGGAGTCGGGTTTGCCGAGCCTCACCAAGTCCAAGGCGAGCAGGGCGTGATCCAGGGGAATGCCGTATTCGTTCAATAGTCGGATTATTCGCAGGCAGAACGGTGCGGCTTCCTGCATGTTGTGGGCGTTCAACAGTTTCCGGTAGAGTCCGTCAACGTCTTCGCCGGTGTCCGCCAATGCTCGTAACGCTTTGTTGAAGCGTTCGCCCTCCACGTACATGGGCTTGTACTGGTCGCCTTGCTGGTGATAGGCGTACAGACCGAACGCATACCATGATGCCTGCTCCATGCGCGTCGGCTTCCTGCACCCGCGGTAGTCCATGCCATACAAAGACCATTTGGCGGCTTTCGGATCGGAGCCGCATGGTTTTTTGAAACTGTTGCGCAGATTGGCGAGGTCGGCGCGCGTGTAGGTGCCGTTCAAATACCCGTCTTGCAGTCTTGCAAGGCGTGGGCGCGCCCATGCGAGGTAGCTGTTAGCCAAGGTCAGGTTCCTTCCTGCCTGCCAGATAGGGGAGCATCGCCGTATCGGCTTTGGCCCAAGCATCATGCGGATTGTCTCCGTTGCTGACCTTCGGCCATGCCTGTTTGACGAGTTTGTCCACGATGGCGCTGACGTTTGCATGTTCATGGATACGCCGCATATCCAAGGTCATGTGGTCTTGGCGGATTCGTGCGATGCTGCTGGACTGGCTTCCGTATTGGACTGCAAACACGTCGAAGCTGATTATCGGGGCGAAGTTCGCAGCCCATAGGAAGGTGGCTGGATAGTGTTCATCGCCGTCAGGTTCAACGAAGGCCTTGTCCCATTGCGTCCACAACGGGCGGTCGATCAATGGGCCGAACGTGAGGTTCACCGGCTTGGATTTGCCAGTCTTGTCCTGAGTCCAGAAGGCCATGTATTCGTTTTCCGGCGTGGTCCATTCGGAACGGTTCCCATAGGTGACGTAGGCTCCGGTGCATAGGTTGTTTTCGTTCCAGAGCAGTCGGATTCGGCGGGCCGGATACGTGTAATAGTATGCAGGCCCGGTGGTCTCCGGTTTCACGTCCACGCATTCGAGTGGCGGATACTCCCAGATGGGCTTGTTGCCATTATTCGTGGGACAGAAGTTCAACATCAGGGTCTCCCACAGGTTGTTTCCGTCGATGATGGCAATAGCGAGTCCTCCGGCCTGCGCCACCCCTTGTGGGGTACGTTTGCCTCCCGAGGCTTTTGGATCGCCATTCATACCTGTGTGGACTCCGGCCACGTCGTACATGTTGCAGGTTAGCAGCATTCGCGCCGCTTCAGCCGGGGTGACGGGCTTATATGGGTCGTGGGTCTGCCAGAGTGGTCGTTGCATTGCGGGGTGGAGTCGGGTGAAACCATAGTCCTTGGGCTTGCCCTGCGGCATCATGCCGGAGACTTGCAAAAACGGTTCGGTGTCCGACATGAGGTCGAACCGGTATGCCCATGCGTGCAGGTAGTCGATGATTTCCTGATCGCGCCCGGCTTCCATGATGCGTTTTGCCGCCGCCGGGGACGAGTACCCGTCCTGATGCGCGCCGTACATGATGGCGAGTAGCAGTCGCATGATGCTGACTCGTTCCAACGGGTCGGCTATATCCAGTTGGCGGATAGAGGTCGGCTGGTCGAACAGGGTTTCCAGTGAGTAGGACTCGTGCTTGCCGTCCGCGAGTACGGGGATCCATGGTTCGGTGACGAGGTTGAATGAATGTTCTAGCATCAATGTTTCTTTCGGTTGCGTCGAATAATAATCAGAAAAGCAGCAGCAGGCCCAGCCCGTAGGCCTTGCCATGACCGACACCGGCAAGCATCGCCTGGGCGAGCTTGTTCCGGTCGGTGATGGTGAACGTTCCCGTGTATTCGACGGTATGGAATGTCAGCTTACGGCCTTGACGGTTGAACCGGGTGGCGTGAACATTGAGAACGTTCAACGTATCCAACGTGGTGCCGGCTTGGGTGAGTTTTCGTTCCGCCCACTGGTGCATTCCGGTCGGCGTGCGCAACGGGGTGCGCTTTCCGCCCTTGCTTGCGACTGGTGTTGCGGTCAACGTGAAGCGACGGGTTTCGCCGTTTTGTAGCTTGTCGAGGAACAGCTGATAGTCAAGCGTGTTGACAACCGGCTTGCCCAGTCGGGCTTCAAGCCGATCTAAGTCCAACTGGTCGGAGACGATGTACAGCCTATCCCCGTCCAAACGCCACAAGGGGCGCGTGCTGCCGGAGGTTGCCGCACTGACTACGGCGTGAACGGCTTCGGGGGAACGGATTACTTTGCGCACGTCCGGGTTGACTGGATTGAGGGTGACTCGTGTGAACAATGGCATTATTCCTCCTCTAGGACTGACTTCAAATCTTCGGTGTCTTTGATAGCGTGGATGGCGAGTTGGAATGCGTTTGCGTCTTCTGTATCTTCGACATCGCATAGCTCCGCGATGCTTTCCCGTGTCATCCCGTAGGCGTAATCGTGAAGGTCGGGACGGTTTGCCGAATCGTATTCGGCCAGAGAAATCCGGATCCAATTGGTAGCCTCATCTCGCCAGAGATCCCCCTGTGCGACACATTCGACAATGACCACAATGTCCCCGTCCGTGTATGAGCCGCACGCTGAGCAGTATTCTTCGTCGATGTCGATGAAGCCTTGCACTCGGGGGCCTAATTTGCTGCGAACGGTGTCTGTGAGAAGTGTTGCGTCGTTCTTGTAGTTGGTGAAGTCGTACTGGTCGTTCATTTTTCTGCTTCTTTCAAATGGTGCGGGTCTGGTGGACTGGGTTGAGAGTTATGCGCGTGATATACGCATGTTTAATCCTTGTCTGGAACGAGTTCCGGGTTTGCTTCTGTCGTGATGGCTTTTCGTATATTGACGATTTCCTGGAACGATTTTTCGGCGACTCCGGTTTTCCACTCCGATGAAAGGTGAACCGGCTGGCCGAGATATTTGAAGGCGATCTTGTATCCGATAGGTTCCGACATGACGTATCGGGTGACGCGAATGTGGTTGAACACCCATCGGACGACTTCGATATCCAGACCGTATTCTTCCGCGTATGTCTTGTATGATTTCATGGTTTTCTCTTTCAACGCGCTTCGATGGTGACGGGCTTCTCGTAGCATTGGGGAACATAATTCTTGTCGAGCGCCCAGTTGTTGATGAAGCGGAGCGGGCAGGATTGGTCCCATACGCGCTGTAGTTCCGAGACTGGCAGCACTTTGTAGCCGGCTTCTCCGTTCTTGGAGAGCATGTATCCGTATTCGCCGTTTTTGTCGGTGTCGCCGTTGTCGAGCAGGTAGATTTTGTGGCAGCCGTCCCATGCGAATTCTGTGGCTGGGCTGGTTTGGTTGTTGATGGTGACGCTCATGGCGTTGCTCCTCTTTCGACTATTTTATGTGGACATATTCAGTGTAGCATATTAAACGAGGTTGTCAAAAGAACAAAAAAACGGCGACCATAAAAAGCCGCCGTAACATACGAAACCGATCAAGCAGACTGGCTTCTCCGCCAATCCCCGCCATTCGACTCCATAAACCGTTGACAGGCCCGTTCCTCCCACTCTGGCGAATCCGGAGCCTCACAATGGATCCAGCTCATCACCGAAGCGGGCTTAATGCCGTTCGCGGTGATGATCGTATGCGGCGGCTCGTACGGGTTGCTGAAACTCCATTCGGATACCGCCAGCTCGTCATGTTCGGAACGGAACGTGTGCGTCTTCGCATCCGACACCGTGTATTCGATGGACGGGTCTCGACGGGCCAATTGCAAGGCGCCTTCGACCCCGCGATGCTTTGCCGCAATCCTGAGCATCGCCGCCTGTCCCACGTCAGGGCCGAGTCCGGCGAACGTTTTCTTCACCTTCTCATTCGGGTCGAATACGTCGGGTTTCGCGGCCATGAACCGTCGGTATTCCTGTTCGTTGTCGCATAATGCGTCACGCATCTGACGGTAGCGACGGGTCGGTTTCCGACCGTCCAGCAGCTGTTTCTCCAGTTTTTTGAAGTCCTTGGATTGCCGGTATTCCTTGCCGGCCTGCGGGTTCCAACCGTCTTCCTGAAGCTCATGCAACGTGTCGTCGAAAGCCATTTTGTCATCGAACGCGCTGCCGTTGATCAGTCCACGGTCGACGTTCTTCTTGTATAGGTCGCGCATTTCATCGTTCAGTGGATTCAAGTGTTTCTCTGTCGCCGCATCATATCAGGCTTGCTTTGTCTGGGTTCCTTTCAATGCGGCTTGGTAGCGGCGCTCCGATTCCTCACTGTAGTAGCTGCCGGCAAGTTCGTTCGGACGGAAGGGCCATCGTTCGCCCGGCTGTATTGGATCTAGCCCGAGGTCGGCAAACTCCCTGTTCGGATCCAATGCGGTTTCGAGGATATGCTGTCGGGTCTCCTCCACCAACTGCGCATGGTCATAGGATTTCACGGGGATACCGTCGTAAGCGGCCTGCACATGGTCGGCGAGATAGTCCGCATGCGAGCCGCCCGGCGCCTGCGGGTCATATCGCAGGTTCGCGATGATCAACGGCATGTCATCGGTCTCGCCGGGTTTCGCCGGACGGGCGATGAGCTCGTCCAAGCGCCTGGTGGCGTATCCGGCGCAATCAGCGACATCCGGATCCATGATGATGTTCGTTTCTGCGGCGAGCAGCGCATTGTTCAACCGTTTCCGTTCGAACGTGGACAATGTTTCTCCGGATGGCAGACTCTTGTTGTTCTCTTCGGCGAACTCGCCGGTCTGCGTACGCAATTGCCGTTTCGCTTGAGCAGATTTCCTGGAATCAACCATAGTGAAGCCTCTCGGACTAATGGATAACTGATTCCAGACTACCGCTTTGAGATAAGTTGATTACGGGAAAGTCAGGAGAAAAAACCGGCTATTCCAACTTCTGTTCTTCCGCGATTCGTCATATGGTGTAAGCGATGCCTACACATTTTTCATATCATAAATGTGTAAGCGTTACACATTTTTTATAGGATAAGTTGTCTGAATGTTTTTTCACGAGCGGAGATGAATTGCATTGACTACGCCCATAAACACAACTCTTACTGGATTCTGTTCTCGCCGTTTCTACGAACCTAGAGAAGCGGCGAACGAACTTCGCAATTCCGAAGCCCGTCGCCAAGTCGAAAGCAAGGAATACGTTCGGAGCTTCGACAACGTTGAGGAACTAGGGGAGTTTTTCGATACCATCTAGAAGCCGATAGATCAAAATGGTTCTGGTATATTCTCCGCAGAGAAGCTTTCATCGGCAACGGACATGTCCTACGCAGCCTCTTGTTCTCAGAAAACGTATCCCGCTCCGACGTTCTTCATCATTCGGTCGAAATCCTGCGGCATAGTTTGAGCAGTGGAATCAGGTCCGGGGTTTGGCCTTCTCGTTCGATTCGCACCGCATGCGCTACCATTGGCAGCAGCTTTTCTAGGTTTGAGTCCATGACTTTGCGGTTCAGGACACTGTCCCAGTTGGTGGTGATGCGTCGGAATGCGTTGTGGAATTGTTCGACTACGACGGATCGTTCGATGTCGGAACCGTATACGGGTTCCATGGTTTCCACCGTTCGACCGGATGCGATCTCGTAGTCTTTCGTCTGCCCGTCGAGCAGTCGGGCAAGTATCAGAGTGTTCTCCTCGAACTTGTCAACCGGTAGGCCGAGAGCGCGCATACCGTTGGTAGCCCATTCGTGGTCCGTTTCCGGACGCCTCCATGAACAGCCGCCGCCGTTCAGATGGAACTCGTAGCCGTATACGTCTTTCAACGTTTTCGCTGCGATTTCGCGCGTATGGTCATGCTGGATCTGATGCCAGGCGCGTAATGCTTCGCAGAGCATCGCGTAACAGCCGTTCAGCTCCAGCTCCTCGTAGGTCATTGGCATCTGGCTAGTTCCTTCCGTATCCGCCGATATATCGAATCGCGTACAAAACCGCACCACACGACATGATGCCGCTGGCTGGCAGGCTGATCAACGGTGCATGCCCGCGAACCAAATTGGATACGTCAATAATCAAACACATCAGCGCATACATGCCAAACAATACGCTGAGCTTCCCGAATATCCGCCGAGCCAGCCCATCATCGGAAGCCAGTAGTTCGGCACCAAGCCAGCAGACGAGCATCAACAGCAGCACATGTACTGTCAGCGAAACGAAACTCATTGCTTACCTCGCAGCGACCAGCCGCATTCGATGTAGCTGTTGCCTTCGCAGGGGACCTGTTCGCCGTTCCCCAACGCCACGTATGTGGCTTGCCTGTTGGCTTTCTCATTAGGGGCCAGCTGCCTGGGTTTATCCCAATCGCAAGTTACATCGACATTACTTGTACTGGCGTAGTTTGGTACGGGACTACCAATGCAATCCACTACTTTCTTGTCTCTTAACTGGATGGTGTAGTGGCCGATAGTCTTGGCAGACTCTGCCTCTTTTCTGTCCTCTGCCGTCGCTTCGTCGCGCATAGTCGCCACTTTTTCGACATTTTCTTGTGTCTCCTCCGGGTGGGAGAAAATCCATATGAAAGCGTAAGTCGCCACCGCCACTGCGAAAACGATCGCCAATCCGATGAGAACATGTGTAAATCGATTTTTACCGTTAGGCTGCTCGTTCGGCATGGAAATCCTCTTCTTGCACTGGCTGGTTTGAGATGATGGCATCCACGTCCGCGTCCTCCAAGTGGACTTGTACGGGTTTGCCGGTTTTGTTTGCTTGGATTTGCGCGTCGTGGATGGTTTTCACGTCCGGCCATGTTTCCATCAGTTCCTCGTTGCTTTCACAGCCGTTGATGACCGGCACCCAGTCGGGATGCTGGTTCATCAGCGTGCTGGAGAAGATGGGGACAGTCATGTCATGCAGGTCGTTCATGGCACTGTAGGCGGCGATGGTGAAGAACAGTCGTGATTCCACGCTGTCGTCGGCGCCTTTTGCGGACTGGTCGATGAGGTCGGCGAACGCTTGTTTGAACTGTTCGCTGACCTTTTGTATCGCGTCGTATACGCTGCTGGCATCATTCCAGTTGATGCTGGTGGAGCCCAATGCGGGCGGCGGGAATCTTTCGCTTGCGTCTTCGGTGATGTCGTCGTTGAACGTGAATCCGGATGGTATCTGTGCCATTTTTTCTCGCTCCGGTCAGGCGATGAGACTCAACAATTCCGCATCGTCGGGAGTCCCGTCGCTGAGGACACTGTCATACTGGGGTTCCCGGTTGGATGCGATGTCGAGTTCGGTACGAGGCAGCTCGACATTCGGCCCGATCTCGTTTTGCAGATACTTGTCTGCACCTTGTGGCTCGAAGATCCAATTTTTTGGCTGAGGTGGAAGTACTACGCCAGAAACGCGGCCGACAGTCCCGTTGACAAGTTTGAAGACGCCTTGGAATCGTCCGTTAACCGATTCCACGATCATACGGCCCTCGATGTTTTCAGGGAAATCCGGGGTTGCGTTCCTTATCCCGATGGTGCCGATGAACCGGCTTCCGTCTGCGAACGTGTGGGTGACACGGTAGCGTTTGTTGTATGCCATGATGGTTCCTTTTTTGATTGTTTTTTATGTGGACAGTTGTTGTGGATTGTGGATAACCGGTCAGCGTGGCGTAGGGAACGATTCGCCGGCTGAGAACTTCAACTGGCGGAGAGGCTTGCCCTTACGCCACTTGTTCCACGCCTTGATGGTCAATGCGGCGATGCGTACACGGTTGTCGCGGGTGGAACGGCCGGCCTTGTGAGGCTGAGCCATCAACGTGTTTCGCAGTATGAGGATCGGATCGTCGGCTTGCAGGTTCGCGCCGCTGGCGAGGCTCATGAAGAACCTGTTGGCCGCATCCGTGTCGATGTGCGCGAACGTCCACCAGAGCGAGGCGAACATGCTGCTGGTCAGCATGTCCCCGGATTGGCTGCGGAACGCGCATGATGCGGCGAGCACGTCCGCCAGTTGCGGGGTCTGGTCGATGAACGAGATAATCTCACCGCGCGTGGGTTTCAGATCGTTTTGTGCGGCGGCTTCCATGCCCAGCTGGTCGGCCAGATATACGGCGCGGGCCAGTGAGGCGAGCTGAGTGGAGTTCTTTTCTCCGCGCAAGGTGAGCACGTCTCCCAAGGTGCGGGTTTTTCCGCTGTCCATGGTCTGCTGGGTTTCGTCTTCCAACCCCTCGGATGACGAGCGTGGTCAACGGCTTGTCGGCGGCGATGACGGCGAGCAGTCGATGCTGGCCGTCCAACAGTCGTCCGTCTTTGCTGAATTTGATGGCCTCTCCGTTGAACCGCCATTCGCCGTTGCGCATTTCGCGGGCGAACATATTCACGTTGTCGTGGCTGATACGCCGGTTGTTGACGTTTTCGCCGAGCATGGTCTTCGCTATGTCCGGGGTGATGGTTTCCACCTTGGCGGTGATTTTCTCTTCCATAATCAGTTTCCTTTTCTCCTGCGGATTAGATTCCGGTCGTATAGTCCTGTGGCATGTCCTTGAACTTGCTGTTGCGTCCGAGGAATGCGAGATGGAATGTTTCGGTCGGACCGTTGCGATGCTTGGCCATGATGATGTCGGCCTCACCGGGACGGTCTTCCTTGTCGTATGCGTCGGGACGGTGGACGAGGAACACCACGTCGGCATCCTGTTCGATGGAACCGGATTCGCGTAGGTCGCTCATCTGCGGCACCTTGTCGGCGCGCATTTCCACGTTGCGGTTCAACTGGCTAAGAATCACGACCGGCACTTGCAGTTCTTTCGCCAACAGTTTGAACTGGCGGCTGAAATCACTGACCTCCTGCTGACGGTTCTCGGTCATCCGTCCGCTGGACATCAATTGCAGGTAGTCGACGACCACGAGCTTCAAATCCTTGGTTTCCTTCAACCTGCGGCATTTGGCTCGAATGTCCGGGATTTTCAGATTCGCGGAATCGTCGATATACAGCGGCTTCTCCTCGAGCTTCTTCCACAGGTCGTTGACCGCATCCCAACGTTCGTCGGTCATCTGCGTCGGATCGCGGAACACGTTCAACGGAATGTTCGCTTCGGCGGCGAACAGGCGTTGCGCGATTTCCTCGCGGCTCATCTCCAGACTGAACACGACCGAGCACATGTTGTCGTGGATTGCCGCATGCCTTGCGAAGTCCATTCCCAACGTGGACTTGCCCATTGCGGGTCGGCCGGCCACCACGATCATCTGTCCGGGTTGCAAACCGTGCGTCACATCATCGATGTCACGGAACCCGGTGTGAACACCCTCCTCGATTTCACCCTTCGCGATCTTGTCGAGATGATCGAGCATGTCCGTGGACACCGTGTAGATATCCCGGTAGTCAGTGCTTGAATCATCGTCCCCGATGTGGAACGCCTCATCCAATGCCGCGCCGATGATGCTGTCGGTTTCCGCGTCGGGCGTGTAGCCAAGCTGCGTGATCTTGGTGCCGATGCGCACGATGTCGCGGCGCTTAGCCGTGTCCTTGACCATGCCCGCATACACGCTGACGTTGGAAGTGGTGGGTGCCGAATCCACGAGCTTCGACACGTAGTCGATGCCGCCCACACGGTCAAGCATCTTGCGTTCGTTCAACGTGCTGCACAGCAGGGTGACATCCACGTTGCCGTGCTTGTCGTTCAGCTCGCAGATGGTCTGCCAGATGGTTCGATGATTCGGCTGGTAGAAGTCGTTTTCGGTGAGCTTCTGCCGTGCTTCGTCAACGGCGTCGCGTGATTGGAGCATAGCTCCGAGTACGGTGCGTTCCGCATCATCCTTGTGCGGTGGTTCCTGGTTGAAGATGTCGCTCACCGATCCGCCTCCGAATCCTGTTGGAGACGCTTCAGTTCCGCCTCTTGCCGACGCAGTGATGCGATTTCCCGTTCGATCCGGGCAATCCGTTTTTGCCTGCGCTCCGCTGTGGTCAGGGTCTCCTCGCACTGACACCATCGTGCGATGCATCTTTCCACACGCTTGTAGCCGATGATTTCCGGGCCGATTCCTCTATCGCGGAAAATCACCGAGGGGCTGTCTCCGCTCTCATATCGGGCGATGGCATATTCTCGGAACTCGGAAGTGTAGTAGATTTTTTCGCCGTTGGAGCTCACGTTCTTCACTACCTTCGGCAGCGTGAGAAGATAGTCGATGGTCTTCTTGTCGAGACTGATTGATCGCGGTAGCATGTTTTCTTCCTAATCAATCCTCAATGCGGTGCGGGTTCGCTCGTTGTCCAAAGCGGCGTACAGGTCTCGACGTTCAAATACGGTGAGTTCGCCTCTCGCGTTCATGTCGAGCATGGTGAGAATGTTCCGGATTCGCAGCTGCTCGCAATAATCGAAGGCTGCCTTTTTCGCTTGTCCCTTCAAATCCGTTGTCCTTTTTCCTTTTCGATGGTTTCGTCGATGAATGACCGAAGCGTGATCAGGTCGCTGATGTTCGTCACGGATGTTCCGTTCGTGGTCTCGTTCAACGTTTGGCCCGCGGGGGAGATGTAGAAACTTATTCCCCGCATGGCGCCCACACGCATGAGGGTGAGTGTCTTTGCGTCGGCTTTGCTGGGAATGTCCAGTCGGCTGATGTCTTCGCTGATGTCGATCTGGATTGCGGTCACTGGACGCTCAGCTTCAAAACTCGAAACGAATTCGCATCAAGCTCGTCATGCCTTTTCACGTACCGTCTGACCATGGTCTTGGCAAGATGCCTGCGCGTAAACGATGCAGATAGACATCGACGGGCGACGGGTTTCCAGCCGGAGGCCGTCTTTTCCTGTATGAAATAGATGTTCATGTTTTCCCCTTGTCAAAAGTCAATGCATGAATCCGGATTCTGGTAGCGCTCGATTTCCTGCAGCAGCTCCTCCGCCCATCCGTCGGTATCCACTTGATCTGAAGCGTGGGGTCCGTCACTGTGATGCATGCCGTTCTTCCCTCGCATGGGCCAACACTTCAAAGGCGCTGTTGGTGTAGTGTTTTCGGATTCGTTCGGGTAGTTTGTCGAAGTCCAGAAGGTTTCCGTAACAGCGTTTGCATTCGAGCCGGTAGAGGGCTTTTGCCGCGGCGTTCAGTTCTATGCCGATGGTCTCCGTGGGTTGTTTGCGTTCGTTCAGGCGAAGCGCCGCGAACGGGTCTCCTTTCTTGTACCTCATCAGATGTTCACCTCGATTTCAGTGAACGGGGATTGTTTGGCAAGCTCCGCCAATGTGACCGAATCCTCTCCTTCGAGCGCCCTGTCGATGGGTATCACGTCTCCGCTGATCCAGTGTCCGTTTCTTCTGGACTGTCGGAGGAAGAGAATACCGCTGTTGGCCTTCCAAGCCTCGTACAGGTTGTCTTCGCCGTCTCTCCACAGTCCGGGGTGATCTGGGAGCTGGAGCTTCGGGCGCAGCGAGTGGTCGAAGTTTTCACGGCTGAGGGTGATGCTTTGCCCGTATACATCGATGGTGATACGGCCGTCGTTCGCACCGAGGATCGGATAATGGTTGCCGTCCTTGGCGACTGCGATGTCCCCCTCGCGGATTTCGTCGCGGTCGGTGATGGTTTCGTATGTCGGCTTGTCGGGGAGCAGTTCGATTTCGATATCGGCGTTCTGCCGTGAGAGTTCCATGAATCCGTCGTGGCCTTCGTGGAACAGTTCGCCGAATTTCATGCCGGCGATGAGGTTCTGGCGGGATCCGAGGGAACGGCCGAATCCGGGCGCGAGTTTGATTTCAAGGATGAGTTCCCCGTTATGTGCGGTGAGGCGGACCCGTCTGCCGTTCAGTTGTCTGAAGGTCATGGTCCGCCAGAACCGTGTGGCGTTTTCTGCCATGCTGGCGTTTCCTTTTTTCTCTTTTTATGTGGACTCATTCAATATAACATATATCTGTGAAGATGGGGGTAGGGGGCAAAATCGGAGTGTCGCGTTACAGTGAAAACGTCCACATAAAACAAAACAGGAAAACGCAATAACCGCAACGTCTGATACGACCTGACACCGTCCAAGGCAACAAAAGACCGTTGTCTCAGCAGACGATAAGTCGATTGAACGGAAACCGTTAATTGCGAAAACGGAGAATGCATCATGCCAACGCAAACGCAACCCCAAAACCCAATCAAAGACGAAGACCGGATCGAATACATCGACAGTCACATCGACTTCCTATTGGATACCAAGTCGGCATTCGTCCGCAACATCGGGCTCGGCACCATCGCGCACGATGAGGCGGTCATGCGCCTGCTCAACAACATCGACATCATGATCTCCAGCGAGGAAGCCGACAGGGACGTATGCCGGTTCAACAGCGGCGCAATGATGCAGAGCATCCCGCCCAAGAGCCGCAACTTCCAGCCGGACCTCGACCAACGGGAAAGCAATCTGCGAGCGGACGGATATGACGAGACCATGGTCAGCAGCGACCGCCAGCTGTATGCGGGCCAGTCCATCGGACTCAGCATCCTCAGCCGATAAGAGGCGTATCCCATGAGCAGGAAAAGTATCGACGCGCGGCAGTCCCGTGTCTATCACCCCGACGGCAAGGAACTTCAAAGACTAAGCCGGCTGCATTCGACCCTCACCCGTATCGCCGTGGACAAGAAACAGGGGAACATCTCACCCGACAAGGCGATAGACAAGGCGACCGCCGCGACGGCGAAGCTCGTGACCGCGGAACAGTTGAAGAAAATCAACAACGCGTTGCCGGTGACTCGAATCTGGACGCTGTGCAACAACGGGTGGATCCGCGAGGCGGCGGACTCCATGCTGGTGACGTTCCCCGGACTGAAGAAGAAGTGGCAGTCAAGCTGACTTCCATCCTTGTGTTTTTTCCGGTTGAGAATCGTGGTGGTGGCTCTTGCGTAAAACTGACAAACAATCCGGAGATCAGAACTCTTGGCGTGTCAGCGATGTCGCGTTTTCCGATCCGGCGTGCCGCATCTACATCACGATGGCGCGTTGGTCTCATGATCGTCTGGATCCCAAGACGGTATCGGCTCGAATCCATTATCAGCTGAAGTACATGCAGGAGGATACCTCCGAAAGGTGTTGATCATTGTTCCGTTTTGTGTAAGCAACGAAGCTTCGTGCGATACTGGATATGTTGGCATGTCTTTCGCAATTCACGGTTAAAATCAACATATAAACATAAAAACCGTTGAATTCAGAAAAAAAGGGAAACGACATGAAGAACGAATTACTCGAACTGACGTTGGAACCCATCAGCGACATCGACAGTCCGGAATCTTTCAGCACACTATACGTGACGGCGGAAGCCTACCCCTTTTTCCTGCCAATGAGGAACCAGCCAGGGGTGGAACATAAACTGTCAGGCAGAGTGCCACGCGTCCTCAGCCTTCTTTTCACCACCGCCGTGAACATAAAGACCAAGGACTACGACCCCAAGACCAGAACCCTCACCATAGGCCGCGACTTCAGACAAGCGGCCAACCGTGCGAAACTGCTAACCGGCGGATCCGGATACGAAGACCTTATCAGAACCATCCTCGAATACCGTGACCTGACCTTCACCAACAAATACGGCAAAGAGATTCATCCAATCAAAAGTACGACCATCAAAACCGGTGAAAGATGGAGCAACAAGACCATCGTGTTCACCGCCGAATACGAGAAGATGATGAAGAGGAATCCGAAGACGCTGCCGCTATCAGCTCTTCCGAAACTCCGTGGAAGATCAGTCGCCGCCGAGATTCTGGTGCTGGCCGCCCTCTACACACCGGAAGAACAACGACTGGCCATCAGCCGTGACGATCTACCTGTCATCCTCCAATCAACCGGAACGACAAGCCAATCGCCTGCGAAACTCATAGACACTTTGGAAGTGCTCAACTTCAGCCAGGAATCATGGAACTTCTCGCTGACGGAGAACTACATAGTCATTTGTCCGTTTAGGACCGACGTCGAAGTGATAGGAACGATGCAACTGGTTCGGCAGCTTGACTGAGCGAAACAAATACGAATGAGGGGATGGCTAAAAAAACCATCCCCTCGTTCGTATGCAAGAGGCAACCCCGATCAGATTTTCAGCTTCTCGACGATGCCCAAGTCAACACCGTCGCCCCAATGTTCGGCGATGGCGGTCACATCCTTCATCGCGTCGCCGGTAGCCCGACCGAAACCGCGCTCAGGTTCAGCGGCGTTCAGCACGGCGAACAGCGTCTTGGACAACGACTTGTCCTCCATGAACGCGAAAGCGAGACGCATCTTCAAGTCGGACGGTTGGGCATTGTCAAGCTCGTTGGTGAACTTGGCGAACTTCTCGATCTTCTTGCGGTTCTTCGTTTCGGTCAGCAACGCCAGCAGCGTGGCCGCATCCGACTTGTTGGTTTCGCACAGGGTCTTTGCGACGCTTGCGGTACGCGAATCGGAGAGCATGTCAAGCATCTCCTTGATTTTCTCGTAAGCGCTGGCATCGAGGTGGGGGAAATCGCTCGTCTTGCGCGATGGCTTCCGGCGCGCGGTCTTGGCTGCCTTGGTGTTCTCCTCGGCGACCGGTTCCGTGACATCATTGGCAGCCGCAGGAACCGTTTCCGGTTCAACGCTCCGGTTCGCGTCCGGTGCCGGCTCAGTCCGATCGACGGTGTTGTTGTCGAAATTGTTGTTCCATGGGAAATCTGGCATTTTCACTCCTCCGTTATTTGTGAAAAAAAATCGGTGTATACCGAACTGACAATCAAGACTCTAGCCGAAGTTTTCCGGAATCATCAGGAAAAGTCTGAACTTTTCGCGCCGCCCGCGCCCCGATGGCAATGGCTTCCAGTGGAACAGGAAAAACCAGCAGAAAAAAACACAAGAAGCCCACAGAAGAAAAAAGGAAAGAAAGAGCCAAAGAAACATGAATATTAAAAAAACAGAAGAGCAAAGAATCACACAACGAAGTCAATCCCCAAAAAAACAAGAAGTAAACAAAGAAAGAAAAAGCAACCGCCACACAGAAACCACCATCACTCACCAACCAACGACGAGCAATCAATAGTCACACAGCACCTAGCATCACAGCAGCAACGCGTCACCCTACGCAAATCTACCGAGAGCAAACCTCTAATAGCTACGCCAACAAAGAACAAACCCCAACTAAGAGAAAGCAGAACCAAACAACAACAAAAGAACGAGTATGTTAATTGCGAAGAATAAAGCGTTAATACCGTAGGGTAGCGTAATATCAAGAAATGAACAGACGTAGAGATTGAAAAAAACAGAATGCAAAACAGACAAAACAAAAACAATCAATAAATCTAAATCAGTCGAATACGTCTAGAAACCGTGACTTTCCGAGCACAAACGCCGGAACAAGCAAAAAACAAGGCCGAAAAAGCGAGGAAAACGATGGCAAGTCTCATAATCGGACAAGGCGGACTGCTTGACGTGCTTCGAGACAGGGTGCCGATGAGACGTTGGCGGATACCCGCAAGCGAGGATTTCGCCGCCCAATCCGACTTCCTCAAACAGCATCCATTGAAGCCCGGCCAGCATGGAACCATCTTCACCAACATGCCCGGAAACTGGCTTCCGCTGGCAGACATGGGGTGGAAAATCTACTGGGCGGACACCGGTCAGATACCAGTCGGAACACAATCCTTCCCCTCATACCTGCTCAACCGGAGCGTCACCGATTTCATCAAGGAGTTCTGGGGCATAGAGGTCATCGACAAGAGACTGATCGGGGAAATCATGCTCGGCCGGACACGGCAGATGGCTCCAATGATCATCGTCACATCCAACACCGGCGGTGTTGGCAAGACCGTATCCTCCAGACGATTGTGCGAGAGGGCGGCGGAAATGAAACTGCATGCGCTGCTCATCGACGGAAACATGCGACAGTCCTCACAACGCTCGTTCTTCGACCCGGCGCATAACATGCGAGTACGTACGATAGCCGACTGGCAGCCGGGCATGCCTCCGCAACGTGGAGCCAATCCCGGACGCATGCTCAACGTCGGATACGACCTCTCATTCGCTCCGCCGGCAGGCATCACCGTCACATGGGAACACTACCGGAAATACATCGAGGAAGCCCGAAAGAAATGGGACTTCGTGGTGCTCGACCTCGACCGAATCAGCGCCGACGATCTGTCCGACCGAGACACCGCGGCCGGGGGGATGGTCGTGCCATACGCGCTGGCCGGAGACACATGCCTGGTCATCGTCAAAGCCGGGAGACAAACACAAGGGGATGCCTTGAACCTGCTCAGCGCATTCCCGAGATACGGTCTCCCGCGCGAATGCATCGGCATCAAGGACACGGTTCCGGAAGGATTGCAGAACTATCAGACGCTCGACTATACGCGCTACGGATTGTTCCTGGGAACCGAATACCAGAGTACGCAAACCAGCAATCGGATAGCCGCAGGCGAATCCAACTGGTCTGATCCGAAACTTGATTTCGTGCGAGAAAAAATTCTCGAATGGGTGCTGCCCAATCATGGTTTCACCCCGGCGAAGTATGCGCCGAAACCGAAGAAGAAAGGATGGTTCCGCTGATGTTAGACCTTTCCATCGCACCCAATCCTGACGATTCGGAACTCTGGAAGATGGGCAGTGACGCCGACTGGATTCGTGGCAGCATCGTCGCCACAGACGAACATCCGGGAGTGCTGGCGCAACGACACCAGTGGCTTGTCGCCAACCGTCTGTTTGCGGAAAGCATGATACGGGCGAACGGTGAACTCGTCACCAGCATCATCGGCGCACTGCTCTCATGGAGGGTCTGCACCATCGACCAGCTGCGCGCCGGACTATCCGTGAAAGGCGCTCCGGAATTCCATCGTGACGAACCGAACCTGTACGGCGCGCTCTGCCGGTTGGGTGCCATCGACATCGGATTCAGCCCATACGAAAGATTCTCCGGTATGGAAGTCAATCAAGCGTGGGTGTCGTTAAGCTCCGACAAGAAACTCATCCGCAAAACATTGGCGCTCTACAATTCGGCAACATGGTTGAGGCGAATGCTCGCCGACAAACAACTCATCGGAATGCGACGCCACGTGCGGCACAACACGTACGCGGCGCACGTCGGACTCAGCCTCGCGGAGAACAAGAACATTAGAATCATCGGCGGCGACGGTTGGGGAGCGTTCCGACTCATCGACCCACAGGCAGTGGGAGAGGCGGGACTGCCGCACAACTGTTCCACCGATCTCGTCGCATTGACTTCCGACAGCGTGCTCACAGGAATCGAAGTGCAGGTGCACACGAACAACATGAGCCAGAAAATCTCCAACTGGTCGAAACTCCTCGCATACTCTCCAATGAGCAGACGCGGACTCATGTGCATATGGCTGCTCATCAAGGACACCAGCCAAGGACGATACCCCGCGTTGACCAACATCATCGAAACCGCAAGCCATGCTAGCGAAATGCTCGTCGGAAACCCGACCGTCGCCTCACGAATGGGATTCGCCTTATGGGAGGAATGGTTCACGCCAGACGGAAAACCAACCGAACAACTCGGAGCATACACGGACATGCTCGGCAACAAGCAGAACATGTTCGCACCGTATTGGAAACAGTTCACCCCAAGCACGCGCCCAATTTCCGCAATCCGCGACTGGGGTTGGAGCGTCATGACCGAAGCGATCAAACGCAATTGGGGTTGGGATGTCAACGCATGGGAGAAACCGGAAGCGTATCGCGGCGGCTTCTATGGATACATCGGAGGTGACAGCAGTGAGCTTGCCTGACAACTTCGCATCCAACCAGCAGCGTTTGGAGGAGGCGAAACGCGAACGGTACCGGGTGCTGCAGAAAGTGCAGGATCTTTGCACGACCGGTCAGCGTTCGCTTGTCATACCGTTCCTCATGGTCAACATGCAACACAATCCAGCCTTGAAAAAAATCAGACTATGGCAGTTGGACGCGATCATGTTCAACCAGTCCAAATACATCGCGTTGAAAACAATCCGTCACATGCGCGAGACCATCGGCGACCAAAGCACCGTCAAGGACGGGTACGCGGACCTTGGCTGGGCTTTGGAAAACAAGAACGCGACCGTACGCATGACCACATGGCTCTACCAGTTATTGGAACGGGAAAAAATCACGACGTTCGAACTTCCGGAAGGGTTCCCGTTGACGATGCTCTACGAGACAGGAGATGAGAATTGAAACAGAACGAAGTCCCACAATGGTATGAGGTGACACGAAGCATCCAACAATTGGATGCCGACCAGCTACGTTCCATAGCCGATGATGTTCCCGGCAATCTCGATGACTGCACCCTGCTGCTGGTCAAAAGAGGAAACGAGCCGGTGAAGGAATACATCTATGGCATGGGTGACGGAATCGGCAAGGCCGGCGAACTCGCAGGATTCGCCATCAGTCCTCTTCCCGACAATGAGGATCCGGAACTGCCGGACATGATTCGCAGATCATCGCACGCACTGGTTCCATGGCGAGCGCGCCTGAACTCGAAAGCGACGATGGAGAAGATGCGTACCGATGCAAGCGGCATACGCAAAAGCGTCGAAGCTTCCATGCCGCCGGATAGTTATGTGAGTGTCACGCTCCGCAAACAGGGGTACTTCGAACAGATGCGCATCCGTGACTGGGTGGCCGACGAGCATTCCACCGTCGAGGATGGCAACGAACTTGTCGCGGCGCACACATTGTGCGCGAGAGTCACCGTTGGATGCGCGGACTCCCGGCAGAACAATCTGTTCGCGCAACGGGTTGGGCAAGCCGTGTTCCCGTTGCTGTCGAACATGAGCAGTCATCCGAGCCATCCGAGGCTCGGAGGATTCCTGGCTGCAATCGCGGTCACGCTCCTGACCGTGCTGCTCAGTATCGTCACTCCGATACGTATGCAGACATACTTCTGGCTTGCGGGCTTCAGCCTGGTGATGCTGTTCGTCCCATGGCTGTTGAGTGGACTGCTTTCCGGAAATGCGAAGGCATTGCTCGCCGACGATCGAAGCACTCGAATGTACTTCCGTGTTCCACCGCACTACAAGTTCGCATGTTTGGGTTTGTTCGTCTACTTCAGTCTGATGCTGCTGCCGGTACCGGTGTGGGCGTGGATTGTCCCACTTGTCATTTCCGTGGGTATGGGATTGCGGTGGTGGCAGAACACGTTGTGGGATGACATTCTGCAATGTCCGCGCCGCTATTGGTGGCTCCGTCGCAAACGCAAGGCGAACGTCAGTGACACGGAAACCAAGCTCGGTGTGAAAGACAAGCGGGTGTTCGCCACCGGATACGGTCCGCAGCGCACCACGCTCATATTCAGTCCGATGACCACGACCGCCCTGTTCGTGCCGATACAGAAGTCCACGGCGGTCAAGCAGGAACTGCATGCCGTGCCGGAACCGTTGTCCCATGGGGGAGTGTTCCTTGGCGTGGATGACAGCGGACGCTCCGGATACTTGGATCCGACCCAACTGTTCGGAGGCATCGCCATCAGCGGCGAAGCCGGTTCGGGCAAGACCGTACTCACCCATGGCATCAGCCAATGGGCCATCAAACACAGGGCGGACACCAGTCCCAAGGTATGGGGGACCGATTCACGGCTCATTCATTTCTGGATGAAGGATGATACCGGAGTGGAACTGCTCGACGCCTATAAAAAGGATCAAGGCATAACCGACAAGTCCCGAGTCATTTATCTCACCGACCCGTCAAGCGTCGGACTTGACATGCTCGGCATGCACGAGAACAGGAACGCGAAAGAGACCGCGGAGAGCGTCGCGAAAACCATGCGATACTCGTTCAACCCCGGTGACATACAGAACGATTCGCAGAACATCATCACGCAGGCAATGACCATCGGAGTCGCCGCCAGCAGATACGACCAGCAGCGTCCCGGCGACATTCTCCGCCGCTGCCATCAGTTGGAAAAACAGTATCCGGGAGCCGAACAACTGCAACAGCAAGGATCTCCCATCGGCTGGGCCGTGGTGGCACTCTGCGGCTCCGACGGACAAGCCGGTTCCGCCAGGGCATTGGGACAAGTATGCCGCGCATTGGCTTTGGAATTGAAGGATGACAATCCGTTGCGGATGGATCTCGTCTACGCATCACGTGCGGCGGAACAGCTCTACGGGCGTCCCGACCAGAAAGGACAGGCGGCAAGAAGCGATCGTGAAATACTGCAGCGCACCAACGCCTCGGTCAACAAGGTCAACCAGTTCCTCGCCATCGACCACATGTTCACCCCGCGACGCAGCACCGTCACATGGGAATGGATACTCGACCATCCCGGCGACTACCACATTGTGCTCGCACCACACAACGGGCACGCTTTGCCGGAACTCATGGACAAGATTCTAGGATCGTGGATTCTCTACCGGTTCTGGAACACGGTATTCGCCCACTGCAAGGACTGGGCGGTCGCCGGCAAGCACACCATGCTTGTCTGCGACGAGCTCAGCCTCCTATCCAACGGTTCCGACGATGTGCTGCAGAACCTGCGAGAACAGGGACGAAGCTTCGGACTTATCCTCGTGTTCGCCACCCAATATCCGACGCAATTGTCCGACGTGCTCTTGGACTCGTTCCTCGGATACACGACGTTCATCTCCTACAACACCGCAATCCCACGTATCGCGTCGCTCACCGCCGCCCGCCTGACCGACAACGAGGGAATGGACGGCTGGACTTCTGGGGCGGTCGCCAATCTGCCGAAATACCATGCCGCAGTACGCACCCGAGACGCGGAGCAGATCCAACCGGCGTTCATCGTCAAGGTCAAGGACTTCGACGTAAAATACCGTCGTATCTTGGAATAGGCGCTTCCAAATTCGGTAAACACAGAAAAAAATTCAAAATAAACATGTTGCGCTGGTAAAATCAAAAACCGCAGGAGGGTTCCTTCAGACATACACCGAAGGGAATCCAATTATGGGTGACACCATTACCATCGCCGCTTCCAGCAACCTTGTCGGAAGCTATCACGCACTGTTCGACGGCATCCTCAACTCGACCGCCGGACAGGTCATCACCAAGGTGGGAGCCGCGGCGGCGGTTATTCTCGCTTTGGGGCTCATCGCAGGAGGCATCTGCAAGGCATTGGGACGCAGCAACAAGCTCGTCACCACGTTCTGCCCGAACCCAGGCCGCATCATCGTCGTGCTTGTCGTCACATTCATCCTCGCAGGCCCGACCATCACCGTTCCGGCGTTGCTGACCTGCATCGACTGGTTCGTCAACGCCGCAGGAAACCAAGGCAAGGACTACCTCGGCATCTGATCGGACGCCGTATAAAAAAAGGGGAGTGAGCCGCGATGAGCGAACGGAAACAGTTGCATCCTCGGGAAACCATGGATGACATCACCGAAGTCAGCAGCACGGTCGAGATTGAACGCAAGAACACGTACATGATCACCAAGAACACGGAAGCACGTTCCAGGACCGTGTTCAGCACCATCATCGGCGGTGTCATCGGTCTCGGACTCTGCCTCCTGTTCGCCCCTCTCATCGGCATCACTTTCAGCGTGGTGTTCGTTCTCATCGGCCTGGTGGCCGTACCGTTCCTCATGGTCGGCACCATCAAGGACCGCACCCAACAGGTCCGATGGAAACGATTGCTCCGCCAAATCCAAAGCAAGAACATCGCCGGACAGGTGTTCTACCCGAACTCGAACCATCCGGAAGACCTCACCAGCTTGAAAGAGATGTGGATACTGTGAGCACGACGACAGCCATTCCGAAACCAAGCATGCCGGTGCGTGTGGCTGCACGGCGCAACATGATCGCCATCGTCGCCATACTGTTGGTGATGATCGTCGCCGTACTGCCGTCGCAGGCTTTCGCGAATGCCTGGACAGACGGCGGCTCATCAGCCCCGGTATGCGCCACCTCTTCGGGCACGCAGATCGACTACACCACATGCCTGCCCTCGGGACGGTGGGCTAAAAGCGTCGGCAGCATCACCAGCCGAATCGAACCGTCCGACGGCATCATCGGGTTCATCCCGAACGTTCCCGCCCTGATGGGTCACACCACGAGGCAGATGCTGCCGAACATGCTCATGCTCGTCACCCAGGTCTGCTGGAGTTCCGCTCTTGCGCTCAGCCAGTTCGCGGCAAGCTTCAGCCCGATGCAGGCCGCCGGAGCCCAGATAGACCATGCCGCGGCCCAGCTGATCAACGACACCATGGATGGGGCGATACCGGCGGCCATCATGGTCGTCGCGATAGTCGCATGGCTTCTCGCCGCCGGCTTCGAGGTGGGATCGACCAAGGAGGCCAGCAAACGACTGCTCGCTTCCGTGCTCTGTCTGGCGGCCCTCATCACCATGGGTGCGGGAGCGTCGAAAACGGCGGAGAACGCCACAACACCCGCGACCGGCAGCCCATGGTGGGTGGTGAACACGATCAACGGCGCCGTCAACAAGCTCACCGTCGGATTGAACCTCGACGGGTTGAACGATGGCGATTCGAACATGATGGCATACAATAACACGGCCACCGGCCAGGCCGCGAACTGTCAGGACTACCTGTATGCCATGCACAAACAGTATGATGAGGCGACCTCCAGCAGGGCGGAGGAAACGTCGGCGGTCACGAAAGCGGTCAACCGTCTTTGGGAGGAAACCGCACTCCGTTCATGGGTGACCATGCAATGGGGCAACCCGGCGCAAAGCGGAACCACTCCGGCCGGTGTCGCGAAGAACGCTCAACAGGCCTACTGCCACGTGATGGACATGTCCACCAACACCGATCCGGCCGTGCAACAGCAGCTGACCAACGCGGCTACCGGCTTGCATATCAGTTCGGATACCGCCAGATGGCTGTTCAGCGACCAGGGTTGGATCGACCCGCAATCCAGTTACGTGAACACCGATGAGAAAACACAGAACGACAGGGACAAGTATGTGCGCCTGACCCGTGCGGGAGTGTTCTGGGAAACCTGCACCACCCAAAACGGGAGAGTGGCAACACGTGACGGCTGGACTGAAATCATCAAGAACATGGGTGATGACGGTACCGAAAAAATCAAGAACGGTTCGACCACCGTCCGCGTAGGCAAAGACGATATAGGCGATGTCGCCAACGATAATTTCTACGTGGCCGGCGCATCCGGTAGCCACGGTGACGACCCGAAAGAAAACGTGTTGAACCTCTGCCGAGTGGCATTCGGCACCGGAACCGCGAAAAACGGGTTCAAAGCCTTCAACCACGGCAGCGAAAACGATTGGCGTAACGGGGACAGTGTCGCGAACACGAACATCGCCGACGCGGCGAACCTTGGATGGCGTTTCGACATTCCGAACCTTGGCGCCTCCTGGAATGAGGCGAATGTTTCGGGAGCCCAAAACCCGGAGACCTTGGCAGGCTCCGCGAAAGTAACACTCGACTACCTGTACGGCAACGCCGACCCCGACCTATTGGGTGCGTTCGGCTCGGTGGTCGGAGGCCTCTGCAACATGGTCGTATGGGGATTGTTTAGCCTCATACTGATTCTCACCAAACTGACACTCGTCATGATGGGCTTGTTCCTCATCGTCGCGTTCCTCGTCCGCGCGTTCCCGATAGGGGAGAAGCCGAAGAGCGTGCTGAAGAACTGGGTCAAATACACGTGCAACCTGAGCATGACCGGCGTCCTATATTCGGCAATGGGAACGATAGCCACGTTCATCTGCTCGCTGACGCTGCGATTCTGCAGTGGACTCAGCAGCAGTTTCGTCTACAGTGCGATCAACGGAATCGGCCCGGTGCTCGCACTGCTTGTCATTGCCATGTTCTTCTCACAGGTGCTGAAGATCAGCAACCCGTTCAGCATCAAGGCGATGATGGGCATCGCAGCCGGTGGCCTCATATCGGAAGGCATCCTGACCGGATTCCGCCAGACCGGCGGCCTGCGCAACACGCTCGCCATGGGACGATTCCCGAACGGACGCGGACGCCACGGCTCTCCGATGTCCAGTCGCAACGCCGGAGGCCACTCCGGTTCATATGGTCCGACCGAAGGCGAAACCAAGCTGGACTCCATGACCCAATCGGAACGCAAGGAACTGGATCTCGATAATGGCGGAGAGAACCTGTACGGCCGTAGTGTCAAGGACTTCGACGCGATCCACCAGCGCGGGGAAGGCTCATTGAGTGACAAGTTGGGTCGTATGGGTGAGAACACAGTAAGAGGCTCACTCGCCGGCACCACCGCACGATTCGGCAACAGAGTGGACAACGCTCACGCCTTCCTCAACGGCGGACTTACCCACGAGGAACGGTTGAACAAGTATATGCAAAGCCATCCGGGCATGGACTTGACCGAAGCGGAACGACATGTGAGCCGTCGTGATCTCCTCTCCGGTGCGGGACATGCGCTCGGAGCCGGAGCCATGCTCGCCGGAGCCGGAGCCAGAGCCGCTGTCGGAGCGCTACGTTCACGCCCGTTGCGCGACGTTGCAAAACGTACCGCTAAAGTCGCGGCAACCGGTTTGGTCGCCGCCGCGGCATGGGCTAACCCCATCACGGCGCCTGCGGCTCTCGCGTTGGGTGCGAAGCTTGCAACAGACCGTGACGCTTTGCATGGGGCTGCCCTTGGTCTTGGACTGGCCGGACGTGGTTTGAAGACGGCGACCCATACGGTGTCCGATTTCGCTTTTGAAAAGCTGGATGATGCCTCTCACATGGTGGGGGACTCCCACGAACAGATGGAATACCGTAACCGGTTCGCCCAGCAAGGCGGAACCGAATACGAATGGGTTCCCGCCGACACCACTCCGATACCGAACGCTGATGGCAACAATTTGCCGAATACCCGGAAAATGCCTCCCGTCAACGTGGAACCTGAGTTCACGCTGCCGGATAACGCATTCGTGCTCAACCAGGACAATCCGTTCAACATGCAGCAGACCCTTGATGAGATGCACGACGAAGACGGAAACCTCACGCCGGAAGGACAAAAAGCGTATGCCATCACCGAATATGGGATGCTGAACGCCTACAAGAACCAGGAGCACATGACCCAGGAGGAAGCCGAAGCCGCATTGGAAGGCGACCGGATCACCGGCAAGGTCAGCGAGGGAGCGGCGCACTATTATATCGACAACATAAAACCAAAACTTCCTAACCAACAGCAGACACCAGTGGCAGCCAAGCCTCAAACGCCGACTGCTCAACCGTTCAATGCAAGTCAGCCGGAAACGACAGCCAACCAGCCTCATCGTTACACGCAAAAGGAGTTGGATGCCATGAGTCCGGAAGAACGTCATGTCCTCTCGCAGTCGGCTACCCGGAATCGTGAACAGTATTACGGCAACATGGCGGCTGGCGCAGGTGAGGCGGCTCGAGCACAGGGCCAGCAGCAGGCCTACCAGACGCTTGGCACTACGGAAAAGAGAAGCAGCTGCGTTAAAGGCGCTGAATGATGCAGCTAGTGGACAGAAGCCAGGGGGGGGCAGACGCATCCGAACGGACAGGGGAGCATAGTCTAGGTATCTAATATCTGTTCATATCTATGCTATACTATTCAATATGACTTATTTCAGCCTGTC
>ERZ1031746.33-NODE-33-length-73866-cov-12.522307_pt1 | contig 73866 bp, 81 predicted proteins | sample MGYA00518171_ERZ1031746 | MGnify/ENA primary metagenome ERZ1031746 (study PRJEB33719, sample SAMN04261238) | wastewater metagenome | biome: rural village; feature: human; material: feces | host: Homo sapiens | place: El Salvador | collected 2013-01-07 ...
GACCATGGAAGGCCGCTCAAACCTCAGGTGTTGCAACCACCACTAGAATCCGCCGTGTCGGCACGTTCGACAAGGAAGTCCGTGGCCCTGCAGCCGCAGACGGAAAAATTACATTTGTCGGTAGCGGTCTGAACGTCGAACTGCATCACGTTGACGCCGATGACGCCATTCCAGACGCTACCCAACTGCAAGTGATGAGTCTCATCCCAGTATTGGATTACCGCGTTTTTGCTTCCGCACTCCGTGACATTGCATGAGGCGACGTATCGTCCCGGCTGCAAAGACATTCCGGTTCCGTTTGCGAAGTCCCTCCAATTGGACGGATCGCCGGCCAATGCATCAAGTGTCTCAGCGGGTTTTGTGCACAGATTCGTCCGTCTCATTCCAATTCCTTTCCGGTCAAGAGCGTCCAGCCGTCGATGGTTTTCCGCCAGATTTCGCGCGGCCTGTCCACGAGGAAGAACATCGAATTGGCGTCCGCGGCGGCAGTACCGTACGCGCCGGTGTAATACCGCAGGCCATTGTGTAGTTTTTCGGTGCGCACCCACAGGTCGCCGACCGCTCCGTCCGGCTGGTCGGCCTGAAGGTATACGTGCTTGGTGACAGTGGTGCCACCGGCCTTGATGGTGACTTCCGCTGGCTGATAGCCGTCCGATTTGAGCGCGGCCGAGAGCGTGGTCGCATTGCTCACCCACGTCAAGGTCTGGCCGTCCAACGTGGCAACCGCGGCGTCCCGTGACGCCATGGACGCGTCCACGTCCGACGTGTGCCCGTCCAAATACGCGGCCACCGGTTTGAGCCTGATGGTCGGCTGGTCGGGGATCTCATACGGGCCGGCCACGGCGAAGTCCACGGGTTCCATCCACAGGTCCGTCCGCATCGTGGCCGCGGGGAACCATTTGCGTAATTGCTCAAGGGTCTTTGCGGCTTCGCTGGCGGCGGCGGAAGCGGTATCGGCATGTTCCGCGCTGGCCGTCTCAGACGTCTTCGCCGCGGTCTCGCTGGCCTTGGCCTTATCGGCCGATGTGGCCGCATCATGCGCTTTGCCGGCGGCCGTGCTGGCGGAGGTATTGGCTGATTCGGCGTCCGCCGCCGCGCTGGCCGCGCTGGTCTTGGCCGCGGTCTCGCTGTCTTTTGCCTTCGCCGCCGAATCGGATGCCGCCGTCGCCGACCGTGCCGCAGCGCTCTCGGATGCCGATGCCGCCGACCTGGATTGTCCGGCGCTCTCGGCCGACTTCGCGGCGGCGGTCTCACTTGCATTCGCCGCACTGGCGCTCTCACCAGCCGCAGTAGCCTGCTCGGTCGCGGCCCTCATGGCCGTCTCCGCGGCCTGACTTGCCGCTTCGGCCTTGCTTTGGGCGTCGATGGCCTGCGCAGCCTTGTCGCCAGCGGTCTTGGCTGCGGTGTCGGCGGTGGCCGCGTCACTCTTGGCCTGCGCGGCCTTGTCGGTGATCTGCGCGGCGATCGACCGCGCCTCGCCGATCAGCCCCTGCGCCGTGGTCTCGGCTTCGTGCGCGAGACTGGCGCTGGATGCCGCCGCCGTCTGCGACGCGAGTGCCTTCGCGGCCGCATCCGCCGCCTTCGCGCTCTCCTGCCCGGCCACGCCCTCGCTGGCCTTCGCCGCCTGCGCGGAGCTTTCCGCACGGGCCACCTTGTCGTCGATCGACCCGATCTGATCCAGGACGGCCTGCGCGGCGCGGGTGACGGTCTCCCACGCGGCCACCGTCTCCGAGCTCTGGTCGAGCGTGGCGGGATCCACGTCCACCAGCCCTGAGTACTCCGCCGACTCCTTGTCGGGCACCTCGACGTATCGCACGATTCCGCCCGCCACCAGCTCGCTTACCCTCCACACCCACTGGGTGGTCGAGGGCATCACCTCCGCGGTGGCCTCGCCTTTGTCGAGCTTGACGGTCTGCGCGACCGGCAGGCGGATCGCGTCACGCACCGTCACACGTCTTGTGGGCACGAGGCTCACGCTGCCGTCCAGACCACGCCCCTCGGCGTCGGCCAGATGGAAATGCACCAATGTCATGTGTGCTCCTTCCTTTTCGTCAGACCCTGAACATGCGGGACGCCCACGCGCATGCCGCGCAGATCGCGGTCACGGTAAGGCTCCCGGTGACGCTGATGATGATGGCGTCCATGCTCAGGCCTCGGTGAGGATGAGGGTGGCGGCGTCCAAGCCGGATACCGCGCGCACGCCGGCCCAGCGCCCGCCCCCTCCGTACGAGAACCGCATCTGTTCGCCGCCGGTGGAGAGGAGGGTGATGCCGTTCGTGTCGAACGGGTTGGCCACCAGCGCGGTCAGGCTCGAGGAGCCGGCCTGCCGGAGAAAGGCATAGAAGTATGGCAGTCGTGTCGTGCCGTCCGTCTGCATGGCGAACGAGTTGAAGCAGCACAGCCATGTCCTGTCGGAGACGCGGACCGCGTATCCCTGCGCCGCGTTCTCGTATCCGACGAGCTCCCTGTACTCCACCGGGCCTGTCTGCGCGACGGCGGTGATGGTGCCGTCCGCGGCGGCGGTGATGGTCTTGCCGTCGGGCTTGACGCCGCCGATCGCGCCCGCCGTCGCCGCGGGCAGGTCAAGGTTGAGGGTGCCGTCCCCGTCGACATGGATGCCTTTGCCCCCTCCCCTGACGATGCCGAGCGCGTCCTGCGTGGCCTTTTTCAGGGCGAGGGTCCCGTTGGCGGTGCCGTGGAACTCGATGCCGTCGGGCATGGCGTTGTCTCCGAGTTTGAACGACAGGCCGAGTTTCTCGCCGTCGCACACGACGACGGGGAACGTGCGGGCGTCCGTGTAGTCGACCTTGCTGACCTTGACGCCGCCGAGGGTCGTGTCGCTCGCGACGGGCAGCTCGTACTGGGCCGCGGCGGCGTCGAGCGTGCCGTCGGCGCGCACGCTCAGGTTGTCGCCGGGCTTGACGACGCCGGCGACGGTGGCGGTGGCGACCTGCCCGGCATCCCCGGGATCGCCCTTGTCGCCCTTTGCTCCCCGCGGCAGGCCGAACGCGAGCGTGGTGTCGCCGGCCGCGTCCCGGGTGGCGGTGACGGTGGCGTCCTCGCCGGTGGCGAGGGTGCGGGCGGTCACGCCGGCGATCCGGCTGCCGCGCGGGATGTTGAGGATGAGGCTCATGTCGCCTGCGCCGTCGGTGGACATGCTGGCGCCCGCCTCCCGTGAGGGGTTGACGGTGTTCGCGCCCACGCCGATGATCCTGCTGCCGCGTGGCACGCCGACCATCAGCGTGTAGTCGCCCTTGCTTCCGGCCTGCAGCATGCTCGCGGTGGCGGGCTTGTTGGGGTCCAGCGTGGTGGCTCCGGCGCTGGTGACGCCCGCGCCGCGCGGGATGGACAGGTCGAGGATGCGCTGCAGGCCGCTGCCGCGCAGCGAGGACGTGGCCGGCTGGTTCGGGTCGAGGGTGGTGGTGTTGCCGCCGGTGATGCGCGCGTCCGCGATGACCTGGTTGGCGGCCGCGACCGCGTTGTTCGCGTCGGTGATGGCGTTGTTGACGCGGGTGATGGCGGCGCCGCCGTCCGCGATGAGCTGTTCGAGGCGGGTGAGGCTGTCCTGCCCCTGGGTGCTTTCGGCGTCCCAGACGGCGCGTTCGACGACGCCCTTGAAGTTGCGGGAGCAGATCTTGGCGCCGTCCGCGGTGGTGACCTCCACGCCCAGGGCGATGACGCCGGGCTTGGCGATCGCCCGCCTGGGCAGCGTCGCCCGGTATGTGGCGGTCGCCTCGCCGCTTACCGGGCTCATGGTCACGCGGTCGCCGACCTCGACGCCCGGCGCGGTGTTGTAGGCGAGCGCCACGCTCTTGATGCCGGTCGTGGAGGTGATTGGCTGGCCGTTGTCGGTGATGGCGACGGTGATGGTGCGTCCGTCTTTGTCGCCGGCGTTGAGTCGGATGTCGGCGATCCAGCTGTTGGAGAAGTCGAGGCTGATGGGCGTCTCGGTGACGCCGCGGAATCCGTCGAGGGTCATTTCCCTGTTCCTTTCGTGAGGTCGTTGAGGCGGGCGATGGCGTCGCGCAGGCGCCGGCGCGTGTCGTCTCCGGAGGTGTCCTCGGCGGCGTCTTTGGCCGCGGCGAGCGCCGTCTGTGCCGGCTGGGGGTCGAGGATGTCGGCGACGGCGTCGAGCGCGTCCGTGATGAGCGTGACGCGGCTGGCCACGTAGTCGGGTGTGGCGATGGTGTACGAGGCTGGTTCGGGTTCGGTGACGTCGCTGGCGTCGACGCGCAGTCGGGTGCCGTCGTCGAGTTCGGCGATGAAGATGATGCCCCGGTCCTGCGCGGCCTTGAGCGCGGCGGGCTCGTATCCGGCGAGGATGCCCTCGCTGTTGCCGATGGGGTCGTGCGCCCAGTATCTGGTGATCCTTGGCATGGGTGTCCTTTCAGTTGATGCAGAATCCGTTGATGTACTCGGTCGTTGATTGGAACCAGGTGATGGTGCCGTCCGAGGAGGATGCGATTTTGGAGATGTAGCTGTGTTTGCCGTTGTAGGCGTGTGTGGTGGTGACGTGGGTGTCGGTGGTCTTGGCGACGGACAGGATGGGCGTGCTGATGCGCAGGCATCCGCCTTGCAGTTGGAGCCCGTAGTAGACCTTCGACGGGTTGGATACCTCGTACATGCCGCCCGAGTAGTCGATGTAGCCGACCTTCTTGCCCTTGCGGTAGCCGGCGAGCTGTCCGATGCTGTTGAGCTCGATGCCGTACCAGTCCTTGCTGCCGCACGCGAAGGTTCCTTCGGCGGTGATGCTGGTGGCGGTCATGCCCCGGGTGGCGAGTTCTCCGGTGTCGAGGTTCCATTGGTTGTGGCCGGCGGCATCGGAGAGCTTGCCTGTGTATATGGTGTTGGCGTAGATGCCGTTGCCGTCGGCGAGCGCGCGGAAGTCCCAGTCTCCGTTTGCCTTCTTGCTGTTGGCGATGCGCCAGTATCCGCCTCCGATGTGGATGCATTGGGTGGGGTTCTGGTCTTCGGGCTTGTCGTACACGTAGATGCCTTGGCCGGGTTTGAGGTATGTGTAGCCGCCGGTCGTGTTCATGATCTGGTTGATGCGGTTGATGAGGTCGGTGATGTATGGTTTGGTGCCGGTGGCGGCGTCGTTCCATGCGCCGGAGTTGGAGATGAGCTGGTCGAGTTGTCGGCGCCATGCGTCGTCCTGGCGGGTGATGCCTGTGGTGATGTTGCCGAGGGTGATGGTGGTGGCGGTCTGGTCGCCGGTGAGGTCCTGTTCGATCTGCAGGATGCGTCCTTCGAGGCGCAGGGGCGTGGGGAAGCTGGTGTCGATGATGTGGACGGTGTCGCCGATGTCGGTGCCTTCGGCGTTGACGCCGGCGGCGGCGAGGCTGGTGACGTCGCATTCGTATGAGACGACCGGCTGGCTGCGTGTCTTGAGCGCTTCCTTGGTGAGCGTCAGGAGTTGTTTGGGGTCTTCGCAGTCGGGGAATTCCGCGTCTGCCTCGCTGTGGATGCGGGTTCCGTTGGGGCCGGGGATGCCCCATATGGCGAGTGCCGTGGCGTCTTCGACGTAGGCCTTGCCGTCGTTGATGTCGGCGAAGCTGATCTTGCGGCTGTACCCGCCGGTCTCTTCCCCATCGTCGTCGGTCGTGGCGACGCCTTTGCCCCATCCGTAGAGGCGTGTGGCGACCTGGGTGGCGTCGATGGTGCGGCGGATCGAGGCGAGGTCCTTGCCGTACGTGAAGCGTTTGGTGGGGGTGGCCGCGCCGCGCCGGCTGACGAGGCTGAGTGTGCGGGTCGCGATGCGCGTGCCCGTCGCGTCGGGCTGGTAGGTGGTGACGGCCTCGAGTCCGAACGTGGCGCAGATGTCCTGGATTGCGGAGAGCGCGTTGGTGTGGTAGAACGCGAGGTCGGCCTCGGTGGTTTTGGTGCCGTCGTGCACGGTGCCGAGAATCCATCGTGTGCCGGCGAGCGCTTTTTTCGCGCATGTGAGGGCGGTGGCCGTCCGGTTGCGTTTGTCCTCGATGTATGTGGAGGCGAGTTCCTGGATGGCGTCGACGCAGTGCGCGGTGGACAGGGGGAGCCGGTCGGAGCGTGACGTATCGGTGCTGTTGACCAGCCATTCTCGCCACAGGCCCATGTGGTCGCGCCATGTCACTCGGTCGCCTTTTTCGAGGTCGAGGTCGCTGAGCAGGTCGAGGTTGTCGGTGCCGTCCACGTTCTGCGTGCGCCGGGCGGCGAGGACGGTCATGGGGGCGGGTTTCGGGTTGCCCCACCGGTCGAAGACGTGGAACATGTCAGATCATCCATTCGGGTTCGTGCTCGCATCGGCCGGCGGCGCCGGACAGGGTGAGCGTGTTCATGCCCGGCAGCAGGGCGAAGTAGTCGGTGTCGAGGCTGACCGGGGCGAGGGTGCCGTTGGCGCGCGTCGTCTGCGCCTTGCAGTCGACCAGCACGCTTGTGCCGGCCGGCAGCGTGGCGGCCGGCCTGATGTCGATGGTGTGGCCGCGCCCGTCCTTGATCGACAGGGCCGAGACGGCGCGGGAGGTCGTGAGCGTCAGGACGGGCCATGCCGGCCGGTTGCCGGTGACGTGCAGGAGGTTGGCGCCTTCCTTGAGCGTGTGACGCTGGGCGCGGCCCATGATGTGCGGGTATGCGTCCATCACGATCGTGGTGGCGCAGTCCACGCGGCATGGTCCGAGCATGCGTTCGTCCCAGTCCTTGATCGTGACGCGGCCCCGCCACTGCCCCGGCAGCTCCCGGTAGGACAGCGTCGAGCTGCGGCCGACGAGCGCGCCGAGGCGGCGGCGCGCGTCCATCATCTCATCGTCCTCGCCGACGGTCACCACGCCGAGCGCGATCCTGCGCAGCCCGGGGTACGCGCAGCCGAGCGGGTCGTCGAGGGTCACGTCGTGGCTTCCGGCCATGCCGGGCGCGTTCTGGTATGCGACGGCCAGGTCGGGGGCCTCGATGGCGAGGACGCCGTCCGTGGCGGACAGCCCGTACCAGTCGAGCGGCCTGCCGTCGAGGAGGATGTGCATGAGCGGGTCGGCCGGCATGCGTTGGAAGACGCTCACAGTCCCATTCCTTTCCTTCGTCCCAGTTCCCTGTCCATCGCGGGGGCGAGCCGCGCCGCGACGGTGCGGTCGTCGAACACGAGGGTGACCGAGGTGCGTTCCAGCGCGTCCATCACGCCCTGGGAGATGTCCGCCACCGAGGGCCCCGGCTGTTCCGCGCCGGGCGTGAACATCTCCCTCGGAAGCTGGCGGCGGTTCATGGCCGCATACGTGTCGGCACCGTAATATCGGACGCTTTTGTCGTTGCTGACGAACTCGCCGCTGCGCAGCCTCGCGTTGGCGAGCGTGATGTTGTCCGCCTGCGCCGACAGGGGCGGAGTGCCGGGCAGCAGCCCCTCCACGATGCCGCCGCCGTAATAGCCGCGCATCGCGAAGCCGTTGCCGGCGTAGTAGCCGCCCGTGTAGGAGGTGGGACGGCCGATCATCGAGCCCTTCGTGCTGCGGATCGTCGTCTCGTTCGTGATCACGTTCGTGCGGATGGTGACGGTCTTGGACTGCAGCAGCTCGATGCCTTCCCGGATGGTGTGGATCGCGTTCGATGCGAGGTCGTTGACCCTCACGGTCGTGGTTTTCTCCGCTGGTATGAGGCGCATGCTGCCGACCATGTTGTCGACCTTGAGCTTGACGTCGCTGGTGCTCAATCCGAGCCGGTCGAAGGCGGCTTGCAGGTCACCGGTCTGTCCGCTTGCGATGCCCGATTGGACGATGAGGTCCCTGAGCTTGTCGGTGTTCAGCCCGTACGCGTCGGCCGAGGCCTCGGCCTCCTCCTTGCTCATGCCCATCTGCTGGGCGAGCTGGATGTACTGGTCGCGGGCCCTCTGGACGATGGGCGTGATCTGCTCCAGTCCCTCGCCGTTCTTCGCGTGGGCGAGCATGGCCTTCTGCGCGGCCTCGGCCACGTCGTTCAGGGCGCTCGTGTTGTCGCGGCCCTTTTCGGTGTTGATGTCGAGCGTCCTGCCGTTCTTCCCGACCGCTTCGGATGCCTTGTCGAAGCTGGATTCCAGCGCGATAGACGCGTTGGACGCGTCCAGCGCGAAACCGTAGTAGGTGTTGAGCGCGTCGATGACCTCGCCCAGCGCGGCGCTCGTCTCGTTGACCGCGTCCTTGGTCGCGCCGAAGCTCTCCTGCAGGATCGTGTCGGAGTCCGCGGCCTTGGCGGATGCGTCGGCGGTCCCGGCCAGCGCGTCGTTGCCGGTTATGAGGGCCGCGGTTCTGCCCATGCTGGCCTCGGTCGCGGCCTTCTCCGCCTCGGCCGCGTCCTTGGTCGCCTGCTTGAAGACGTTCTGCTGTTCGGCGAGCGCCTCGTAGGCGGCGCTTGACGGGTTGTTCCACCATTGGTCGATGAGGTTGAGGCTGGCCGCGTATTCGTCGGCCTGGGCGTGGACCTGTTCGATGGCGTCCTTGTCGCCTTGGATGGCTTTGATGTAGGTCTGGTGGCTGATGCCCATGCGGTCGATGGCTTCGGCGATGTCGTCGTATCCGCTGGCCCATCGGCTGAGGAAGTCGTCGGTGTATCGGCTGGATGAGCTGTCGGAGAGTGCCTTGCCGAAGTATTCGGCCGCGGTCTGTCCGCTCTGCAGCGCTTGGGTGAGTTCGTCCACTCGTTGTGCGGCGGCCTGCTGATCCTGCGCGAAATCGAACAATGCGAGACCGGCTGCCGTTATGGCAATGCCCCATGGGCCTCCGAGCAGGTCGATGACGCCGCTGCCCATGGTTTTCAATCCGGTCATGACGCCTGAGGTGCGACTGACGGTGCTGCCGAAAACCTCCAGCTGACGGCTCTGGGTTGAGAACGCCGCCCCGATTTGCGTGGCGCCCGTATACAGTTGCGAGCTCATGGAGATAAGCCGCTGGCCGGGGTCGAGAACCATGCCGAGATTCTTTGACAGCTGGCTGCTGCTTGAATTCAACGGTGCCATCGCGCGGTGAAGCGCGACGATGCCTCCGGCGAGCGCCGTGGAGAGGACGATGGTCTGTTGGACGGGGGCGGGCAGTTGCCCGAATCCGTCCACGAGCATGTCGATGGTCTGGACGAGCTTGCGCAGGGGGCCTTGCCCGCCTTCGCCGAGCTTGATCATCATGCTCTCGAAGCTGCCGCTGAGGTTTTCCAGGTCTCCGCGCAGGTTGTCGTTCTTGGCGGCGGCCTGCTGGGCGGCGTACCCGGAATCGGAGACCTTCTTGGTCCAGTCGGCGATGCCGTCGGTGCCCTCGTTGTAGAGCACGTTGGCGGCGCGGATCGCGTCGGAGCCGAAGATGGTGGCGAGCGCCTGGTTGCGTTGTTCCTGTGTGAGTCCGCTCATCTGGGTCTGGAGCTGGCCGGCCAGGGCTTTGAGGCCGATGAAGTTGCCTTGGGCGTCGTAGGCGCTGATGCCGAGTTCGTCCATGAGGTTCTGCGCTTTTTTGGTGGGGTTGGCGAGCGCGATGAGCATGCTTTTGAGGCTGGTGCCGGCGTCGGATCCGGTCATGCCGGCGTTGGCGAAGCTGGTGAGGGTGCCGACGGTCTCTTCCATGCCGATGCCGAAGCTGTTGGCGACCATGCCTGACTGTTGGAGGGCGTAGCCGAGGTCTCGGGCGGAGCCCTGTGCTTTGCCGGCGCCGGCGGCGAGGGCGTCGGCGATGCGGGTGGCGTCGGCTCCGGTGAGGTTGAACTGGGCCATGGCGGAGCTCATGAGTTCGGCGGCTTCGGCGACTTCCATGCCGTCGGACGCGGCGAGGTCGAGTGCGCCGTTCAGGCCGCCGGAGAGGATGTCCGATGTGCTCATGCCGGCCTTGCCAAGCTCGTTGATCGCGTCGGCCGCGTCCGTGGCGGAGTACACGGTGTCGGCGCCGGCGTCGATGGCGGCCTGGCGTAGCAGGGACATCTCGTCGGCGCTGGCGCCGGTGTTGGCCTGGACGGTCGACATGCCGGCGTCGAAGTCGGCGGCCATGCGTACGGCGGCGACGCCCAATGCGGTGGCGGCGATGCCGGCGGCGGCGATTCCGGCGGTCAGGAGCTTCGTCTTGCCGCCCGACGCCTCCATGGTGGTGGAGGTCTTCTCGGCCTCGGCGGACACCTTGGCCATGCCGGCGGTGAAGTTCGACGTGTCCGCGAGCAGGCGGACGGTGATGTTGCGGTTCAGTCCGCCTGCCATGGTGGTCTCCTTATCTTGCCTTGATGGCGGTGGTCAGTGACATGGTCTTGATGCCCGCCTCGCCGTCGTGCTGTTTGCGCCAGTCCTCGGCGGCGATGTCTCGCATGAGGCTGATCTGGCACACGCCCGCCTCGGCCGTGTACCGGGTGGGCGTCAGCTCGTCGTGGCATACGCTCACGGGCATGCCGCAGCGCGGACACAGGCTGTGCTCGTAGTCGTCGAGGGCGAGCATCCAGTCGCGTTCGGTCTGGTCCCATTCGCTTTCCGGCGTGTACCCGGTGATGCGCCGGTGGCCATCGCGCTCCACGCGATAGGAGGGCTCCCACCCGAGCCAGCGCTTGTAGCTGATGCCGAGCCTGGCGCAGATCCTCAGTTCCCGGACGAGCCCCGGATTATCCTGGAGGCTTGGCCGAGGTAGTCTTTTGGGTCGATCATCCTCGCGTTGAGGTTCTGGATGGCGTACCAGACGGGCGACAGCTGCCCGTCGGACAGTTCGGGGATGATGGCGGCTATATCCTCGACGGGGGTGTCCGGCACGCTCTTGCGGATCATCAGCCTGAGCGCGTCGGCGGTGATGTCCTCGAGGCGCTGCGCGGCGCGCCCGTCCTTCGTGGTGGTCGTGTTCGCCTCGAGCACCTGCCTCCACTGCGACAATGGCAGGGCCTCCAACGTGAGGTGCACGATCTGCCCGGAGACCTCCTCGCGCAGCTCGTCGATCTGTCTGGCGATGCGTTTGGCCGCGGCGTTCGCGCCCTCGGTGACGTGCGATGCCGCCGCCCGGGCGAGCTGCTCGCCCAGCTGCGAGATCCGTTCTGCCTTCTCCTGGTCGAGGATCAGGTCGACCTCGACGCGCTTGCGCTTGACTTCCAATGCCATGGTGCGTTCCTTGTCTCGGTTTCGCGTCCCTTTGGTGATGAGGGGGTTCCGTGCGGGGAAAGGAATGCGGAAAGCCCGCACGGAAGAATGATGGTCAGGCGTGTGAGGCCGCGGACGCCGCGATCTCGGCGGTTTCGGACTCCCAGCCTGGCGCTTGCGCGAACAGGGGGATGGTGCTTCGGATCATGGTGTTCGCGTCCGGGTTGAGGACCTTCTTCTCGCCGCACTTGACGCTCACGACGGTGAGCTTCTGCCCTGCGGCGAGGAGCGCGTCCGTGGCCATGCCGCGACGGCGCACGATGAATCCGGAGTTGCCTTCGGCCATGAGCGTGACGGCCTTGTTCTGTTCCGCGTGCTCCGTGTTCGTGTTGTCGATCACCTCGATCGAGATGTCGCCGGCGCTCTTGCGCCCGGGTGCTCCGAAGTCCTGCGTGCTGTTCTCGCGCTGGTCGCTCACGGTGTCCTGGGAGGGCTCGAAGGTCCAGCCGCCGAGCATCACGTAGTTCGAGATGTCGGTGCCTGCTTCCAGCTCGGCCATGGTCGGGCGCTTGATGTCGGCGATGGTCGGCACCCACAGTGTGGTGATGTTGCCCTCGGCGCTCGTGCCGGGGATCTCGGTGCCCAGTTTCAGGGTCATGATGTTCTCCTTCGATGGGAAAGGCCACCTCGTATGGGATGGCCTTGAAGACTTCTGGTAAATGATTGGTTGTCTACGGGCGGGTCCACGTGAAGCGGAACCGCAGGACGCGCACCTGATAGCGGCGCGACGTGTCGTCGGCGGTCAGGCCGGCCGCGTACGCGCCGGAATCCGCGTCGAGGATCAGCTGCCCGACCGTGAACCCGGAGGTTTTCGCGGGCACCCGGTATTTCATCGCGGGGATGATCCGGTCATCGCAGATGACGTTGACCGCGTCGGCCGTCAGGTCCACGACCCGGATCTCCAGCCGTCCCACGTGGGCCGTGTACCGTGCCGCCTCGGTCGACCGGTGGCCGTCCGTGGTGCAGGTGGCGATGACCCACGGCGGCATCTCGGATTCGTCCGGCTCCTGGTTGAGGTACACGGGTTGGTCGAGTCCGGGGATCATGCCGAGCACGGCGGAGGTCATGTCCATGACGCTCATAATCCGATGGCTCCTATCAACATGTCGTCGGCGGCGTCGCCCACGTATTCGGCGAGCGTGGGCAACTCTTCTTCGGCGTAATGCTCGGGGGGCTTGTGCGTTCCGCCGCCTCGCGCGGTGCCGTAGAAGGCGATCGCGGCGACGGTGGGGCCCGTGTGCCCGTGTTCGCGGGTTTTGCCGGAATCTTCGGGGCCTATGTCCGCGTATATCTGCGAGCCGGTGGTCCCCAACTCGTATCTCACACGAACAACGTGCAATCCGCCGTTGCTGCTGGAATTCAGGTCGCTTTGGGTTTTCTCCTTGACGACCTGAGCCCCCTTCTTCACGGCCTTGGCGATACTGACCCCGGCCATCGCGTGAGCGGCGGCGACCCGGCGGCCGAACGCGGTCAGCTCGCCGGCGTCGATCGTGACGTCACTGCTCATTGCTGTTGCCTACTTCCTTGACGTTCCACCGGCATGCGGTGGCGTGCGTTTTCTCGGACTGCATGTTCAGCAGCCGGAACTTCCTGCCCTTGAGGTTCGGGTCCGTGGCCGCGGTGATCTCGGCCACGTCCCCGGGAGACAGGCCCGTGGTCCCGTAGGGCAGATGCAGGTAGAGCGACCACACGGGGGTGACCGCGCCCAAGGCCTGGACGATGCCGCCCTCCGTGTTCTCTGCGGCGAGGCCGCCGCTGGTCTGCACTTTGCACCGGCCCTCGTACCGGACCGTTTCGGGACTGGCCGCCTTCCCGGTGTGGGGGTCCGTGACGGGCCTGCCGTGACTGACGATCCGGCATTCGTCGGTCATGAGACCGGTCGCCCAGGAGCGCAGCCGTCTGAGGCTGGCCGGGCTGAATCCCGCGCTCATCCGGTCAGCCTCGCGTGCAGGAATCCGGGCCGGCCGTCGTCCTCCGACCAGTACGGGGACATGTCCTGGCTGGCATGTTCCCCGCGCGTGGTGGAGATGACGCCGACACCCGCGATGAGCGGACTGGCGTCGGCCATGAGCTTGGCCAATGTGGCTTTTTCGCTGGCGGTCAGGCTCATGCCCGGCTCGTCGACCTTGCGGCTGCCGCCGTCCATCGCGTCGTCGATCTGCCTCGACCACTGCGTCTCCGCGTTCGGGTTGAGGTAGAACCGTGCGGCGCACGCGACGGTCACGTCCACCAGCTGTTCGGGCAGCGGGTTGTCCAGCGTCCCGTCGTCGTTGAGCCAGTCGCGGCCGGTCTGGGTGCGTACGAGGTTGGAGGCGGCGCGCAGCACGCGGCGGGCGCGTTTCCAGTCCGCCGCGTCCGCGTCGATGCCCTCGCCGATCCATTCGGCGAGCGCGTCCGGTTCGGCGAACGGTGGTTTTTCGGCCATGGGAGCGTCCCCTCTACTGTTGGGGCGTCAGGCTCGCCGCGGACTGGACTTCGGACGGCTGGTCGGCGGACGTGGGCGCGGCCATCGCGCCGGACGCGCGGAACGCGGCGAGCACGGCGTTGACCGTGGCGATGATGGCGGCGGTGTCCGCGGCGGATGCGAGGTCGGCGACGGCCGTGGCCTTCTTGACTCCGCCGATGGCGGCGCCGGCGGCGGGCAGCGCGTACGGCGTTCCGGCCCCGATAGCCGAGCGTGCCGCGGCGGCGTTCGTGGCCTTCATCACGGCCCGGCCGGTGTCGGTCGCGCCGTGGAGGGTGTCCACGGTCGGCGCGGATCCGCCGGTGATGGTCACGGGTTTGCCGGCCGCGTCGAACGCGGCCAGTTCGGCGACGTTCTGGTTGTCAAACGGTTCGTCGTTGGTGACGAACCTGACCTGTTTGGCGGTCATCACTCGCCCGCCTTCCTGGAGGCGGCGGGGGTGAGGAAGCCGGCCGGATACTGGCTTCCCTTGGCCGCGATGCGGGTGAGCGGGTTGGCGACGGCGAAGCCGACGCGCATGACCACGCGCATGGCCTGCGCGTCCTGCTGCATGAGGTTGTACACCACGTTGCCCGCGGTGTCGGAGATGACGCCCTGGTCGAAGACCTTGTAGGTGATGTCCTGACGCACGCCGACCACGAACTTCGTCCAGTCGGCCGCGAGCAGCATGGCCTTGGTGGTGTCCCACGCGCCGTTGGCGACCTCGTTGAGCGGGTAGCCGTACAGGCTGGCGGGGTTGCCGGCCGCGACGGACGGCGTGTAGATCGGCTGGCCGTTCGCGTCGCGCAGGCGGGCAAGCTGCCAGTTCAGGCCGGGCTGGGAGGCGAAGCCGTTGACCGCGAAGCCCTTCTCGCTGAGCTTCTGGCCGATCATGGCGATGTCGTCGGCGAGGTCGACTCCGGTGCCGGACGCGACGTTCGTGCCGGCGGCGGTGGCGCCGGCGAGGATGTCGTTGCCCCATGTGGACGGCTTGTCCACGCCGAAGATGCCCGCCTGGTCGATCTTCTTGCCCATGGCCTCGGCGATGAGCGGCTTGACCGTATCCCACAGGTTGATCTTCGCGTCGTCCACGACCGAATCGGGGATCGGGACGATCACCGCGAGCTCCTCGGCCGTGATCTGCACGTCCTCCCATCCGGTCTTTGACGTCTGCTTGAGTCCGCCTTCGGACACCCAGTACGCTTCGGGAAGCGAGGCGAGCACCGGCTGCGTCTTCTTCTTGCTGCTCATCGGCACCCGGCGCGCGCGGGTAAGCAGCACGCTGGACTGCGGAAGCGTCTGGATGATCTCCTGGCTTATCTCGTCGGGGATGAGCGCGCCGCCCAAGTCGCCGCGCAGGATCTGCGAGCTGAAATTGTCTGCCATATCATGTCTCCTTTGATGTGTTGATGCCGCTATCTGGCCAGCGCCGAGCGCATCCAGTCGTCCGTCTTCTTCGAAGTCGGATCCGTGCCCCCGGTCGGGTCGGCCCGCAGCAGCGGGTTGATGTGGTTGGAGTCCGTCTTCGACACGGCCTGCGCGTCGAGACGCGCCGCGAGCTTCGCGGCCTTTTCCCTGACCTCCTGCGGCGAGCCTGCGCCGATGAGGTCGAAGTCCTCCTTGGTCAGGCACTGGTGTTCTGCCATCGCCTCGGCCCATGCCTTCTGCGTGCGGATCGCGTCGAGCTGCTCCCGCGCCTCCTTGAGGTCGCGGTCCGCCTTCTCCTTCTCGCTGAGGTTCGCGTCCTCGATCTCGCGCAGCTTCACGGCCTTCGCGTCGTCGCTTTCCTTGAGCTTGGCGTTGTCGGCCCTGAGGTTGCGGATGAGATTCCACGCCTTCTCCGGGCTGAATTCCTCGCCGTTCTTCTCCCACGGGGCCTTGTCCGCGTCGTCGTTGGCGGAATCGGGTTCAGTTCCTTTCGGGATGGCGGCCTCATCCGATTCGTTCGTCTGGTTTTCCAACGTGCTATCGTCGCTCATGGTGATCCTTTCGGTGATGTGTGTGTTGTGGCGGGCGCAGGATTCGAACCTGCGTGGCGTGATGCGCCCGATTTACAGTCGGGCCCGTTCGACCGCACCGGCAACCCGCCGATGATGCATAATGGGAGAACCGGGAGGGCCTCCGCAGTCGTGAAATAACCGGCAATGAGCAGAGGGGTGCTTCCCGGTTTTCCTATCTGCGTTGGAATGGGGGAAAAAACGCAAGGCCCCTCCGCTCGAATGGTGTTTGGGCATGAAAAAAGCCACCCGTGGTGCGGATGGCTTGGGTTTGGTTGACCGGTGTCGCGTTACGTCCGGTCGAACATGTATGCGAAGCGGTGGAGGTCTGGCCATTCGGGGTCTCTGGTCATGGCTTTGACCTCTTCGGGGAACTTCGGCCACAGGTCCTTGCGGTCGTGTGCCAAATCGAGTGCATCCATGATTGCCCCGTCCCATTCGCCGCAGTCGATCTCCTCCATGGCGTCTTCCTCGATGTCCGGGTTGAGTCCTTCGACGACCTTCAGTGATTCGAGGGAGAGTCGCGTCATGCGCTCCGATGCGGCGCTCATGGTTGCCTCCATTTCTTCGACCGGCTTGCCTTCACGTCGATTCTACCGTTTTCGGTGTTTCTGGTCACGCCTTCGCCTCCGACCGGATATGCGCGGTCGATGACGTATTCGCCGTCCTGCAGGTACGCCTTGACTTCGATCTGGACCCCATCTATGGTTTTCCCGAATCGATGCAACGCCCTAGAATCGGGAGCGTCGATATGCCAGTCGGGTGTTTCGATGGTCCGGTTGATGGCCGTGGCGATTCGCCGTTCGTCCCATTGCCGCGGGAATTCGGTTTTCCCGGCGACTCCGGTGCCGTACAGGTGGCCGCCGCGTCTGCCGTCGCCTTCGCCTCGCAGGATGTGGTTCAGCGTCTTGTCTCGGAGCCCGGCGATCTTCCTGTCGTACCGTTCGGCCCGACGGGCGGCGAGCGCCGTTTTGGTTCCGCGTATCGATCGGGAGTCCCTGAACGCGCCGTTGCGGCGCATGATCGGCAGGATGTCCTGTGCGGTGCGCGGGGTTCGTTCGGGCAGGCTTTCGGCGGCCTTGTAGTATTCGTCGATCCACTGCTGTTCCTGCTGGGTGGGTTCCCAGTCGCCGTAGACGACCTCGACGGTGCACCCGCAGTGGGGGTGGTATTTCTTGCCGTCGCTGGCGCGCAGGCCGGCTTTCTTTGCGCTGGTGTAGACGGGGCCGCGCGTGACGAGCATTGCGCAGAACGCGCAGGGGTCGCCGTCGGACACGCGCCGCCATCCGATGGCGCGCGTGTCCTGTTGCGCCCAGTGTTCGATGGCGGAGCGGCCTCCGGTGAGCACGGCCTCGTGGAAGACGCCGAGGAACAGTTCGCGTGCCTTGCGGTAGGCGTCCTCGGGGGTGTCTCCGGAGGCGAGGTGCCATTTCACGTTCGTGGATCCGAGCCAGTCGAGTTTTTCGCCGGCACGCCGGCGGTCGAACTGCTGCACGCCGATCTCGATGCCCGGGCCTTCGCCGGTTTCCGCCTCGCGGTATTGCGGCAGGTATGCGAGCGCGGCCTGTTCGCTGATGCGCCACCATGTCTGTATGAGGTTGAGCATGGTGCGTTTCCAGATCGGCTGCGTGCCGGTGAGGTCGTTGAGGTCGAGGGTGGCGTCCCAGGCGCGTCGCGCCTGGCTGTCGGCGGTGATGGCGAGGCTGACTTGGCGTCGGCGGTGTTGGTCGGTCAGGAGCGCGCCTTTACCGGTCGAGGCCATCGTCGCCTCCGGTCGTGGCCGGCGCGAGCTGGCTGGCGTACGCCTGAACGGCCAGGGCGTCCGCGTCGGGATGGTTCTCCTTCCATGCGCGCCATGAGTCGGCTCGTGTCTTGGTGACGCCGGGGATCATGTCCCAGAGCTCCTCCTGCGGCACGCCGAGCATCTTGCTGGCCTTGCCGAGCGCGTCGACGGCCTGGCTGACGGTGCGCGTGTCGGTGTCCTCCCACAAGGGGGTCAGGTCGAAGTTGGCCGCGTCTTCGGTGCGGCCTTCGATGCCGGCGGCGAGGCGCAGCGCGTCGAGGTGGCCGACGCCGAACGACTTGCGGCGCTCGTTGCGTTTCGCGTAGAAGCCGGCGCGGGATTCCTCGATGCCCGCGTCGCCGACGTTGACCATCTTGCCGAACGCGGTGGTGGGGGTCTGGCTGACGGCGGCGAGTTCCTCCACGTCGGCCTGGCGCGCGTTGACGAGGTTGTCCAACGAGGTCTCCGGCAGGGTGCCGAACTTCACGTCCGGCCCGCCGGCGAGGATGTCCTCCTGCGCGAGTTTGGCCTTCCTGTCCTCGCGTTGCGCGTCGGACAGTTCGGTCATGTCCAGTCCGGTGGCGGTGCGCACGCGCCAGCTGTTGTAGTGCTGGGCGAGCATGCGGTCGTAGTTGTCCTTGTTCAAGCGGTTGGCGAGCGCGATGTAGGGTTCGACCTCGCCGGGGGTGCGTCCTTCGAGGTCGATCTGGTTGGTGAAGCGGATAGCTGGGCAGACGGGTTGTCCGTTCGGGTCGGTCGCGTTGTGCGGGGTGGCGTCGGCGAATGTCCACGCGCCGTCGGCGTGGATCCATGTCCAGATGTTGTATGCGTCCCACAGTTCGAGGCTTTCGCGTGTTTCGTTGAGGCGTCGGCGTCGCATGAACAGCTGGGGGTATGTGTCGCGGGCGGGGTCGTCGTACAGGGCGATGGCCTCGCGCGGGCTCCAGCATTCGATGCGCGCGCGGATCCCGTCGGGCCCGTTGGCGGCGCGTACGGTCTCGTAGGCGGTGCCGTAGGCGATGGCGGCCTGGTGCAGGGGTATCTGCCGGGCGGTCATGCGCGAGCGGTCCCATGGTTGCCAGAATTCGCGTGCGCGGGTGTGGTTGTCGTCGTCGTTGGGCACGTCCACGCCCTCCAGGTAGAGGGTCTGGGCGAGCGTGGTGACCACGAGGCGCAGCCATGGCGTGTGGCCCATGTCGCGCAGCATGCGGTGTTCGGCCGTGGCCTTCTTGAGCCGGATGGGCTTGGGGTTCCACCGCCACCAGCGGTCGATGCGGTCCAGCCGGGGCAGTTCCGCGTTCCATGCCGGCAGCGCTTGGCCGGTCAGGGCGGCGAGCGCTTGGGTTTCGCTTTCGTATGCGTTCACCATATCTGTCCGCCTCCTTGTTTTCTGGCGTTGAGGTATTCGCGGCGCATGCCGCGGGCGGCGATGGCGCAGAACGCGAGGTCGATCTTGCGTTTGGATTCGCGGCCTTCCTTGGCGATGCTCATGCCAGCGCGGGTGGGTTGGCGGCGCGCGTTGAGCATGTGCCGGCGCAGGCGCGCGTCGCCGTCGTGGGGGAAGTCCTTGTCGGCTATGGCGGTGTAGGCCTGGTCGACGTAGGCGACGAAGCGTTTCTGCACGTCGAGGCGGGCCATGTCGAACATGACGGCGTGCCGGTCCCGGCCTTCGGGGCGCGCCCAGAGTCTGAGCCTGCGCCCGTAGTCGCGGTGCCATGCGTCGAAAAGCGGGTCCCAGTAGTGCAGTCCGGTTTCGTCGTCGAGCACGTGGCTGGGGTCTCCCCAGAAGGCGACGACGTGGTAGCGTCGCATGGCCTCGCGTACGGTGTCGTCCACGCCTTCGCGCGGCACCTTCCATGCGTCGCCGCGTTTGCCGGGCGGGCGTTGCCACAGGCCCAGCGGCTTGGTGAACCCGTCGGAGATGCGGCATGCGACGAGCGCGGTGGCGTCGTCGGTCAGGGAGCAGTCGAGGAACATGGCGATGGCCTCGCCGTCCCCGAGTTCGAGTTCGGGATGCTCGTTGGCGTCCCATTCCTGGCTGGTCACGTACGCGTCCTCGGGGGCCTGGCATTGGTTGAACCATTTGCGCCGGGATTCGCTGACGGGGTTCTTCGGGTTGATGATCTCCTTGAGGATGCGTCGCGTGGACAGCCAGTCGCTGTCGCCGCGCACGTCGGCGATGACCTTGGGGATCGATTCCTCGGTCATGGGGGTGTCCGGCGCGGCTTCGATGGAATCGTAGAGCAGCCCGAAGTCCATGTATTTCGGCCTGAGCCCCTTGTCGGGGCTGTCGGGGTCGCCCTGCGTGCCCTCCCACGCCTCGCGCACCCTCTGCGCGACGCTGTCCTCGCCGTCCCGGTAGGCGTTGCAGATGTCGAGCATCTTCGCGTTCACGCCGTCGGCGCTTTTCGCCGCGTTGCCGGAGAGCACGCCGTCCATGTCGTGTCCGCCGTTCGACGAGTTCCAGTTCTGGGTCTCGTTGCGGATCAGGAACGTGGGCCGTCCGCCCTCCAGGGCGAGCGGCGAGCTGGTGACGGCCTCGATCTGGCGGCTGTCGCCCAGGGCGTACATGTTGAGCTTGCCGAGCTGGATGCCGTAGTGGCGTCTGGTCTCCATGGGGATCAGGCCCGGCAGCAGCTTCATGGTGTTCTTGGTCTGCTCCTGGCTGACGGCGCACACCTGCACCCACGCGTTCGGCTCCTCACGCCCCACCGGCTCGCCGGTGCGCGGATCCCAGTGGTCGAAGGTGAGCGGCGCGAAGCAGCTGGCGACCGCGCCGCCGGCGGCCATCGGGTCCTTGCCCCACCCCTTGAGCCGTTGGAGCACCGCGTTGTCGTGCAACGGTCGGCCCTCGTCGTCGAGCGCGTAGAACCACAGCCAGAAGCGCGCCTGCTCGAGCGTCCATTTCCATGGGGTGCGCGCCTTGGAGTCGCGCAGCCAGTAGCCGCACCACGCGAGGAAATCCCATCCGAGCGTGTGCTCGGGCAGCAGCCAGCCGCCGTCCGCCCCGCGCTTCCACGTGGGGCCGATGAGCGTCGGGCCCGTGTTCCATCGGCGCGCCGGCTCGTCGGCGAGCGCGCGGCGGTACCAGTCGGCGATCTCGGCGAGTTCGCGTGTCCTGTCGGGGATCAGTGCGGCCGCGTTGTCGTTGCGCAGCCGTGCCATCAGCCGAACGCCTTGCTCCAGCGGGAGTCGGCGACGGCGCGCATCCGGGCGCTTCTCGTTCCGGGTGTGTCGGCGGCGGCCTGTTCTTCGGGTTCGGGCATGTCGAGCCGGTTGAGGAGGTTGGAGAGGTGGTTTTCGTCGGCGCGCAGCTGGGCGAGGAGCGGGTGGGCGACGATCTGGCCCTGGCTGCCTTCGACGGTGTAGTCGTCGCCGATGGCGCGGCGTTCCTTGACGATGCGGTCGGCGGTGTGGCAGGCGTTTTCGAGGTCGCGGTATTCGGCTTCGGTGAATTCCCATCTGGCGGTCAGGTCGCGCCATAGGCGTTGTCCGCGCCCGTCGCGGGTCAGGCCCGTGGGCATGCGGTGCTTGGTGGGTTTCGGCGTGGGCATGCCATTGTCTCCTTCCCGTCTATCGGAGTCTTTCGATCACGTCGAACAGGAACGTGAGGTCGGCGAGCGTGGCCGGCGCGTGGTGCCATGGGCGGCCGGTGACGGTCATGTAGCGGTCGCGGCTGTACGCCTCTGCGGTGACGAGCCCGCGCGCCCTGACGCCGGCGCGGGGCGCGCAGCGTCCCCAGATGTGCAGCCCGTCGCCGGAGGGGCTGGTCTCGATGTAGGTTCTGCCTTCCACGGGGGCGAGGAGCATTTTGGCCCAGTCCGTCAGGTGGTTGCGCCTGTCGTAGCAGTGGTCGAGGTCGATGCACGCGAACCCGCCGCCGAGTGCGAATCCGAGTCCGTCGCCCGCTGTGGAGCCGAGCGCGTCCCACCATGCGCACCATGTGGCCGGGTCGGTGCTGGACGCGGGACGGCCCGCGATGGTGATGGGCCGCTTGGTGGTGCCGTCGCCGCGTGTGACGCGCTTCCAGCGCAGCCACCGGTCGGCGTGCGTCATCTCGTACGGTATCGCGTTGCGCCCGGCCCGCCGCTCGCGCATGGCGGCGGTGCGGCAGCGGTCGGAGCAGTAGCGGCGCGGCCTGCCGCGTCCTGCCGCATCCATCGCGCTTCCACAGTATTCGCATGTCCCGTTCACACAATCCACTATATCGTGACATCGCTTAAAAAACAATATAACAGCCATATTCCAACGTTTTATTCATAACGTGACATGGCTTGAAGAGGTGAAAGACGGACGGCGAGGAAAGCGTCGCGCGAACGTGGAAGGCCCCAGCGAGCCGAGGAAACGGCCACGGGAGGGGCGAACGGGACAAGACCGGCGGAAAACGACGCAGGAGGAAAAACGGGGATTTCAGGCGCATGCACAACCGGAGGTGCTATCCGGCGGTTATACCGGTGTCGCCGGGGAGTCCCCTCCCACCCGGCGTGGCGTCCAGTCTAGCAGTCCGGGTTGTCTTTCGCTCGGATGCAGTCTCATGAGCTTGCGCCGCCGGTTGCGTTCGGCGTTCTCCCGCTCGGTCTTGGCTTTGTGGCATTCGTGCGACAGCCATTGAAGGTTGTCGAGGTCGTGGTCGTCGCCGGCGACGATGTGGTCGCACTCCGTACCCACCCCGTTGCATCCGGGGGCGTGGCTGGCGGCCTGGCATCTGCCGCGTGCGCGTGCTCGGACGGCGGCCTTGCGCCGCCCCCAGTCGGAGGGCAGCCGGTACCGCCTGTCGCTGGTGTACCAGCGCTCGCGTCGGCTCGCGGAGGGCATGGCATCCACCTCTCTCCACCGTCGTGGTCGGCGTGTCGTTGTGCTCCCGCCTTGCATATCTATAGTAATTATATTACTATAGATATATCGACCAAGGAAAGGAGGTGAACATGGAACTCAAGGATTGGATGCAACTCATCACCAGCTGGGCCGCCATAGCGGTGACCATCTGGATCGAGGTCCGCAGGGGCAAGCCCGACAAGAAGGGCCGGTCCAAGCGGAAACGCAGAAAGAAGTAAAACGGGTTCCGGCTAGACCTATTAGCCGGAACCCCTCCGCCAATCCTATATTCCATGGAACATCATGAGCAAATCAAGAACACTGGGCGTCATGAGCATGCTGTTCGCCGTCGTATCCGCCATGTTCGCGGCGTCGGGCCAGCCCTACGGGGCTGCGGGATTCGCCGTGGCGGCCGGGCTTGCCGGCCTGTTCGCGGGCTGGAGGAGCGACGATGGCGACTGAATACCTCGGCGTCAAGCAGGTCGCCGAACGCCTCGGCATCACCAGTGGCGGCCTGCTCAACCTCAAGCTCCCCGAACCCGACGCCATGATAGGCCGCACGCGCGGCTGGCTCCCGGAGACGATAGACGGATGGAACGCGAAGCGTCCCGGTCGGGGCGTCGGCGGAGGCAGACCACGCAAGCACGCGGACTAGCCCGCGTCGAATGTCCGCGCGAAGCGCTCGCAGGCCTTGAGCAGCAGCGCCCCGAACCCTTGTGGCTGGATATGTGAAAGCCCTAGAAGAGCGCATCTCCTAGGGCATTCACACTAATCCTGATACGGAGTATACCACGGGATGGCGGCAGCCTACTCCCGCTTGGAAAAGTTTTCTCGCGCTTTGGCCGCTTCCCGTTGCGCGAAGCTCATCAGACGTGGGTCGTCGTATGCCTTGCAGGCGTCCAGATACAGTCTGATGTCTTCTTCGTTTTCGAGATGTTCGGCGGTGTGCCATTCGGTGAATTGCGGGGTGGGCATGTCAGGCGTTTTGGAGGTCGTTGTATCGGCGTTCGAGTCCTTCGCGCAGGACTTGGCTGTAGTTGATTCCGGCCTGTTCGCCGAACGTGTCGAGCCATGCGGGGATAGTGACGTTCTTGCGCACTGATTTTCTGCCGTATTTTTCGGCGTAGGAGTCCATGTCGAGGCTGATGAGGGTGACGATGCCGCCCGGTCCGTCGGGTTTCACGTCGGCGATGTTGGTGGCGTGCGGCTCGTGGCGTCCTTCCTCGAGTTCGCCGAGCACCCAACCGCTGGCGGCGTCCACGGCCATGTCGAGCGCTTCGGGCAGGTTCCGGCCTTCGGTGACGAGGCCGGGCATGTCGGGGCAGAGCACGGTGTATCCGCCGGGGACGCCGGATGGGTAGAGGACGACCGGGTAGACGAGTTTCATTTGATTCTTCTTTCGTTGATTCCGGCTTGTTTCCATATCGATTTGACGGTGAAGGGCGCGAGGTCTCCGTTGTGTTTGGGGACGGTGACCCTTCCGGGCTTGTCGGGGTGCGTGTACTGGCAGTGGCTTCCGCTCTGCGAGTAGAGTCGCCATCCGTCCTTGCGGAGTATCTTCTCGATTTCCTTGAACCTCACACCCCTTATCATACGCATTATGCGTATTACCGTCAAGCCTTGGACATGGCGAAAGCCACGATCTCGCGGATGCTGAACTCCCAATAGCCGCCTTCGACCGGCTTGCTGCCGGGCAGCTTCCCGCGTCGCAAAGCATCGGTTATTGTCTTGCGGCTGACCTCGTACCCGTAGTTTTCCCTGAGCCATTGGCTCATGCCTGCCGGGGTTTTGGTGAGGTGTATGGCTTCGGCCTTGGCTCGGCTTTGCTCTCGCAGCTCGGTCACGTTGACGGGGTTGCCGCATCTGCAGAGCCTCAGCGTCTCGCCTTTCGCGGCGAGGACTTCGCGTCCGCATTCGGGGCACATGCCGACGATCCTACGCGAGCGTGGCACGCGGTCGACGATCCGCTCGATTCGCTCGCACGCCCGGGTGAGGCGCCGCATGTGCCATCCGGCGTTCGACGCCCTGCACAGGAGGGGCAGGATGACTGGCGCTCGTTTTGCGAGCCATTGCCACCTGCCGAGCCATGTTCCCGCGTCCGCGCATGCCTGTTCGATGGCCTGCTCGGTCTGGTCGAGCAGATCGACGGCGTGCAGGTCGACGGGTGCGGGCGCGTCGCCTCCCTGCGGCCTGCCTCCGTTGCCGGGCTCCGTGAGACGGTATTCTCGGCGCGCGACCGACTGGAGCCGGTACAGGTTGACGCGCAGCCGGTGCAGGAGCCGCGCGTACCCGCGCCGGCACGCCTTGCACAACGTCCATGACTCCTCGACCGGCTTATCGCAGTTCTGGCAGTTCCGATCCATTTTTACGCTCCTTCTGCAGACGTATACGGGCATATAAAGGCACCTAGAACATGGGCGGTTCGATGAATTTCGGGCGCATGCGCTCCGCCCGCTCCCGACGCTCCCGCTCCGCGGCGTGCTGACGGATGATCGCGCTCGCCTCCTGCGGGGTGGCGCCGAGCATCCTGCATGTTGTCTCGATGTCGACGCCGCGCTCGTGCCACGTGACGACCATCTCCGCCTTGCGTTTCGTGACGGCCATGATCAGTCCTCCACCTTGTCCGCGCCGTCAGCGTGCGCCCAGTCGCAGGACATGGCCGCTTCGGTATAGCCGTTGTAGAAGACGCAGGTGACGCGCCTCGTGTCCGGCATCGCGACCGTGCACGTCTGGAATTTGCTGGAGTCTGAGCTGCACTGCGACCGGGTGGCGGATTCCGTGGTCGAATCCTCCGGCTCGTGAGGCGTGCTCCCGCATCCCGCGAGCGCGAGGAGGAATACCGGTGTGAGCAGGAACATGGTGATGGCGGTCAGGCTGATGCCGGCGAGTGCGAGTGGTTTGCGTTTTCTCATTTCGAGTGTTTCCTTCCTTGTCTGGTGGCTTCCTTGTTCCATGCGCGGATGGCTTCCTTGAGGTCGTCGTGGCGGGTGAGGATGAGGATGCCGTGGCGTTCGCAGGAGCAGGCCCAGAACTGTCGTATGGCGGATGTTTTCCGGTTGACGGCCCGGGCAAACGGGTCGAATCTGATGTTTTGGCTGCCGCAGGTCGGGCATGGCACTGGTTTGCGCCATTTGCGTGGTCGTGTCTCCTTGGATACGGTCTTCGTGGTTTTTCCCTTCGTTGTCATCACCGTGCTCCCTTCAGGAGTTTGCGGTATCGGATGTAGTCGTTGATGTCGCGTCGGATGCAGTCGCGCACCCTGTGCGTGCCGGCATGCGTCTTGTACGGGTCTTCGGGGCAGTCGATGAACCTCAAATACCGGCGGAGCGTGGTCAGGTCGAACTTGCGGTAGGACAGCCACCTGTCCGGGTTCAGGTCGAGTCGTTTCAGGAAGTCGATGTCGAAGTCCACGTTCGTTCCGGCCGGAACCAAGGTGAAGCGTTGCGACAGGGATTCGAGATACTCCTCCACGGCGTTCGCGACCGCTCCCACGCAGTCGTTCCCGTCGGAACCGTTCGACAGTTCGAACAGGAGGCCGTTGTCCGTGTGCATGGAGAACACTATCGGGCTCATGTCCAACAGGTCGAGACAGTCCGGACGGATGATGCGATGCAGGGATCCATACGAATGTTCGCCCAGCACGTCGGTGCATTCCATGCCGACCTCCAACGGCAGACTGCCATCCCTGTCCGTACCGGTCGTTTCGAAATCGAGCCAGAGCAGCGCCTCCGGCTTCACGTTCAGGTCTTTGTCTTGTTTCCTCATGATTGTTCCTTCCAATCGCTTTGCCATTCGATGATCTCGATTTGCGTGAGCCGTTGTGCCGTGCCGTCAGACAGCAGCCACCACCAGTCGCCGTTCCAGTCGCGTATCGGCACGCTGAGCGGATCACGCCAACTCGGGATGATGTAGCCGAACCGTTCCGCCTCGGCCGGATGCGCGTGCGCCCAACCATGACAGCCGGTCGTGCCGGAACCGCACAGTTCGACGATGTTGCACGGCAGGTCACGCACGGCGGGATCGGCACGACGGCGCAACTGCCGGTGATGGCCACTGCGTCCAGGCCATAGTGACGGGTCGTGGATGTTCGTCCCGCAGCGCAGGCAATGCCAGCCCTGACGTTGCAAGGCGACGCGTTTCGATTCCTGGAATTGCCGGTCGCTCATCGTCGCCCCCTTCCGAGCTGGTCGAGCAGGTTGATGCAGGTCGAGCAGTCGCGTTTGATATCGCGGATGCGGTCAAGGTCCATATCGGCGAGCGCCGGGCTTTTGAGCGCGTCGAGTTCCAATCGGTCCGCGGCCTGGATTGCCGATGTGAGGATGCCGGTCATGTGTGCGATGGTCATGTCGTTCATGCCGCCGCCTCCTGTTCGAACAATTGTTCGGCCAATACGTTGTCGGGCACGTTTGCGAGCTGACGGCGCAGCATGTCCGGGTCCAAGCCCTGGTTGAGCAGGTCCGCGACCTTGCACGCGAGCTCCATGTACGTGTCCGTGCCTTCGCAGGCTATCGGGCCGAGAACCCGTTTGACCTCTTCGCTGCCCCACGTATACCGTCGGCGAGCGTTGGAATCCTTTGGTGTGGCGAATCCGCGTTCCTTGCCTTTGACGAGCCAGTTGCGGTATTTCGCGTTCCAGTCTGCCGAGCGGGCTCCCGAGTCGAGGGCCCTGTCGCGGAATTTGTCGGCTTCGGTGTCGCAGTCGATGCCGAGCCGGTCGGCGAGCGCCTGGTGTTCTTCGGTGGGTTTCCAGTCGGCTGGTATTGGGATTGGTTTTCTCGCGCGCGCGTTACTCTCTCTAGGTTCTATATATGGTTCTTCCTTATATAGGTTCTGTGCGCAGTCATGTTGCGCCCCTGATTGCGCCCCTAGAGACGTTTTTTTGCGCCCCTGATTGCGCCCCTCCAACTTGTTTAGGGGCGCAGTGGTCTGCGCCTCTTGCGGCTGCTGTTCCAGAGGCGTAGTTTTTGCGCCCCTGAAATCCTTCATCGTGAGGTCCCAGACGATCGGACGGTATTTGCCGAGATGCTCGGTGATCCGCTGGTCTCCCCTGCGGATCAGTCCGGCCGTCTCCAGATCGTGCAGGCCGTTCTGGATGGTGCGCCGGCTGTATCCGGTCAGGGCCACGATGCGCTTCTGGCTCGGGAAAGCTCCCTTGCCCTGCGTGTCAGCGTGGTCGGCAAGCAGGAGCAGGATGCGCAGCAAAGCTCCTTTGACCATTTCGGCGGGCACGTTGTACATGGCCCACTCCAATGCCTTCATGCTCATGATTTCTCCTTAGAATTCCTGTTCGGATTCCGGCTTGCCGAAATCACCGAACGATGCCGATTTGTCCTGTGGCTGACCCCACGGGTCGGACGGCGGCAACGAATCCGCAGCGGCCGCCCCGCCCGTATAGCCGGCCGGAGCGGAGTACGGATTCCCATACGCTCCAGCCGTACCCCGCTGCGCCTTGGCCACCTGCGCCGTCGCATACCGCAGGGAAGGGCCGATCTCATCCACCTGCAATTCCACGGAGGAACGCTTCTGATGCTGCTCGTCCTCCCACGAATGCTGCGTAAGCCTGCCCTGGGCGACCACACGCATGCCCTTCGCGAGACTACTGGCGCAATGCTCCGCCAGATCACCCCACACCGTGCAACGAAGGAACAACACGTCCCCGTCGACCCACTGCTGTGACTGCCGGTCGAACGTGCGAGGAGTGGACGCGATCGTGAAACCAGCCACGCTCCTGCCGTTCTTCGTCGACCTCAACTCAGGATCCGCGGTCAGATTGCCCACCACCGCGATGATCGTCTCACCAGCCATCAGAACCTACCTTTCACGGCGAGAGTCTTGATGATGCGGATGGTCTCGCCACCATCCCTGGTCTTCACCATGTGCGACAACTGAGCCTTCACTCCCTGATGGAAAGCGTCGCCAGGCATCGCCTCCAACACGGGAGACGCGACCTCGGACACGAACCGGCCCACCAGTTCGGTGAAGCGCACGCCCAACGATTCCAAGATCACCAGCTCCTTCCACGTCTCGCTCTCCATCGCCCGACGGCACGCCTCCGCCACCGCCCTGTCGCCACGCGTCATCCCCTTCTCGTCGACGTCCATGACCGGAGAGTTCGGACCGAAACGCCAATGCGGCAGAATCTCCTTCATCGGTTCCTCCCTTGACCTTGATTGATATGAGATTGATTGATATGAGCCGGACCGCTGGGCGCCATGACAGCAAATAATCGCGCCCATCGTTCCCACACCCCAGGAAAGCTGAACGAAACGGGGATGCGGGCGGCGTTGACGGTCCGGCCAAGCGCCGGCGGCGGGATTCGAACCCGCAGCGTGACGGCGGAAGACGTGAGAGTGAAATGCAATGTGAGATGAAAGGACACACGCCTCCGCCATCCGTCCGCGTCCTTGTACGCCGGCGGATACGGTCAGACGTCGCCATCCACGTCATCGCGCGGAGCGAACCTGACCGTCAGCCACAGGGCCGTGGCCAGATACACGCCCTCCACCACAAGCGCGCCCGTCAGGCCGCCGCCATGCCAGGTGAGCATGAGCGTCACGCTCACGACCAGGCCGACCACGGCGGCCGTGAACTTCACACGACGCAGCGTGTAGTTCGGCCTCCCCTTTTCGGACCCGTCCTCGATGCGATAGTCGTTGTCGGTCATCTCGCGCCTCCTATGCTTTGAATGAATGTCCTTGCCTGGTCTTTTCCGATGCTCGCCAGCTCGTGGCTTCCGTCGACGTCGAGCTCCATGAGGCTGGCGCCCTTGCCCGTGACGCGAATCGCATAGCCGGTCAAGCCGAACATGATCACCGTGTCCCTCGGCGGTGCGGGTGGCGTCAGCAGCGTTTCCGCGTCGATTCTCCTGAGTGCCATCACAGCTCCTTGCGAATGTCGTTCATGCTTACTCCTCCAACGATTTGACGTATCGGTCCATTTCCTCGCGCCTGATGTGACGGCGGGAAGGCGTTCCTCGTTTGCTTGGCGGGCGGAACGTGTCTATGTCGCCCTGGTTGACAGCCTGTCGCAGACCGTCGTAGTCGATCCCGTACAGGCTCGCGGCCTGCGGGATCGTCCATGCGAGCCTGTCCTTCAACGGGATACGGCTCGCGTCCTTGAGCTCGTATTGCGGGACCATCACGCGCCTCCTTTGCGTGTGTAATGCCGGGCGGCGTTAGGAGAACCGCCCGGCCCTCTCCTAAAATCGGTGTCATCCCGCATTTGCGACGTGCGGGCCGAACAGTTAGGAGAAGAATCAATGAACCCAGCCGAATACATGCTGCAGTTCTTCAAGATCGAGGAAAGGGACGATGGATTCGACGATGGGATATCCACATCGTTCAGCAGGATGCATGACGCCGAAACGTGCTTGGACAATCTGATCAAGATGAATGTCAGACGGTTAGGCACGACGAAAAGCGTCATGCCGCAGATATGGCAGAAACTGTGGGAGTCGTACACAAATTCTTCGGGAAACGGATACTGGGTCGGTTTCTCGACTTCCCGGCAACGGGATGTCCCTCTGGACGCGGCCGAGGCGCAGGCATTGGAGATCATCGCCGACAAATCGCCATCGCTACCGATCTCCATCGCCGAAGAGGAACGCAAGACGATCTCCGAGTTCCTGGACGAGGCCTTGAAGGCGGTCCGAGAGGACGACAGTCTGCCTCCATCGCTGCGCGTGTACGTACTGGACCTCATCTCCGAAGCGAGACGCAACCTCGACGAATACGCGGCCGGGAAAGAGTTCGACCTGAAGGTCTCTCTGCAGGTCCTGTTCGGAGTGCTGTACATGGCGGAATCGCAAACCGGGAAGCCCACTGTATGGGAGAACCTAAAGAGCAAGATAGCGAAACCGTTCATTTCAGCGCTTCTTTCCGAGGGTGCCCGTCAGCTTGTCGCGTCCGGGGCATCTTTCCTTCAGCTTCCCGGGTGACTTCCGGCGGCTTGCAGAACACCAAGCAGTCCTCGTAGAGCCGCTTGCGTGCGAGAAACCTGTTGGATGCCTGCGAGGCGATCATCAGCATCGCGAATCCGAAAAGAATCTCCCAGCGTTCCATCAGCCGGAGACCCGCAATCAGACAGAACACTCCGACACCCATGTAGATCAGCGCGAACAGCGCCTCGAACGGATTCGGCTTGTCGACGCGGCACGGCACAAGAGAGTTATCAATCGGCATCACGCACCCGCTTCCAACGTCGGCTGGGTGCGACCCCAGTACCGGTCGATGAAGTAGCGCTGCCCCTTGCCCGTTACCTTCGGAGTACGGCTGACCGTGGTATGCCCATCCGCATGGGTGACGGTGGTCTCCTTGATGCGGAACAGGCCGAGGTCCATCGCACGCTGGGTCGGCACGTTGCGGTTCGAACCCGTCTTGCCGAGATACCCGTCGGCCTGAAGAAGACGGAACAGCCGGTTCTGGCCGATGTCCATCCCGTTCTGCCGGAGCATCTTCGCCAACTCGCCGACCAGGCACGTACCGTCGGACGCGGCGACGGCGTCCGCGAACCGGGCTTTCGGCTCCAGTTCCACGATGCGCGACTGCTGCGCGGCGATGCGACGCTTCTGTTCCTCCATAGTGCGTTGGCCGATCATCACCGCCTTCGCGAGGATGGTCATGTCATCATCCACGTCGGCGGTGGGAATGTAGCCGCCGGTCCTGCGAATCTGGGGAAGCACCTCATGCGTCACCCAACGCTGGAACTCCTTGGCCTCCGGCTTCCGAGACTTCATCACAAGACGGTAAAGACCAGGCTCGGAGATGATGAGCGGAGCTTTACCGCCATTCTGAGCAATGTGGATACTATCCACATTGGTGATTTCATCAGACTCAAGAATCTTGTGTAAGTCCCTTGTATCTGTCCCGAGGATGTCGCATACGTCCTTGGCGACGAACCAGGGCTCCCCCGCCTTATCGGTCAGGGTGCGCAATGATGCGCCCTTGAAATCGAACTTCTGCATTTCATTGTTCATTGGATTCTCCTTAGAATCGTTTTCATGATTGATTGGTTTTCACAGCACGGCATCGAATTCGCCGCATTCGTTCTCACGCTGGTCGTAACGGTCGTTGGATGGGTCGTCGAACACAAGAGTTCGAAAGAACGGAACAAGGACCGTGAGGAAGACATCAAACTGTTGCGGGAACAGCTCGAAGCGTCGAACGCCACGGTTTCAACGCTTCGCGATCAAGTGCGTGCCCTTGAGTCGCAGGCTGACGCCCTGCAACGCCAAGCGACCATCCAAGAAGATGAGGCATCCGTTCCGGAATGGGAGCTTCGCCAGGTGCAGAACCTCAGACATGCCGTCGCGAACAACAATCCGTTCGACGCCAAGGATGTGAGGGTCGAGCTTTCGAATGGCAACGAGTACGAACTCGGCGACATCTCACGCGGTTCCGAAGCAAGCTTCCTGTTCCTCGAACGAGGTCTGGAAGTCAGCACCAACGATGACGTGCGCATCACTTGGGCCCTTCCAGATGATCCATCCCATCGTTTCTCCGTGACGAAACCGGTTCCTCCGTACCGGCAGTCGTGACGCCGAGGATGCGACCGAGCTGATTGCCCTCAATCTGCAGCATCTTCGTATACCTGACCACAGTGGAATCGTCTCCCGGCGAATACCACACATGTATCGGGTTCTCATCAAGACGAGCCATCTCCCGGTAATCTTCCCCGATCAGTTCGCAGAGCGCGTGAAACTGCTTGTCCGTCAATTCGTGAATGTCAATTTCGACAATCGTTTTCTTGGTAGTCATCATTTCGGATTCTCCTTTCGATTCATGCGTCGGCGAGCGCCGGTTGCCTATGGTTTGATTTGGTTGATTCCGTCGATTGGCTGGAGGAGCTTGATCATGAGCTGGTAGAGGCTCATGCCGAGCATTCCGGCGGCTTTCTCGAGTTGTTCGGTAGTGAATGAACCCTCGCCCTGCAATCGCTTACTGATGTTTTGCTCACTCACACCAAGCTCCTTGGCGAGTGCGGCCTGCGTCTTGCGGTGTCGTGCGAGTTCGCCGCTGAGGTTTCGTGCGATGGTTTCCGTTTCGCTCATTGGTTGCCGCTCCTTTCTGGTTGGTCCGTTCCCTTGCGACAACTCTCAATCTACCTATTTAGGTGATTCAATGTATCTACCTATATAGGTTCTTTACAAGTTCTACTTATTTAGATAGACTTCAGGCATGGCACGAGGATCTAAAAACGAAGTCACCGAAGACAGCAAAAGAATCATCGATGTATGTCGGCAACTGTTGAAAAATAGCGGCATTACGATAGATGAATTCTTCGATTCCAGCGGATTGAGCAACAATTACTGGTACAAACGCATGCGCTATGAGGCGCCGTTGAACACGTCCGACGTGGAGCACATCGCCTCCACATTCGGGCTCACCAGCCTCGACATCTACACACGAGCACTCGGCAGCGAGGCCGCCCGCGCCTACGAAGCCCGCGAGCGCCAAAATCAGGTCACGGATGATCTGGTCGAACCGAGGTTCGAGGACCTGCCACCTCAGGAGCTTGCTGCCAGCACTGACAGGAACCGTGACATGGAGTCCGAGACCCCGGACGAGTGACGGTCTATAGAGTTGGGTGAACCGAAAGGAAAGGAATCAAAGTCATGAGCGAGGAATTCGACCCTGATAACAGAGGGCAGGTGATCCTCTACCGCGCCAATGGGGTGAACGTGCCGGTCGAGGTCACGTACTGGCGGCGGACGTTCTGGATGCCGCAGAAGAACATCGCGCGACTATTCGGCGTGAACGTGCCCGCGGTATCCAAACATCTGGCGAACATCTACGCTGAAAGCGAGTTGGCCGAATCGGCAACTATGTCGGAAATGGAAATAGTTCGAAACGAAGGCGGCAGAACGGTTCGCCGCACCATCCGCTTCTACAGCCTGGACGCGATCATCGCCGTCGGATACAGGGTCAGCAGCCCGCAGGCCACGGCCTTCCGCCAATGGGCGACCAGCGTGCTGCACGAATACATGATCAAGGGCTTCGCTCTCAACGACGACATGCTCAAGAACGGCAACACGTTCGGCGAGGACTACTTCAAGGAGCTCCTCGCCCGAGTACGGGAGATCCGCACCAGCGAGAAACGCCTCTACCAGCAGGTGCTCGCCATATTCCAGGAGATCTGCACCGACTACGACAAGGACAGCGGCATCGCGCGCGAGTTCTACCAGAACATGCAGAACAGGTTCCACTACGCCGCCCACGGGCACACCGCGCCGGAGATCATCACCCAACGCGTCGACGCCACGAAACCGCACATGGGACTGACCACATGGCATGGCTCCCCCAACGGGCGAATCCACAAATCCGATGTGACCGTCGCCAAGAACTACCTGGACGAGAACGAGCTGACGCGGCTCAACCGTCTCACCAGCGGCTTCCTCGACATGATCGAGAACAGGGTCGCGGCGCGACTGACCACCACCATGCCGGAATTCATCCAACTCGTAAGCCAATACATCCAGCTTTCGGGAGGCGCGACGCTCACCGGCAAAGGCACCGTGACCCGCAAGCAGGCGGACAGGAAGGCCGCCGAGGAATATGCGAAGTTCAACGCGGCGCAACCATACGACTTCGAGGAATTCGCCAAGGGCATCGACGGAGGCCGCCACGACGGAATCGGCAGATGAGACAGCCGGCGAGGAGGCAAGTCCGGCCCCAGGGGCAAAGGAATTCTCGACCCGAAGTCTTACTCCCATTCGGGAACCCAGCCGTCATCCACATAGGACGGCCCTGCGCACAACAGCCTACGCCATGCAAAAGGGGTCACGGCAAACGGGTAGTCTGAGCATCGGCAGTACCCAGCACGCGAGCGCCTTCGGCGCGGCGAACCAGGCTGGGTCGTTTCATATCACCGGCGGATGCAGCCTGGATTCCTTCCTCGACCGTGCAGGGAGGGAGCATATCCGCGTCATCGAGCAGCCGCTGCCGAATGGGCTGTGCGGCGCATGGCATGAGGCGAGCCGCACGATATTCCTCCACGACAGGCTCAACCAGCGCCAGCGCCGCTGCACATTGTGCCACGAGCTCATCCATGCCAGACACCACGACCCCGGATGCGGCAGCCAATACGGAGTCAGATGCGAGCGCCGTTGCCGTAGGGAGACGGCGCTGGCGTTGATATCGCCGGTGGATTACGGCATGGCCGAGACGGTGTACGAGGGCAATACGTGGATGATGGCCGTGGAATTGGGAGTCACCATCCAGGTGTTGGAGGATTACCGTCAGCTGCTGTACGATTCCGGCGTGTGCGTGCAATGAAAAAGGCCCGGCGTCCGCATGGCCGCGAGCGCCGGTGGCTAGATTCTAAACGTCTAGCAAGTCTGCTTGCATTAAGCTTTATCCCTATAGTTTCAACGTCTTTTCGTTATTGTTTTCAGATTCTAAACGTTTTTATAGTTTAGATTCTAAACAATGTGTTATAGTCATAAGTATGAACGATTCCGACTTTAATCCTCGTAAACGGCACGTGGTCTTCCAGAAGCTGAACATCACCCCATCCTCAATGCCGATCATCTCGCTCATCGCGTCCATCAAGAACGTCAGGGCAAACGGTCTCGACCTGTCACCCGACTACCAGCGAGGATACATCTGGTCGAACGAATACAAGGATCAGCTCATCCTCAGCATCATACTGAACTACCCAATCGGCAACATCGTCATCAACAACCTCGACCAGCCGAACCAACGCAACGCCAGACAGGAATTAGTTGACGGCAAGCAGCGCCTCACCACCATCTTCCGCTTCATGGAGGTAGGCAACGTCGGGCAATGGCTCGACAGCTACGATGACTGGTTCCAGCTCAGCAAAAAGACCTCGGACCAGGCCAAGGAAATCATCAACCGCATCGTCGGAGACTCCGACCCTGACGGGCTCGCCCGCATGCACAGGGCGAAGCGTCTGGCGTTCTCCGACCTGCCGAGCAGCATCCAGATGAACTTCAACACGTACAACATCCCCGTGTACACGATGCAGGCCGCGGACCCTGCGCAGATCCGCAACTATTTCAAGGTTCTGCAGAACCAGGAGAAGCTACGGGCCGGGGAGATCATCAACGCGCTTCCCGACAACCCGATGAGCATGTACTTCGACCGGATACCGGCAGAGGCTTTTCTCACAAGGACGGGATGCTCGAACTTCAAACGCGCGGAACTGGAGAAAGTCTACTATTCCGTTCTCGGAACATGGTTCGATAAAATCCAGATCAACGCCAGCGACAAAACCGTAATTTCCTTCGTGGAGAACATGCCGGACCTCACCGAAACGCAGATTAAACATATCAACAATCTGAACTCCGGCATCATCGCCATCTCCCAGCTACCCGGCGCGGTACAGAAGATTCGGTCATCCAAGCGAATGCTCAAACTCGTCTTTGGATTGGCACTGCACGCACCTGGCTATTTCTCTACAACGGACGCGTTCTCCAGACTGCAATCCGTCTGCGAATTGTCGTCGAAGCTTGCCGCGTTCAACACCAGCGACTCCGACCAAGTGGCTTTCTCGAAATATTTCGGAGACGAATACACCCTGGATAAAGAGAACTTCGAGAAACGGAAGGCATGCGTGTATCGAGCGCTATTCTGGAGCACGTCGCGCGTCTCCTCACGCACCGCATACGTAGACGCGATGGAAATCCTACGACGCATGTTCACCGAATCATTCGACTCCGCATTCGAATATTACACGGCGCACAACATAGCCAAATGAACCCAAGACCCCGGCGCCCGCATACCGCGAGCGCCGGGGTCTTCTGTCTCATTCATGAAGTGAACGTCGCGCGTTTTGTCGGCCTTCTTTCCCCGGTTCGCGTTCGGCGCGTTTTTCCTTGTCTCGGCTGCTTCTTGACGCGATCGGCTCGAACAGGTTGGCGATTATGGTCGCCACTGGAACCGCCAGGAAACCAAACGACCAAGGACTCGACGTGGCCAAGAACGATATGAAGCTCATCAGCAATGCGACCGCGAACAAACCTGCGCTGACCCACATGCCTTTGCGGCTCTGATCTATCTCCGCCTTGACGAGCTGGTTCTGCCGGTTTGATTCGTCGACCGTGAAGGCGTCGTTCCATCTGCACATACGTTCCTGGACGTCAGCCGGATACTTGTTGAAATCGCTGGGCCGCGGGAGCATGCCTGAGTAGGATTCCGAGATTCCGGATTGCACCAGCATGGATATGGCGCGGACCAGCTCCTCGTCGTTCGGCTGCGTTATCTCGCCTTGTCTTTCTCCATTCTCATCCGGCTGATCGCCGACGTCACGAGACGGCTTCTCGTCTGCCGGGACAGGTTCGCCTGCGCGTTCCTCATCGACTCCATGCGACGGTTCTCCAGCTGATGCGTCCCGCTCAGTCCTGGAATCGTCATCATTCTCATCATCGTCTTCATGCTCATCGTCCACGGCACCTCCTCGCTTCAGTCTTCAATCTACCGGCGAGCGCGGGGTGTGTCAATACTCTTTCGTGTTGCGGAAAAGCCGTCGCCGTCCGTCACTGGCCGTCGCGGAGGTCTGGCAGGGCGGCGTCGAGCGTTTCGGCGAGCCGCCGTTCCCTCCAATGCGTGTACACGCTGGTGGTGTGGATGTCGGTGTGGCCCATGATGGCGGTGCGCTCCTCGTCGCTCGCGCCGGCGGCGGCGAGTTCGGTGGCGAGCCAGTGCCGCGCGCTGTAGATGTCGACGTACGGCAGTCCCGCCATCTTCAGGGCGCGGCGCCAACGCTTCTCCTCGTTGTCCCGTCTGATGGGATGGCCGTAAAGATTGGTGAACACCAGTCCATGGGACGGCACGCCCCATTTGACGATATGCGCCCAAAGCCGGTCCCAAAGCCCCTGCGGAATGGGAACCGTCCGCACGCCTTTGGCGGTCTTCGGTTTGGTCAGCCAGATCGCCCCATCCAGATGCTCGGCTTCCATCCAATCCGGGATCGTGGCGCCGGCTGGTATCGGCTTGGCCTGCTGGCACACGTTGATGATGGGAATCCCATGATGCAGTTCCAGCTGGTAGGGCATCAGGCCATACCTCTCCCCCGGCCGCATGCCCGTGGTGAAGGCGAGTTCGAACATGAGTGCCCACTTCTCACGCTCGTCCGGGCTGTCGAACACGGCGACCGCCGGATCGGGCTCGGCGAGCGCGGCCTCGATGACCTTCGCTGGGTCGGCGACGTCGAGGATGGGGCGTTCGTACCGGTCCTCCGGCATTCGTCCGACGTTTTCCATCGGGTCGTCGGCGATGAGTCCGTCCCGTTTCGCGGTTCGGAGCATGGCGCCGAGGACTGCGAGATAGGTGTTGACGGTCTTGCTTTTGCGTGTGCGGCGCAGTCTCCTGCACATTCCGTTGATGTCGTTGGCGGTGAGCCGGTTGAGGCGTATGTCGCCGATGATGGCGTTCATGGTGCGCATCCAGCTGGATTCGTTGCGCCATGTGGTGGGATTGATGGCCGCCCGGTGCTCCTCCATCCACCGTTCGAAGTAGTCAGCGGTTTTCGGGCCGTCCTTGCTGGGGAGTCTTCCGTCCCGTTCCCATTCCGCTATCTTCGCCTGGAAGCGGGCGCGTGCCTCGCTTTTCACCATGCCCGTGGCTTCGATCGGCGGGCGTCTGCGTCCGGTCGCCGGGTCGGTTCCCATGTCCTTGCGGAAGTGCCATCGTCCTTTGGAGTCCTGGAACACGCTTCCGGATCCACCGGTCCTCCTGTTTTTCGTCTTGCCCGCCATGACTGTCCTCCCGTGTCAGGGAGTCCACTCTAAATCACACTCTAAGTGGGCGTAAAACGACGTTTCCAGCCGGAAAACTAGTATCAGCGTTGCGCCTGTACGACACCATGAAAACCATTCCGCCGTCTACGTTTCCGCAGTATTCCAACGGTTCAGCGCCACTCCTGCGCAAGGTGGCGCGTATCAACGGTGGTTATAACACAAGCCGGCCGTCACCGTTCGCGAGAGAGACCGGCCGGCAAAAAGGCGTCATCCCTAGTCGAAATCCTTGGGACTGAGCACGGCGAGCAGCTCGGCGTCGTGTACCTGCCAGCGGCTGAACGGCTGATCGGAGCCGAACACCACCACGGAGGCGGTGGACATGCCCAGGTTGAGCAGATCCAGCTTGACCATGTCCGAATCCGAGGAGGCGAGCCACTGGCAGCTCACCGAAACGGTCGGCTCATGGCCGAGGACCATCAGGACCCGGGTCTTGTCCTTGGCGTTGGCGAGCTCATCGAACACGGCCTGCATGCCGCCGTCGTACAGGGCCTGACGGTATTCGACCTTGGGATGGTCGCCGAACACCTTGAGCATTCTCTCCAGCGTCTGCCGGGCGCGGACCGCGCCGGAGCACGCGACGCGGTCGGGCAGCAGTTTCATGCCGACGAGTCCCTTGGCGACGATCTTCGCCTGCTTCTCGCCCTTGTCGGTTATCTCGCGGTCATGGTCGCCCTTGTCGTTGAACGGTTCCGCCTTCGCGTGCCGCATGACCAGCAGCACGTGGGAATAGTTCTTCGCCTTTTTCTCGACCTTGCTGAGATTCACGCCCATTCTTCAGGACCTTTCCGTACGACGTCACTGCCTCCATTGTGGCAGACGAAGGGCGCTCGACTTCCCGTCATCACCAAATCATTGCCTGCCGTTAAGATTCGCCGCGCCTGATTGAGCTGTCAGATCGCCGTCGCCTCGCCTTGCTCGCAGGCCTGGTCGTCCTGCGACAGTCGGGACGTCTGCAGGTCGAGGTCGCGCAGCACCTTGCGCAGCTTGTGGTCCGAAATGTCGCGCAGCTCCAGATCGTCCAGCTGGGCCTCGCGCTGTTCGGGGGTGAGCGAATCGATGTCAGTGGTCGTATCCTTGGTGGCGCGGTCGCGTTTGCGCAGGGCCGCGAACCCCTCCGCCATCGCGCGGGAGACCACAAGGAAGCCGGTGTGGCCGATCATCGCATGGTCCGGCCGCACGGCGAGCCCCTGCGCCTTCCACGTGCGTTCCAGTGTCTCTTGGATGGCGGGATCGGTCCAATGGCCGGCTTCGCGCAGAGCCTCGACGAGTCGGCTCATCTGCGTGGTGGTGGTGATGTAGGCGATGAGGACGCCGCCGGGCGCGATGACCCGGTACGCCTGTTCGAGCCTGTTCCACGGGTCGAGCATGTCGAGCACGATGCGGTCGAAGGAGTGCTCCGGCAGGCCGGCCGCGACCGAGTCGAAGTCGCCGGTCTTGAGGTCCCACCACTGCGGGCGTTCGCCGTAATACAGCGTGGCGTTCGCGTCGGCCACACGGGCGAATTCGGGTCGCAGCTCGATGGTGGTCAGGTGGCCGGACTCCCCCACCGCATCCAGCAGGTTGACGCTCATCGCGCCCGATCCGGCACCAGATTCGAGCACGTTGAGGCCGCTTCGGATGTCGCCGAGCTGGATGACCTGCGCGATGTCCTTCGGGTACATGATCTGGGCGCCGCGCGGCATGGAGAGCACGTAGTCGGCGAGACGGGGGCGCATGACCGCATACTGCCAGCCGCCGATCGCACGGGTCGCCTTCCACGGCTTGTTCCGGTCGCGTTCGGGATGGTCCGCATTGACCTGAGCCTCGCGCTTGGCGGTGACGGTGGTGACGACCACGCCCTCGGTGCGGCCTATCACGTCGTCGTGCAGAATGATCCCGTGCTCGGTCTGGGTGACGCCACCGGCGGTCAGCTGGTCGGTGATCTTCTTGCCCTTGCGGTCGGTGAATTGGATCTTCTCGCCTGCGACGATCGGCCCGCGTCTCGGATTCATGGCATCTCCTTGGGGTGAGTTTCTGAGCTGTACACAGTTTAGCGTACCCGCGCGCTGCGTTCCGGATGTAGCAGCGAATCGTTCTCAATAAGAAAAGTGCGAGGATTCCGAACATTTCCGCACAATCGAACATTTCAGAGACCGGCAAAATACCGGGCTTATGAAGTAATCCGTGTTCGTTTCCTCACATAACGGACTCGCACCTTTCTTATTGAGAACCATTCGCTGTAACATTGCCTCATGCCGAATATCACGCCGTCAGAAGACCGAACCGTCGAAACCGTCCACGTACCGAATAATCCCACGCTCACCGGCCTGGCCCGGCTCACCCGCAACGTGGCGTATCGCACCGGGGCCGATGATCTGGTGATGGACATCATCGCGCCGCAATCCACCGGCGACGATGATGACCGCCGCTACCCCACCGTGGTGTTCGTGCAGGGCAGCGCGTGGACCACACCGGACCGTGATTACGAGATCCCGCAGCTATCCGAACTGGCGCGAGAGGGATTCGTGGTGGCGACGGTGAACCATCGCAACGCCTCGCGTGACGCCAGTGCCGTGTTCCCTGCCTATCTGAAGGATGTCAAGGCGGCGATCCGGTACCTGCGGGCGAACGCGCGGCGCTGGCACGTCGACCCTGAGCGGCTGGGCATCTGGGGCACGTCGTCCGGCGGCAACACGTCTCTGCTGGTGGGGCTCACTGCCGACGACCCGCGGTATGAAGACGGCAGTTATGCCACCGAAAGCGACGCGGTGAGCTTCGTGGTCAGCTGCTTCCCGCCCACCGACATGATGGAGGCGATCGACGCGTTCGGCAACGAGGATGACCCGTTCCGGCTGTACTATTTCGGCCCGTTCGCCGCAGTGGTCGGGGCGACCCATGAAACCGGATTGAGCGACGACGTGCGCCGCCGGGCGGCCGACATGAGCCCGTACCTGCAGGCGCGTGACGGGGTGGCCTATCCGCCGACGATGCTGCTGCACGGCACCGCCGACACCGTGGTCCCCTACCGGCAGTCGGTCAAGATGCACAAGAGGCTTCTCGAACACGGCGTGGACTCGCGGCTGGTGCTGGTCGACGGCGCAGAACACGAGCGCGACTTCTGGAGCCCGCAGGTGTTCGATATGATCTTCGATTTCATTCGGGAGCGGTGCTGAGATAATCAGACCGTATTGGGTCGGGGATAACTTGTATTCGATTCCCGGAACAGCTTCTAACAAATGCCGTGTGAGCACACGCACGGCAGTGACACAATCAGGCACTATGGTGGCGGGTATGACTTCGGTTCGTGCTGTCGAGCAGACGCGGATGGGGATTGCCGCGCCGCTCGTTTCCAATATCGGCTGGGGCGTGCTGCCGCTCTACTGGCACGCGCTGTCCGGCATGAATGCCATCAGCGTGCTGGCGTATCGGCTGATCGCCACGCTGGTGGTCATGATTGCGCTGCTGATGGCGTTCCGCCGCTATCGCGCATATCATCGCGCGATCGCCGCGCTTTGACGCGCACAGCGGAGCAAAAGGCTGTTCTCGCGCTGGAACTCGCCGCCACCACGGCTATCAGCGTGAATTGGTTGCTGTACATATATCTGGTGGTCAACGGCCAGGCGCTGCAGACCTCAATCGCGTACCTGACTACGCCTCTGCTCAACGTGGCGCTGGGCGTGGGCATGTTCGCTGTGCAGTCACCGACGTTCCCGTGGATGGCAATCGTGCTCGCCGCCAGTTTCTCCGTCTACGGTCTGCTCAAACGCTACGTGCCGTTGGACGCCATTGCACAGGCCGAGAACGACAAGGACATGCGGCAATGGGAACCACTGAACAGCATGCTGTTGATTTCCAGCACACTCGCTTTCGCTCGATATGATGACAAACGCATGTGGGCTTATGATGTGATCGAGAATGCGATGACGCGCAATCTGGGATACTCGTTCAGCGAAGAATACGACGAAAGTGCCGAGGATAACGAGGATACGAACGAAGTCGGTGGACAGCCCGGCCCGCGTCTGAACTACGGCCCGACCTACTACGCCGCCTTCGTGCACGATCCGGAAGGCAACAACATCGAGGCCATGCTCGTCTGAGCGCTGCCAGCTAAACAATAACGGAAAAACCAGATCCCGCCATGCGCAATGTTCGCATGGCGGGATCTGTCATATTCCCAGAGAATCAAACATCTCAGCAGCCGTATGGGAACGCGGGCCGTTCTCCGCTGAATATTCATGGACTTCCCGCAAGGCAGAAAACGTATCAGCAGGAACGGCGCTCTGTTGAGGAAGGTCTAATGAAAGTCGGAACTCGTACGTGTCTGGATTGGAACACATGTGATTTCCCCCTTTAGCCCTGGTTGCTTGAACAGATCGAACAGGCTGAACGTGGTCTTCTTGTAGATGGTGTTGTACAGCTTGCGCTTGGGGTGCAGCCAGCCCATGCCCTTCTTGCCGTAACCGGGAATCAGCGCACGCTTGACCGCACGGGTGGCGCGGCCCTTCGTACGCGCAGACAGGCTTTTCTTCCAGCTGGGTTTCCTCATCCCGTATTTCATGGCGGCCTCTTTTCGGATGGCTATGTATCGCTCAACATTGCATACGCATCGGCTGGATAAACTCAAAGATGAACATCAAGTACAGTCAAGCAATTACTTACTGGCAGCTTCTTTGAGAGTGGCCTGCAGTTCAGGATCAACGGCGAATAAATACAATCCATGCACACCGCGTTTGAGCAGAACATTCAGTTCATTACGCAGATTGGATTGCGCGTAGCTGATTGAGCCGTTCCTCTTACTCACTGCACGTATATTACAACTTGCCTTTTCGTTAAAAACGATTTTCCCCTCGCGATAGGTAACCGACGGTCCAATGATGACACCTACATAATTAAGATCAAACCCCTGAATAGAGAACGTTGATCCCACTTCATTAAGCGTATGCGGACTTTCTGCCCAGACAGCATCTAGAGAAAGCCCCTTATCCCCTACCTTGATTTCGTAATTCCATGGATGACAGAAATAATCAGCTCTTCCATCAGGATTAAACGCATCGTATCCTCTCGGCATCCCCTGAGCCGCTCCCATGCGCCATACTCCCTGTGCATCGCGATGCATCTCAACATTCCAGAGACCATCGGGACTGGAATCGTTAATTTTGCCGCCCTTATACTCCCAATCATACGTAGCAACCACACGAGAAAGCCCGCATCCGTCAACGCCTGAAGCCTTTAGATATGCCTTCTCCTTTATGGCTTTAAACAGTTCAACCGGCGAATCGAATACTCTGATTTCAAATGGCTCGCGGACATATTCGCCTGTTTCTCTATCCTTTTCCCCAATGTCTTGAGGAATACGACCTATTCTCTTACCATCAGCGAAATCATCAATCCATCGAATCGTCGCATCACCCGCAGCAATGCGAAATTGCCTATGCAAGCATATGCGACTTAGCAAATAGTGATCACCCCACATATTCAATGGCACAAATCGCTCCAACTGCCCACTATAGCCAGCAGCAGTTTTTTGCACGTCGCCTTCTGTTTGCTGCGGAAAGAGTATGTCCTGATCCTCTTCGCTCCAACGCTGCGAGGTTTGCAAAATCTGATTCGGGTCGAATACCGCAATAACCACTTTCGCACGACGCAATAAATCGTGCAGCATGTTCTTGCCCGAGTATCCTTGGTCACCCTGCGTCAACAGCAGATGAGCTTCATCAACAAGCACTACATCGGCTTTGCCTCGGGGCTTGTCCGCAATAGCTCGATTACTTGTTGTTTTCTCACTAAATCGATTGATGAATTGACTCGGTTTAAGAGCCACCTCGCCAAAATGTTTCTGCAAACCTAATTTGCTTGCAATTTGGTTATAGACGTGCATTTGCTGGTTATGGTTGACAAGGATATATGCTTTTCTGCGATCTTCCTTACTGATTTTTAGTGATGAATCGGTTTCCAGAATATCTTCATCATCTTCGTCATTGGTGCGCCCATTGATATCCATTTCTGTTGCTATGCGATAAAACAGGTGACTTAGCAAAACCGTCTTTCCAGTACCCGCAACGCCTTGCACGAAAATCAGTCTCGATAAACCGGAATCGGCTGAATCACCAGAGCCGGCAAGAGCTTCAGAAAGCGCGTCCATAATCGATTCTTCCGCAGCTATCTGATCATCACTCAATTGGTGAAAAGGCGATGCTTTAAAAAGTGCAGAATCGCGAATAATCTCCTCAGCCGGAAATAGTTCCGAATCCTGTCGGTTCAGTTCCAGCCAGATGTCCGAGAAAATCTGGCTGAATTCATCCTGCGTATAGTAGTCGCCTTGCGCATTGGTGCGACGATTGTTCAAATTCTTGACTGCATCAGAGCCAAGAAGATAATGCATCAGCCGGTTCTCCACGTCCAAAGTCAGAGATTTGTTGAAATGCGGATTGCCAATGACATACTGCCACACAGAACGAGCGTCGCTCTGCAAATTTTCTTGAAATTCCTTCCAATCAACTCTCGTTTTGGGATCTTCCCTCAGATGCTGCATTGTTCGACTACGAATATTATTCGTCTCTCCCACATACACCGTATATTCGGGACGTAAAGTATGCTGATTCCTCTTCTTTGAATGAACCACATACACCGTTGGATAATCGAAAATATAGTGCAAAGTCTCACGCTCAACAGCAGATAATGTCTCATATCCTAATTGCTCGACAAAGGCTTTCTCTATTTCTGCTTTGTCATCAATGCTCTGATACGGCAAATCTATAATGATTGGCTTTGGAAGCGCGCTCTTCGTCATATGCTCATTATGCACCCGAGAGAGGCCTTCAGAAAAGATTCGACATACACTTACGTATTATGATTTCCGATTCAAGCATCAACGCAATCCGTAAATTCGTAGCAGAGTGGGACTGGTCTCAATTCCACACTCCCGGCAATCTTGCCAAATCTATCAGCATTGGGGCCGCAGAACTTCTGGAATGTTTTCAATGGAACGACGAGCCACAAGACAGCAATATCGAACATATTCATGAGGAAATAGCAGATGTACTCATATATTGCATCATGCTATCTGACAAATTTGGATTTGACCTTGACGAGATAATCCTCGATAAGCTTGCGAAGAATGCTCAGAGATATCCGGCTGAATTTGCCTACGGCAATAGTAATAAAGCCAATTGACGCTGTATATACGTTCGTAGGTAACACCTGAATAGTTGCACGCTGCCCAATCCGCATTCACTATGGGCCGTGTTTTCTTCGCGAGCGCGAGAGACTTTCAACAGATAGAGACTGCATAAAAGCAGCAGCCTGTCAAAGCAGATTCGAGCACTTCTCTCGCGCACTTCCGCGCATTTTCACGCATTTTCACGCACCCAGATTCCAATCACATACTTCACGCTCATGCGGGATGGGTTCAACGTAATCGCCAAGGAAATCAACGATGCTCCATGAAGCTCCTTGGCAGCAAGACGCCCAACAAGGTATGGAACCGGGGAATAAGCAAGATGCAATCGCGTCGTCAGAAACCGAATCGCGTCGTAATCCCGTCATAATCGCGTCGCAATCGGGTAGTGTCCGAAAACCATAACCGTAATGAAAAAGATTCTTCCAACACCATGAGCCGGCAGACACCACACTGCTAAGGCATACTTCAAGTTACAATTATCCCTTATGACTTTGGCGAATAGGGGTGCAATGAAAACACTGAATGAACTTATGCAGCATCTGTGTGATAACGGCATTGCATGTTCTGGTGAATTGCAAAAAAGAGAATTGAAAAACCTGGGGTATTACCACGGCTATAAGGGGTACCGATTCGCTGGCATTGCAAAGAATCGTCTTCACTTGCAGTCCTTCGAGCAAATTTCATCATTGAATTCTTTTGATATGGCGTTGAAATCTTTAATTTACCCTCGGATCATCGCCGTGGAAACCGCTTTGAAGAATTACACATTGGAAGAAGTTCTTCAAGATGCAGAGTCACCATTTCTGGCTCTTGTGTTGTTTTCGTGGGTGTCGTCTCGTCGTTGAGCCGTTGATTATGAGGGTGTGAGGGGCGTTTCCTGTAGGTTTGTTTTTCGACCAAGAAAAAGAACCACAGAAAACGCCTTATGAAGAACATATTCAAACGTTTGCTCAACGTCAAGGGCATGGTCGTCGAGGACGTGTCCATCGACGATTCCCCGCTGCGCGACGCTCCGGTCCTGGTGGCGCGCGTCAGGTGCAGGAAGGCCGCGTTGCGTTGCTCGCGCTGCGGGCGCAAATGCCCGAAATACGACGACGGGGGCGGCGAAAGGCGTTGGCGGCACCAGGACTGTGTGTGATCGAATAAAGGTGTTCACTGTCGGCACTTGTTCCTGAACACCCTGAGCGTTCAATTTGGACGGTGTCGGCGGTGATGGCGCCGGTGGAATGAGAACACCGGCATCGTGCGGTTCCTTGGTAGATTCCCGAGTGCCTGTCAACCAGACTGATGGTTCTCGGGAGGAAAGGAAATGACGGCACCGGTGTGTGTCCGACAGCGTATCAGGCAGCTCGACCGCCAGGGCCTGAAGCCACAGGGAGATATCGCGGAAACTCGGCGTATCGCGCACGACCGTGGCCAGGTACGCCAACCACGGGGATTACTCTCCCGAGCCCCTTGGCTCGGGGCATGCGGGCAGGTCGCTGGTCGACGCGGGGTATTCGGCCGTCGTGGACGGGTGGCCGGCCGCGGATCTGCGCATGCCCGTCAAGCAGCGCCACACCGCGACGCGCGTGTACGAGCGGCTCGTGGCGGAGTGCGGGTTCACGGGCTCGTATTCGTCGGTGCAGCGCTGGGTCAAGCGCTGGCGGCGGGAGCATCGCATGGAGTCGGACGGCTTCGCCGAGTTGGAGTGGGCGCCGGGCAGCATGCAGGTCGATTTCGGCCAGGCCGGGGCCGTGATCGCCGGAGTCGAACGCGTGGCGCGTTTCCTGGTGGTGTCGTTCCCGTATTCGAACATGCGCTGGGTGGTCGCCCTTCCCGGCGAGACCTCGGAGTGCGTGTGCCAGGGTTTGCTGTGGATCTTCGAGCGCATGGGCATGGCGCCTAGGGTGGTGGTGTTCGACAACGCCACCGGCGTGGGCCATCGCAGGCCGGACGGCACGGCCGCCCGGACCCGCTTGTTCTCCCTGTTCTGCGCGCATTACGGGTTCGGGCCGCGGTTCCGCGACCCGTATTCCGGCCACGGGAAGGGCAGTGTGGAGAACGCCGTCGGCTTCGCGGGGCGCAACCTGATGGTGCCGATGCCGTCGGCCGAGAGCTTCCAAACGCTGACGCGCGTGTGGCTTGACGAGTGCGAACGCGTCGCCGGATCGGATCACTGCCGGCATGATGTTCCGGTGATCGAACTGTTCGAGGCGGAGAAGGACCACATGCTTCCACTGCCCGGCGTGCGGTTCGACCCGTGCGACCGGAGGAGCGTGAAGGCCGACAAGACCGGCGCCGTCACGATCGACGCGAACCGGTATCCGGCCGGACCGAAATGGCGTTCCATGCGCCTGCAGGCCGGGGTGCGCGTCTTCGAGATCGGACTGCGGGGCCCCGACGGCGAAACGATCACCACGCCGGAGAGGATCTGGGGCCATTCGGCGAAAACCCGGGTGGATCCGGCGAGCCTGCTCGCGATCATCGCGCGAAAGCCCCGCATATGGGGCGAAAGCCCGATCAGGAACGATTTCCCCGAAACCGTGCGAGCCCTGCCCGACCGCATGGACGCACGCACGCGCTCCGATCTGCTCGACGACATCCGAGCCGTTGCCGCCGACTGCGGGTTCGCCGCCACGGTCAAAGCGGTGGAAACCGTCATCAACGCGGGACGGACCGTCGACCGCGCGGCGATCGGCACATGTGCCAAACGCATCCTCGAGGGTGCAGGAACCGAAGGCGGGCAGGATTTGAAGCGTTACGACAAATACATGAAGGAGGCCGAATGAGCCAGCAAAAACCGCGGCAGCGCGGCGGCCGCGTTCTTGACAAGGCCACGCCGGAACAGGTCATGGGCCTCGCCCGCAACCTGCCGTTGACACACAGCGTGCCCGGGAAGGCCCCGGAGGACGCCACGCCCGGCCAGCTCGGCTTCCTGGCCAACCTGTTCGAGAAGGAGAACGCGAGCCGGGCCGAATCCAAACGGCGGCGGCTGCCCGGACAGGCCGGTTTTCCCCAGAGCAAGACCCTGGAGGGATACGACCGGGGGCATGGCCTCGTTCCCCGCCGACCGGGGCCGCGAACAGCCGGAAAGCCTGGAATTCGTCGACCGGGCCGAGGACCTCGTGCCCTGCGGCGACGTCGGCTGCGGCAAGACCCACCGGGCCATCGCGATCGGCATGCTCGCATGCCAACGCATGATCCCCGTCAGGTTCTTCACCGCCTCCAGCCCGGTCATGCGCTTGAGGAAGGCCAAGGACGACAACAGGCTGGACGCCGAGCTCAAGTCGATAGGCAGGGCCGGGCTGGTCGTCATCGACGAGCTCGGCCACCTGCCCATCGACATCGACGGGGCCAGGCTCCTGTTCCAGGCCGGCGCGGACAGCTACGAGACCCGCAGCGTCATCTCCGCCTCGAACCTCGAGTCCGGCAGATGGGGCGACGTGTTCGGCGACGGGGACATGGCCGCCGCGGTCATCGACCACATCGTCCACCACGGCAGGATCCTCCGCTTCCACGGCGAATCCTACCGGAACAAACACTCCCTCATGAAATAAACCAAACAAACAACAAAACAAGGAACCAACCGCCGACGGTGTCCAAGTTGAACGCCGACGGTGTCCAGATTAAGTGCCGAACACGTCCACCTCAATTTGACGAAATACACCTGCGTGGTGCCAGGCAAGGACTCGAACACCGTCAAGGAGTTCGCGCGGGACTTCATGGACAGCAACGGCGACCCGGACAGGGTCTCCCCGGTGACGTGCGACATGAGCCCGGGGTTCGCCAGGGGCATCCGCGAGCGCCTGCCCCACGCGCATGGGATCATCGGACAGGTTCCACGTCATCAAGCACGCCAACGAGGCCGTCGACAAGGTCGGGAAGGCCGAGGCCGGGGACAGGCCGGTGCTGAGGAACACGAAGTACGTGTGGCTCAGGAACGAGGCGGGCCTGGCGGATCCGCGGCTGGAGGTCAAGCGCAACCTTGCGAGACGACGGTTGAAGACCGCACGGGCGTGCGGGATGCGCGAGACCCTGCAGGACATCCACGCCGACAGCGCCAGCCGGATGGAGGCGGAGGCGGGGTTCAAGCCGTTGCGCTCGTGGATGATGCATTCCCGGTCGGAACCGATGAAGGCCCTCACCAGACAGTTCCGCCGGCACCGGGACGACATCCTCGCCTACTTCGACCACCCATACACGAACGCGATCCTCGAAGGGCCCAACGGCATCATCCAACACGTCAAGACCCGCTCCCGCGGCTTCAGGAACATGGACTGCTTCTCCACCATGATCTACCTGACCTGCGGCAAACTCGACCTCAAAACAGTCACCGCCTGACCGGACTTACCCACACCAAACAGCGAAAGGCCGTTTTTCTTTTCACTTTTATATATTCCTTTCAACATCTAACATATTATCTTCACCTACCGAAAGCACAGCCAATAAAAATATAACCAATCCGACAATAATATGGCTTGCCATAACACTGGTACTCAGCAAAGGCATCACGATAAATCCCACCGGACTGATTCCCTCACTCAGCACATAATCGAAAGCAAAGATTCCGGCAATATGCCTTTGCGGAACACTCTTCTGTATAGCGGCCGCCCATCTCACAGACGCCGCAGCAATGGCCAAGCTCGCCAAGCTGACCAGGATACACACCACCCACAACGGCATCCGCAACAGCATCGTGACAGGAACCAAGCAGAACGGCAACAGTGAGAGCAGACATACCTTCGACGTCTTCCAGCGGATCGGTATTGGAATCAAAGAACCGATAATAGATCCCACGGAGAACAGAGATTGCACCAGTCCCCAAGCCCAGGACGAATCATAAAGATCCCTCATCAAGACTGGCCCCTGCGTCATGAACAGCGACCAGATGACAAAATGCCACACAGCCGAACCAGTCACAACGCGGACCAATGTCCTCGCCCTAAGGAAGAACCGCAAATCCACGAGTAGACCTTCTCTGCCCTCCTCCTCTTGTTCCGGAGTGAGATCAGGAAGGCTTCTTTGCACCACTAGCGACATGCACATGCAGCCGGCGAGCACAAGCCACATCGCAGAGGCGTTCAACAGCAGCATGAAGAACGACACCACAGCTGGACCAGCCGCCGAACAAATTCCCAAGACAAAATTCTGAGTCGAATTCGCCCGCTCCAGCTCTTTCGATTCCACTAACTGAGGAAGGAACGAGCCCATCGTAGGAATCAACAAAGCACCCGCCAACTCCACCATGAAGGAAATCACCATATAGCCTGACAACGCAATCGTGTCGATAAATGACCATCCCGCACAGAACAGCGCTACAAAAACCCATGGCATCGTCGTGATATGGAACAGTTTCTTCTGCGAAATCCTATGCAATAGGACAGGAGCGACCAGACCACCGAACACAGCAGGAAGGGCTCCAACGCCCAAAATCAGACCGATCTGTGACGAATCATACCCATCCTGGACCGCCGACACGGACAGGAGCACAGGAACGGAAGCAAAAGCGAAAGAATAAAGACCTCGCGACAGCAGGTATTGAAAAAAACAGGCCCTTTGCCTCATCTGATGTTCACTTTACCTTTCTTGAATACGTATTGAACAATATACCGGGCCTGCCTCTATAAGTGTGTACCTGGCATTTCATTGTTGTTGTGCTCCTTCGCTTGGCCAACGGTCGGCGGCGGTGCCGTTGCACGCATTCGCGGCCCTGTAGGCCTTGGCCTTCTCGCACTTAGCGTGCCCTAGATGATCGGCAATCTCCTCGTCCAGCGCTATTTCCAGCACGGTCTTGGTATGCTCTACTTGAGAGAACCGGTCGAATCCAGCCCCTTTTCCTTGACCACGAACTCGTGAGCGGCCTCCTGCTCGACGCAGTGTGCCCCCCCATCCGGCTTCTTCGTCGATGTCGTGTTTCTCATTGTCCCAGCAGACACCGTCCACCAGCCTTTCCGCCCGACCATACGGCCGATCAATCAAGGCAAGTTACACACGTTGAGAGACAGTCTCAGCAAAAAGGAACTGTCACATATGCCCTGACATATCACATCCACAGCAATGACTTCCCACTAGACCTCGACGTTAATACCGACAGCGACGAGCACGCCGCGTACTCCACTCGTCCACCCCAAGAGCACATGAAACAAGACCATCTACGATCGCATACGAGCACTCGCTTCCCAAAGAACACGTCACTCGTCGATATCAACATGTACCTTCTTCAGCCTGCCACACAATGTTTACGAGGACAACCACTCGCCCCCTACAATAGTTAGGGTGTGTTTACGCTAGTTGGGTTCTTGGCTGTGTTTTTCAGGTAGATGTGTCGATGAGGATGAGCCGGAGGTCGACGAGGAAGGCCTCGTCGAGCCTGTCGTAGCGGGTGGCGGCCTTGCGGTAGCGCTTCATGCGGTTGAAGACGCGTTCGACCATGTTACGCCCCTTGTACGCCTCCCTGTCGCAATCCCATGGGGGCGTACGGTTCCTCTTGGGCGGCGCGACCGGCGTCAGGCCGAACGACTCGGCCGGCGGCCGGGTGGGATCCCCCTCGTGCGCGCGGTCCATGAGCAGGTGCTCCATCGCGCCGTCCCCGGACCAGCGGTTGAACCGCCGGTAGACGGTGACCCACTTGCCGTGGCGCTCCGGCAGGCCCCTCCACGGGGCTCCCGCGCGGCACGTCCACGGCAGGGCGTTGACGAACGTGTGGTTGTCGACCGCCACGTTGCCGCGCAGGCGCGGCAACGGATGCGCGACCCTCATGAACCGGTCAAGCGTGACGTCATACCTCGGCGTACACATACGACAATTATCACGCAAGACTTAGATACACCCTAGGATACATCCCTAGACCGCGAGGGACATGCTCCGGAACTCCTCCGGGGTATGTCCCTCGATTCGTATCTGGCGCCGTCTGGTGTTCCAATGCACGATGCACGCGTCCAGCTCGTGCTTGAACCGCTCGTACGAGTCGAACCCGCGGCCGCGGTAGAACTCGTCCTTCACGTGGCCGAAGACCTGCTCGGTCGCCGCGTTGTCCAGGCAGTTGCCCTTGCGGCTCATGGACTGGCGGATGCCGAGGCGTTCGAGCTCGTCCCTCCACCATTAGTGCTGGTACTGCCATCCCATGTCGGCGGGGGCTGGGCGTACGTGTGCCTGCTGGTCGACCTGGCGAACAGGGGCATCGCCGGCCATTCCGTCGGGGCACCGGAACCCGTCGTCGTAACGTCTCCTTCGATCCTCACGCATACGAAAGAACCGCACCTCCGATCATCGAATCTGAATTTCTTCAGTCCAACAATCGGGGTGCGGTTCAGGTTGCGACGTTGTGCACTTTTATGCTGTCCATATAGTGCGATCACTGCGGAATCTTTGGAACTGGAATCTTCGAACTCGAAATTCCCGGAATCAATCGGCGGTGATCAGCTCGCTCGAATCCATGTCGAAGTCGGACATGGCAAACGAGCGGATCGCCGGATCCTCATACGTGTTCATGTAATACGTGTTGGTTTTCCCGGAATAGCCACTGGTGAACAGCGTGCGCTCGAACTGGCCGTTGCCCATCTTGGACATGCCGTCAACCATTTGCACGGAAACCAGCGTGTGGAACAGACGAGACACATTAGCAGCCTCGTTGTTCTGCTGCGGATAGTGCGTGTTGGTGTAGGCGACGCGTACGAAACGCGACGGCGAACTCACGTCACCGGGAATGCCATGCATGCTCACGCCGGCACCCCATGCGCTCAGTTCCGCCTTGCCCCAAGTGGTCGGCTCCGCCATTTCGTTGCTCACGCACATGTAGTTGCGCAGGTTTTCCATATGGAAGTCGAAGGTCGGCTGGTTGGTGAGCACGTCCACATCGTCATGATGAACGTGCATGCCGTCGGACATCTGCTCGACGACGATGCTTCGGGTGCCGTCACCAATGAACCAGTGCAGCAGGGATTCCTGCTGGCCGGGCACGACCTGCGAAACGAGCGTCACGTTCTTCAACGCTTCTTCGACTTCGTCGACACTGTCGAAATTACGCGCCACCCACAGCGGGAATTCGAAGGTAGCGACGTTTTCGGTTCCTTCGACCGGCTCGTGCGCAAAGGAGGCGTATCCGGGGAAGTTCAGTCCGGCAATGGCCAAGCCATGCTCGTTGGCGCAGTCGAAATACATGGGGCGGTCGGCCATGACCACGCCCACGCCGATCACCGCATTCGGTTCGTTCTTGCCTTCGGCCCCATAGACATAGTCGTACTGGTAGCCTCGCGGAGTGACCAGAATGGTCTCGCCGTAGGAGAAGCTCCAGTCGAGATTACGGCCGAAATACATGTTTCCCTCATCGTCGGAGAAACGAACACCAGTGCACATATGGACTCCTTTCCATGATTTGCCGTGATTTTCTTGCTTGCGTGTTCATGGTAAGCGTCACTTGCTGGGAAAATCTTAAGTTTTGCCCGCGGAAGAATCTGCCTTGACTACCTCATCCATAGTATCGTCCTCCTCAATCATGTATTTCGTGTAAAATGCGCCTGCCGCAATATCCGTCACACATGTACGCCCGCAGGAACATGTCGAGCGCCTTCGCATGATCAGCCGCACAGCCTCTGCCCTCGGCCAGCATGTCTCCCAGCTTGTAGCAGCTCTCCGCGATCCCCGCTTCGGCCGCATGACAAAAGCACTCGTATGCCAAAACGTCCGTATCCGGTTTGGGTGGAACTTCGCCGAAATTGTTGTAATACGAGCGGAAGTACCTACCCTCGCAGCGGTCGTACGCGTACACGTACCCCAGGCGCACAGCCATCCGGATCGCTGATGTCGGCCGTGGTGCATTCGTCGTCTTCATCGAAGATATCGTCGTAGTACGGCACGCCCGCTTCCGCCTCGTTCGCATGACCGATGCCGACCGGGCTGATTCGCGCGATTTGCGCTTCCGACAAGCGCGACACGCCCGGATTGCTCAGCACAATCGTCAGGGGATCACTGAAGTACAACGGTGCACTTTGACATTCGTGCAGCGCAATCCGGGCGTGTCGTGCGACGCGTGTGACCGATTCCCGGGCCGCATGCGCGTCATACGGGAAATTTGTGTCAATCCCGCAATTGCGGGTCTGCGAAGCGTCGGTTCTCCAGAACCGGCAGCGTGCGTCGCGCGGATTCGAGAACTTCTCGGTGCAGCCGGGCAATCAGCATTCCGGCCTGTCCGCCCGCCCCGCCCTGTCCGTCATCCGCCTGCGCGATGACCTCGCCCAGCGGGTCAATGACACGGCTGCAGCCGATGTTGCGCGCGCTCACCTCGCTGCATGCCAGTACGTAGCACGTGTTTTCCAGCGCACGCGCGGCGGTCATCAGCTTCCAATGTCGCTCCTTCAAACGCCCGCGCGCCCATGCCGCACTGACGATGATCACATCGGCGCCGCGCACGGCCAGCGACCGCGCGACTTCGGGAAATCTCACGTCATAGCAGGTCATGACGCCGACATGCCAGCCGTCGATCTCGACGATTGGCGGCAGCTCGGTACCGGGGCGAACCGTATCGGACTCCCGCGCGGCGAATGCATCATAGAGATGCAGCTTCCGATAGATCGCGATAAGAGCCCCGTCACGGATGACGACGAAAACGTTGGAGACCCGGGAATCCGTTGCGCAAGACGCCGGCTTGTCCGGCACCGCATCAGCCGCGCCGAGCACAGCATGAACCGTGCCCATCAGCGTAATATGACGCTCTTCGCTGATCCGTCTCAGGCCGGTGACGAACGGCCCGTCTAGTGGTTGCGCGTGTGCGGCCGCGAACATGTCATCATCGCCGTCACGCGCGATCAGCCCTTCCGGAAGCACCAGCAAGCGGGCACCGGCATCCGCGGCCTGCCAGGCATATCCGTCGATAATGTCAAGGTTCCATTCCGGCTCCCGGCGAACCGTGAACTGAGCTACGGCGACCTTCAGCTCTTGCGTGCCATTCATGGCTACCGTTATATCAGATGCGCGGGCATGGTTCCTCATGAATCCCGCCAGCGACCGATACGCCTCGGTCTCACACCGCGAACGCCGACCAGCGCCCGTGCGTGTGTTGCACCTCGATCGGCATGCCGAACAGCTCCGACAGTCGCTCGTCGGTCAGGCCGGCCTCCAGTGGACCGGTGTAGACGATGGTGCCGGCGGACGGGTTGCCCATCGCGTCAATGCCGTCGTTGGTGGCGTCCTCGGCGGAGACCGGCTTGCGCCCCATGATGGCGATGTGGTCGAAGCCCGCGGGAATCTCCTCAAGTCGATGGGTGACCAGCACCACGGCACGCCGCGAATCCTCTTCGCCGATACGGCTCAGGGTGCGCATCACCTGCTCGCGGCCGCCCAGGTCAAGGCCAGTGGTCGGCTCATCCATGATGAGCAGTTCGGGGTCGCCCATCAACGCGCGGGCGATGAGCACGCGGGTGCGCTCGCCCTCGGAGAGCCGCCACATCTCCTTGCCTTCGAGATAGGAGACGCGGAAGTCGCGCAGCAGCTGTCGCGCCCGCGCATACTCCTCGTCAGTATAGGTGTCGCGCCACCGTCCGGTCACGGCGCTCAGGCCCGTGACGACGGCGTCCAGCGGATCCTCGAATTCGGGAAACTGCCGGCCGAGGTCGGCCGAAGCCAGACCGATGCGCGTGCGCAGTTTGAATACGTCGTATTTGCCGAGTTGATGGCCGAGGATGAATACGCGACCGTCCGAGGGGAACGTGCGCGTGGCGAGCATGCCGACCGCGGTGGATTTGCCGATGCCGTTCGGGCCGAACAGCACCCATCGCTCCCCCGCGTGGATGGTGAGGTTCACGTCTGTGATGATGACGCGCCGGTTGCGGCGGAATTCGACGTTGTCGAGTTTGAGGACTTCGTTGTCGGCGGTGTCGGTCGTGGGCATGTTGTGGTTCCTTGTCGTGGGGAGGTTTGCCGGCAGTGCGGGTTTGGAATGGTTGCGGTAATTCGCGAAGCCGTGCCATCCGGTCATGCCGCGCATTACGGCCCCGCAGGCGGGGGGCATCATTCCTTGCCCCCGCCTGCGTCGGATCGCCGTTACTTGTTCTGCTCGTCGAGGACGGACTGGTAGACGGCCACGGTCTTGTCGGCGATGGACTCCCAGCTGAAATGGTCGCGGGCGCGCTCGTAGCCCGCCTGGCCCATCTTCTTGGCGAGTTCGGGGTCGGCCATGATCTTGTCGATGGCGGCGGCCATGTCATGCACGAACTTGTCGGGATCGGTGGGCGTGCCGGTACCGTCGCGCAGCTGGTCGATCGGCACCAGATAGCCGGTCTCGCCGTCGACGACGACCTCGGGAATGCCGCCGGTGGCGGAGGCGACTACGGGCAGTCCACAGGCCATGGCTTCCAGATTCACGATGCCCAGCGGCTCATAGATGCTCGGGCAGATGAACGCGTCACAGCCATGCTCCAGCGCGTTGAGCTCCGGACGAGGCAGCATCTCCTCGATCCAGATGATGTTGCCGCGTTCCTCGTCGAGCTTGGCGAACGCGGTCTTGACCTCCTCGGCGATCTCCGGGGTGTCCGGGGCGCCGGCGCACAGCACCACCTGAATGTCCTTGGAGATCAGGTGCAGCGCCTTGAGCAGGTATGGCAGGCCCTTCTGACGGGTGATGCGGCCGACGAACAGCAGCGTAGGCTTGCTGCGGTCGATGTGGTAACGGTCGAACACGGCCCAGCCCGGGTCGTCGTCGACCGGCGTGGCGAAGTCGCTCATGGTGATGCCGTTATGCACCACGACGACCTTGTCGGGGTCGAGGTTCGGGTACGCGGCGAGGATGTCCTCGCGCATGCCGCCGGAGACGGCAATGACGCGGTCGGCATGCTCGTAGGCGTCCTTTTCGGCCCAGGAGCTCAGATTATAACCGCCGCCGAGCTGCTCGCGCTTCCACGGGCGGAACGGCTCCAGCGAATGTGCGGTGATGACCAGCGGCGTACCGTGCAGCATCTTGGCGAGGTATCCGGCCAGGCACGCATACCAGGTGTGCGCGTGGGCGATGTCGGCGTCGACGTCGTTGGCTATCTGCAGATCAACGCCGAAGGCCTTCAGCGCCGGATTCGCGTCGGCCAGCTCAGAGGGCGTTCCATAGCCCACGACCTTCAGGCTGCCCTTCGCCGAGCCATCTCCGGGGATGGCAGGTACATCGGCTTCGGTGCGCGGTCCGTCGAACGCACGGACGGTCACGTCGACCCGCTCGGCCAGCACCTTCGAGAGCTCTTCCGCGTGCACGCCTGCGCCACCATAGACATACGGCGGGTATTCGCGGGTGAGGATATCAACTTTCACGATTAAGGCCTCCTTCGTCGGTAACCTTGTTTGCGGCTACTGCCATATATAACTTTAGGGCATTGCACGTCGAAAAAACGCACAATGCCCATGTTCGTGTTGGCGAAAAATCACGCCATAATACCAGATAACTACCGGATACCAGGCTCTCACACCGCGGTGCCGTTGGCGTCCAGGTTCGGGTTGTTGCGGTAGTTGCCGGCCGTGAAGAACAGGCTGAGCACGCCGACGACGAACACGACGGACACGGTCAGGATCAGCCACAGCGGATGCGTGGGCAGCCACATCACCACGAAGAATGCGATGACCGACAGCGCGATCAGCGTCCAGCTGCCGACACGGAACCACTGCCGCACGGAGTGCGGTGCCTTGAACGCCTTGGGATCCTGATAGTTCGGGTTGGCCTCGAACACCGACTCCACTTCCTCATCGACCTCGGTGCGAGCGCTGGGCTTCCACACGCCGCTGTCATCCACGCCCTCCTGAATACGGCGGGACTTCTCCTGAAGCGCGTACTCGTCGAGCATGCCGGATCGGGCACGGCCACGGGTCTGGTCGTACTGCGACGGGACTCCCCGACGCTGATCTTTTGCTGCTTTGCGGCGTTCGGCACGGTTAGGCATCGTTACTTCTCCTGCTCGTTTGTGGATAACACTCCTATGTACTGTACTCCAAGCCGTGCCGTAGCGGCGGTTCGACTCGCACGACGAGACAGATCCGCAATCGTTGGCAATCACGACGTCCGAGCCGTGGCCGCGACACGTACCACCCCGCACATAGCCGGCCTCCTTTCTGCGGCTCACCCACACATGAGCGGGCCATTCCTCCGGCGAAAACCCACCGGCACACAACGGGACGGGTCTTTCGCCAGAAATAGGGAACGCCCGATATGCGACTGGGCCGGAAGTCCCTTGAAGAGACTTCCGGCCCCAGTAGATGTCGGTACGGCGAACCGCCGGACTATCGAATCATCGCGGCAGCATCATCGGACGCTGGGATGCGGTGATCGGCGCGGGCAGCTCGGTGACGCCGGTGAGGTACTCATCAACGGCGGCCGCGCAGGAGCGGCCCTCCGAAATGGCCCACACGACCAGGCTCTGGCCGCGGCCCGCGTCGCCGGCAACGAACACGCCATCCTGAGAGGTGGCGAACTTGTCGTTGCGGGCCACGTTGCCGCGCTTGTCCAATTCGACAGGCAGCTGGTCGAGCAGCGTGGAGGTGTCCGGGTGCAGGAAGCCGACCGAGATGAGCACCAGATCCGCGGGCAGCACGCGTTCGGTACCGGGCTGGCGGGTGAACGGCCCGTTCTCCCCCGGTGCCACATCCACGACCTTCAGACCGGTGACGTGGCCGTTCTCGTCGGCCACGAATCCTTCGGACGCGGTGGAATCCTCAATGTGCACACGGGCCTGTTCCTCGTCGGAGCCGACGAAGTTGACAGAATCGGTGCTGTACACGTAAGTGCCGCCCTCCTCCATCGAGGAGGTCTTCTGGTAGAGACGCGCGAACGTCGGCCACGGCTGGTTGTCCGGGCGCTCGTCCGGCTCCTTCGGCATGATCTGCAGCACGGTCACGTCCTTCGCGCCTTGACGGATGGAGGTGCCGAGGCAGTCGGAACCGGTGTCGCCACCACCGATGATGATGACGTGCTTGTCCTTGGCGGTGATGTCGTGCACGGGCTTTACGCCGTACACGCGTCGGGTCGCGTCGGGCAGGAACTCCATCGCGAAGTGAATGCCCTTGAGCTCGCGGCCGGGAATCTTCATGTCACGCGGCACGGTGGAGCCGATAGCGACGACCACGGCGTCATAGCGGTCGCGCAAATCGTCCCAGCTGATGTCCTTGCCGATCTCCACGCCCGTGCGGAAGCGGGTGCCTTCGGCCTCCATCTGCTTGATACGACGGTCGATCAGTCGCTTGTCGAGCTTGAAGTTCGGGATGCCGTAGCGCATCAGACCGCCGATGGCGTCATCGCGCTCATAGACGACGACCGTGTGGCCGGCTCGGGTGAGCTGCTGAGCGCATGCCAGACCGGCGGGGCCGGATCCGACGACCGCCACAGTCTGGTCGGTCAGACGCTGCGGAGGCATGGGCTTGACGATATCCAGACCCCATGCCTGGTCGATGATCGTCTGCTCGTCGAGCTTGATCATCGTCGGCGGCTGGTGGATGCCGAGCACGCACGCCTTCTCGCACAGTGCCGGGCAGATGCGTCCGGTCACTTCGGGGAAGTTGTTGGTGGTGGACAGACGATTGTAGGCGTCCTCCCACTTCTCCTGACGAACCAGATCGTTGAACTCGGGGATGATGTTGCCGAGCGGGCATCCGGTCATGCAGAAAGGAGTGCCGCAATCCATGCAGCGGGCGGCCTGTTCGGTGGTCCACGGCTGCAAGCCGGACTCAGCATGGACGTCAAGCCAGTCCTTGATGCGCTCCTCGACGGGGCGTTCCGCCAGTTCGCGACGGGTACGGACCTTCAGGAATCCTCTGGGATCTCCCATGTCAGTGCGCTCCTTCCATCACCTGCTCGTACACCTGTTCCCAGGCGCCGGGCGTGTTGAAATCGATATTGTCTTCCTCGGCCTTCGCCATGGCGGCGGTCATGGCCAGATAGTGTTCCGGCACCACGTGCGTGAACCGGGCGACGGTGTGCTTCCAATCCTTGAGGAGTCCGGCGGCGAATGCGGAACCGGTCTCTTCGGCGTGACGCTTCACCAGATCGTGGACCAGTGCCTGTGCTTCGTCGTCCAGCGGTAGGAACAGCAGCGAGCCGTCCTTCGCCGCGGTCGGATTGACCTGGTTCATGTCCAGATCGAGCACGTACACGTTGCCGCCGGAGAAGCCGGCGCCGAAGTTGCGGCCCATGGAGCCGAGCACCACGACGGTGCCTCCGGTCATGTACTCGCAGCCGTGGTCGCCCACGCCCTCGACCACGAACGTGGCGCCGGAGTTGCGCACGCCGAAACGCTCGCCTGCACGGCCGGCCACGAACAGCTCTCCGGAGGTCGCGCCGAAACCGGTCACGTTGCCCGCGATGACGTTCTCGTGCGGGTCGAAGGTGACGCCGTCCTCGGGGCGTACGATCAGGCGTCCGCCCGACAAGCCCTTGCCGGCGTAGTCGTTGACCTCGCCGCAGACGCGGATGGTCTCGCCACGCGGGATGAACGCGCCGATCGACTGGCCGCCGGCACCGTGGAACATCATGTCGATGGTGTCGTCCGGCAGTCCTTCGGCACCGTAGCGGCGGGTGATCTCGTAGCCGACCATCGTGCCGAGCGTACGGTTGACGTTGCGGATCGGCATCTCGATGCGTACCGGCTCCTTGCGCTCCAGCGCGGGTTCGGCCATCTCGATGAGCTTGTTGTCGAGCGCCTTCTCCAGTTCGTGGTTCTGCTCGATGGTCTGGTGCAGAATCGTTCCGGGAACCGGGCCGGGCTGCATGAGCACGTTGCTCAGGTCGATGCCGTCGGACTTCCAGCGCTTGATCGCCTCGTTCTGGTCCAGGCATTCGACATGGCCGACGGCCTCCTCCAGCGTACGGAAACCGAGCTCGGCAAGCAGTTCGCGCACTTCCTCGGCGATGTACATGAAGAAGTTGATGACCGCTTCCGGCTTGCCCTTGAACCGGGCGCGCAGCTCGGGATCCTGGGTGGCGATGCCCTGCGGGCAGGTGTTCTTCTGGCACGCGCGCATCATGACGCAGCCCTCGACCATAAGCGCCGTGGTGGCGAAGCCGAATTCCTCGGCACCGAGCAGCGCGGCGATGACCACGTCGCGGCCGGTCTTGAGCTCGCCGTCGCACTGAACGACGATGCGGGAGCGCAGACCGTTCAGAATCAGCGTCTGCTGGGTTTCGGACAGGCCGATCTCCCACGGGGTGCCCGCGTGGCGAATCGCGTTGAGCGGCGCCGCACCGGTGCCGCCGTCATAGCCGGAGATCAGCACCACGTCGGCATGGCACTTGGCCACACCGGCCGCGATGGTGCCGACGCCGAACTCCGAGACGAGCTTGACGTGGATGCGCGCCTTCGGGTTAGCCATCTTCGCATCGTTGATCAGCTGCTTGAGATCCTCGATGGAGTAGATGTCGTGGTGAGGCGGCGGGGAGATGAGCTCCACGCCGGGGGTCGCGTGACGGACCTTGGCGATCCACGGCGGGACCTTGGCACCGGGCAGGTGGCCGCCCTCGCCGGGCTTGGCGCCCTGGGCGAGCTTGATCTGCAGGTCGGTGGCGTGCACCAGGTAATCGCTGGTGACGCCGAAGCGGGCGGATGCGATCTGCTTGATGCGGCTGTAACGCAGCGGATCCTCGATGCGGTCGTCGGATTCGCCGCCCTCGCCGGAGTTGGAACGCGCGTCGATCGTGTTCATGGCGATGGCGAGCGTCTCGTGCGCCTCTTGCGAGATGGAGCCGTAGCTCATTGCGCCGGTGGAGAACCGCTTGACGATCTCGGAGGCCGGCTCGACCTCGGAGATGTCGATCGGCTTGCGGTCGTGCTTGAACTTCATGAGTCCGCGCAGCGTCATAATGCGGTTCGACGTGTCGTTGATGTGGTGCGAGTACTTCTTAAACATCTGGTAGTCGCCGCGAGCGGTCGACTGCTGCAGCAGGAAAATCGCCTCGGGGTCGTTCAGATGATCCTCGCCGGTGCGGCGCCACTTGTATTCGCCGCCGGTTTCGAGGTTCATGTGCGGGGTGGCGGTCCACTGGTTCGGGTAGGCCATGCGGTGGCGAATCGCCACCTCCTCGGCCAGCTCGTCGAGCCCGATGCCGCCGACCTGCGAGACCGTGCCGGTGAAGTACTTGTCGACGATGTCCTTGCTCAGGCCGACCGCCTCGAACAGCTGCGCTCCGCGGTAGCTCATGATGGTGGAGACGCCCATCTTCGACATGATCTTCAGCACGCCGATGGACAGCGCCTTGGTCAGGTTCTTCACAGCTGTGCGCTCGCCGACCTTCAGGTAGCCGGTGCGGGCCAGGTCCTCGACGGATTCGAACGCCAGATACGGGTTGACGCATGCGGCACCGTATGCGATCAGCAGCGCGACATGATGGATCTCACGCACATCGCCGGCCTCGACGGCCATCGAGATCTGCGTGCGGGTGTGCTTGCGCAGCAGGTGGTGCTGCACGGCGCTGGTGAGCAGCAGTGACGGGATCGGGCCCCACGTGTGGTTGGAATCACGGTCGGACAGCACGATGAAGTTGCTGCCGCCCGCGATGGCCTCGTCGACTTCGGCAAAGATCTCCTCAAGGCGCTCGCCCAGCGCCTTGCCGCCGCCGGCCACCTGATACAGGCCCTTGACGACGAACGGACGGTAGTATCCGCCGAGCACCTTGGCCTTGTCGAGCCGCTTGAGCTGCGCCATCTCGTCGGAGTTGATGACGGGCAGCGGGATCAGGATCTTCTTGGCGTGCAGCTCGGAATCCTCCAGCAGGTTCGGCTCGGGGCCGATGGCGGATTCGAGCGAGGTGACGATCTCCTCGCGCTCCCAGTCCAGCGGCGGGTTGGTGACCTGCGCGAACTTCTGGTGGAAGTAGTCGAACAGCATGCGGCTGCGCTTGGAGAGCACCGGCAGCGGGTTGTCGTTGCCCATCGAGCCCAGCGGCTCTTTGCCGGTGTTGGCCATCGGCGTGAGCAGCATCTTGAGGTCTTCCTCGGTGTAGCCGAACGCGCGCTGACGACGCTGCACGGACTGGCCGGAATGGCTCACGTGCTCGCGCTGCGGCAGGTCGCTCATCTCCACGGAGTTGCCTTCGACCCACTTACGGTACGGGTGCTGCGAGGCAAGGTTCCTCTTGATCTCCTCGTCGGGGATGATGCGGCCCTCGTCGGTGTCGACAAGGAACATCTTTCCGGGCTCCAGACGGCCCTTGGAGACGATATGCTTGTCGTCGATCTCCGGCAGCACGCCGGCTTCGGAGGCGAGCACAAGGTAGCCGTCATCGGTGAGCTGCCAGCGGCCGGGGCGGAAGCCGTTGCGGTCGAGCAGGGCGCCCACCTGCGTGCCGTCGGTGAAGATGATGTCGGCCGGGCCGTCCCACGGTTCGATCAGTGTGTTGTTGTACTCGTAGAACGCGCGCACGTCGGGGTCGAGCTGGTCGTTGTTCTCCCATGCCGGCGGCAGCATCATCGAGATGGCGTGCGGCAGGGAGCGGCCAGCGAGGTGCAGCAGTTCGAGGCATTCATCGAACGTGCCGGAATCCGAATAGCCGGGCGTGGTGATCGGCAGCAACGGCTCGAACTCGCCGAGCAGTTCGGAGCTCAGGCGGCCTTCGCGGGCCGACAGCCAGTTGCGGTTGCCCTGGATCGTGTTGATCTCGCCGTTGTGGGCGAGCAGGCGGAACGGCTGCGCGAGCGGCCAGCTCGGGAACGTGTTCGTGGAGAAGCGCGAGTGCACAATCGCGATCTTCGCCTTCATGCGCGAATCCGACAGGTCGGGGAAGAACGGGGTGAGCTGCATCGTGGTGAGCATGCCCTTGTAGGTGATGGTGCGGGCCGACAGCGACGCGAAGTAGATGCCGACCTCATGCTCGACGCGCTTGCGGATGCGGAAGGTCTTGCGGTCGAGCTCGATGCCCGCCAGCTTGCCTTCGGCGTCGGCGATGACCAGCGTCTTGAAGCTGGGCATCGAGGCGAGCGCCTGCAGGCCGAGCCCGTCCGGGTTGGTCGGCACCACTCGCCAGGCGAGTACTTCCAGACCCTCTTCGCGCACGATGCTCGCGATGGCCTGCTCCTGCTGGCCGGACGTGGCGATGTCGCGGTCGAGGAACGCGATGCCCGCCGCGTAATGGCCGGCCTCGGGCAGTTCGACGCCCGTGGTGGCCCGCATGAACTCGTCGGGCATGCTCATCAGGATGCCCGCACCGTCACCGGTGTTCTCCTCGGCGCCCACGGCGCCACGGTGGTTGAGATTGACGAGCACTTCGATGGCGTCGTCGATGATCTTACGTTCCGGCCGCTTGTTGAGTGTGGTGACCATACCTACGCCGCAAGCGTCATGTTCTGAGCTTGGGTCGTACAGACCTTGTGATTTATGTATGCTCAAATCGAGCGGGGCGTGGAAAGTCACCGAAACCACCTTCATATCGTTTTGGCAGGATCTTGACAACCTGCGGTTCTTTTGTTAGTGCGTAGGAAAGAGTACCGCTCGGCTATGTCAAACACGTTTCGCTGTCCATATACCGAGTCGAGGTGTTTGTCAATACCCAGTTTCAATGTTTCTCAAGCGATTCGGAAAATCTGCGGCACCCGTTTCGCATGTCAATGAGATGTCTCTTATGTGAATGGCGTGTTAAGTGTGACGAATATCACTGTCACTGCCGCCGGACCCCTTTGCCCGGCGAAGACGTCACTGCCCGGCGTCGTATGCGCGATCCAGATGCATGAAATCCGGCACCCGGTACCATTTGACCGTGTAACCGGCGCCATGCGCGCAGAACACCGAATCAGGGGTGTTTTCGAGATCGTCTCCCGGATCGTATCCCGCTTGTTCGATGACCTCGGCCGCATTGTGGCATGGCCGGTAGCCGTCGAACACGCACCCCAGATGGCCCGTGCCGTGGGTGTAGACGTTCACGTCCATGGCGTAGTCGCGCATCTCGGATACCGGGCAGACTCCCGCCAGCACGGCGTACTGGCCGTCCATCTCGGGTGGGTCGAACGTGCCCGACATGCGTTGTATGTCGGACATGGCCCGGCCGAGCATGTCCTGCGGGATGTCGAGCCGGAAGCGGTACCACGGTTCGAGCACCCGGCACCAGCCGGGATCGCGGGCGGCCGCGGAGGCGAAGGCGCTGCCGTCCGACGGCTCCGATTCGTCCGTCCGGGCTGTTTTGGCATCGGCTGCGGCCGCGTCTTCGGCGACGTCCTCCGCGGCGTCCTCGTCGAACAGGTCGTGCCGGGAGAAGTCTCCCTCGACCAGGGCGGTCATCAGCCCCTGTCGGATGGCCCGGTAGGTGGCTTGGCGGAAATCACCGCCCTCCGTATGCTTCTCGTGCGCGCGGCCGGTGAGCAGCGTGAGCTTCATGTCGGTGATGGGGACGCCAATGAGCACGCCCAGATGCTCCTTCTCGGCGAAATGCGTCAGGATGAGCCTCTGCCAGTTGCGGGCCAGCACGTCTTCGGAACAGGATGTGGCGAAGGTCAGTCCGCTGCCCGGCTCGCCCGGCTCCAGCAGCACGTGCGCCTCGGCGTAGTGTCGTAGCGGCTCGAAGTGGCCGATGCCCTCCACCGCATGGGCGATCGTCTCCTTGTAGAGGATGGATCCGGGGCCGAAGCCGACGTTCAAGTTGAAACGGTCCCTCATGATCTGCTGGATGATCTCCAATTGAACCGCGCCCATGAGCTGCACATGGATCTCCTGCAGCCTCTCCTGCCATACCACATGCAGCAGAGGGTCCTCATCATCCAGTTCTCGCAGCGCGGTCAGGCAACGGTGAGGATCCTCCCCCTGCGGCAACAGCGTGTAGGTGAGCACCGGCTGCAGCACCGGGGCGTCGGCGTCGCACTGGTCGCCCAGCCCCTGACCGGGGCGGCTGTGCGTCAGGCCGGTGACGGCGCAGACCGAGCCGGCGGGCAGCGCATCGACCGTGGTGAATTTCGCGCCGGAATACAGGCGCACCTGGTCGGCCTTCTCGTCGCCGTCAAGCACCATCTTCGCCTTGATCTCTCCCCCGGTGACGCGCAGCCACGTCAGACGGTTGCCATGCTCGTCATGCGACACCTTATATACACGTGCCCCGAAACGAGCACCCGGTTCGATCTCCTTGGTATACCGTTCAAAGCCGGCGAGGAAGCCATCGATGCCCTCCATGGCGAGAGCGGACCCGAAGAACACGGGGAACAGTGAGCGCGCGGATATCATGGCTTTCAGCCGCTCGTCCGCGACGGCGCCGGAGTCCAGGAACTCGTTCATGGCCGATTCGTCGAGCATCGCGATGTCTTCCATCGACCGGGTCGGAGCGCCGTTCTCGAAGTCCACGCAGCCGTCGGAGAACCTGTCACGCAGCTGGGCGAGCAGTGCGGCCCGGTCGGCGCCGGGTGCGTCCATCTTGTTGACGAATATGAAGGTCGGCACGTTGTATCGCCGCAACAGGCGCCACAGCGTCTCGGTATGCCCCTGGATGCCGTCAGCCCCGGACACCACCAGTATGGCGTAATCCAGCACCGCCAGCACGCGCTCGGTCTCGGCGGAGAAATCGACGTGCCCCGGCGTATCGATGAGGGTGATCGTCAGATCGCCGGATCGGATGATGGCGGGCTCGGCGAATATCGTGATGCCTCGCGCCCGCTCCATCGCGTCGGTGTCGAGGAACGCATCGCCGTGATCGACGCGGCCGAGCCTGCGAATCTGCCCCGAACGGTAGAGCAGCGCTTCGGACAGCGTGGTCTTGCCCGCGTCCACATGAGCCAGAATGCCCGCGACGATGTGCTTTTTCATAGCGTCCATCCTATCGGCGGCGAGGACGTGACGGCGGGGAGCCTCGAGCCCCTCTCCGCTTTGCGAATTACGGGTCGAAAAAGCCGTTATCCGCAATTGGGTGTGTGAAATCGCCGTTTCGGAGCCTCAAAACGGCGATTTCACACGGGGAATCACGGATAACGGCTTTTTCGACCCGTATTATGATGCCCGCCGACTACTGCCGGTAGCAGCTGAGGAAGTCGGTGAGCTTTTCCGTCGCGTCCCTGAGCACTTCGATGCGCGGCAGGTAGACGATACGGAAGTGGTCCGGCTCATGCCAGTTGAACCCGCCGCCGCGCGTGATGAGGATGCGCTTGTCATGCAGCAGGTCAAGCGCGAACTGCTCATCATCAGTGATGTTGAACTTCTTCACGTCGAGCTTGGGGAAGATGTAGAACGCGGCCTTCGGCTTGACCGCGGTGACGCCGGGAATCGAGTTCAACGCGTTGTAGATGTATTCGCGCTGCTCGTACAGACGGCCGCCGGGCACGATGTAATCGTTGACGCTCTGGTGGCCGCCGAGGGCGGTCTGCACGATCGACTGGGCGGGCACGTTCGAGCAGATGCGCATGTTGGTGAGCATGTTGATGCCCTCGATGTAGTCCTTCGCGATGGACTTGTTGCCGCTGAGCACCATCCATCCGATGCGGTAGCCCGCGATCATGTGCGACTTCGACAGGCCGGAGAACGTGACACAGAACAGGTCCGGGGCCATGGACGCTATCGAGACGTGCTGGAGTCCGTCCATCACCAGACGGTCGTAGATCTCGTCGGAGAAGATCATCAGCTGGTGTTCGCGGGCCAGATCGACGATCTGCTGCAGCACCTCCTTCGGGTAGAGGGCGCCGGTCGGGTTGTTCGGGTTGATCAGGACGATCGCCACCGTGCGGTCGGTGATCTTGCTGCGCATGTCGTCGATGTCCGGGTACCATTCGGATTCCTCGTCGCACACGTAGTGCACGGCGGTGCCGCCGGCCAGGTTGACGCAGGCGGTCCACAGCGGGTAGTCGGGGCTGGGCACCAGCACCTCGTCGCCGTTGTCGAGCAGGGCGGACAACGACAGGTTGATCAGCTCGCTGACGCCGTTGCCGGTGTAGATGTCTTCGATGCCGACATTGGGCAGGTTCTTGAGCTGCGCGTACTGCATGATCGCCTTGCGCGCCGAGAACAGGCCCTTGGACGCGGAGTAGCCTTCCGTGTCGCTGAGTTGCCGGGACATGTCGTAGACGACCTCGTCCGGCGTGCGGAAGCCGAACGGCGCGGGATTGCCGATGTTGAGCTTGAGCACGTGCATGCCGGACTGCTCCATGCGGGCGGCCTCGTCGACGACCGGTCCGCGCACGTCGTACAGCACGTTGTCAAGTTTGGTGGATTTGTTGAAGTGGCGCATGGGTGTTCCTTCCGGTTCGTGTGATGGTGACGTTGTCTGGGGTGCGGGCGCTTGGGATGATGGCGTCTGCGGTGATGGCGTGCGTGGCGCGTCGGCCCGGCCGCCGGGATTGTCCGGCACCCGTTTCGGCTGCGCCGGCATGCCGGGCCGTCCGCGATCATGGCCGAGCAGCCATTGCTCGTCGACCTGCAGTGTATCGGCGAGGAACCTGAGCGTATCCGCGCGGGGCGTCGTCTTGCCGCTGACATATTGGCTGATGTGGCTTTTGCCGAGTTTGACACCTGACGCCTGGGCGGCACGCACGATGTCGACCTGTCTGAGGTGACGGGCGTTCATGGCGGTTCTCAGCCGCGTCGCGAAGCTCTCCAATGACTTCCTCAATTCACGTTGGTTCAAAGTTCAAATTCTGGTTCAAAAGAATATCACGGCTTTGTCAGCAAAACAACCTGAGTTCAATTTTATCTGTATTGAACTTTTCTCCGATGGACATATTTAGTTTGCTTACAAACCGAAAGGTGCTGGCACGGCAGCGAAGCTGCACGGTACGAGACCGCGGCGGAACGCGAGAGACTGCGAAGTTCTCTGCGCAAGGTAATCGAGAATCTTCAAGCCTGACGCGACAGGCATCCCGTCGACCTGCCTTCCAGCACTACATCGGGCAGAACACACGAAAGGAGTCATGATTCATGCCGTATTTCATCAAGCGGCTGATATGCTTTCTGGCGGGAATCGCCATCGGATCCTTCGGCATCGCACTCATCACGAAAAGCGACCTAGGAACCTCACCGATCTCCAGCATAGCCTGGGTGACGCATTCTCCATCGTGAGCAAGGTGAAGTTCGGCACGGTCAAGGTCTGCTTCGACGTTTCACTGCCGGAGCCACTACAGGCCGACCGCGCCGAACATGCGCTCGATGACGGCGTCGTTGAGCAACCGGCCTCTCCTCGTGGCGACGGCATGGCCCGTCGTCGGGTCGAGGGTGATGAGGCCATCCCCGACCAGCGGCATGAGGCACGCGTCGTCGATGATGCGCAGCGTTCCCTGCGCCGCATCCTGCGCCCGGTTCACCGCTTCGATAGGCCGATTGACGCGGCCGATGTCGAGCCCTTCCCGAATGCGCAGGCCAAGCATGATGAGCTCTTCAAGGTTCTCCGTGGGCGATATGGTCTCATCGCCCGACCACGGCACACGCCCGTCGTTGATGGCCATCCCCCACATGCGCGGATGCGCGATGTCCCAACCGCGCATCGATGTGGAGGTTACGGAAGCCGAAACGTCTCCAGCGGCGTCGCTGTTCGCGGCGTCACCGTCTGTGGAGCTGCCCATAACCGTGTTGTAATGGCTGTGCGCTCCAGGGCCCAGGCCGGCCCAGTCGACGTTGCGCCAATACCCGAGATTGTGCCGGCTCTCATAGCCCGGACGCGACCAGTTCGATATCTCGTACCATTCTAGGCCCGCCGCGGCGAACAGGTCATCGGCGATCTCGTATTTCGCTGCCTCGTCGTCATCGTCGGGCTTGGGCAATGTGCCCGCCGCGATCTGTCGACCCATCTTCGTGGTCGGTTCCACGGTAAGTGCATAGGCGGAGACATGGTTCACGCCAAGATCGACTGCCGTGCGCACCGAGTCTCGCCAATCGTCAAGGCTCTCCCCCGGCGCCCCGTAGATCAGGTCCACGCTGGAGCGCAGGCCGGCCCTGTCGGCCGCCCTGACACCGGCCTCCACATTGGCGGGCGTATGCGTACGGTCGAGGGTTTTCAACACATGCGGCACGGCTGACTGCATGCCGAATGACACGCGGGTGACCCCTCCTTCCGCGAGCGCGCCGATATAGCGCTCGTCGACCGTGTCGGGATTCGCCTCGGTGGTGATCTCCGCCTCCGGTTCGATGCCCCACAGGCCGCGGACCGCGTCCAGCATCATGACCAGATCGCGCGCCGGCAGAATAGTGGGCGTGCCGCCGCCGAAGAACACCGTGGAGACGGGCGGCTCCTCGATGCCGTGCACGAGCTGCCAATCGCGCACGAGACGCATCTCACGCACCACCATGTTCGCGTAATTGCCGCGGGACGCGCCCGCGCCCATGTCCGTGGCCGTGTATGTGTTGAAATCGCAGTAGCCGCAACGCCGCATGCAGAACGGCACATGGATGTAGATTTCGTAGCCTGCCGCATCGCCCGCGTTGGCGGGGGTTGTCGGCGTAGCCGGCTGAAGGCGGTCATTCGCTGGACCACCCCCAGCCAGCCTTCGGCTGTCAGCCCCCGCCAGCGGGGGCATATCAAAGACCTCCATCAGCCTTCCGTCTTCTGCGCGGCGCGGATCTTATCCTTGGTGTCGCGGTCGTTGCCGGCCTCGCCGGTGGACAGGGCCGCGATGAACGCCTCCTGCGGCACCTCGACGTGGCCGAGCATCTTCATGCGCTTCTTGCCGGCCTTCTGCTTTTCGAGCAGCTTGCGCTTACGGGTGATGTCGCCGCCGTAGCATTTGGCGAGCACGTCCTTGCGCAGTGCACGGATGTTCTCGCGTGCGATGATGCGCGATCCGATCGCCGCCTGAATCGGGATCTCGAACTGCTGGCGGGGAATCAGCTCGCGCAGCTTCTTGGTCATCATCACGCCGTAGCTGTATGCCTTGTCGCGATGCACGATGGCGCTGAACGCGTCGACCTTCTCGCCCTGGATGAGGATGTCGACCTTGACGAGGTCCGCGGCCTGCTCGCCGTCCTCATGGTAGTCGAGTGACGCGTAGCCCTTGGTGCGGGACTTGAGCTGGTCGAAGAAGTCGAACACAATCTCGGCGAGCGGGATGCGGTAGTGCATCTCCACGCGGTCGGTGGAGATGTATTCCATCGTGCCCATGATGCCGCGGTGGTCCTGACACAGGTCCATCACCGAACCAATGAAATCCTTCGGCGTGATGATGTCGGCAGCGACCATCGGCTCGACGATCTTCTTGATCTTGCCGTCCGGGAATTCACTCGGGTTGGTCACCCGGTGCACGGTGTTGTCCTCGGCGGTCACCTCATACGGAACGTTCGGCGCGGTGGAGATCAGGTCGAGACCGAACTCGCGTTCCAGACGCTCCGAGACGATCTCCATGTGCAGCAAGCCGAGGAACCCGCATCGGAAGCCGAAGCCCAGCGCCACCGACGTCTCGGGCTCGTAGATGAGCGCGGCGTCGTTGAGCTTGAGCTTGTCGAGCGCGTCGCGCAGTTCGGGGAACTGGGCGTTGTCGATCGGGAAGAGACCCGCGTACACCATGGGCTGGGGGTCGCGATAGCCGGGCAGCGCCTCGGCTGCAGGGCGGACGGCGGAGGTCACGGTGTCGCCGACCTTGGACTGGCTGACGTCCTTCGCGCCGGTGATGATGTAGCCGACCTCGCCGGCGCCGAGCGCCTTGGTGGGGGTCATGTCGGGGCTGATGACGCCAATCTCGATGGGCTCGTGCGTCATGCCGATGCCCATCATGTGCACCTTCTCACGCGACTTGAGCTCACCGTCCTCCATACGGATATAGGTGACGATGCCGCGGTACGAGTCGTACACCGAGTCGAAGATCAGCGCACGCGCCGGCGCCTTCGGGTCGCCGTGCGGAGCGGGAACCTCCATGACGATGTGGTCGAGCAGATCGGCGACGCCTTCGCCGGTCTTGCCCGACACGCGCAGCACGTCACTCGGCTTGCATCCGATCAGTCCCGCGATCTCCTCCGCGTGCTTGTCCGGCTCGGCACTGGGCAGGTCGATCTTGTTGAGCACGGGGATGATGGCCAGATCATGGTCGATGGCCATGTACAGGTTGGACAGCGTCTGCGCCTCGATGCCCTGCGTCGCGTCGACGAGCAGCACCGCGCCCTCGCATGCGGCCAGCGCGCGCGACACCTCATACGTGAAATCCACGTGGCCGGGGGTGTCGATCATGCCGAGCGTGTACTCGGTGCCCTCGAAGGTCCACGGCACGCGCACGGCCTGCGATTTGATGGTGATGCCGCGCTCCTGCTCGATGTCCATGCGGTCGAGGAAGCGGTCACGCATCTCGCGCTCAGGAACGATGCCGCTCAGTTGCAGGATGCGGTCGGCCACCGTGGACTTGCCGTGGTCGATGTGTGCGATGATGCAGAAATTCCGGATTAGCGACTGATCGGTAAACCCTGGCTTGTTCTTCGGCTCAATCACCCTGATCCGGTTCCTTTCGTCCGTGGTGCTCGTTCGTCGCGGGCCTTTGGCATCGTAAATGTGACGCCATGTGCCGCAAGTCACCAAGTTTACCGGTCACCGTCGGCAATTTCCCGACGACACACGGAACACGGGGTCGGTTTTATCCGAACATCGTGGTAGCATGACTCCCTGTATGTCCTTATAGCAAACGTCGTTTGGAGAAAACGTGGCAAACATTAAGTCGCAGAAGAAGCGCGTGCTCACCAATGAGAAGGCGCACAAGCGTAACGTGGCCGTCAAGTCCAGCCTGAAGACCGCCATCCGCGCAACCCGTGAGGCCATCGCCGCCGGCGATAAGGCCGCTGCCGAAGCCGCCTACAAGGTCGCTTCCCAGAAGCTCGACAAGGCCGCTGGCGCTGGCGTGATTCACAAGAACCAGGCCGCCAACCGCAAGTCGGGCATGGCAGTCGCCATCAACAACATGTGAGCATGACCGTCTGACGGTCGTCACAGCATAAGACCCCCGCGGAACCGCAAGGTTCCCGGGGGTTCTTTCGTGTTAGCCGGCCACCCCCACCCGCCAGCGGGGGCTCCCGCGAAGCGGGTGGGGGTGGTCCGAAAGCGTCAAGCCCGAGACTGGTCTTTGTCGTCATCGCCGCCATCGTGGGCATCGGGATGGATGACCGGGCGTTTCAGATACCGCGACTCGCTGGGAAGATACGTGTTGTGCCGCTTGACCGCACCGGGAAGCATGATGCTGAACTTGACCGACAGCAGACGCATGACCACGACCAGCACGACGATCGCGCAGTCGAGCACCACCTCGGCCGTGAAATCCAGCATCTTCCATTGCACTCCCCTGCACACGAACACGGTGAGCACGCATCCGACCGCGGAAGGAACCGCGTACAGGTGCTTGTCGCGGATGATCATCGGCACGTCGTTCAGGAGCATGTCCCGGACCAGACCGCCGCCCAGCGCGGTGAACATGCCCATGAATACCGCCGTCATGCCGGAGGTTCCCAAATCGAGCGCCTTCGAGGTGCCGTTCACCGCGAACAAGCCGACCGCCAAGGCGTCGATGGTCAGCATCGACCATCTGAGCTTGTCCACTTCCGGATGGATCACGGCGATAGCCAGGCCCGACACCAGTGCGGTCAGCACGAACCCGCGGTCGGAGATGCCCACCGGCGGCAGGGAGCCGAGCATCACGTCACGGATGATGCCGCCGCCCAACGCGGTCAGCCATGCGGTGATCAGCATGGCGAACAGGTCATAGTTCTTGCGAACCGCGCATAGACCGCCCATCAGCCCGCTGCAGAACACCGCAAGATATTCGATGCCCATGAAAAAGGCATTGCTTTCCAGTGCCAGTTCCTCCACGTGCCACTCCTCGCCAACATCACAACCATCCGGCCGTACATGAGCCTACCGCAAGCCGGCTACCCGAAACTAGAATCGGCTCCGATCCAGGTCAGGATCTCGCCGACCTTGATCCGATGTCGCGTTCCTTGAACGTCTGTCGCTCATAGGTCAGGTCGATGCCGTTCTC
>ERZ1031746.45-NODE-45-length-63895-cov-18.793734_pt1 | contig 63895 bp, 51 predicted proteins | sample MGYA00518171_ERZ1031746 | MGnify/ENA primary metagenome ERZ1031746 (study PRJEB33719, sample SAMN04261238) | wastewater metagenome | biome: rural village; feature: human; material: feces | host: Homo sapiens | place: El Salvador | collected 2013-01-07 ...
AGTTCCGCACGCAAAGAAGGCCACTTAATGTGGCCTTCGTCTTGCGCAGGACTGTTTGAAATTTTGAGGAAGCACCCGCCCTGCCGGGGCTCCCGGGTTCCCGCTTACGAGAGCGACGTTCTCAGCAACTCGTTGAAGAGCTTCGGGTTGCCCTTGCCGCGGCTTGCCTTCATGCACTGGCCCACCAAAAAGCCGATGACCTTCTGGTTTCCGTCGCGGTACTGCTGCGCCTGCTCGGCACAGTTTGCCAGTACCTCATCCACGATCGGCTGCAGCGCGCCGGCATCGCTCACCTGACGCATACCGCGCTCGTCGACGATCTTGTTAGGATCGTCACCGGTCTGGGCCATGGCCTCAAAGACCTCGTGCGCTTGGTTGGAGCTGATGGCATCGGTCGCCAGCAGCTTGGCGAGTGCCGCCACCTGAGCCGGCGCGATGCTGGACTCGGCGAGCGACACGCCTGCGCTTTTAAGATAGGCGATCATCTCGTTGACCAGCAGGTTTGCGACCGTCTGGGCCTCCTTGCCGGCCATACCGGCAGCGGCGGCCTCAAAGAAGTCGGCAAACTCGGGGTCGCCGGCAATCTGCTCGGCGTCGGCCGTCTTAATACCGAAGTCAGCCTCAAAACGAACGCGCTTGGCATCGGGCAGCTCGGGAATCTCGCCACGGCAGCGGTCGATGAACTCATCGTCCAGATCGAACGGCGCCAGATCGGGATCGGGGAACAGGCGATAGTCGTCGGCCGTCTCCTTGACGCGCATGACCACGGTGCGCTTGCGGCTGGGCTCCCAGTGGCGGGTCTCCTGATAGATGATGCCGCCCTCCTCGAGCACCTCGGCCTGGCGGCAAATCTCGTAGGCAAGGCCGTCATGCAGGCTCTTAAACGAGTTGAGGTTCTTGAGCTCGGTCTTGGTGCCCAGCTTGGTCTCGCCGCGGCGGCGCAGCGACACGTTGCCGTCGCAGCGCATGGAACCCTTCTCCATGGAGCAGTCCGAAATGCCCAGCGTCACAAAGATGCGACGGAGCTTTTCCATAAACAGGCGAGCCTCCTCGGGCGTGCGCAGGTCGGGCTCGGTGACGAGCTCGATGAGCGGCGTGCCGCAGCGGTTGTAGTCGACAAGCGACTCGGCCGCGGCGGTAATGCGGCCCTCGGCGCCACCCACGTGGACCATCTTGGCGGCGTCCTCCTCCATGTGGATACGCAGGATGCGGATGGGCACCGTGTAGGAACCGTCCTTGCGACGCTCGGGCATCTGCAGGTTGGACGCGTCATAGCTGGCCAGATGGCCGGCACGCTGATTGCCCTCGCGCATGGTCGACGTCATGGACGTGGACAGGCCCTCGGCATTGGCCGAAGCGCTTGCCAGGCTCTGGGCCTCGGCCTCGCCAAACGCGCAGTCGGGGCGCTCGGCGGCACCGCGACCGGTCACGTCCAGGTCCAGGTGGCCGTACATGGCAAAGGCGACCGGACCCTGCGTGGTCTGGAAGTTCTTGGCCATATCGGGATAGAAGTAGTGCTTGCGGTAGAACATCGAGTGGCGCTGAATCTCGCAGTTGGTGGCGAGACCGGCCTTGACGATGCTCTCGATGGCGCGCTTGTTGGGCACCGGCAGGGCGCCGGGCAGGCCTAGGCACACCGGGCACACGTTGGCGTTGGGCTCGTCATCGTGGCTGAGCTTGCAGTTGCAGAACATCTTGGTATCGAGTGCGGTGAGCTCGGTATGGATCTCCAGGCCAATCACGGCCTCCCAATCCTGCAGGACCTCGGAAAGCTCCTTCATTACAGCTCGCCTCCCTTCCCGGCAAAATCGGGCGCGACGGAAAGCGCGGGCGCACCCGTGGCGGTATCGGCAAAGCCGCGCTCCAGGGCGCGGGCAAACGTGAGCAGTTGACGGTCCTTAAAGGCCGGACCCACCAGCTGGGCAGAAACGGGCAGCTTGCTGTCCTCGCCCAGGCCCAGCGGCACCGAGATACCACCGTTGCCGCAAATGTTGAGCGAAATAGTGTACAGGTCGGAGAGGTACATCTGCGTGGGGTCGCTAATCTCGCCAAACTTAAAGGCCGTGCGCGGCGAGGTGGGCATGAGGATGGTGTCCACCTTGGCATACGCGGCGTCGTAGTCCTGCGTGATGAGCGTGCGGGCCTTTTGCGCGGCGTAGTAGTACTTGTCGTACACGCCCGAGCTCAGCAGGTAGGCGCCGAGCATCTGACGGCGCTTGGCCTCGGCACCAAAGCCGTGGGCGCGCGACAGCGAGCTCTGGTCGGACAGGTTGGCGCAGCCCTCCTCCTGGTAGCCGTAACGGATGCCGTCGAAACGGGCCAGGTTGGAGAACGCCTCGGACGGACCGATGACGTAGTAGGCGGCGATGGCGGCATCCAGGTGCGGCAGGTCGACCTCCACGAGCTCGGCACCCTGGTTCTGCAGCTCCTGGGCGGCGCGCTGAACAGCGGCCTTGACCTCGGGCGTCAGGCCCTCGGCCTCCATAAACGCGGGGATGATGCCCACGCGCTTGCCCTCGATGCTGTCGTTGAGATGCTCGGTAAAGTCGACGGCGCAATCCTGGCTGGTGCAGTCGTACGGATCGTGGCCCGCACCGGTGAGCGCGTTCACGGCCAGCGCGACGTCCTCGACCGTTCGACCGAAGGGGCCCACCTGGTCGAGCGACGAGCCAAAGGCCACCACGCCGTAGCGGCTCACGGCGCCATACGTGGGCTTAAAGCCCACCACGCCGCAGAGGCTCGCCGGCTGGCGAATGGAGCCGCCGGTGTCCGAGCCCAGCGAGAGCGCGACCTCGCCCGCGGCGACGGCGGCAGCGGAGCCGCCCGAGGAGCCGCCGGGCACGCGCTCGGTATCCCAGGGGTTGTTGGTGCGGTGGAACGCCGAGCTCTCGGTGGAGCTGCCAAAGGCAAACTCGTCCATGTTGGCCTTGCCCATGGGCAGGCAGCCGGCATCGAGCATGCGCTGGACGCAGGTGGCGGTGTAGACACTCTGGTAGTTCTCGAGCATGCGGGAAGCGCAGGTAGTGCGCGTGCCCACGAGGTTCATGTTGTCCTTAATGGCCAGCGGCACGCCCGCGAGCGGGGGCAGTGGCTTGTCTGCGGCACGGTCGGCATCCACGCGCGCGGCGGCCTCGAGCGCGAGCTCGGGCGCCACCTGCAGGAATGCCTGGACCCCGCCCTCGCGCGCCTCGATGGCGGCAAGAGAGGCCTGGGCCACCTCGGTAGCGGTAAAGTCGCCGGCGGCAACGCCCGCGGCGATCTGGGCGGCAGTAAAGGAATCGAAGCTCTGCGCCATTACTCGCTCTCCCCCTCTCCCAAAATGGACGGCACGCGGAAGTAGCGCTCGCGCGCGCTGCCAGCGTTTTCCAGCGCGACGTCGAGCGGCAGGTCGCGCTCGGGCTCGCGCAGGTCATCGCCCATCACGTTGGACAGGCTTCCGATGGGATGGAACGTGGGCTCCACGTCGGGCAAGTCATATTGCAAGACGGGCTCGAGCATCTGGACGGCATCGTTCATGTAGGACGTCATCTGGGCGAGCTCGTCATCGGTCAGTGCGATCTTTGCGTACTCGGCGATGCCGCGCACGTCTTTCTCGCTGAGTGCCATAGGCGCTCCCTTCCGCATAACAGTTAAACCGCTCTAGTATACAGGGCAACGCCGGCTTGGAGCAGGCGCTTTACCCAAATGCAGCGAAAACGTAACGAGGCCGGCGGTTGGCAGGGCGTGGTTCGGCGGTTCTACAGCGAAACCGCACCGTCTATAGCGAAAACCGTCCCGTCCACAACGTAAACCGCGCCGTCCACAACGAAGATCATCACAACATTCGACGCTTTTCGCCAAAATCGAGATTTTCATCGAATGTTGTGATGGTTTTTACTGCCGTGAGGAACGATCAAAATGCCGGCGTCCAAACAGCAGCAACGCCGCAGGGACCGCCGTCACGACCATGCCCGCCCCTACGAGCGTCTGCTGCACACCAAACGTCGCCGCCAGCCACGGGGCAATCGCCAGCGGGGCCACGCCGGCGAACATATTGCCAAAGCCCATGACCGAGTTCACGCGACCGAGCTGCTCGAGCGGAGCCGTCGTTTGCACGATCGTGTTGTGGAGCGGGTTGACGACACCCCAAGCTATGCCCAGGGCGATCTGGCCGACGAGGGCCACGCCCACGTACGGTGTCCCCACATAGAGCAGACTTCCCAGGCCCACGGACATGAGCGCCACGAGCAGCGTCTTAAGGTTGACCAGGTGCGGCGGCAAGCGGAGCGCGACCACGGCACCCAGCACCGCGCCCACGCCCGAGGCCGACGAGAGCCAGCCCATCCATTCAACGCCGACGTGTAGGACATCGCGGTAGAAGAACGACTCCAGCGGATCGAAGGCGCCGTAGCCAAAATTCGAAAGGAAAATAATGCAGAACAGCAGGGCGAGGACGCTGTTGGTGAAGACTGTCTTGATGCTGGCTGCGAAGGTGGCGCGGGCGGACGTGCTGGGGTTGGAGCTTTGCCCCGCACGCTCCCCCTCCTCTGCCGAATCGGCATCCGCATCCCCGGCGACATGGCTGGTCTGCGGCCTAAAGTCCCAACCGGCGGCGAGCGCCAGTACGGTAAAGAGCATCATGAGCAAAAACACCGCACGCGACGACGCAGCCGCCGCGACAAAGCCGCCCAGCGTGGGGCCGACGACGATACTCACGTTTGAGAACATGGCGATGGCGGAGTTGATGTCTTTGAGCTCAACAGGATCGTCGGTGAGATACGCCGGATAGGACGTGGCGATGGGCTGGGCAAACCCCATCACAAAGCCCAGGAGCACCGCGCCGGCAAGGACTGTTCCGGTCGCGCTTCCAAAGGCGAGGATTGCCGCACCGGTTGCCAACGTGCCGACGATACTCGCCCGGAAATGCCGGCACGGGCCCCAAGCGTCGAGCACCGCACCGCCCGCAAAGGACCCCAGGATCACGAAGACGTTCATAAAGAGGACGGCCAGCGATGTCGCGACGACCGAAGCGCCGTCCGCATAGGTGAGCGTTCCGATGACGCCGATAAAGTAGCTGGTCTGGAAGCCGGTATATATGAGGAAGCGCATTGCCACCAGGTGCTTAGCCTGCGCGGACAGCGAAGGGTGAGGTTTTGAGAAAGAAGATACGAGCATGGAGACTCCTTGTTTCATACGAATACGGGCGGTGGGCATTCGCCACCGTCTGTCAAATCAATCTATCCGCATGAAACATTAAGGACGCATCAGGACCCTTCTCTCCGTTTTTCGCTCAGTATGAACTACTTGGTAGATTATAAGGCATCTCACAAAAATCTACCAAAGCAAAGACCACCACAAAGGCGCCTGGCCCCTCTGTGGTGGAATTGACGTTTGCCCAGATAAAACCTGCCAAAATAAACCTGTCCCTTTTTAGCAGGTTAGCCCCGGCTAGGCCAGGTCGGCGCCGTTGGACTCGATGACCTTCTTGTACCAGAAGAAGCTGTCCTTGCGGCTGCGGGCAAGCGTGCCGTTGCCGTCGTTGTCCTTGTCAACGTAGATGAAGCCGTAGCGCTTCTATCATCTCGCCGGTCGAGGCGCTCACCAAATCGATGCAACCCCACATGGCGTAGCCCATCAGGTCCATGCCGTCCTCGATGGCAAGCTCCATCTATCGACTGTAAGCGCTTTATTGCACTGCGGTGCGTGCACGGGACAACGCAACCGGCTTTTTACAATCGACGAACGCGGGGGCTGCTACGTGGTAGCCCCGCACAGAGAAACCCCCAATCCCAAACGCGTCGGTTCCGTTTGGGATTGGGGGGGGACGTTGCGATACAGCCGCGGGAATGGCCCCTCGGGATCGAGCGACTACTTTGCCATGAGCTCCGTGCCGTTGACGGTCACGCTCGCCACCTGGTCCACGTCGATGATCTGGTCGAAGAAGAAGCTGCGCTTGATAATCTCCTTGCCGCCGACTTCGTCCCTGTACATGGAGCTGCTCGCGTTCGACACCTCGATCTTGCTGCCGTCCTTCATCGTGAAGACGTAGTCCTGGTTACAGAAACTCTCCAGCGCGCCTTGCCGTTCTTCGGTCTCCTGACCGCTTTCCGCGTTCCCGGAATCCTCAATCAGACCATTTACCGAGTACTCGATGGTGAACGCCACGGGGCTGATTGTCGCCTTATCGATGGTGGCATCCATGCCGCCCTGCTTGATCTTGGTTCCCTCGCCGATGGACACGCCTGCATCCTCATAGTTCACCTTAAAATCGAGCTTCCACTCACCCTTGGCGAGCAACTTGCCGGCATTCGCCGCGTTAGCGCTCTGGTCGCCCGAGGTGGCATCGCCCGCACTCACGCCCTCGTCGGCGCTGTACACCTTAAGGTCGCGTAGGTCCACGTGGATGGTCTTGCCGATGAGCGATTCGCCGCCATCGACGTCGACGTTCCACTCCTCAACGTACTGCACCTTGTTGTCGGTGGGATCGGCATCGTAGAAGTACGCACCGCCAGCCATACCGCGGGTGCCGTCGATGAAGCTGCCGGGGGATTCGAAGCCCATGCTGGTGGCGCTGTAATTGCCGCCGGAGAAATCGAAGGGCTTGCCGTCATCGCGCGAGATCGTGTAGACGATCTTTACGTTGGCGGCATCGCCGATGATGGCGTCCGCGGTGACGGTCACGCCGTTCGAGGTTGCGGAAGCGCCCGCGGGACGGCCGACCTTGTCGACGATCTTGGTGTCCGCCACGCTGCCACCGAACAGGTCTTGGACGGCCTGCGGAAGCGGAATCGAGATGACGCCCGAGGCGATCGCCGTGCCGCCGCCACCGAGCAGGAGTGCCGCCACCAGACCGGCCGCCACAGCCCAGCGGGCGCGGGAGCGGTGCGCGCTACGGCGTTGACGGCGCGGCGCGACGGACTGGGAACCCGTTACCGCCATGGCGGGAGCAGCGTTCGCCGCCGCTCGTGCCGGCATCTCGAGCACCTGCGCCGGCACATGGAGGGGCGCCTCCGCATCCTTCGCCGCCGCAGCATCCTCGGCTGCCCGCGCCGTGGCCTTCGCCACAACCGCTTGGCGCAACTTGTCCTTGAGACGCGCCTTGGCGTCGTCGGAGAGGCCGGCCCCGGAGAGTTCGCCCTGGTACGCGTCGAGGAACTCCCGCTCAAAGGCATTGAACTCGTGCTGGTTCCCGTTCATCTTCTGTTCGCTCATCGTGCGTCTCCTTTCAGTATCTCGCGCAGCGCCTTGCGGCCGCGGCTCAAACGGGCGTTCACGGCAACCTCGCTCGCTCCGGTGATGGTGGAGATCTCGCGCGCCGAATAGCCCTCGTAGTAGTACAGGTAGATGGTCTCGCGATAGAATGCCGGCAAGGCGTTCACCGCGGCGAGCACGGGCGAGTCGCTGCCCGCGATTTCCGCCTCGGGACCCTCGGTCGTAAGCGTCTCGAGCACCGACGTCGCCTGCACGCCGGCCTCGTCGTCCAACGTCACCGTGCGCTGCCGGAACGCGCTCTTGATCACGTCCTTGCACGCGTTGATGGTGGCGCGGATGATCCAGGCCTTCTCGTGCTCCGCGCTGGTGAACCGGCGGGTGCCGCTGCCCATGAGGTCGAACAGCTTGAGAAAGACCGTCTGGCAGATGTCCTCCGCGTCCGCGCGCGAGCCCAGGTAGGTATAGCTCACGCGGGTGATGAGGTCCGCATAGGCCTCGACCAAGCGGTCGATCTCGGACTCGATGAACGCCGGTGTCGCGGGTGCCGTTCGCTCACTCCCGGCGGGTGCCGCCGTATCGTCCACGCCCCTCACCCCCTCGTACCTACGCGCCGTTGCATACCTCATGGTAACCTCGCTCTCGGTTGGATTGGAGAGGACTCATCCCTCTCCCCCTTCACCCTTAACACGAGCGAGTCGCTCAGAACCTGACGAGATTGACGGTTTTTTTTCGAGCGGGTTTACCGGAGCGGCGCTGACCAACCGTCTATCCAGCCACGCACAAGTGGTGTCCGTGCCGCATACTATGCTGCGAACCAGCAGAAGGGCGTTCACATAAGCCCTCAACGTCATAAGGAGGTACCGGTATGATTGTTCTTCTCTACACCATTTGGTGCATCATGACGCTGCCGTTTCGCATCGTGTGGTATTTATTCAGGCTGATATAGGAGCCGCACCCCTGCGGTAATGGAATGGCCCCATGGCCTCCAGCACATCGGTTCTGCTTTGGAGCCGTGGGGCCTTGCTTGAAACGATACCGCTGCAGCCGAGACCACGCGCGGTCGGCGAGTTCGTTGAGAACGCAACGGCAGCAACCCCACTCACCGTTCAGAGCTTTAGTAGCCCTTGGCCACGCTGCCGCATACCTCCCGATAGGTCGTAAGGCTTATGGCCGCCAAAGTCTCCCAGACTTACCAACTCGAGAGCGCGGTCGACGGCGCGCTCCATCTCCTTTGTGGGAAGGCCACGCATCCGAGGACCGGATGCAACGTTGTCGTGCACGTTTAACCACGGATAGAGCAGGGGTCTGAAAGACGACACCACAATACCGATCCGGTCCTTCGACCGGATGGTCCAGGAAGCGCACGTCACCCGAAATCTTCTCCAAAAGACCGGCAATAATCTGGCTCTTCGCCACTTTGGAGATACCCCAGATGCCGATATGGCACCTAGAGAAGCTCCGAACAGCAGAACTCCCAGGCCGTGATCTGGTGATGCATCGGCTCCGTAAAGAAGTACGCAAGCTCAGCAGAATCTGCGCCAGACACGACACCACCACCTTCCTCGTCTGAAAACTGAGTACACAAACATATTCAGCCTGACCAAGCATACCCGTCCCTCCGATTCCCCATCACTCGTGTCCCGGCTCCCCTCGCCTCAAACAGGCAACAAAATGGACCCGCGACGGCACCGTCACGGGTCCATTTTTCGTTCTCTCGGGCGGCGATCCAGGCGCTAGGACGCCTGCTCCGCGTGCCAACGATGCGCGGTCTCGGCAAAATGCACCTCGCTGCAGAGCAGCTCGTGGCGCACGGCCTCGTAGCCATGCTCGCGCCCAAGCTTCACGATGTAGCCGTTGATGTAATCCACCTCGGTGGGGCGGCCCTTGAACATGTCCTGGCACATACTGGGATAGTGGTACTTGAGGTCGACGAAGCTCTGCATGATGGCATCAACCTCCTGCTCACGGCTGATGCCGAGGTCGATGCCCGCGAGCTCGCAGACGTCGAAGCCCTCGTTCACCAGCTGCGTGCAAACGTGGCGCATATGCTCGTCCGCGCCGATCGGGCCCATCTGGATCTCGAACATGGTGCAGAGCGTGTTGCAGACGGAATTGAGCATGACCTTCGCCATGGACATGCTCATGATGTCGGGGCTCCACTCCGGGCCGAGCTTTGCCGCGGTGAAGTCGGCGAACAGCTCGTCGCCCTTCGCGGTGCGCTCGTTGTCGTAGGCGCACACGTGCATGTACTCCTTACCGAGAGCACCCATGAAGTCCACGTCGCCGGGACCGGGCAGCACGGTGGCGATGACGGCCGTGCCGCCGAAGAGGTGCGCAGGATCGAAGTACTTGAGCAGCTTCTCGTAGTGCCCCATGCCATTCATGGCGGTAAAGCAGAGCTGGCCCTTCTTGAAGAGCGGCGCGCAACGCTCGAGCATGCCGTCGAGCTGCATCTGCTTCATGAAGACGATCCAGCAATCGGGCTTGCCCGTGTACTCCTCGGGATAGTAGACGTCGATGGGCACCAGATGGCGGTTCTCGTGGTCGCGGGCAACGTAGACGCCGCCCTGCTCGCGAATCCTCTCGACGTTGGGCTTCCAGGTATCGATGAAGTCGACGTCCTTGCCCGCGTACTCCTTCAGGTGCACGCCATAGCGAAGGCCCATAGCACCGGCACCGATCACCGCGTATTTCATGCGATCTTCCTTTCTCGTACAAAACAGAGGGCTGCGTCGCGAGCGGCGCGGTCCTCATCATATTCCCGTTTGGTGTTTGCCCTATGACGGGACCAACCGGCAGCTACTCCTTCCGAGCGCGCAGCAAGCACACAGGCGCGCAGGCGCCAGCAAAAGCCCCATGGCCCCAAACCTACCTACTGCGTTTGAGGCCATGGGGCGCATCATCGGCGTGAACGGATGCTGCCGAGAAGGCTACTCAGCCGTGACCCCGAAGCTGCCGAACGGGCCGTCGAACTCGACCTTCCACGTGCCCTTGGTGAGGTGCACGGGCACGAAGACGGTGCCCACGGAGGCGCGCATGCCGGCGGTGAACTTCTTGCCCTGGCTCTCCAGCTTGCCCACGAGCCACTGGAGCGACTTCACCGGGTTACCGAGGATCTCGGACGTATCCCCCTCCTTCACGAACTCGCCGTCGTGGAAGCACTTGGCGTGATAGCCCGCGAGACCGTCCACGGTAAGCTCGGAGCCGTCCACCTCCTTGCCATACACCACGCAGCCGCCCACGGCGCAGTCGGAGACGACCAGATACTTGGGCAGCGTGGGGAACCAGTCCTTAAAGCGGGCGTCGGGCACCTCCATATCGCCGGCAACGGTGCACTTGGCGAGCAGCTGCTCCAGCGTGTCCTCGGCGGAGAGGTCCTCCTTGGCCTTGAAGCAGAACTCCACCTCCACCAGCGGCTCGTTCAGACGGCCCAAGTCCACGGTGTAGGGCGCGGCGTGGAAGCGCTCGGCGAGCTGGGCGCCGTAGAGCGGGCAGTCGGACTCGAACATCTTCTGGGTCTCCTCGCTGGTGAGCGAGACCTTGTAGCCGCCCACCGCCTTGCCCTTGCTCGCCATGACCTTGTCCTGCACGGCGTAGGCAACCTCGACGTCATCCACGGCATCGGTCCAATCCGCCATGGTGAGAGGCTCGTTCTCGCCCGCGTCATTCTTGGCATAGGCGTGGTAGAGGGCCTCGGCGAGCTCGTTCTGGCGCGGGGTGAGGGTGAAAGACATGATGTGCTTCCTTTCGTGTTCGGAGAGAACCTCGGCGCAATAAAAAACCCGGGAGCCGCAGTCGCGACCCCCGGGTTCCGATGGCCGCTCGCAAAGAAGCGAGCCGCCAAACATCTGCAGCTCGCTGCTAGCTAATAATGCTCGCAATGTTGATGCAGATGGTGCGCATGAGATACTCCCCTGTTTTGGAGTCGCGGTAACGGTTCCCTTGAAGGACGGTACATAGTTTTGCGCTTTAGCAAAGTAAAGTCAACCTGATTTGTGTCCGTTTGGTGACATAGCAGGTAGAGTTGGCAAAGCAATTGGTTCTAGCTAGATCTCCATGCGTTTCGCGTAAGCCCCTACCGCCCAGCAGCCTGCTGAACGGTAGAAAAGGCCGGCGAACGGTACCTGCCAAAACAAACCTGTCCTTTTGGCGGCTTTTTTCTGGGCAAACGTCGAGGCGGGCCGAACCACCGCGAAAGGGACCGGCACCTTTGTGGTGGATTATGCTGTCATCCCAGCGAAAGATAGATTTTAAGATATGTCCCAAAAATCTACCCCGATGCTACTCGCGCGGGGTGCCGTAGGGGTTGTAGAGGTCTGTGAGAGTAAACGTGCTGGCTGCGGGATCAAAATCGAGCGTGAGCACACAGCAGTTGCCGATGCGGTTCTTCATCTTGAGCGGTTCCACGCCCACGCCGCGCATGACCTGAGCCGCTGCGGCGCCATGGCTCACGCACAACACGCTCTCATGTCCAGGGCGCTGCACGAGCTCGGTGATGGTCGCCATGATGCGCTCGCGAAACTCGTTTTCGCCCTCGCCGTCATACTGCTTGTAAAAATCGCCGTACGGCAGGCGCGGATTCAAATCCTCGCTCGCACCCTCAAACTTGCCAAAGTTCCACTCCTTAAGGCCCTTGACGCGCTCGTAAGGCTGATCAGGAAACGCAAGCTCAAGCGTGTCGCACGCGCGCTCGGACGTGGAACTGTACGCATGGTCGAACGCAAGGCCACGCTCTCGCAGGGTCGCGCCGACAGTTTTAGCCTGCTCGATTCCCAGCTCGGTGAGTGGCGAATCGCACCAACCCTGCTTGCGACGAAGCAGGTTAAAGAGCGTTTGACCGTGACGCATAAAGTACAGCTTTGACATGAGGCCTCCGTAATCGTAATTGTTCGAAAGCGATTATTACACCTTTGAGTAGCTACAAGTCAAAGTCTCTTTCGCCATCTCCACCACAAAGGTGCCTGGCCCTTTGTGGCGGTTTTAGGCCAAATGATCCTGGATAAGATCGCAGATGGCCCGGGCATCGTTGATGTTGATGGCTCGGGTCGCGAAGCCGGCGTCGAGGGCCTGGCGCGCCAGGGCCTCGTTGCAGGCAAGGGCCAGCGTGCGCCCGTCGACCAGGTCAAGCGAACTCTTGCCGCGCAGGCGATCGACACCCGAGCGCGCGACGACGATATTGTCGAAGCCCTCGGTTTTGTAGCCCTCGATGATCACCACGTCGACGTCGTTGTAGCGCGACAGCAGCTCGCGCGCGGGCATCTCGTCCTCCTCGCGCGTGTCGGCATACTCCGCCCAGCGTGTGGCGCAAATAAGGCCCACATGCTTGGATCCGGCCTGGTGATGGCGCCAGGTGTCCTTGGCGGGCACATCGATATCAAAGCCGTGATGTCCGTGATGTTTGAGCGAACCCACGCGCAGACCACGGCGAGTGAGCTCGGCGATAACCTTCTCGACGAGCGTAGTCTTGCCCGAGTTTTGGTAGCCGATAAACGCGATTGCGGGGACCGCCGGGGCGGGCGCCGCGGACGCAACGGCGGCGGGCACGGCAGCGGGCACGGCAGCGGGCGCGGCGCCGTCGGCAGCATCAGCCTCAACGGCAGCAGCCTGACGCTCTGCACGATCCCACACGCCCGAGCGGCCGCCCTCCTTGTGCAGCAGGCGCACGTCGACGATTTCCATGCCGCGATCGACCGCCTTGCACATGTCATAGATCGTTAGGCACGCGGCGCTCGCGCCGGTCAACGCCTCCATCTCAATGCCGGTTTTGCCCGTCACACCGGCCGTGACCAGCACGTGAAAGCCAACCTGTCCGTCTGCGCGCGCCGGCACCCAGCCCTCGGGCACGTCCTCGGCCGGCGTCCCCGCCGGAGCGATGGGTGCAATGTCGCACTTGCTCTTGGTAATGAGCAGCGGATGGCACATGGGAATGATGTCGCTCGTGCGCTTGATGGCCATAATGCCCGCCACGCGCGCGCAGGCGAGTACGTCGCCCTTTTTGGCACGGTCCTGCAGCACCATGGCCTGCGTCTCGGGGTGCATGAGGATGGTGCCCTCGGCGATGGCAATGCGATGGGTCTCGGCCTTGTCGGACACGTCGACCATACGCACCTCGCCCTTGGCGTCCACGTGCGTCAGCTCGTCGCGACGGGCATCGCGGGCGGGCTCGGTGGCAGCGCTGGAAGTCGGCTGCGCGGACGCGTCGGCGTTGCCAGCATTCGCCGCAGCCGTGACTTTGTGGGCAGATATCGCGGCCCTGCGAGCGGCCTTGGTGGCATCGGCGTACCTGCTCTTGGCCATATGATCATCCTCCGATTTGGGACATAAATCGTTGCGTGCCCTCAATTATCGCGTGTTCCTGCGGTTTGTGGGCGACGGCATCGCGCCAAATCGAAAGTACCCGCATATCATCACCACGGCGCAGCGCCTCACGCACCGAATACTCGGCATCGCTAAACAGGCACGGACGCACGTTGCCATCGGCCGTCAGGCGCAGACGGTTGCAGTTCGCACAAAAATGGTTGGACATGGCGCTAATGAAACCAACTGTTCCCGCCGCGCCCGGAAAGTGCCAATAGCGCGCAGGACCCGCGCCGGCAGGAGCGTCGGTATTGTCAAGCGGTTCAAGCTCGCCCAGTCCCGCCGCGGCGGCCCCGGCATTGATGCGCGCCCGTAGCTCGTCGCTCGGCACGGTGTCGCTCGCGTCCCACAGCTCGGGATTGAGCGCGGGCGCATGCGGGTCCACAGTGCAATGCGAGCTCGTGTGCTCGTCGCCGATGGGCATGTATTCGATAAAGCGCAGGTGGATGGGGCGGTCGACGGTCAGCCGCGCGAGGGCCGCCACATCCTGGTTGAGCCGGCGCACTACAACGCAGTTGACCTTAACGGGCTCAAAGCCCCAAGCTAGCGCCGCGTCGATGCCAGCCATGGTCTGCTCGAGTCGACCCAGGCGCGTGATCTTTCCAAAGAGCGTAGGGTCGAGCGTGTCGAGCGAAATGTTAACGCGGTTAAGCCCCGCGTCTTTGAGCTGCGGCGCCAGCTTGGGCAGCAGGGCACCATTGGTGGTGAGCGAGATATCTTCGATCTGCGGAATCGCGCGGATGTCGCGAATGAGCGGAATAATACGGCGGCTGACCAGCGGCTCGCCACCCGTCAGGCGCACGCGGCGAATGCCCTCCCCCGCTACCAAGCGCACAAAGCGGGCGATTTCCTCGGCGCTGAACAGCTCGTCGTGCGCGCGGGGTGCCACGCCATCGGCCGGCATGCAGTAAATGCAGCGAAAATTGCACTTGTCGGTAACGGCAATGCGCAGGTAGTTGATATCGCGGCCAAAGCCGTCATATTGCACGTGCCCGTCCACGCAGCCCTCCCCTCACGCGGCGTTTTATTCTTCGGAAAACATAATACCCCACGGGAGAATCATGCCGACACCCGTACGACAGGACAGGTCGCTTCGAGCAAAACGGACTTTCCAAGCCCATCCTCAGCATACAAACCATCACAACATTCGATACTTTTCCCGTTTTTGGCAAAAAACGTCGAATGTTGTGATGGTTTGCCTGCCCACAGCACCCCGTAGAAGGACCAGAACGTCCCTAAAGGCCGCCGTCCCAGTGCCGAATCACGAATTCTCGCAGGTCGTTTTGCCGCTTTTGGAACGCTTCGCTTCGGTCGCACTTGAGGCCCATGGCGAGCGCGATGGCGTTCATCGCCCGATGCAATTGCAGCTGATGGGCAAACTGAGTCCCGGTGAGGACGATCATCCTAAAGCCCAGCGCGCTCAGCACGGTCATGCGCTCCGCGTCCGACGCGCTGCGCTGTTTATCAAGATGGTCCGAGCCGTTGTATTCAATCCCCGTACCGCTTGCAGGCGCATATACGTCGATCTCGAAATACCCGGCCTTTGCGAGATGCTTGAACTCGTTGGGAACATCGACCCGATGGTTGAGCTCGATCTTGGCGTATCCCAGCCCTCCCTGGGAACGTTTTGCTACGACCATGATTGCGGTGGCCGTCTCCATGGGCGACCGCGCGCCATCGTGCACGCGCTTGAGCACGGCGGTCGCGCGTACAGCCCCCTGACGAGATCGGTTCTCATTGCAATAAGCAATCAAGTCGGCAACGGTATATCTCTGCCCCATCTCGATATAATCGCCTGTCGACAGATGATTCAAATGGTAGCGGGCGCAGATTTCGTAGCCATATTCCAGCTGCTCGGGCTCGCTCATCCACGAACCCGCTTGGACAAAGCACATGGCCTCATCAACCACCAGAAGATCCTCTGCCACCTCGATAAGATGGTCTGGAGGTACCGGCGCGCCAAACACGTGGCACCTAAATCCAGCCGGCGTCGAGCGCTCAAAATCGAAGTTGACGAGCGTGTCGATATGATCGAGCTCTTCTCGTGGAATACCAAGCACAACCAGATAGTCGGTAACGATCCCGACTGCCGTTGAAGCCCTCAGCCCCTTGGCATCGAGTCCCAATTTGGGCAGGCTCGCGGTCGGCTCCGCCTCGTTAGCAAGCGAGTCCTCATCGTATAGGCTGCTTGCTCGCGAGAGCGGCTCGGACGGGCGTGCCACGTTGTGATACAGCCAGGCAGTCTTATGGGACAGGACGATCGGCAGGTCCATGAGCCCTCCAATGGAGTCGGATAACCAACCTTATTCCCCTGCCCACGGGTCCGCACACCTTCGTGCGCAAGAAAGCGTTTCCGCCCGGTCGAGCGGCAGAAAAACCATCACAACATTCGATGCTTTTCCCGATTTTGGCAAAAGACGTCGAATGTTGTGATGGTTTGAGGCGAGGTGAGGCGCACGGAGGGGTCAAAGCATCGTGCTCGAACGGGTTAATCCAACTCTTTTAAGCCATGCGCCAGCTGCCAGTACTCACCGTGCTGGGCGAGCAGTTCCTCGTGGGTACCGCGCTCGATGATGCGGCCGTGCTCCAGGACCATGATGGCGTCGGCGTCGCGGACGGTGGACAGGCGGTGCGCAATCATAAACGTGGTGCGTCCGCGCATGATGCGGTCCATGCCGCGTTCGATGAGCTTTTCGGTGCGTGTGTCGATGCTCGAGGTAGCCTCGTCCAGGATGAGCACCGGCGGGTCGGCCACGGCCACGCGCGCAATGGCGAGCAGCTGACGCTGGCCCTGCGACAGGTTGGCGCCATCGGCCGTGACCAGCGTGTCGTAACCTCTAGGCAGGCGGCGGATAAACGAGTCGGCGCAGGCGGCCTCGGCAGCGGCGCGCACCTCCTCGTCGGTCGCGTCGAGTTTGCCAAAGCGGATGTTCTGCGCAATGGTGCCGCTAAACAGGTGCGTATCCTGCAGCACAATGCCCAGCGAGCCGCGCAGGCTAGCCTTGGCAATATGCTTGACGTCGATGCCGTCGTACGTGATCTCACCGCCATCGACCTCGTAGAAGCGGTTGATGAGGTTGGTGATGGTCGTCTTTCCGGCACCCGTGGAGCCGACAAACGCGATCTTCTGCCCCGGCTTGGCAAACAGGTTGAGGTCCGTGAGCACACGGGTGCCCGGCACGTAGGAAAAGTCCACGGCATGGAAGCGCACGTCGCCGGCAAGCGGGACCAAGCCGCACGTGAGCTCGGTGCCGTCGGCGGCCACCGCGCGGCCCGACTCATCAACGGCAGCCACATCATGCAAGTGCCCGTACGCGCCCACGCCCTGGCCCTCGGGAATCTTCCATGCCCACGCGGCATCGCCCGTCTGTACCAGCTCCACGCAGCCCTCGTCCACCTCGGGCTTAAGGTCCATAGCGGCAAACAAGCGCTCGGCACCAGCCAACGCGTTGAGCAAGAAGTTGCCGAGCTGCGTAAACTGGTTGATGGGCATGGCGGCCTGGCGCACAAAGACCAGATAGCTTGCAAGCGCGCCCACGTCGGCCAGGCCGTTGATGCAGAGCATGCCGCCCGCCACGGCGACGATGGCATAATTGACGTAGCCAATCACGACGGTCATGGGCACCATCGAGTTGGCATAGCTCACGGCGGCGGTGCCGGTGCGGCGAAGCTCGTTGTTGCGGCAGGTGAAGCCGGCGACATTCGCTGCCTCGCGGTTAAAGACCTTGATGACCTTTTGGCCCGAGACCATCTCTTCGATATATCCGTCCAGGTCGCCAAGCGATGCCTGCTGGGCGGCAAAGAAGCGCTTAGAGCGCGCACCCGAGTAGCGCGCATACAGCACAATGGCTGCATCGCACACGAGCGTGATAATCGTGAGCTGCCAGTTAAGGATGATGAGCATGGCCGTGGTGCCCACAACCTGAATGGCGGCCTGAATCACGTTGGCAAAACTGTTGTTGAGCGCCTCGGAGACGGTGTCGACGTCGTTGGTGAAAAAGCTCATGATGTCGCCCGAGCGCGTGCTGTCAAAATAACTGAGCGGCAGCGTCTGGATGTGCGCGAACAGGTCGCGGCGAATATCGGACACCACGCGTTGGGCCGCGCGCACCATAATCTGTGAGTAGCCCAGGGCCGAAAGCACGCCCGCGGCGTAGATGATCGCCGTCAGGATGACCTGCTTGGCGAGCAGTTCCTCCCCGCCCGCGGCCAAACCGTTAACGATGGGGCGAACCATGTAGGTGCCGGCGAGGCTCGCGATGGCGGCGACGGAGGCGAGCACGCCCACCGCGAGCAACGAGAACTTGGCATGCCCCATATAGGAGAGCAGGCGGCGCACAGTGCGCTTGAGGTCGGCCGGGCGCGCTTGGGCTGCGGTCTTAGGCATGGCGCTCACCCCCTTCCAAGGTCGATCCGCTGGGGACGGAGGAAAAAGGATCATTCGCGCAGCCATCGTCGCCGGCGTCCGCGTTCCCCGCAAACTCCATCTGCGAGGCGTAAATCTCCTGGTAGATGTTGTCGCCCGCCAGCAGTTCCTCGTGCGTGCCCACGCCATGGACACGGCCGTCGTCCAACACCACAACGCGATCGGCATCCATGACGCTCGCGATGCGCTGGGCGATGATGAGCACGGTCGTATCGGGAATCCGAGCGATGTGCTCGCGAATCTTAGCGTCGGTCGCCATATCGACCGCGCTGGTGGAGTCATCAAAAATGAGCACGCGCGGATGCTTGAGCAGCGTGCGCGCGATGCACAGGCGCTGCTTCTGGCCACCCGAAACACCGGCGCCGCCTTGGCCCAGCTCGCCGTCCAGCCCGCCGATGCGATCAAGGAACTCGTCCACGCACGCCGCGCGGCAAGCCGCGAGAAGTTCATCGTCCGACGCCTGCGGATTGCCCCACTGCAGGTTCTCGCGCACGGTGCCCGTGAACAGCACATTCTTTTGCAGCACAATGCCCACGGCGTCACGTAGGGTCGCGAGGTCGTAGTCGCGCACGTCGCGTCCGCCCACAAGCACGGCGCCCTCGGTGGCGTCGTACAGGCGCGCAATCAGCTGCACAAGCGAGCTCTTGCCCGAGCCCGTACCGCCGAGGATGCCCACCGTCGAGCCGCTCTCGATGCGAAGGTCGATATGCTCGAGCACATCCTCGGCTGCATCCGCGCGATATTTAAAGGAAACGTCGCGAAACTCGATACTGCCGTCCGCTGGCGCCGCAGCCGCGAGGTCTCCCGCAGGGTTGGCGATAAAGGGCACCTCATCGAGCACCTCTGCGATACGGCCCACACTCGTGAGAGCGCGCGTGAGCAGCAAAAATACGTTGGAAATCATCATGAGCGAGTTCATGATCAGCAGCACGTAGCTCATAAAGCCCGTGAGCGAGCCCACGCCCAAGCGACCTTCGATGATCATGCGGCCGCCAATCCACAGGATCGAGACCGCGGCAACATACATCGAGAGTTGGAACACCGGCAGGTTGAGCACGGCGGTGCCGAAGGTCTTGGTCGCCGTGCCGGCGAGCTCGGTATTGACGGTGTCGAACTTGTCGCACTCGTGCTCGGCGCGCACATAAGCCTTCACGGCGCGCACGGCGGTAAGGTCCTCTTGCACCACGCCGTTGAGGTGGTCCATCGAGGTCTGGAGTTGGCGGTAGAGCGGGCTCACGCGTACGGTAATGATACCGAGCACGATGGCGAGCATCGGCAGAATTACGGCAAAGACCGCTGCGAGCTCGCGCGAGAGCGCAAAAGTGTAGACGAGGCCCATGACCAGATTTACCGGCCCGCGCACCATGGGGCGGAAGCCGTTGCCCACGGCGTTTTGAATCACGGTGATGTCGGTGGTCATGCGAGTGACAAGCGAGCTCGTCTCGTATTCATCGAGATTGCCGAAGGCGAGGGTCTGGATCTTGCGGTACTCCGCGGCGCGCAGGTTGGCGCCGAGGCCCACCGCCACACGTGCCGAATAACGCGCATAGCCGAGGCCGAGTACAAGCGACACGGCCGCGCACACCAACATGAGTGCTCCCTGGAACAGGATGTAGCCGGTGTCGCGCGCGGGCACCCCCACGTCGATGATGTTAGCCATGATCACGGGGATAAAGAGCTCAAGCGCAGTCTCGACGGCGATGAACAGCACGCCGAGGATAAAATCGCGCTTGAATTCACCGAGATAGGACATCAGCAGTTTGAGATTACGCACCCGTATCATCATCTCCGTCAAACGTCATTCGCAAACGCACGTATTATTGCGCGACAGGCGACGGTGTCAAGCGATGCGAAACCGATTTCTTTAAGGCCAGCGCAGGTACCACGCTTGTACGGTTTATGTCTGTATTCGACGGAAACGATTACGCGCGTGACTTTTTTCGCCCCGTCGTCATCACAAACCTTGACTCTACAATTGTTGTAGGGTCTTCACTACACTGGTAGCCAAGCGAACCAAGCCAGAAGGCCCCATCCATGGAACACGACTTCACACGCGGCAATATCCTTAAGACCATCGCGGTCTTTGCCCCGCCCTATATGCTCTCGTACTTTTTGCAGATGCTCTACGGCATGGCCGACCTGTACATGATGGGACAGTTCAGCGGCGCCGCCGGCATCACCGCCGTGGGCAATGGCGCGCAGACGCTCTACATCATTACCGTGACGCTCGTGGGCCTGGTCGAGAAGATGATCGGCTTTTTGTTCATTGTGCCGAGTTCCATGGGCACCACCGTCAGTGCACTCATGGCACAAAACGCCGGCGCAGGCAAGGGCGATCGCGCACGCCAGGTGCTCAGGTGCGCCATGACGATCTCGGTGGTGTACGGCTGCCTGATCACGGTGCTGATGTGGCTGGTGGCACCGGCGTTTATTGGCTTTTTTGCCAAGGACCCCGCGGTGGTCGCGGCCGGTACCGGCTATATGCACAGTTATATTTTCGATGCAATCTTTGCCGGCATCCACATTTGCTTTAGCGGCTTTTTCGCTGCGTATGGCAAGAGCTATATCGGCTTTGCGCACAACGTGCTGGCGGTGGCGCTCATTCGCGTGCCCGGCGCTTGGCTGCCGTCGAACGCCTATTCCGATACGTTGTTTCCCATGGGCATCGCCTCGCCGTGCGGATCGATTTTGTCGGCAGTCATCTGTGTTGTCGCGCTTACCGTGCTCAACCGCCGCGGAGCTTTTGACAAGCCGATGGCATAGCGGGGCGACGCAGTCCTAGCACCTCTCCCCTACTTTTTACCGAAAGGAGCGGTCCTGTGTCCCCGAGCTTCGCAACGCCGCGCTACGCGAACGCGTCAACCCTACCGACGCCTATGCGCTGGAGTGGCAGATTCGTCAACTGCAGAAGGGCCAGCACGAGACCTTTGTCTTTCTGGGCAATCTGGGCGTCGGGATCAGCGCCGAACGCCTCACCGCCGGTGACTTTGATGGCTACGACGAGGTCTTCCTGCTGCTCGATGACACCGATGGCTACCAGGGCGACGTCGAGACACGACCCGCCGCACGCTGTTTGACCATTAGCTTTCGCGGCACGCACGGGCGAGCAGCCCCACGCTACGAGCAGCTGCTCGACTATATGCGCAAACACAACCTGGCGCCCGCCGGGCCTTCGCGCGAGATCGCCCTGATCGATGACATCATCAGCGACGACCCCACAACCTACGTGACGCAGATCACGGTGCCGGTTTCCCCAGCAAAGCAAGAACCGCCCGGAAGGCATCGTGCTTCCGGGCGGTTTTTCAATTTGCTTATCGATGCACTAAGCCTGGGGCACCTCACCGGTCGCAAGAATCTGCTCAAGCGCGTCCTCATCCAGCACGGGTACGCCCAGCTGCTCGGCCTTGGTAAGCTTGGAGCCCGCTTTGGGGCCGGCAACCAAGTAGCTCGTCTTCTTTGACACACTGCCCGAAACCTTGGCGCCGAGTACCTTGAGCGCCGCGCCCGCCTCGTCGCGGGTGCGGTTGACGAGCGTGCCGGTGAGCACGAAGGTCAGACCCGCGAGCGGCTGTGCGTCGGCGAGCTCGCCCGCTACGCCGGCATCGGCTGCGGCCTGTGCATGCGCGACGCCCAAATCGACCTCGAGCGACAGACCCGCCTGACGCAGGCGCTCCAGCACGGCAAGGTTCTCGGGCACGGCCAGGAACTGCTTAACGCTCGCCGCAATCTTGGGACCGATGCCCTCGCACTCGGCGATGTCCTCTTCGCTCGCCAAGATGAGCTTATCAATCGACAGGAATCGCTCGGCGATGACCTCACCCACGCTTTTGCCCACATGGCGGATACCCAGGGCAAACAGCACACGACCGAGCGACTGGCTCTTGGACTTGTTGAGCTCGGCGATGACTTTCTCGGCCGTCTTAAGGCCTACCGGAATGGGGTCGCCCTTCTTGACGCCCTTTTTTCTGTTGGAGCTGGCATAGATGCGGCCTGTGTCCAGGCCTGCGATGTCGTCGACCGTGAGCTGGTAGAAGTCCGCGACATCGTGAATCAGACCGGCGGCGATCATCTTGTCGACGATCTCGTCGCCCAGGCCGTCGACGTCCATGCAGCCGCGGCTCACCCAGTGGAGCAAGCGCTCCTTGAGCTGCGCGGGACAGTCGATGGACACGCAGCGGTAGGCCACCTCGCCATCCTCGTGAACCACGGGGCTGCCGCACACGGGGCAGACCTCGGGCATGTGCCAGTCAACCGAATCGGCCGGGCGCTTATCGAGCACCGGGCCCACGACCTCGGGAATCACGTCGCCCGCCTTGTGCACGATGATGGTGTCGCCCTCGCGCACGTTTTTGCGACGGATCTCGTCGATGTTATGCAGCGTGGCGCGCGCGATGGTGGAGCCGGCGACCGTCACCGGGTCGAACTCGGCGACCGGCGTGAGCACACCAGTGCGGCCCACCTGGATGCGAATTTCGCGCAGGACGGTCTGCTTTTCCTCGGGCGGGAACTTAAAGGCAATGGCCCATCGCGGTGCGCGGGCGGTAAAGCCCAGATCGAGCTGCTGCTGGAAGCTGTCGACCTTTACGACCACACCGTCGATGTCGTAGTTCAAGTCGCCGCGGTGCTCGAGCGCCTGGGTACAGAACTCGTGAACCTCGGCCGGCGTGGCGCAGCGTGCCACGTTAGGGTTGACGCTAAAGCCGGCGCTGCGCAGCCAGTCCAGAAACTCGCGCTGGCTGTGAACGTGCAACGGGTCGGTATCGGCGATGGCGTAGATAAAGGTGGCCAGATCGCGTCGCGCCGTGACCTTGGGATCCTTCTGACGCAGGCTACCGGCGGCAGCGTTGCGCGGGTTGGCGAAGGAGTCGCGGCCCTCGGCATCGGCCTCTTCATTTAGGCGAACAAAGCTGCCCTTGGGCATATAGACCTCGCCGCGTACTTCGATGGTACGCTCGCGGTCGGCGCCCATGTGGGTGAGCGCTGCCTCGGACAGATGCATGGGCACATCCTTGATGGTGCGCACGTTGAGCGACACATCCTCGCCCGTGGTGCCGTCGCCGCGCGTGGCCGCACGTACGAAGGTGCCGTTTTGGTAGGTAAGCGCCACGCCCAGGCCGTCAATCTTTAGCTCGCAGGTATAGGTGACGCTACCGGCACCGAGAGCATCCTCAGTACGTTGGAGCCATGCATCGAGCTCGTCCAGATCCATGGCATCGTCCATGGAATACATGCGTGCCATGTGCGTGACCGGCGTAAACTGCTCGCTCACGTATCCGCCCACACGCTGGGTATAGCTGTCGGGCGTCACCAGGTCGGGATAGGCCGCCTCAATCTGCTGGAGCTCAACGAGCATTTTGTCAAAGGCGGCATCCGTGATCTCGGGCGCATCGAGCATGTAGTAGCGATAGGCGTGGTAATCGAGCTCGTGACGTAGCTCGGCCGCACGCGCCGCCGCCTGGGCACGGGCATCGGTCGATGCGGTGGCCTCCGCGGTCGCGGGCGTTTTGGTATCGATGTCCACGCCGTCACCAAACAGGCTCGATTGCTCCATAGCGGCACTCCTTCGCTCGATTTCAAACGGATACAAGAGTACCACCGGTCGCAACGGGGCCGAATAGCGGTCTCAAACCGCACCGAATCGGCAGCCGCCGGACTGGGGTGGACAGTTAGTTCAGATACGTATAAATCCTAGAGCTAGATCAGGCGCGAACACCTCTGTTTCAACTAATCTGGGCTCCTCGAGACCATGTAAACGTCCCACTCTCCCTTCCAAACACCAATTCGAGCCCCATCTCAATCAAAAAATGCTCAAAACGCATCCCAAGCTGCCCCAGATTTATACGTATCTGAACTAACTGTCCAGACCATTCCGAACCAGGCCTCTTGCCAGCTCCATGTGATCCGTTATCCTCCGTTCCCAACGGATCAATAAGAAAAGAGGGGGCTGTCCCGCGCTGGCGGGACAGCCCCCTCTGGCTTCGATATGCGTGGAGTGGCTCGTTAGTAACCCTGGCCGTAGCCTTGACTCTGGCCCTGCCCTTGCTTGCCCAGCAGTTCCTCCAGGTACTGGCGCAGCTGCTCATCGGTGATGCCGCCGTTGCCGGTGTCGGTCGCGCTGTCGTCCTGCTGCTGGTTCTGCAGCTTCTCATCGGAACCCAGCTCGACGGTGACCTTTTTCTCTTCCTTGCCGCGCACAAGCGTGATCTCGACCTTCTCGCCCACCTCGTGGCTGCGCAGCGCGATGATCAGGCCGTCGGCGCTCGTGATCTCGTCGTCGCCCAGCTTGGTGATGACGTCGCCCTCCTGGATTCCAGCCTTAGCGGCGGGGCCATCCTCGACAACGCTCGCCACATACGCGCCGCTATCGGCGCTCAGTTTGTTGGTGCGGGCGTTGAGCGCGTTGACGCTCGAAAGCGTGGCGCCCAGGTACGGATGCACCGGCGTCTTGCCGTCGATGATCTGGTCGGCAATGTTCTTGGCGTAGTTAACGGGAATAGCAAAGCCCACGCCCGAGCTGGAGCCCGAATAGCTCTCGATAAGCGAGTTAATGCCCACCAGCTCACCATTGTCGTTAACGAGCGCACCACCGGAGTTGCCCGGGTTGATGGCAGCATCGGTCTGGATCATGTTGGCGTAGATGGTATTGCCGCTGGTAGAGCTCATAGCCGTGGAGCGATAGAGCGCTGACACAATACCCGTGGAGACAGACTGCTCGTTGCCGAACGGCGATCCAATCGCCATGACCCACTCGCCCACGTTGAGCTTGGAGGAATCACCAATCTCAATCGGCGTGAGCTTGGAGGCGTCTGCATCCTTGAGCTTGATGACAGCTAGGTCGCTCGAAGCATCGTTGCCCACGAACTCGGCCTCGTAGGTGGTGCCATCGTCCATGGTCACCACGTACTGATCGTAACCATCGACCACGTGGTTGTTGGTGAGGATGTGGCCTGCGGTATCGAGCACCACGCCCGAACCGACGCTGCCCGAGCTATTCGACTCATCAGCAGACTGCGAAAGCGAGCCATTCTGGTTGCCGCTCGAAGTGGAGGTGATGGAAACGACGGAGGGCAGGGCCTTGGCAGAAACCGCCTCGGCCAGCGTGGTGTCCTCGGAGTCGATCGAAATCTTCTGCGTCGACGAACCCGAAGCACCCGCCGTCACGGCGTTCTTTCCGCCGCCAATGTTGAGCGTGCCGCTCATAATGAGCGCGATGACCAGCAGGGCACCGCAGGCACAACCGGCAAGCGCCGTAATAAAGATCGGCAGCTTTTTGGTCTTGGTCTTGACCACCGTGTGCTTGTTTACAACCTGCTGACCGTCCAGCGGCTTGCCTGTCTGCGTGTCGTAGGCCTGCACGTAGGGAATGTTGCTGCTGTCGGCAGGCGTCGACTCCACCTGCACGCGTGGCTGCTGCTGGGTCTCGCCAGCGCTGCCCGCATCCTGGGGACGCTGGGAATCGTTCTCGCTCATAGCTGCGATCCTTTCGTCTAATAACCAAAGGCCCGCCAAACATGTGGCGGGCCATCATTGTTCATGTTGAGTTGTACCCCAATATACGGGTGCACGTGTATGAGAACGCAATCTTTTAGGAAGGCTTAAGTTCTGTTGCAGGCCCGAAAGGAATCCACGCATGCGGCAAAGCCACCACGACGATGCCTGCCCCCCCTTGCGATGGAAATCTAGTCCTTAAACAGATAGCCAACGCCGCGGACGGTGGTGATGTGCGCCGCGATCTGCGGGCCCACCTTGGAGCGAATGCGTCGGATGTGCACGTCGACGGTACGGGTGCCGCCGCAGTACTCAAAGCCCCACACGCGGTGCAGCAGCACCTCGCGGCTGTAGGCGCGGTTGGGGTGCGTGGCCAAAAAGCTCAGCAGCGAGTACTCCATCAGCGTCAGGTCGATGGGCTCGTTATCGAGCGTCACCTGGTAGGTAGCGAGGTTAATCTCGAGGTTATCGATGTTGAGCACATCGTCGGCGGTGACGGTCTCCTCCTCGCCCATCAGGCGCTGCGCGCGGGCCTTGAGCTCGTTGGGCGTCGCCGTTGGGCATACAAAGTCGGCATGCGCGTGATTGGGTAGGCGCAAGGTACCGAGCGCCTCGTCGTCGACAATCACCAGCATGGGGACACCGCCGCGATCGTCAAGCCACTTGGCAATCTGATCGATGCGGTCGCTGCGGATGCCATCGGAATCGAGGATCAGCAGGTCAAAGTCGTGCGCCGCAGTCGGCGAATCGGGAGTGGCCAGACTCACCTCGACGCCCAGGGTGGTCGTCAAGCTGCGGGCAAACTCGTGGAAGCGCGTCGTGCGCGCCATGAACAGGGCACTCTTTTCGGACATATCGGCCTCCAAAGAAATGAGCTCAATCGTACTGGAACAAGCCAGCGCGATTAGGAGTTCGCCAGATAATGCTTGATCTCCCACTCGGTGATCGTGGACTCAAACTTATGCCACTCGTCGCGCTTCTTTTTAAGGAAGAAGCCGTGGATGTGCTCGCCGAGGGCATCCTTCATAAACTGCGAGTCCTCAAAGACGTCAAGCGCCTCTTTAAGCGAGCGCGGCAGCGGCGTGTAGCCGGCCTCGAGCATCTGGCGGTCGGTGAGCTTGAGCGTCTCGGCCGTGGCCTCGGGCGGGAGCTCCAGCTTGCGTTCGATGCCGTCGAGACCAGCCGCCAGCGTGACGGTGTTGACCAGGTACGGGTTGGCCATGGGGTCGGGGCTGCGAAGCTCGATGCGCGTGGACAGCTGCTTGCCGGGCTTGTAGACCGGAATGCGGATCATGCTCGCACGGTTGCGCAGGCCCCACGTGGCGTACTGCGGCACGGAGTCACCGCCGGTAGTAATGCGCTTGTAGGAGTTGACCGTAGGGTTGGTGATGGCGCTGATCTCGCGCGCGTGCGTCAGGATACCGGCCATGTAGCGTTTGGCGATGTCGGAAAGATGGTACTTCTCGTCATCCTCGCCCCAAAAGACGTTGTTGCCGTCGTGGTCGAACAGCGACTGGCACAGGAACATAGCACTGCCGTCCTCGCCTGCCAACGGCTTGGGCATAAAGGATGCGTGGCAACCGCTCTCGTAGGCCTGCTGCTTAATGATGAGCTTTGCCGTGGTGATGGCGTCGGACATGCTCAGGGCCTCGGCATGGCGCAGGCTCATGCCGTGCTGCGAGCGACCGGCGGCGTGGAAGGTGTACTCCACGGGCACGGACATCTTTTCGAGCGTGAGGACCGTGTTGCGGCGCAGGTCACGGGCGGCATCGCTCACCGAAAGATCGAAGTAGCCCACGTTGTCGAGCGGCTCGGGCGTATGCTCGTCGGGGAAGTAATAGTACTCCAGCTCGGCACCCACGTTGAGCAGATAGCCAGCCTTCTCGGCCTTGCGGAACATGCGGCGCAGGGCATCGCGTGGGTCGCCGGCGAAGGGCTTGCGGTCGGGGGTGCACACATCACAGAACACGCGGGCAACGCCGTTATGGCTCGGACGCCACGGTAGGATCTGGAAGGTCGAGGCGTCGGGGAACGCGAGCATGTCGGCTTCCTCGGGCGTGGCAAAGCCCTCGATGGCGGAGCCGTCAAAGCCAATACCCTCCTCAAAAGCGACCTCGAGGTCTTCGGGGCTAATGGCAAAGTTCTTGAGGCGGCCGAGAATGTCGACAAACCACAGACGCACAAAGCGGATGTCACGCTGCTCTACGGAGCGGAGTACGTAATCGATGTTCTGCTGGTTCATGTCGCTCCCCTTTCTTTCGGGCGGGTTTCGACTGGTCTATATCGCAGATACTATCGCAGAAAAATGTTTCCGCAGGGTTAAAGCGTATCAAGCGCTCAAAAAACGTGCGCGAACAGGCAGGTGTGGCAAGTAACTATTGCTCGGATTCGGAGACAATTTGCCTACAGGCTCGTTCCAGCGCAGGGAACTCCATCGTCACTGCATCCCAAACAACCGAGCGGTCGACATTGCCGTAATCATGCGCAAGATAATTTCTCATGCCGATAATTCCACGCCACTCAATTTCGGGATGAAGCCGCTGCGAGCGTTCCGACAGCTTGCCCGCTTCTTCCGTCACTCTAAGCGCACACATCAAAAGGGAGTCCGCCAACGCCCTCGTCCGCACGTCATTCGCATGCAGAAACTGGTCCTCAGTGATATCAAAAGCCTTGATGCGCTCGTTCATTTCAAAGATGGCTTCCAAAACCTCTTGGGCGCGAAGGCTATCTGACTTACGCGCGATCATAAAGGACCACTCCTTCGCGCTCGATTACCGCGGCAAAATCGTCATCAAGATAGTCACTCGAGACAAGGTCGACCTGCCTCCCGGTTTCTTTGCGCACCGCCTCGCCAAACGCCGACAGCGCGAAAAGACCAAATCCCTGCTCACGATCGACTTCGAGACGCAAGTCAATATCACTATCGGCATGCGCCTCGCCACGGGCATACGAGCCAAAAAGAATCACGGATTTGATGGCGGGAATCGGGCTGGCCGCCTCGCGGACGGCGGACTCAATCTGAGCAATATCCAAAATGTCTGCAGCGACGTTTTCGCTCGCAGAGTTTTTACCAAGTGAAGGAACAAACGGCAGCGAGCGCTCGCGCAGCATCTGTCTCATAAACATGTTGACCGCAACAGACGAAGTCATGCCAAGTTCTTCGCACAGCTCGGCAAATGAATCTTTAATTGACGAGTCCACTCGCACACTCAACACAGACGCAGCCATGGATACCTCCTGTATGACATTGTCTATATATTATCACACATACTAGCGTGAGGTCGAGGCGCGGTGTTCGATGTGGCCGGGGACCTCGATGCGCTTGGGGGCGAGCTTTGCGGCATCGCCCACCGTAGTGGCAACGATGTCGATATGCTCGGAGAGGAGCTCGACTACGCGCTCGGCAATGGTGAGGGTGTCTTGCGCGGCCGTGGTCACGCCGCCAAAGAGCACGTGGTTCCAGGGATAGTCGTCAAACGTTGCAATCTTGAGACCCGCCGGCAACGACGGTCCCAACTGTGCCAGCGCCTCGGTCAGGCGCAGAAAGACCAGGCCGTTGACGGCAATGAGGCCGAGCTTTTTACCCGCATAGTCACGGATAGCTTCGTCCAGACGGCTGACGCCCGAGGCTCCACCGTCCGCCAAGGTGACGACCTCGCCGGCCAGGCCGCGGCGCGAGAGCTCGTCGGCAAACGCCTCGGCGCGCTCGCGACGCACGGGGCTGTCGTCGCTTGCCTCGGTGAGCAGGCACAGGCGCTCGCTGCCCGCAGCAGCCAAGGCGTCTACCAGGCCGGCAACCAGCTCGCGGTTGTTGGAGGCCACCAGATCGATGCCACCGTCGGTAACGTCGCGGTCGAGCAGCACAACGGGCAGGCGTCCCGCTGCCGTGGCGATCATCTCGTCATTGCCTCCGCAGGTGTTGACGACCAGGCCGTCCACGCCGGCGTCGATAAGCCTGGTGAGCGACTCGGCCTCCTTGGCGGGATCGTTGCCGCTAATGGCCGTCATGAGCGAGCAGCCGCGCACAGCGGCGCTGGCAGAAAGCCCCTCGAGCATGGCACTGGAGAACGGGTTGGCGATGTCGGCCAAGATCACGCCGATGAGGTTGGTGCGCGAGCTGCGCAGATTGCGCGCAGCGGCACGCGGGCGATAGCCGGTGCGCTCGATGACCTCGGCAATGCGGGCACGGGTCTCCTCGGTCATTTGCCCGGGACGGTTGTTGAGATAGCGCGAGATCGTGGCCGGGCTCACACCCGCCTCGGCGGCAATGTCCTTGATTCTCATCTGCGCCATAGCGCACCCCGTTTCCCACTTGTCGGCAGTCTGAGGCATTTTAGGCATTTTAAAATTCTCGCTGGCAAAACGTTGTTGATGAGCAGCATCGTTTTTGCATCTCGAGCAGATGCGATGACGGACTAGATAGACGAGTCTTTAGGCAGCACGAAGTAGCCGGGGTGTAATGCTATAACCGGGCCCTGCTCCTCGGGCATCAAGTGCAGGTGCGTCTCTGCCAGATAGCTCGCTGTATCGGTGTCACCTTCCTTAATGGCCTCCAGAATCCGACGATGCTGCCGACGAATCGGCTCCCAATCCAGGTCCTGAGATACCGCGCGCAGCCAGTTATACCGCTCAAAATGCGTATTGACGCTCTTCATCCAATCCCACAGCATATGGCGGCCGGCAATCTCAAAACACGTCTCGTGAAACAGGTTATCCAGATCAAAGAAACGACGCGTCTCGTTATGATCGAGCGACTCGGACTCGGCAAGAACCTGTTCTAGCCGACGCTTCTGCTCGGGCGTGGCAGCCGAGCAACATTTTATGAGCACACTTCTCTCGAGCTTCTCGCGCAAAAAGCAGGCATTTTCGGCGCGTTCCATACTGATTTTTGAGACATAGGTGCCGCTCTTGGGACGCGTTTCCACCAGCTCCTGCTCGCGCAGACGCACAAAGGACTCGCGAATGGGCGTTCGCCCGATTCCCGTCTCTTTTTCCAGACCAATCGCCGAAAGACGCGTGCCGGGCTTGAGCTCGGCATAGATGATCTTGGACCGCAATGCGTTGTACGCCTGGTCTTGCAGGCTCTGATAATGTTGCTGTTCCATAAAGCCCTCGGATGAAGCCCACGGTTTGTCGATGTCACCACGTAATACTATCGCATCGACATATCCCCAGGCTGCAGTGGAATAGGGGCTACTTGCACCACCCACGAGTGGCGCCATACATTGCTATATCTTGCTATACCTTGCCATCTCTTGGCAGCATAAACATAAAACGCATCGGCCCTTCTTTACGCGACGCGATGAGGCAGGCACTATCCAAGAATGGCAATGGGCTGCTCATCGCCCCCGATGATCGAAAGCGTCATCAAGGGAAAGACACTCACGTTCTTACGCCGCGCACTCCCCTTTGACCTCAAAGCGGTAGCAGTAACCGAGGTCTCATACTCCCTCGAGGAAACCATCGAAACATCCGGTATGGAACTCAAGCCCGGCATTGCCGGCCAACTTGCCGAGGCGACGCAAGGCTATCCTTTTTTCGATTCAGCTCATTGGGTACTACGCATGGCAACTGGCACGACGTGCCTAAACAAATCTCGTACGGCAAGGTGTCGTTCGCCATCCCCTACATGTATGATTATCTCAACGATCACAAAGCCGAACTGGAAACTGAGCTGTAGAAGCGGTCGGCGCTCTGCAAGACGAAAAAGGCCCCTAGCTCGCTGCGCGTGCCACATTTTGGTATGTCAAAAATGTGACGTGTCACATCAAAAATTACAATGGCACTTGATTTTTGATTTGAACCTATATTCGGCAGGGGGGGGCAGCCATGGAGAGCAGTCTTTACCTTCAAAGAACCGAATTAACCTGCGACAGCGATGAGCTGCCCCCACTGCGCACACGATTCCTTGCTCTGGCACTCACCATCGCGCTTGCTCTCGCCTGCATCTTCTCCCCCATTGCCGTGGCGCACGAAATGCACCACAACTGCACAGGCGTCGGTTGCGTAACGTGCGCAGAAATGGCCGGCAACCTTTCACTCGCGCAGCACGGATCGGTGCCCCACAACCCCATAGCCATCGCATCGCTCTTGATGATCTATGCCGTCGCCATCATCGGCGTTGAGTATGCCTCATATGCCCCCGTCACGCTCGTCTCTCTTAAGGTGCGCCTGGACGATTAACGGCCCCAAAACAATCGAACACACCTGAACGTTCGCGAGCGCATGCCGCTAGCGGCATGCGCTCACACCCCATTGTTTTGGAGCAAACCTATGTACAATTGGATCTTTAAGCGTCGCCCTCGGCGTCGCCTCACCCGTCGCCACTGTCTTATGACGTGTATCGGAGCAGCACTCGTGTTCTCCGTGCTAGGACTCACTGCCTGCGGCGGCAACACCCCAGCACAGACCGGCGGCACAGACACGGCCTCCGACACCGTCAACGTCGTAGCAAGTTTTTATCCCATGGCAGACTTCGCGCAAAAAGTCGGAGGAAGCCATGTCAAGGTGACCAACCTGGTTCCCGCGGGAACCGAGCCGCACGAGTGGGAGCCCAGCCCCAGCGATGTCAGGCAAATCCAGGCGTCCGATGTCTTTATCTACAATGGTGCCGACATGGAGGGCTGGGTTGATGACACCCTTGAGTCAATCGACACGTCTAAAACGACCGTCTGCAAGGCTTCCGACGGCATCACACTGCGTATGGCAGCCAAAGGAGACGAGTCCGCAGGCGAGCACGAACACGCAAGCGAGCACGACCCGCACGTGTGGTTGAGCCCCAAAAACGCCAAGGCCGAACTCAAGAATATCGAGCGGGCGCTTATTAAGGCCGACCCCGACAACAAGGCCGATTACCAGGCGAACTACAAAAAATATGCTGAGAAGTTCGACGAACTCGACGAGCAGTACCAAAATGAACTCAGCAAGGTAAAAGGCCGCTCCGTCGTCGTTTCGCACGAGGCCTACGGCTATCTGTGTGACGAGTTCGGTCTCACGCAGATGCCCATCACCGGCATGGACGCCGAGGGCGAGCCCAACGCCAAGACCATGGCGCAGATCGTCCAGTTCATCAAGGACAACAACGTCAAGACGGTCTTTGGCGAGGACCTGGTTTCCCAGAAGGTCGCCAAGACCATCGCCGACGAAACCGGCGCTGAGTGCGTGCAGCTCAACCCGGTCGAGGGCTTGACGGATAAGCAACTCGAGGCTGGCGAGGACTACCTCACCGTCATGCGGGATAACCTTGACAAGCTCGTCAAGGCACTTAATCAAGAGTAAGGGGATAGCACTGTGAAGATGAGCATGAAGAACCTAAAGAGCTGGATGGCCGAGCACCCCTACCCCCGTACGCTTGCGGCGATCGCCGGCGCGTCGATTTGTTCGACGCTCGCCCTCGAACTTCCGTCCAACCATGAGCTGTGGAACATGCGGCCCGGCCCGGCTCTTTTGGAGCTCATGCTCATCTTCTGTTTCCTGAGCCTGTTGTTCTATCTGCCACGTCGCCGGAAGACCCCCGCGATCCTTGGCGTTGTGGCGTTTGCCGCCATCGGTATCGCTGAATACTTCGTCATCACGTTCAAATCGATGCCCATCCAACCGGGCGACTTGTTCGCGCTTTCCACGGCCGCCACGGTCGCCGGCAGCTACACCTACGAGCTGAGCGGCTATTGCTTCTTGGGACTTGCCGCGGCAGCAATCGGCATTGTGCTCATCGCCCGCATCCCGCACGCCATATGCGAACGTCCGCCCCGCCGCGATGACCAAACCGAGAAATCCGAGCGCAAAACCAAGCTGCCGCTCTCTGTCGACCGCCGCACCGCACTCGTTGCCGGCGCTGCGCTGGCGGGGCAGGCCATGATCAGCTACTACGATACCCTCGGCATCAAGCTGCACACGTGGAAGCCACTCGACAGCTACTACAGCCAAGGATTCCTACCCACCTTCATCTCTAGCGCGCAGAAGATGGTCCCGCCCAAACCCAAGCATTACGACGGACGCGACACGGCCGCGCTCATCAAGCGCCTGGCCGGTCGCTGGAACCGCGGCATCCACGGTGTCGCCAACGTCGACCGCGCCGCTGCCGTGGCGCAGTTCGAGCAGCTCAAGCCATCTGTCATCTGCATCATGAACGAGTCGTTCGCCGACCTCTCGATTTTCAACGGCCTGGGCTGCGACTATCGGGGGCCCGAACGCTTCAAGGCTATCGATGACGCGATCATGCAGGGTGTGAGCTACATGAGTGCCTTTGGCGCGGGCACCTGCAACAGCGAGTTTGAGTTTTTGACCGGGCACTCGATGGCATACCTGGGCGCCGGTGTCTACCCCTTCATGACGTATAACCTAGCCCCCACCGAGAACCTCGCACGTCAGTTCAAGAAGCTCGGGTATCGCACGGTGGCCATGCACCCCAACCATGCCAGCAACTGGAACCGAGAGAACGTCTTTACCGATATGGGCTTTGATGAGTTTCTTTCCATCGAGGATTTCGCTGGCGCACCTCAACTCTGCCGCAAGGTAACCGATGCGGCGACATATGACAAGTGCCTCGAGATGCTGCGACAGAACAACGAGCCCATCTTTATCCATGACGTAACCATGCAGAATCACTCGGCCTACGACACCGGACTGGTGCCCGCCGACCAGCAAGTGCATCTAAACCTCAACGGCATCGAGGATAAAGTCGTCACATGGACAAACGAGTATTGCTCCCTTATGGATGCCTCGGATAAAGCGTTCACCGACTTTTTGGACCAGCTGCGCGAGCTCGACCGCCCCGTGGTCGTGGTGATGTACGGTGACCACCAGCCGTTCTTTACCGACCGCTATAACGACCTCTACTTCACCGACGAGGACGAGGCGACGCACACTGAGCGCATCTGGCAGACGCGCTACGTGGTGTGGGCAAACTACGACGTCGCCGGCAACGCCCAGACGAGCGAAACACTGGATACAAGCATCGATAACGTTGGAGCACTCGCCCTCAACGCCATAGGAGCTCCACTCACAGCCTATCAACGTGCGCGCCTGCAGAATCGCAAGAACATGCCAAGCATCAATGTGGTCGGCAAACAGGATGCAAACGGCACGTGGCATGTCCCCGAAGCCGAGAATATACCGAGCAAACTGCATGAAGCCGACGATCGCCTGGAGCGCATGCAGTACCGCAAGCTCTTTGACCACGGTGGCTCCGTCTTTACGACGCACAAGCAAACCGCCGCAAACGAGACCGACCCCAATGCAACGCCAGGCGCGAGGGCCTAACTATGGAAACGCCCATTGAGATTCGCGATCTTTCGTTTTCGTATGGCCCTGCCCCCGTTCTTGCCCATTGCTCATTGATCGTTACCCCTGGTCAAGCCGTGATTCTCTCGGGAGAGAATGGAGCTGGCAAGTCCACGCTCCTCAAATTGGTGCTTGGCGAATTGGTTCCCCAGCAAGGTGATGCCCTCCTCTTTGGGACGCCTGCGCACTCGTTTACCGATTGGCATCGCGTTGGCTACGTCCCCCAGCGCGCCGGCGGTTCCTACGACCGGTTTCCCGCAACGGTAGCCGAGATTGTTGCCAGCAACCGCTATGCACTCGGGCACAGCCAACGTCGAGGGTCTCACGCCGCCGCGCTGCAAGCTCTCGAGCTCGTGGGGCTCGTCGACCATGCTAACTCACTAATTGGCGAGCTTTCGGGTGGCCAGCAGCAGCGGGCGCTTTTGGCTCGCGCTCTTGTGAATCATCCAGAACTCCTCGTGCTCGATGAGCCCACCAGCGGGCTCGACCGTTCGAGCGTCAACGAGTTTATCGAGGTCATGGCCACCCTCATGCGCGACCCCGAGCGTGTCGTTCTTATGGTGAGCCATGATCTCGAACGACTTGAGGGTCTCGAGGCCGACCGCATTGTCTTATCCCAAGGAGTTATCCATCATGCTTGACATGCTTCAGTATGCCTTTATGCAGCGGGCGTTCCTGAGCGGCATCGTACTGGGTGTCGCGATTCCGCTTGTGGGAGTCATCGTGGTGCTCAAGCGCCTCTCGATGATCGGCGATACGTTGAGTCATGCCTCGCTTGCTGGCGTGGCGGGCGGCCTCATCGCCGGCATCAACCCCGTCGCGGGCGCCACCGTGGCATGTCTTGCAGCTGCCTGCTTCGTCGAGATGATTCGTAAGCGGCTCGAAAGCCGCGGAGACCTTGCTATTGCCATTGTTATGGCCGCTGGAGTCGGACTTGCCGGCGTATTGTCCGGATTTGTGCCGAACTCGTCTACGTTCTCGAGTTTTCTCTTTGGCAGTATCGTCACGGTCGACAACTCCGAGCTTGCAGGCGTCATGGTCGTCGGCTTAGGTATTATCGCCTATTGCCTTTTGTTTTCGCGTGAGCTCTTTTGGGTGGCACTTGATGAGCGTGCGGCTCGTATCGCCGGCGTGCGCACGCGTTTTATCAACGTGAGCTTTATCTTCGCCTGCGCACTCGCCATCTCCATCGCAGCGCGCACCGTAGGCGCCCTGATCGTAAGCTCTATGATGACGGTACCCGTCGCCTGTGCACTTGTCGTCGCCCGTAGTTGGCGGCAGACATGTATTGTGAGCTCCACCGTGGGGCTTATATCTGTCTTGACAGGACTCACCGCCTCTTATATCTGGGGGCTTAAGCCCGGCGGCACCATCGTGCTCACGCAGGTCGCCATATTGGTCGTGCTGGTCATATGGCGTGGGGTCAGACAAAATGCGCGCAATTGAACTACTGCCGCGCATGGCAACGAGCGTCCGGGCACCATATTCGGGCACAAGCATGCTCGCCCAGAACAAATTGGAACCCAAAACATTCGACATTCAACGGTAAGCTCATTTTCAATCCAGCAAGAAGTCCATCCGTTGAAAGAAGCCGTTTTTTGGCCAACTAGCACCCCACTAAGAAGCGTGTCACATCAACGACATCGCCAAGGTCAAGGAGATTTTTGGGCCTCTAATCGCACGATTTATTGCAGCTAACGCAAGCGGCCGCCGCCCCGTATACGGGACGGCGGCCGCTTTTTGCTCTCGATCGATTGGCGCCTCGGGACAGGCCCCTCTACATCAAACGGCGCAAAGGGGGCTGACTAGAGCTCGCAGGCGACCCTGTAGCCATCGCCGATGGCGTCGCGGATGTTGCCGCACTTGTTGGCGTCGCCCAGCACGTGGGTGGCAACGCCGGCAGCGGCAAGGTCATCGGCCAACTTGGTGTTGGGACGATAGCCCATGGCAAACACCAGCGTATCGGCATCGGCGATGGTGTGGACCTCGCCGTCCTTCTCGTAGCTGATAGCGTCCTCGGTAATCTCGGTCACCTTGGCCTCAGTCAGCACGTGAACGCCCTTGGAGAGCATGCGCGTGATGAGCACCGCGCGACCGGCGCCGCCCTCGTTGGCAGCAAGGGTCTTGGTCATCTCGATGACGGTGACGTCACGGTTTGCCGGCGAGAGGTCGTTGACCAGCGGGGCCAGGTAATCGGCCGTCTCGCAGCCGACGGTGCCGCCGCCCACGATGACGATCTTCTTGCCCGGGAAGGCCTTGCCGCCCAGCAGGTCATCGGCCGTCATGACCTGCTTAAAGCCCTGCATAAAGGCCGGGGCGATGGGTTCGGCGCCATAAGCCAGGATGACCTCGTAGCCCGCATAGTCGCGCCGAATGTCCTCGGCGATCAGCTCGGTACCAAAGACGCACTTCACGCCCGCCTCGGCCAGGCGACGGTACTGGTACTTGATCACGCGGGTGAGCTCCTGCTTTGCTGGCGGAACGGACGCGATGCGTATCTCGCCACCCGGCTCGTCCTGCTTATCCACGAGCACCACGTTGTGGCCGCGCTTGGCGGCAATGTAGGCAGCCTCCATACCCGCAGGACCGGCGCCCACAACCAGCACGTTCTTAGCCTCGGCGGCAGGCTCGTAGCCGGCCTCGTCGCGCTCCACGTCCGGGTTGACGGTACAGGAGATGCGCTTGCCGAACATAATGCCGTTCAGGCAGCGCAGGCAACCAATGCAGGGGCGAATATCGTCGGCATTACCAGATGCGGCCTTGTTGCAGAACTCGGCATCGCACAGGTTGGCGCGGCCCATCATGCAGATGTCGGCGGCGCCGTCCTCGATCAGTTCCTCGGCGATCCAGGCCTCGTTGATGCGGCCGACCGTGGCGACGGGAATGTTGACGTGCTTCTTAATCTCACGCGAGCAGGCGGCATGCGAGGCCTGCTGCGTGCCGGCGGCGGGAATGGCGGAGCCGCGCTTGATGGTGGTGCCGCCCGACACGTGAATCATGTCGACGCCGGCCTTCTCCAGGCGACGCGAGACGTAGATCATGTCGTTGAGGGTCAGGCCGCCATCGGTGTACTCGTCGCCCGAGATGCGGACGTCGATGATGAAGTCCTTGCCGCAGCGCTCGCGAATCTCGGCGATGACCTCGAGCAGGAAGCGCATGCGGGCGTCGAGCGAGCCGCCGTACTCGTCGGTGCGCTTGTTGTAGAGCGAGGTCAAGAAGCCGCCGAGCATGCCGTGGGCGTGCGCCGCGTGGACCTCGACGCCATCGACGCCGGCCCTCTGCATGCGCACGGCAGCGTCGCCGAACTGATGCGTGAGCCCGTGGATCTCATCGACCGTGATGGGGCGCGGCGCCTCGCGGGCATAGGACGGGCCCACGAAGGACGGGGCGATCAGGCGCGGCGTGCCCGGGATGTTGAAGGCCATGTAGGCGGGGTGGAAGAGCTGTGGCATGATCTTGCAGCCATACTCGTGGACGGCCGCGGCGAGCTTTTCCCAGCCGGGGATAAACGTGTCGTCGTAGCAGCACATGTCACCCGGCAGATAGGTATAGGTGGGCTCGACCGTCACGACCTCGGTGATGATCAGGCCCACGCCGCCCTTGGCGCGGGCGCGGTAGTGGTCGACCAGGTCGTCGGTCACGTAGCCATGGTCGGCCAGGTTGGTGGACACCGGCGGCATAAAGACGCGGTTCTTGACCTCGGTCGTACCGACCTTGATCGGGCTGAAGAGCATCGGGTAGGCGGAGGACTCCATACAGGGCTCCTTTCGTTTGAGCCGCTCGGCGGCAGTTGCTGATGAACCTATCGTATCAGCACCAGCCTGGCACACAGCCGCACGCGCTCCCCCGGCTTCCGCTCGACCCACAAAAAAGTTGCGGTGAAATAGTTCCTGAATGAGGCACTTGGGGCACCAAGCAGGAACTATTTCACCGCAACTGATAAGGGTGGGATGGGTTAGAGGCCCAGGTAGGATGTCATGCCTTCGACGGTCAGCTTGGCACCGGCAACGGCGTGGACCACGGTGAGCGGGCCGTTGACCACATCGCCCGCCGCAAAGACGCCCTGCACAGTGGTCATGCCGTTCTCGTCGACCGAAAGCAGGCCGCGATGGTCGGTCTCCAGACCGCCCGTCGTAAGCACAAGCTTGTCCTTGGGCACCTGCGAAGCCGCGATCACAACCGTGTCGGCGGACGCGTGGTCGAGCTCTTCCTCGTAGCCCACCACGTTGTTGTCCTCGTCAAAGATAGCCGTCTCGAACACCGGGCCCTTATCGTCGATGGCGCAGATCGCCTTGCCGCACACGATCTCGGCGCCGTCGAGCTCGGTCAGCTCCACCTCGTCATCGATGGCCGAGATATGGCGCGATCGGGCATACACGGTAACCTTGCGAGCGCCCGAGCGCAGAGCCGTACGGGCAACATCCATGGCCACGTTGCCGGCGCCGATAACCGCCACGTTCTGCCCGATCGCCACGCTCGTGGGATCGACCAGGTAATCGATACCAAACAGCACGTTGCCGCGCGACTCGCCGGGAATGCCCAGCTTGCGGGCACGCCAGGTACCGGTGCCCACAAAGACCGCGTCGTAGCCGTCACGCAGCAGGTCGTCGATATGCAGCGCACCGCCGATAGTGGTCGAGGGGCGAACGCGCACGCCGAGCGAGCACATCACATGGCGGTACTTTTGCACCAGCGAGCGCGGCAGGCGGAACTCGGGGATACCGTACTCCAGCACGCCGCCGATCTCGGGGCGCTGCTCAAACACCGTGACGGCGCAGCCCAGCTGAGCCATCTTAATGGCGACGGTAATGCCGGCAGGACCGGAGCCGACCACGGCGATCTGCTTGCCGCACGACGGCACGGGCTTCCACTCCTTACGGTCCAAATACGCTGTCGAGACATAGTTCTCGATGCTCGAAAAATGCACCGGCGCGCCCTTGCGGCCCTGGATACACGCGCCCTCGCACTGGCCCGAATGGTTGCACACCATGGAGCAGACCGCGCTCATGGGATTGTTCTGGAACAGCAGCTCGCCCGCCTCTTCCAGACGACGCTGCTTGAACAGGTCGATGACCTGCGGAATAGGCGTCAGCACTGGACAGCCCTTAAGCTGGCAGAGCGCCTTCTTGCAGCCCAGGCAGCGATGTGCCTCCTCAACGATGTGGATAGCCACGCGATTCCCCTCTATTGTCATTCTGGATATCGGCTCTGGAATGATCCAATTATATGACCTAACGGGCCCTCACCGCACGAGGGGACGTGTCCGGTAGCACGGCACGCGAGACTTTCACCGCAATGAAGACTATGGGGCAATCGGGGGCACCGTGAACGGGCGGGCGCAGGGCAGACTAAGTCGTTATGAATTCCGCATCGCGACGACCCGTATCGTCCACGCCGCGGCGAGCCAGACGTGAGTCCACACGATCGCGGGCGATCCTTCTTGGTCCCACGGCTATACACCCCCGCCCTTCGCATGAGGTGGCAACATTTTGTTGCCGCGCCGGAAGGACAGTACGCGGTGCCCCCACTGGCCGGGAATCTGGCGACCGGGTTACCTGACGCCGCGACCCAGGTCTTCGGCGATTTTGTCCACGCCCTTCAGTGCGGCGCAGGTCTTTTTGTTGGAGCAGTGCCCCGTACAAACGCCACCCTGGGCGCAGTCGGCGCAGGTGCCCTTGCGGTGGATGCGCACGCATACCGCGACAAACGCAATACCGATAACAGCCAGCACAACAATATCGATAGGTGCCATAACAAGCCTCCTCTAGTTAACCACCACTTACTTTACTCCAACTCCCACCCGCCAAAAAGGGACAGGTTAATTTTGGTCGGTTTTATCTGCAGAAACGCCACATTCCCCTCACCAAAAAAGTTGCGGTGAAATAGTACCTAAAAATGCCGCTAAGGGCCTCAGGCAGGAACTATTTCACCGCAACTAATTGATGCATGGGGGACAGATTACTTTTGTACCGACCTGTCCCTATGCACAAAAAAGCCCGAATGTCGCTAGGACATTCGGGCTCGTGGAAAGGGGTTAATCCTTATTCGGACTTAAGCGGAAACTGTGGCGGAAGCAGTGTTGCTCTCATCCTCGTCAGTCCATGCATGTTTGGGCATGGGACGGAAGATCTGGAAGAGCATCGCAGCCAGCAGCACAATGGCCACAACCGTCCAGATACCAAACTGCCCCAAAACAAGCAGGTTGTAGAACTGGTTGATGAACAGGCCGATCACCCAAGCGAAGATGCACTCGTAACCGATGGCAATCGCGGTCCATTTGCCGGAGTCCATCTGGTTGCGGATGGTGCCAATGGCGGCAAAGCACGGAGCGCACAGCAGGTTGAAGGCGCCGAAGGCAACGCAGGCGCCCATGGTGGGGAACATGCCGGCAAACGCGGTCCACAGGCTCGGGTCGGTCTCGCCCGCATCGGCGACGGACAGCAGCGAGCCGGCGGTGGCGACGACATTCTCCTTGGCGACGAGGCCAGAGAAAGTCAGCGCAGCTGCCTGCCAGGTGCTAAAGCCGAGCGGGGCGAAGATCCAAGCGACCAGGTTGCCCAGCATGGCGAGCACGGAGTAGTCCATATACTCCTCGGGGATGCCGTCCATCGCAGGCAGGAAGCCAAAGGCACCGTTATAGCTACCAAAGTTGGAGAGGAACCACACCACGACGGTAGAGGCGAAGATGACCGTGCCGGCCTTCTTGATAAAGGCCCAGCAGCGCTCCCACACGTGCAGCGCCCAAGAGCGGATCGCCGGGAAGTGGTAGGCAGGGAGCTCCATAACAAACGGCGTCGGGCGACCGGCGAAGAGCTTGGTCTTTTTGAGCATGAGGCCCGAGGCGATGACGGCAAAGACGCCCAGGAAGTAGAAGAGCGGGCTGATCCACTTCGCGGTGGTGGAAGAATCGCCGATGATGGAGCCCATGAGCAGGGCGATGATCGGCAGCTTGGCGCCACAGGGAATGAACGTGGTGGTCATGACCGTCATGCGGCGGTCCTTCTCGTTTTCGATGGTCTTGGTAGACATGACGCCGGGGACGCCGCAGCCCGAGGACACAAGCATGGGGATAAAGGACTTACCGGACAGGCCAAAGCGGCGGAACACGCGGTCCATGATAAAGGCGACGCGGGCCATATAGCCGCAATCCTCCAGGAAGGACAACATCACAAAGAGCAGGAACATCTGCGGAACAAAGCCGAAGATGGCACCCAGGCCGGCGACGATGCCGTCGCAGACCAGCGAATCGACCAGGCCTCCGTCCTCGGTGCCACCCGCCACAAGGGCGTCGTGCACCATGGTGGTGATACCCGGGACATAGGGGCCGTACTGTGCCGGGTCGACCGAGTCGGCATTGTCGCCCGCAGCTTCGACAGCCGCATCGTAGGCGTCGCGGCCCTGGCCGAGCACATACCAGCCGTCGGTGCCGAAGAGTTGGTCGTTGGTGAAGTCGGTCACCGTACCGCCCAAGGTGGAAACGGCGATGTAGTACACGCAAAACATGATGACCACAAAGATCGGCAGGCCCAGAATACGGTTGGTAACCACGCGGTCGATCTTCTCGGAGGTGCTCATCTTGGCCGGAGCCTTGGTGAGGCACTCATCGATGATGTGCGCGATGACGCCATAGCGCTCACCGGTGATAATGGACTCGGCATCGTCGTCGCAATCCTGCTCGCACTGGGCGACCAGCTCCTCCACGCGAGCGGCCTTCTCCTTGGTGAGGTTGATGAGCTTGCAGGCGTCCGCGTCGCGCTCAAACAGCTTGACGGCGTAGTAGCGACGCTTGTTGGCCGGAACGCTCGCCGGCAGGTTGTTCTCGATGTGGTCCAGAACGTCCTCGATGGAGGAGTCGAACTTGTGCTCCGGCACCTGGCCCTTAGAAGCAGCAGACTTCTTGACCTGCTCAAAGAGCTCGGTGATGCCCTTATTCTTAAGGGCCGAGATCATCATGACCGGGCAGCCGAGCTTCTTGGAAAGCTTGTCCGTGTCGATCTTGTCGCCGTTCTTCTCAACCAAATCGGCCATGTTGAGGGCAACGACCACGGGCAGGCCGGTCTCGATAACCTGAAGCGCCAGGTACAGGTTGCGCTCAAGGTTGGTGGCATCGACAACCTGGACGACCACATCGGGCTCGCCGCTCATGAGGTAGTCGCGCGAGCATTGCTCCTCGGGGCTGTAGGGGGAAAGCGAGTAGATGCCGGGGAGGTCCGTGATGGTAACGTTCTTGTCGCTTAGGAGCTTGGCCTCCTTTTTCTCAACCGTGACGCCGGGCCAGTTGCCAACGTAGCCGTTGGCGCCGGTGATCAGGTTGAAAAGCGTGGTCTTGCCGCAGTTGGGGTTACCCGCCAGCGCGACATGGATCTGAGAATCCGCCATTCAATCCTTCTTCCTTGTGTGCCTGCGCTGCTTTCTCCGCGCAGGCTGGATAATGTGCTTTAAAGTTGCTGCATTAAGTTAGAAAAACCTAACTTTATCTGCAGAAATTTACGCCGGAGCCCTTACTGAACCTCGACGACGGCTGCCTCTTCCTTGCGAATGGAAAGCTCGTAGCCGCGCACGTTGATCTCGATCGGATCACCGAGCGGTGCAACTTTCACGACCTTAAACGAAGTGCCCTTGATGAGCCCCAGGTCCATAAGGTGGCGGCGAAGTGCGCCCTCACCGTGAAGCTTGACGATGGTAGAGCTCTCGCCCACCTTAACGTCACCCAACGTCTTCATTTACTTGTCCCCCTTTCAGTGCGTACAGAAATACCGTCGACTAACCGACGGTCATGATGTGCATGGCCACCTTGGAATCGATACCAAAGCGTGCGCCCAGCACCGTGACGATGATATTGGCGCCACTCGAGCTCACCACGTGGACCTCGTTGCCCTCGACAAAGCCGAGGTCCTTGAGGTGGTGCTTCATGTCCTCGTTGCCCTTTACACGAGACACGCGCACGGTTTCGCCCGCCTTCACCATCGAAAGCGGCATGGCCGGCATCTGCGGTCCGCAAGACATGAGTGGCTCCTAACGTCAGTTCGTCCTCAACATCGACGCGATAAAAGTTAACCACGTCTATGTTCGCTTTAGTAAACTAGCACGTGGTTAACTTTTTGGAAAGGGTCCCCATTCAGATTTCGAAAAAGTTTCCTATACGAAACAAAAGAGGCACCGCAAAGACCATCTCTTTGCGGTGCCTCTTGATACCAACGAATGTGACAAAGGGACTGTCCCCTTGCCATATTGTTGCGGTTAAAGTGAGAGGTTTCTGATCGACGTAACGCAGGAAGCCTCGTCTACGCCCGAAACGCGGAAGATGATGTCCTCGCCGCAGTCGCCATAGAGAGCCATGAGGCCCATCACGTCGCGACCGTCGGTATGGCGGTCGCCGATGCTGACCGACACTTCGCTACGATGCTTGGCGATGATGTCGTAGAGCAGCGCGACCGGGCGGGCATGCAGTCCCAACGGATCTTTAATCGTCTTCGTGAACTCGACCATATCCCCTCCCACGACATCGCACATTCGGCCGGCAAACCCAGCCACGTGGTAGCTATTGTACCGTTAGATGCTTGTCGAGAGCTCCTCTGAACACCTCGTGGGCAAAAAGTGGCAAATATGAGTACTGTCACCAATTTAGTAGCAGCAAAATCGAGAGCAAATTGCCTACTTTGAGCGATTCGAAGAGGTTGAAAGCCGTCAAATGCCCTTTAAAGGGGGTTAGATAAATTGATTCTGCGTCCAATTTTGTTCAAAACCGGCCGATAGATATGGCACTCATTTTGCAACATTACTCATATTTGGCATTTTTTGCCCACAGGGTCCAAAACCATGCCCCAAAACACAAAAGGAGGAGCCTCGTAAGGCTCCTCCTTAGGAAAGGGAATCGATTTATTCCACAGCCGCAGATTAATCCTAGCCGCTACTCCATCATGTCGAGGACGGAGGGGCGCAGCTCGCTCTCGGCAGCCTCGGGATCGGTCTCGCGCAGACGGTTGATATAGCGGTTGTACCACATCACGGCAAGACCCAGGAAGACAACCACGCCGCCAACGTTGTAGACCAGCGTCAGCCACAGCGGCTGGTCCAGCGGAACGGTACCGCAGACAAGCACGAAGCAGAAGACAACGAGCAGGAATGCGGCAACGACCAGGCCAAAGGCACGCGAACCCATGTGGAAGCCACGGGGAGCAGCGTCGAAGTTCTTGCGCAGCATAAAGTAGGCAAGCAGGATCAGCAGCGGCGGGAGCAGAGCAGTGGCAGCCGTCATGTTGGTGACGATCATGAGCAGGTCGTCGAGGTTGCCGGAGCCCAGGGCCGGGATGACCAGGATGGGGACGACGATGGCGAACTGCAACCAGGCAGCGCGGGCAGGAATGCCGTGCTCATTGAGCTCGACGATCTTGCTACCAAAGACGCCCTTGGGGATCTCGGTGAAGAAGACCTTGATGGGAGCAGAGGTCCACATCATGAGGGAGCCCAGCGTAGCAGCGAGAAGGATCAGGCCAATGACGCGCGTGGACACTTCCATAGGAATGCCAAAGTGGGCAAAGACAGCGCCGAACACGTCGAAGATACCGGTGGAGATGGCAACGCTGCCCTCGGGGACGAACAGATTAACCAGCAGCGAAGCGCCTGCGTACAGAAGGCCGATGGTCAGGCCGGCGATAACGACGGTGCGCACGAAGGCCTTGACGCCACCTTTAAGGTCGTTAAGGAACACGCCGACAGACTCAGCGCCGCCAACGCCCTGGATGATCCAGGCAAGCGTACCGAAGAAGCCCCACGTAGTTGCGAAGTTGCTCATGTCGGGAGCCATGTTAGCGGGAGTAGGAGCCGTAGCGAATTCAACGCCACCAAAGGCAGCAGCTAGGGAAAGCAAGACGAACACGGCAGTCAGGCCGAGAGCCGCGGTCGAACCGAAGGAGGAAATGGAGCCAATCCATTTAGCGCCCTTGGTCGAAACCCACGTGGCGATAGCAAAGACGACGATCTCGATAATGGTGATCCACAGCTGCGAGAGCTCGGCGTTGGCGCCAAAGAACACGTAGCTCGCGTAGATGATGACATTGGGCAGTACGGACGCAAAGTAGAACAGGTTGACGAACCAGTAGCTAAACGCCGTCAGGAATGCCCAGCGGCCGCCCATCGAGGTCTTGACCCAGGCGTACACGCCCGACTCGGAGTCCTTGTTGAGACCGACGAACTCAGCGGTAACCAGGGTATAGGGGACAAAGTACAAAAGCGTGGCGAAGAAGAACGACGGCGCTGCTGCCAAGCCGATAGCCGCATTATTGTTGATGATGTTCTTGATACCGAACACAGCGGCGACCGTCATGCCCAGCAGGGCGAACGAACCAATCGTTCCTCGTTTTTCAGAGCTCATAAGCCCTCCCAATCATCCGTTATATCTCATCTAAAACCGTCCGGGCCGCAAGTGCAAACACGGACGGTGCACCTGCTAAGGGGAATGGGGAAAAGGGAGTCAACAAAGCCATCCCCCTTAACGGCGCGAAGCAAACGTCCAGGCGGACGAATACTACTTGTTGGGGAAGGAATAACCTTCGACAGTCACGTGCAGTACGACGACGCGGGGACCCGTAGTGTCGGCGAGGACGCGATACGCCTCGTCGATCTCGACAACGGCAACGCCGCCGGCGGGAATCGTCACGATCTCTCCCGTACCCTCAAAGCGCTCACGATCGTCGATATCGCTGTAAGCGCGGGTGCAGGTGAGGCCTGCCTTGGGGGCAACCTCGACGGTCAGGTCGCCGTCGAGCGGAGCGAGCACGGCATGGTAGCGACGGTGACCGACCAGGTCGGCGGTTGCGGCCTCGCGGGCATAGACCCACCAATACACCAGCGAGTCGCCGATGGAGTACGCCACGTCGTGCTGCAGGTCGGCAATGCCATCAAGCGCCTGGCCGGTGCGCATCCACTTCTTGACAGACTTCATCTGGGCGTCGAAATCGGCGCGCGAGGTAAAGACATGCATGACTTATGCCTCCTTAATGGGTGCCAGCGCCTGAGCCAGATCGGCAGACGTCAGCGGTCGCAGGGACACCTCAAAGCTGAAGCTCTCAAAACGGGTGCGATAGGAATCGAGTACCTCGGAACCCCAAGAGTTCGAGCCGAGGCCGAGCAGCTGGTCGTTGATGTTGACCGTGACCGTATCGCCCTTGACAAGGTCGTAGACGTGCTTGGCGTTATCGATGGCCTCGCAGCTATAGGGCCATGCGGAGAACGAGAACGGGTTGGAAGCGGCGTCGGCCGGGCGGGTCACCAGCACGCCGTCGCCATGGCAAGAGCGCAGGGCGACCCAGCGGGTACCCTCACGGTTGGCGCAGTCCTGAGGCATAACGTAGGGCGTGAACATGTCGTCGACCGTAGCGCGGTAATGACCGACCGGGTTGGCGCGCAGCGAGTCCGGATAGTTCTCGCCCGGGCCGTGGCCATACCACTCGACGGCACGATCGCAACCGGGGACCTCGAATGAGATGCCGATGCGCGGGATGATATCCGAGTAATCGCCGTAGGGCTCGCCGGAAACCTTGAGGTCGACGCGACCGCTCGGAAGCACGGTGTAGACGAGCTCGACGCGCATGCCGAACGCGCGGACGGGAGGAGCGATACGCTGGCTCACGGTAACGACGACCGCATTGCCGTTCTGCTTCCAAGAAACCTTGCGGGTGGACGTCTGCATCACATCGATGAAGTTGTCCTTCCACAGTGAGTCATACTCCTGTGCGTGGTTATCGACGAGCGGATGCCAAAAACCAACCTGGGGACCAGAGGCCATGACGTCGCGGCCGGATGCCTTCCACTCGCTCACGGTACCGTTTACCTTGCTGAAGGTCAGCTCGCCGTTGAGGGAGTGAATGCGAATTTCCTGCTCGGTCTCCTCGACCGTAAGCTCAGGACGAGTGGGAGCCGCGATGGCCGGCGCCGGATGGTTTGCGATGGCGAACTGGCTTGCGCCCAACTGGAACATCGGCTCGCACCAAACGTGAGCCGCCATGGTGTAGGCGCGCACAGTCAGCAGGGTCTCGCCTACCGCAGCCTCGCGAATCACCAGCGGAAGCTGGACGGACTCGCCGGGGGCAACCGTACCGGGCATGAGCGTCTTGCGGCAAACCACGTCGCCGTCCACCAGCGTCTCGGCCGACAGACAGACATCCTCGAGGGTGGTAAACCAACGCTTGTTGGTGACGGTCAGCTCGCCCGCCTCGGCATCGTATGCCATGCGAATCGGGCAAATGACCTGGCCATACTCAGTGAGGCCCGGACTCGGCTGCTGCCAAGGGAACACCATGCCATCGATGCAGAAGTTGCTGTTGTTGGGGTAATCGCCGTTGTCGCCACCATACATATCGTAGGCAACGCCGTCCTCGGTCACAGCAGCCAGACCGTGGTCGCACCATTCCCAGATAAACTGGCCTTGGATGCAATCCCAGCGATCGAAGACTTCCTGGTACTCGGACAGGCCTCCGGGGCCATTGCCCATGGAGTGACCGTACTCGCAGTTGATGCGCGGCTTGGGGAACGGATGCTCACCAAAGTCGTTCATCTGCGACACACGGGAGTACATCGTGGAGATGACATCAACGGTATCGGCGTTGCGGTCCTCCTCGTAGTGGACCGGACGATCATCGAGCTCGTGAGCCTTGGCGTACATCGCGCAGATGTTGCAGCCATAGCCGCTCTCGTTGCCCATCGACCACATAATGATGCAGGCGTGGTTGCGCTCCTGCATCACCAGGCGCTCAATGCGGTCGACGTAGGCCGGCTCCCATACCGGGTCATCGGTGACCAGGGCGATATTGCCGATATTCTCGAAGCCGTGGCTCTCCATATCGGTCTCGGCGACCAGCATGATGCCATACTCATCGCACAGCTCGTAGAAGCGCGGGTCGTTGGCGTAGTGGGACGTGCGCACCGCGTTGATGTTGTGCCGCTTCATAAGCTCAAGGTCGCGGCGCATGCGATCGAGGCCCACGGCGCGGCCCTTGTGATCGTCGTGATCATGGCGGTTGACGCCATGCATCTTAAAGTAAGTGCCGTTGAGGTAAATATGATTGCCCTCGACCGTCACCTCGGCAAGACCCTGGCGATGCGGAACGTACTCGCTGACCTCGTCGCCGTCGTAGACCTCAAACGTAAGGTCATAGAGGAAGGGGTCCTCGGGGTTCCAGAAGTGGACATCGGCAACGCTGCACTCGGCATGGCCGTCGACGCACTCGCCCGTAGCGACCACATTCTTGCCATCGCTGAGCGTATACACGACGCGGGTAGCGCCCTCGGCCACCGTATCGAGCGTGATCAGAGCGGCATCGCCCTCGCGGTGCGTGCGGAACCTAAAGTCGACCAGGTGCGCGGCGGGACGCTGCATAAGGTACACATCGCGGAAGATGCCCGAGGCCCACCACATATCCTGGTCCTCGATATAGCTGCCATCGCTGTACTGCAGGACCTTGACCGCAAACAGGTTGTCGCCCTCGACGAGGGCGTCGGTCACGTCGAACTCGGCAGACAGGCGCGAGCCCTTGGTCATGCCGATAAACTTGCCGTTGACGTACAGCTCGCCATAGCTCTCGATGCCGTCAAAGCGAATGATCTCGCGAGCGCCGGCGGGAACGGCGGGAAGGTTGACGATACGCTGGTACACGCCCGTGGGGTCATCGGAGGGAACAACCGGCTGATCCACCGGGAATGGGAAACCTTCATCGGTATAGGCAAGATTGCCATAGCCATCCACCTGCCACAGGTGCGGAACCTCCACGTGATCCCACTCGGGCTCGTACGTAGAGAGCGCCTCTTTGGAGACGGCAGCAGGCCCCTCAAAGAGGCGGAACTGCCACGAGCCGGACAGCTGGACAAACCCGCGCGACAGCTCGCGGCTGTACGTTGCAGCGAGATCGGCGGTCTCGTAACCCATAAAGTACGCATGGGGTGCCAGGCGGTTCCTGTGGGTGAGCGCTTCGTTTTCCCAATCGTTAATGGCGTCCATGGTGATGCTCCTTCGTCATCGTAGTGATTCTTGTGCAACCGGTTGTCCTTATCTTACGGGCGGTGCAATAAACTGTGCAACCGGTTGTCTGCTGAACGGTCGATTTGGCCAGATTAACGGTGCAACCGGTTGTACAGCCGCGCCGCCTATGTCACCATGAGTATCGAAACTCAGCGCAAAACAGCATTCCCAGGCGGCGGACAACGGCCGCGCCCATCTATGCCCCACCCTTGCAAGCCATGTTCAACAGCAGCTTGAATGTGAAATGCCACCAGTGGTCGGATATCATGAACGCTGTTCAGGCGCACTATAGTAAGCTGTATCCGCACCAGCCCGTATCAGTGACAACATCGACCGCATTTTCCAGGAGACGCCATGACCCAACCAGTTCACACCGCACCTACGCTTGCCGAGGTTGCTGCAGCTGCCGGCGTGTCGCGCTCCACGGCATCGCGCGCCCTCAACGATTCGCCCCGCATTAGCGAGGAAACCAAAAAGCGCGTCCGCGCGGCGGCCAAGGAAGTCAATTTTGTCCCCAACGCTCGTGGCCGAGCGCTCGCTGTCGGACGCACGGAAATCATCGCCGTGCTCGTGACCGAGCCCCTGAGTGAACTTTTCAGCGACCCCACCTATAGTGAGTTTTTGAGCGGCATTACCGAGGAACTATCGGAGTCGTCCTATCTGCCCGTTATCTTGCAGGCGTCTTCTACGCATGAGCGCAACCGCGCACGCGAGCACTTTGAGCGCCGCTCGTTCGACGCCGTAATCGACGTCTCCCCCTACAAGGGCAGCGAGTTGCTCGAGGTGCTGCGCGAGCTGGGCGTACCCACCGTGTTGTGCGGCCAGCTCGAGGGTCACCCCTATCGCGATGTGTTCTCGACGGTCTACTCTGACGACGAAGAGGGCGGACACTTTGCGGCACTCGCCATGAAGGAACGCGGGCGCAAAGATATCGTCGCCGTGTTGGGACCGCAAGACAACCCCGCTGTTGTCGACCGCCTGCGCGGCTACCGCGCTGTCTTGGGCGAAGACCTCCCAGACACAAACGTTATCTATACCGGCTGGAACAGCGGAGACGGCTATCAGGCCATGCGCCAGATTCTCGCGCGCGAGATTGCTTTCGATGGCGTGCTCTGCGGATCGGACCGTATCGCGGCTGGCGTCATCACCGCACTCAACGAGGCAGGCCTATCCATTCCGGCGGACGTTTCTGTCGTCGGCTTCGACGATCACGAGATTGCGACGCGCTGCGTCCCCGCGCTCACGACCGTCCGCCAGCCCCTGCGCGAAGAAGGCCACATGGCCGCCAACATTGCGCTCGACATGATCAAGGGTGCCGAGCCCACCACCACCGTCATGCACATGCAGCTGATCCAGAGAGACTCGCTATAAGAAACTGGGGCAGGCTTTCCGCCAGACAGTTGTTGCGGAAAGCCTGTCCCGTTTTGAGCGCTCATTCTGGGGCACAGCTTCCGTTAGACAGCTCAACCGGAAACTGTGCCCCATTATTTTGCCGAATTCTGGGTCGCGCTTTCCCAGAGGACCCCCTTTGGGAAAGCGCGACCCATTCTGGACGCAGATTCCGGGACGCACTTTCCGCGACGCCCGGCCACCCTATGCCCTCACAGCCTCGGCACATAAAAAACGAGGGAAGGCACGCGTCCTTCCCTCGTTACAGGCAATATGTAGCCGCTTGCCTACATCAGGCGCAGGCTGACGTCCTTGAGCTGAGCGCCACTTACGGCACTCGGGGCGCCCGACATGAGGTCGGAGCCGCTGGCCGTCTTGGGAAACGCCATGACGTCGCGGATGGAATCGGAGCCGGTAAGCAGCATGCACACGCGGTCCAGGCCCAGAGCAAAACCGCCCATCGGGGGCGCACCAAACTTGAGCGCCTCCATGAGGAAGCCGAACTGCGACTCGGCGCGCTCCTCGGTAAAGCCCAGGAGCTTGAGCATGGACATCTGCATCTCGGCGTTGTGGATACGCATACCGCCGCCGCCGGCCTCAAAGCCGTCCATGACAAAGTCGTAGGTGCACGAACCGGCTGCCAGCGGATCGGCCTCGATCTTAGCGATATCGGTCTCGGTCGGCAGGGTAAACGGCTGGTGCTCGGCAGCATAGGCCTTGCGATCCTCGTCCCAATGGAACAGCGGGAAGTTGACGACCCACAGGAAGTCGTGACCCTCGCGCTTGATCTCGAGCGCATTGGCCATGTGCGAACGCATGCCGCCCAGGATCTCGTCAGAAAGCAGGCGCGGGCCGGCGGCGAACATCACAAGGTCGCCGGGCTCGACGTCCATGCGCTCGCGCAGAGCGGCCATCTCCTCGTCCGAGAAGAACTTGACGATGGGGCTGTTGATGGAGCCGTCCTCGCGGAAAGCGATCCAGGCCAGGCCCTTGGCGCCAAACGTGGAGGCCACACCGGCGAGCTTATCGATCTTGGCACGTGCCCAGGCACCGGCGCCCTTGGCGTTGATGGCCTTGACGACAGAGCCCTCCTCGTTCGCGGCAGTCGCAAAGACCTTGAACTTGGAGTTGACAAACACGTCGGTCAGGTCGACCAGGTGCATGCCGTAGCGAGTATCGGGCTTGTCGGAGCCATAGGTGTCCATGGCCTCCCAGTAGTCCATGCGACGCAGCGGCGTGGGCATCTCGACACCCATGCGGCCGAAAGCATCGGACAGGACATCCTCGAGCGCGCTCATGACATCGTTCTGGTCCACGAAGGCCATCTCGATATCGACCTGGGTGAACTCAGGCTGACGGTCGGCGCGCAGGTCCTCGTCGCGGAAGCACTTGGCGACCTGGTAGTAGCGCTCAACGCCACCGACCATGAGCAGCTGCTTCAGGAGCTGCGGGGACTGCGGCAGGGCGTAGAAGTTGCCCGGCTGGATGCGGCTGGGGACGATGAAGTCGCGGGCGCCCTCGGGCGTGGACTTGAACAGGGAGGGCGTCTCGACCTCCATGAACTCACGGTTGTGCAGCGCCTCGCGAATGGCAAAGGTGAAGTCGGAGCGCAGCTTGAGGTTGGCCATCATCTCGGGACGACGGAGGTCCAGATAGCGATAGCGCAGGCGGGTGTCCTCGCTGGTCTCGATACCGTCCTCGATCTGGAACGGCGGGGTGACGGACGTGTTGAGCACCTCGGCGTGGTCGGTCAGGACCTCGATCTCGCCGGTCGCGAGCTTGGCGTTGGTGGTCTCCTCACCACGGGCGCGCACGACGCCGTGGATCTTGATGGGCCACTCGGGACGCATGGTCTCGGCGATCTTAAAGGCATCGCCATCGGAGTGCTCGGGGTCGAAGGTGAGCTGCGTGATGCCCTCGCGGTCGCGAAGATCGCAGAAGATAAGGCCGCCGTGATCGCGGCGACGGCTCACCCAACCGGTGAGGGTAACCTCTTCGCCCACGTTCTCGCGGCGAAGCTCGCCGCAGGTACGGGTGTGCATGGAATGCTCGTCGATGGGACGGGTCTGGCTCATACCAGTGATCCTCCTTTATGGATCTGTGCCGCCCCGTGTCGTTCCGGGCGGCGTCGTACAGATTTGCCCAGCCTGCGTAAACCGCGCAGCCAGACATGGCGTATTATCTTATCGCACCCGTGCCGATGTGCCGCGAAAAAGTGGCTCCCGCCCAAAGACTTGACGGAGACGAAACAATTGACGCACCGCGGAACCCGCCCGCGCTCGTCACGTGCGACAATGTGCCCCAATAAAACAGTACGTGGAAAGGCCCGTCATGACTGCACGCCTCATCGTTATGGATATCGACTCCACCCTCATCAACCAGGAGGTCATCGACCTGTTGGGCGAAGAAGCCGGCGTGGGCGAGCAGGTGGCACAGATCACCGAACGCGCCATGCGCGGCGAGCTGGACTTTAAGCAAGCGCTCGTGGAGCGCGTGGGGCTGCTCGCCGGCCTGGACGAGAGCGTGTTCGAGCGCACCTTTGAGCGCGTGACATTTACCCCCGGCGCGTTGGAGCTTGTGCGCTCGGCACACAGCAAGGGCTGGAAGGTCGGCGTGGTGAGCGGCGGTTTCCACGAGGTCGCTGACAAGATCGTGGCCGCCGCGGGCATCGATTTTTGCCTGGCCAACCGCCTGGAAGTCGTGGATGGCAAGCTCACCGGTAAGCTGGCTGCCGACATTGTGACCAAGGAGTCCAAGCTCATCCAGCTGCTGGACTGGGCAGTTGAGTGCGGCGTCGACATGGCTCACACGGTCGCTATTGGCGACGGGGCAAACGACATTCCCATGATCCAGGCCGCGGGCACGGGCATCGCGTTTTGCGCCAAGCCCAAGACGCGCGAAGCCGCCCCGTTTGCCATCGATGAGCGCAACCTGATGCTCGCCATGGACATCATCCTGCGTGACTAGCCGATCCGTCTAACAATTGAATCAGTCTGTCCTATAGTTTCCGAACAATTTTGTCTTAGTGTTCGGAAACATCTCCTTTGAGTGTTAGACTTTGCGCCGTCGAAGGGAACATATATGGATAAGCGAGATCTTGAGCAGCTGCTGAGCGATGTTGCCGGCGGATCAGTCACCCCTGCCGACGCCCTTACGCGCATCCAGACGGCTCCGACCGCCGATTTGGGCTTTGCACAGCTCGATCTTTCGCGCGGAGTGCGTCAGGGGGCCGGTGAGGTTGTCTACGGTGCCGGTAAAACCGCCGAGCAAATTGCCGCCATTATCAAAGCATTACTCGATGCAGACCAGGAGCGCACCCTGGTCACACGCTTGGATGCCAAAAAAGCTGCGCGCACCGCTGAGCTTCTCGACAACGACATTGACCTGGGATATGTCCCGGACGCCCAGCTCGCCCTGGTTGGTGGCAAGCCCTCCCCCACCGGCAACGGATGCATTGTCGTCGCCTGCGCCGGCACGAGCGACCTGCCCGTCGCCGAAGAGGCAGCACTGACGGCCGAGTTCTACGGCAACAAGGTCGATCGCCTCTACGACGTGGGTGTCGCCGGCCTGCACCGCCTGCTCGCTCATGCTGAAGAACTTGCCCAGGCGCAGGTGATCATCGCCATCGCCGGCATGGAAGGCGCCCTGGCGAGCGTCATCGGAGGCCTTGTGAGCTGTCCGGTCATCGCCGTCCCCACCAGCGTGGGCTATGGCGCGAGCTTTGGCGGCGTGGCCGCACTGCTCGCCATGCTCAACTCCTGCGCCAGCGGCGTTTCGGTCGTCAACATCGATAACGGCTTCGGCGCCGCCTATCAGGCGAGTCTTATCAATCATCTGAGCGCCGGCACGTCCTGCGCCTGCTAAGGAGCATTTCATGTCCAACCATCAGCACACGCTCGTCATCGACGGCACCTCGGGCATCAGCGGCGACATGACCGTCGCGGCCCTGCTCGACCTGGGCGCCAGCGAGGAGCATCTACGCGAGCAGCTCGCCACGCTTCCGGTCGGCGGCTTTGAGATTGCCGTCACACGCGTAAACAAGCATGGCATCGACGCCTGCGACTTTGACGTTCAGCTGGCAGAGGAGCTCGAGAACCACGACCACGACATGGCCTGGCTCTACGGCAACGAAGTGGGCACCGAGCACGCGCACGAGCATCACCATCATGACCATGGTGAGCATGAACACGAGCACTGTCATGAGCACGACCATGAGCACGAGAGCCATCATCACGCCCACCATCATCACCACCGTTCTTTGGCGGACGTCACCGACATCATCGACGGCTCGCAGCTAAGCGATGGAGCCAAGCGCCGCGCGCTCGCCATCTTTACCGCGCTCGCCGCCGCCGAGGCCAAGGCCCACGGCAAAACGCCCGAGACCGTCATGTTCCACGAGGTAGGCGCCATCGATTCCATCGTCGACATCTGTTCGGTCGCCATCTGCCTCGATGACCTGGGCATCGAGGATATTGTCGTCGAGTCGCTCTCCGAGGGTCACGGCACCATCCACTGCGCCCACGGCCTTATGCCCATCCCGGTGCCCGCCGTCGTCAACCTATGCCAAGCAGGCAATATCGCCCTCACGCCCGCACCGGTCGCCGGCGAGCTCGTGACGCCCACGGGCGCCGCCATCGTCGCCGCACTGCGCACGTCCGAGCACCTGCCGGCCCGCTACCGTATCGAGACCGTCGGCTACGGCGCCGGTAAGCGTCCCTACGAGGGTTGCTCCGGCACGCTCCGTTGCCTGCTGGTTCACGTAGATGCATAGCCATGGATGCCCGCAAAACCAAAAGCCGTGCCGCTATTGTCACGGCGTTTTCCGAACTCCTACGCGAGAAGGACTACGGCAAGATCACCGTCGGTGACATCATCGCGCGCGCTCACATAGGGCGCGCGACATTCTACGGCCTCTTTAAGAGCAAAGACGACCTACTGTCCGAGCTCGTGAACGACATCTGCACCCACGCCCTCGACGACGATGGTACACCGCTCGACGATCCACTCGTACAGGTCGAGCATATCCTCAACAACCTCTGGGAACGCCGCCAGGGCGTTCGAGCCCTCGTAGCCGGCGCCGGCTCACGCGTCTTTGCCGACTGTTTACGCAAGACCATCATGTCGCGCGCGGCCGAAACCGTCCCTACCGACCCAAACGGCCCCGCCGCCACCATGGATCGAAGCTTCCTGCTACACCACATAGCCTCAAGCTTCGTAGGAATGGTCCAATGGTGGGCCTGGCATAACTTCCAAGCAGATAAGACCGACGTCGCCAAAGACTACCTCTCGGCCATAAAACCCCTCTTTAGCTAAGTAAGAAGCTCATCCCAAGGCATCGCCCCAACCCAAGGCGCCATGCATCCCAAAGTGTCACTCACACTTCAACACCCCCAACAGCCACAAGCCCCTCCCATCCAATTTCAGATATATATATATTGGGTTGCTTGCTCGAGCGCAGCAAAGATCCCGCAGCTGACTGCATGGGGTAACTTCCCAGCGCATTCCGCAGGACGAAAGAACCCCCGCCGCACGAAGTGCGCAGCGGGGGTTCTTTCATGTCCGAGGACGCGTTGGGAAGTTACCCCATGCGGCCAGCGGACAACTATGTAGCCTTGGACTAGAACATGCCCAAGAAACCGTGCACAAACAGTGCAGCCAGAGCGGAACCGACAAACGGAGCGATGCCAGGAACAAGAAGGCCGTACTTCCAGTTGTTGTCGGCCTTGTTCTTGATCGGCAGCACCTGATAGGCCATGCGAGGGCCAAGGTCACGAGCCTGGTTCATGGCGAAGCCTGTGATGCCGCCCATGCCCATACCAACAGCCCAAACGATCAGACCGACGCAGATAGCGAGCATCAAAACGTTCTCACCGGCGCGGTTAGCGGCAGCAAGGATGGCGCTGATGAACACAAAGGTGCAGATAGCCTCGCAGAAGAAGTTACGGGCATAGTTGGTGCCCTCGGTGGTGGGGTTGGTCGAGAAGATATTGCGCTGTGCAATGGGGTCGACGGTGCCCTCGGAGGCCTTGAACTCATCGGCATACATAAACCACGCGATCACGGCACCCACAAAGCCGCCGAGCATATCGGCAAGCATGAAGGGGATGCAGTTCCCCCACGGCACCAGACCGACGATGCACTGGGCAAGCACCATGGCAGGGTTCATGCATACGGCGCCGCCAAAGACAAACAGGCAGACCGAGATGCCAAAAGACCAGGTGGTGATGGCAAACATATGGCCGGAACCCTGATACTTGGTGCCCTTAAGCACGGTATCGCAGTGGACGCCCACGCCAAAGACGATCATGAGGGCCGTTGCGCCGAATTCGCAAAGGAGTTTGGTAAGCATAAAACCTTATCTTTCTTGTCAGTTACAAACGATTCGTTTGGGCCGCACACTAGTGCTGCGCGACGACAACACCCAGGCCATCGGGGATAACGGCAACCTTGGCATCGGCACCCTTCATCTCAAAGGCAAGCTTGAGTGCCTCCTCGATAGTGTTGACCGGCGTCATGTGCATATCCTTGAGCATCTGGTGATCGCACAGGTCGGTGACCATGATCACAGGGTGATGCGCCAGGATGCGGGCAAAAATCTGGCTCGTCCACTGGTCGGGCAGGGTCTCGTCCTTAGGACGGTCGATGCAGGCGCGCTCAAACTCTGCCGGATCATTGTCGGCGATGTTGTGATAGAAGCCCTCGCCACCGTGACCGTCGGCACAACCGGCGACATCGATAATCACGCCGCCCTCGGGAAGTGTGGCCTCGGCAGCGCACATTCCCTTCACGGCCTGATAGATGTTCTGATCGAGCGGATAGCCACCGTTGGTGGTGATGGCAATCTCGCACTCGACGGGCTCAACACCGGCAAGGCTCTTCACGAACTCGCAGCCGGCCTCGTGCGCCTTGTGGATGTCGCCGGCAAAGGAGCCAATGACCTCGTGCTTGCCGTTAAGCACCACGTTGAGCACAAAGGCGAGGTGAGCCATCTCGGCAGCGGCAAACATGTCCTCGCTCACATGGTTGTGGCACAGGTTGCCGGCACGCGAGTGAGAATCATTCACAAACTGACCGTTGTGGTTGTACATGATGGTCTTGTAGCTGGCGATGCCGGGCAGCACGGACTTGCGGCTGCCGGAGAAACCGGCAAAGAAGTGCGGCTCAATAAAGCCCTCGGCAAGCAACAGATCGCAATCGGCGGCAATCTTGTTGATGATGCACTCGCCACCAGAAGGCAGGGTGCCGATCTTTTTCATCATGCTGTCGTCAGTCGCGACGTGCATAACGATTTCCTCGTTGGCAACGATTTCCTCGCCGTACTTGTTGACGAGCTCTTCGTGCGTCGACGGACGATGCATACCCGTAGCAACCAGAATGCGAACGCGCGCCTCAGGCGCAGCGGAGTGGATGTGATGCAGCAGAATAGGCATCGTCACACGCGAGGGAACGGGACGCGTATGATCGGAGCTAATGATGACGATATCCTTTTTGCCAGCACAAAGCTCCTCGAGCGACGGCGAGCCGTAAGGGTTGGCAAGCGACTCCTCTACCAGCTCTTCCTGAGATTTCGTGGTCTTAAACTCGTTTTGATGACCCTCCATCACACCAGCGAAGTTCTTATCCTCGAGCTCCAGATGCAACGTCTTGTGGTCAAACGGCAGTTCACATTCAAACAATGTCGAGCGCCCTCTTCCTTTCAACTGACACACTAGATAAACCGTTGGAAGGATACGCCGCTCACCGAAAAACATCACCGTCCACCGACTCATTAACACAACGTTCATATTTGACCCACAAACAACGGCCGCAATCCCAAAGGAGACCGCGGCCGCTACAGTCGTAAGGCGAAAAGCGCCACATGCATCTCAATCCCGATCGATATGACGCGAGGCGCGAAGCGCCAAATGCGCCGCCGGGACAGACCCCATCCAAAACGCGCGAAGCGCGCCATTCTTCTCCTCAGCTTTGATCCCAGAAGACCGAGGACGAAGGGACCCGATGGGTTTCCCTCTGAATGCATTCTGCAGCACGAAGCCTTTTCCAAACGCGCGAAGCGCATTATATTCCCTCAGCCAGTAATCCGCCGAAGACCGGACATCGCAGGGTCCGCCATAAGTTTACTTTTAGGCACACTCCGCAGGACGCAAGAAGCCCTCGCCGCACGAAGTGCGCAGCGAGGGCTTCTTGCATGTCCGAGGACGTGCCTAAAAGTAAACTTATGGCGGACCCGAACGACTACAGGGCTATCGATTACCCCGTGTTCTGCAATCCTGCCGAGACGCCGGTCACAGTCGAAAGAATCAGGCTCATGTACTCGGCCTTCTTCTCCTCGGCCATCTCGTCCTGGTTCATACGCACCTCGCGAAGGGCGCGGACCTGGGCGATGGACAGGGCGTCGACGTAGGGGTTACGCACGCGAACGGCGCAGCCGAGCACGCGACGGCGCTGCAGCGGCCATTCGTCACCGACGATGGCAAGGACCCACTTACGGGTGAGCTGCATCTCGGTAAAGACCTTCTTGGACAGATCATCGCGGTCGCCCAGATGCAGATACATCTTGGCAATGCGCTGATCGGTCTTGGCGATCGACATCTCGATGTTGTCGATGAACGTTCGGAAGAACGGCCACTCCTGGTAGGCAGCCTTAAGCTGGTCCAGATCGCCAAACTGCTCGCAGGCGGTACCCAGGCCGTACCAAGCGGCCAGATTGATACGCGCTTGGCTCCAGCTGAAGATCCACGGAATGGTACGCAGGTCGTCGAGTGACTTGGCACCCAGGCCGCGCTTGGCGGGACGCGAGCCGATCGGCAGCAAGCCGACCTCGGTCAGCGGCGTCACGGTCGAGAACCACGGTGTAAAGTCCTCGGTGTTCAGCAGGTCCAGATAGCGCTCGTGGCTTGCGGCGTTAAGCTTCTCGGCCATATCCCAGAACTTCTGCGTGGTTTCGGTGTTGGTCTTCTCGACGCTCGGGGCCGACTGCAAAAGCGTTGCGGCGGCAACGGACTCAACATGGCGCTGAGCCAGCGTGCGGTTGCCGTAACGGGCAAAGATGACCTCGCCCTGCTCGGTGAGCTTAAAGAAGCAGTTGACCGAACCCTTGGGCTGCGCCAACACGGCCTTGTTGGCCGGGCCGCCACCACGGCCCACGGCACCGCCGCGACCGTGCATGAGCACCAGGTCGATATCGTTCTTCTCGGCCCACTTGGCAATGCGCTCCTGCGCGGAGTGCAGCGCGAGCATGGCCGTGGTAGGACCGGCATCCTTGGAGGAGTCGGAATAGCCCAGCATGACCTCCATGCGGCGGTTGGTCTGGGCAAGGCGCTTTTGCACCACGGGCAGCGTAAGCATCTGGTCGAGCACGTCGACGCAGTCCTCGAGGTCCTCAAGCTGCTCGAACAGCGGAATCACGTCGAGCTCGGGGACATCCTCCTCGTGTGCAAAGGACAGGTGGGCAAGCTCAAAGACGTCGGCCACATGCTGGGCGCTCTTGGTGAACGAGATGATGTAGCGGTGCGCCATCTTCTTGCCGTAGCGCTTTTGGATGGAGCCGATAGCGCGGAAGGTGTCGATGACCTCACGCGTCATGGGCTGCAGATCGCCATGGATACCGTTCTCGTGGATATCCTTGAGGGCGCGGGCGTGCACCACGGAGTGCTGACGGAACTCCATCTCGACCATGTGGAAGCCGAAGGACTCGACCTGCCAGATGATGGTCTGCACCGGGCCGTAGGCGGCACGGACGGCACCGCAGGCAGCCAGCGAACGCTGGACGACGCGCAGGTCATCCAGGAACTCATCGGCGCTGTGGTACATGGTGTCGGTGATGCGACGCACGGTGGCGTTCAGACGATCGGCCATGACGAGCATGACGGCGCGATGCGGCTCGTGCTCGGAAATCAGTTCGGCACGTGCGGTGTACTGGGTGCTCATCTCGACCTGATGGTTCCACAGGTTGATGAGCTCGGCAGACGGCTTGCTGTAGGTGGCCTCGAGCGTGAGGTTGCGGCCGATGCGGCGGCACTTGTCCTCGAGCTTGAGCACCATATGGGTGAAATACTTGGCGGCGACTTCGCGGCTCACCTTGGCGGTGACGTTGGGGTTACCGTCGCGGTCGGAGCCGATCCAACTGCCGGGATGGAAGAACGCCGGGCACAGCGGCGGCACGGTACCGGCCTTGTCGCCCAGCACCCAGTCGTCAAAACGACGATAGATGACGGGAATGACGTCGAACAGCGTGTTATCGAAGATGTCGATGATGGTATCGGCTTCCTCGACCGGCGTGGGCTTCTTCAACGCGATGGGGCTCGTGCGAACCAGGGCGTCAATCTCCTGCAGCATATGGCGTTCGTTCTCCACCAGGTCGGAGCCGCCCAGACGCGGACGCTCCTCCAGCAGGTTGGCGATACGACGAATCTTGCCCTCGACGGCCTTGCGACGGGCCTCGGTGGGATGCGCGGTAAAGACAGGGTGGAACTCAAGCTTGCCGAGCAGCTCGTTGGCGCCCTCGACACCCATCTCATCCACCAGCTGGTGATAGGCAACGGTGAGCTCGTTGGCGGGATCGACCTCGGTATCGGTCGATGCGCCGGCCTCACGCTCGCGCAGCTGCGCCACGCGGTAATTCTCCTCCGACAGGTTTGCCAGATGGAAGAAGCTCGTAAAGGCGCGGACGATAACCTGCTGCTTATCGAGCGGCAGACTGTCGATCAGATCGACGACCTCGCGAAACGCCACGGCGGTGGGCTCGTCGGCAGTGGGCACGCCCTGCTCGTCGACGGACTCGTCGGCGGCACGGGTGCCGGGGTTTCCGGCGTTGGCCACAATCTCGGCTGTCAAAATCTTGTCGAACAGGTCCGTGATCTCGGGATCATACTCGCTAAGCACACGGCGCTCCAGGCGCAAGAACAGCGCCAGATCGTCGCGCAGCTCCTCAGGAATCTCGATCTCGGCGAGACGCTCCTTGGATTCGGCATTCGAGCCGATTCGGTTAACGAGGCGGTTGACCACGGCAGCGACACGCGCCGCGGCTTCGGGTACAGACTGGTTGCTTAGGTTCTCAGCCACGTTTCCTCCCATTCCTCCTTCTATGCACGTAACATGCGGTATTCATTATAGGCACTCGGCAAAAACTTTCGGCGCTGATTGCGCTTTACCACACAAAAGTATTTTCTGCATTGCAAGGCTTTTTGCCCCAAATGGTCGTATTTCTCGGTGGGCGGCATACGCAAACGAGGGCATTCAGCATAAAAGCGAAACGCCCCCGTAACAATCGTGCGCCGCGAGCGGGACGTGTTGGCGGACCCGCAGTTCAAAATGATGCGCTACAGGCGCTCGCAAACCGCCTCGACCACGTTGGTCAGATCGACGAGAACCTCGTCGTGGCTCTCCATGTCGCGCACTTTGACCTTGCCGGCGGCAAGCTCGTCGTCACCCAGGACCAGGATGAGCTTGGCGCCCACCTTGTCGGCCTGCTTAAACTGGGCCTTGAGCGAACGACCCTGATAGTCGGCCTCGGTCACAATCCCTGCAGCGCGAAGCTCCTGCGTGATGGCAAAGACGTTCTGACGCAGCTCCTTGCCGGCGTTGGCAACGTAGACGCACGGGACTTCCTCCGCACCCAGGTCGCTGCCAAAGGCCTGCAGGGCCAGCAGGGCGCGCTCAAAACCGACAGCGAAGCCGACGCCGGCCGTGGGCTTGCCGCCCTCGAGCTCGACCAGACCGTCGTAGCGGCCGCCGCCACCGATGGAGCCGACACCGGCGCCGGGGGCCTCGACCTCAAAGACGGTACGGGTGTAGTAGTCCAGGCCGCGCACCAGGGTGGGGTCCTCGACATATTCGATGCCGGCGGCGTCCAGATAGCACTTGACCTGCTCGTAGTGCTCGCGGCACTCATCGCACAGGTTGTCGCCCATCAGCGGGGCCTCGGCCATGATCTCGCGGCAATGGTCGTTCTTGCAGTCGAAGGCGCGCAGCGGATTGAGCTCGGCGCGCTCGCGGCACTCGTCGCACATCTCGTCGGCGTGATCGAGAATGAACTGCTTGACCTGCTCACGATAAGCCGGACGGCACTGGGCATCGCCCATCGAGTTAATGAGTAGACGGAGCTTGGACAGATCGAAACCAAGGCGCTTGTAGAACTCCATGAGCATGATGATGCACTCGGCGTCTGCCGCCGGATCGGGAGCGCCGAGCCACTCGATGCCCACCTGGTGGAACTGGCGCAGGCGGCCCTTCTGGGGACGCTCGCCACGGAACATGGCCTCGGCGTAATAAGCCTTAAACGGCGTGGAGCCCTGGGGCACCAGGTTGTTCTCCACGACGGCGCGCACCACGCCGGCCGTGCCCTCGGGACGAAGGGCCAGGCGCTGCTTGGGCTTGAGCTTGGTATCGGTACCCTCGGTAAAGACGCGCTCCAGATTGGCGCCGCTAAACACGCGGAACATCTCCTTGCGAACGACGTCGGTCGACTGGCCGATACCGTGGACAAACACGTCTACCTGCTCGATCGCGGGCGTCTCGATGGGCTTAAAGCCAAACGGCTCGAACACGCCGGCAGCGATCTGCTGCATCTTTTGCCAGGCGCGCATCTCGGCGCCGATAAGGTCGCGGGTTCCCTCCGCCTTCTGTGCCTGCATGGGCAAACACCTTTCTTTTAGTATCGCGTCATAGGTAGTGGACATTATACGGCACAAACACAAACAGCGGCGGCGCGTCTGGCCGAACGAGGGTATGGGGACTCGTTCGGC
>ERZ1031746.48-NODE-48-length-59762-cov-12.318489_pt1 | contig 59762 bp, 39 predicted proteins | sample MGYA00518171_ERZ1031746 | MGnify/ENA primary metagenome ERZ1031746 (study PRJEB33719, sample SAMN04261238) | wastewater metagenome | biome: rural village; feature: human; material: feces | host: Homo sapiens | place: El Salvador | collected 2013-01-07 ...
GGCCATCCGTACGCGAGGTCTTCGCGATATGGGAAGTGCGACAGGTTGACCGTTCCAAGTCCTTCCAGTTCAACGGTGCCGTTCGGTTCGATGCCCTCGAACAGGTTCAGCGCCGGCTTGTTGTCCATCCACCAGTCATCATGGTTGCCGATGACCGCGTGCAGATGACGGCAACGCAGCTGCCGCAGGCAATCCTTGAGATGGCCAACTGATGTGCGGTAGCCGATGTCGCCGAGGATCCACAGTTCGTCGTCCGGGCCGACGAGTCCGTTGATGGCGGCTACGATCGCCGCGTCATGCGCGTCCGTGTCGGCCGCCTTGCGAAAGTTCATCTGCGAATCGTCCGCGACGACCTGCTTGGTCCAATCCTCGGCGGCCTTGCGCCCCTGTTCGCGCAGAATCTGCAAGTATCGGGCGCGCCCTGGGTCGAACGTGGTGAATCCGCGCAGCACGGTGACAAGTGGGTGGCCGAAATGCGTGTCTGTGGTGAAATACTTCATTGTTGTCTCTTTTCTTCTATGGGTGTTGCCGTGTAACCGAGCATCCGGCCGAAACGGATGCGATGATGGATGGTTCATGTTCAACTGTTGACTGACGACTTGGTCGCATCGTTGCCGCGGCGGCCGCCGTGTCTCACGGTTTTCATGGCATGAATCCGCCGTTCGATGAGCTAGCTTTTCGCACTGTTCGGCGGTTGAATATGGTTCGGTTATGCGAGAATCACAACGATTGCAATATGGATATGGCGCGTTGTGAATCGAACCGTTTCACGGTATGTTCGAGCGTCGTCGGCAGCACATTCTGCCAACACTTCTCGCAGCCGGGACGGCTCGCACGCTCAAACATGTGGTAACGCATAATGCGGCTTACTCTAAGGCAGACTCCCCCGGCCTGTCAAATCCGCCTGAGCAGTTGAGATCAGCCCCCCCTATCCCGCCAAAGTCCCATATAAGCCATCTCAAATAGGACTTTGCATGGATGGCAGCATCGATTCCCTTGATTTTCGACAAAGCCATTGCAAGTATTATCTGCATTGGGGGAATGCATCAACGACAGCGCTCAATCAGGAGTCCGTCGTCCGTGGTCATATTACTTTCCCACCAACACCGTCTCCTTACGCGCACGGGTCAGTGCGACATAAATCAGGCTTCGCTCCTCCTTATACAGGTTACGCAGCGCCACCGAGTCTGTGGCATATTCAATGGCACGTTTTGGCGGGCAGATATCTTGCGCCACGTCAGCGACTATAACGTAGTCGAATTCCAGCCCTTTGACACGGTGCATGGTGGCTATACGGATGCCGGGCTGTTGCCGATTATCAGCTGTATTAGCATCAAGCTGGTATACCCCATAGGGCAAATTGTCATCAAGACTCTGCTTCCACTCGTCAGCAAGCCATTGGGTTCGCACTGCAACGCAAATATTACGAGGATCTACCTGATGAAGAGCTGCTTCCTGTTCACTGGAATGCGCAGCTGCTTCATCGCCTTCTGTATCAACATTAGACGCCGTCCCGCACTTGTCGAAGATCCATTTCGCCACAAAATCAATCTCCTCCTGCCGTGTTGCGAAACGATGCGCAGTGGGAGCCGGACCTCGCACGAGGGAGCGGCTATCGTTTGTCGGAGAGTCGGTGCCACCTTCCAAATCGTCAAACAACAGCGGCATATCATTGCTATCAGCCGCCGCGCCGACAGTGCCAGTGATTGCGGCAAAAGCTGCATCGGCCACATGAGAGCCACTGGAAGCGAATAACTTGTCAGCGGCCGACCGGATTTCTTCGGTCGTGCGATAGTTGATTTTCAAGCGTCGTGCACGCCCCTGCACATTGATGCCACAGTGCGAAAGCACCACGGTTTTACCGTAAATCCTTTGCCGTGCATCACCCACGATGAATATATCATCGTCATGCTCATCAACCATGGCCCGCAATACCCGGTAGGCCGGGGCGGAGAAATCCTGACCTTCATCCACGATCACATGCGCATATGGCTTTGGCCGTCTCGACTCTGTGCTCAAGAGATCCGCGGCCATGCTCATCGCCATGTCGATATCGCACGCACTGAGATTCTTCATCAGCTGCTGGTATGCTTCGACAACTCCCCAGATACCGACTTTCTGGGCGCGATTCAAACGAGTTCCCCGTCCACGGCGTAACGCTTTCATATATTCTCTCGCAGATGTGATGCGCTGCGGAACGATGACTTGGCTCCACTCCTCTTTAAGGAATTCAGTAGATAGTGGCGCCACGGCATCATAACCGGCAGCCCGTTTGGCATCATGCCACATGTCATCAAGAGTCTTACCCGTTTTGTTCCAAGTGGCACCGTCATACCAAATGTCGTATGCATACCCTTCGTCACGCAGATACCTGCGCACGAATCTATCCAAGTTCACCACATCGATCCGCGCCATTTCCTCACCGGTACAGATCAGTCGAAGATTGTTAGCAATATCCATAGCAAGATTTTTGGTGAAGGTGGTGAAGAGAATCTTCCCGTCACGATGATTACGTACCAGTTGGGACGCCAGATACTTGGCCCGATGCATCGCCACTACCGTCTTGCCAGTGCCCGCCTCACCCAGAAGACGGAACGGACCATGGTAGGAACGTTCTACATAGGCGCGCTGCGAAGGATGCAGGAACACACGCCATTTATCAAGTGGCGCATCGAGAATACGCTTAAGGTCCTCCTCACCTTCAACCACGACGAAGCTTTGCTGGGTGCCGTAACTGGCGAGCGCTTCTCGGAAGTCGCCGTCCTGGGTTTGACTGTCCATTTCCTGCCCCAGAATGGCGTTGTTTCCGGCGCTTCCGATGATGTTCGTAATCGGCGTGGTTTTTTCGATACCCAGCATCGGGCTTTTTGCCGCGCCATCACCCAGCAACTCATAAATGTCGTTTTTGGAAGTGCCTTCCGCCGCGAGTTGCAGGTAGACTTTCGCATCTGCGGGTAAACGCTCCAGCCATGACGAGAATGGTCTCCATTCATACTGGTTGAGCATGACGGGAACGTAAATGGAGGGAACGCCGAAAGCAAGCATATCGTCGTCGGTGAGTTGGGAGTACTCATCTGCGAGTCTGCCTGTGTGTTTAATCGATACTGGTGCCGTATCCTTCGTTGCCGTCGTTGATACAGCGGGCTCAACTACGGCCTTCATAGCATCAGCAACAGCCACGTCATTGTTCTTGGAGCCACTGTTCTGCAAATGTTGCAGGCTCTCTGCCTGTTCCGTTTCGTTCATGTGCTGATACACCTGAATGGTGTTGGTACGCGGGTTTACCTGCACACGTTTGTTCACTGCCCACACGTAAGCGTCATCGTGATTATCCACATACAACAGCAGATAGACGCCGGTCTCTTTCTGGTAGGCAACGATGGCTCGATACTGCTGATCTATTCTGGCGGAGTACAGTTTGCCGTCTTGGGAGTTCCTGACACGTTCCAGATGGATGCCGGGCGAACGCGGATCATCACGGAATTTGTCAAGGAATTCGCGCGTTCTCTTCTGTATTTTCTTCGGTAGCCGAAGCAGCGAGTCGAGGAATTCGTTTTCGATGGCCACCACTGGTTTTGCATGCTCGATGTCCATCATTCCATCTCCTCATTGTCAGCGAACAGTTGATCCGCTTCATGCGTGTCTTCTGTAATGATATGCCAGCCCTGGTGAAGGAACGCTTCACGATTGGCGTCATCCGCGAAGGGCGAGTCGGTGACGATAAGCGCGATTTTCCGCGACTCCCACGCCAGATCGGCTTGAGCCACGATTTCCTCGTTGTCGCACAGTTCGTAGTCCAATCCATCTTCGTTCGGCGCGGGGATACCGGCCTGGCTCAGTGCTTCGATAACCTGCTTGACGCTGTCTTCCACATAACAGTAATCAGGCAAGGCCATGATTGCCGCCCACTGCTCGCTGATATCAGTATTCGCAACCTGTTCCTGCGCTGCCCTGTTGTCCCGGAGTGGCGCGTATACATCGCCATCCGATTCCAATCCAGTAGTAGTGGCGTAGAGAAAATCGTCAGAGAATTGCAGGACATTGATGAGGTGCCAGAAACTTGCCCATTGTTGCTTGAACAAGGCACGCTCGTCATCGTCCCATTGTGCCAATTCGATATCATCACGATCAATGGCGCCCTTGATGCCATCTGAGGACAGGTCGCCGACATGGTCGTTGAAGAGCAGGTCAATATGGGCAAGCAGATTGGTACCGCTATCTTGAGATGTGTCGTAAACAAGTCCACCGAATGCGTGAAGCTGCTTCGTTCCAAACTGGAACGCCGAATGAGCCAAATACTGTACAGCACCATGGGATAACATCTGCTCTATTTGGCTCATGGTATCAGCCGTTTCAGCGTTGCCTCTCGGCGGTACAGGCACCAATGCGAGACTGATCGACTTTGCCTGCTGGATGAACACATGCTCCGCATTCGCATCAGCCAGATAGCATCCGAGCATGGTCATGGCACCGACTTTGCCGGGGTCAAGCATATCGGTCTTGCTGCCACTTACCATTTTCCGATACAGGTCATGGCTTGGCATGGCGTTGATGTTCAAAGCATTGTCGGCGAGTTTCTCTTCGTCGACGCCATCCAGGAATCCTTTGACATCGTCATAGTTCAGCGTCCACACGCGGTATCCGATTCGACGGAGAGCTTCACGTTTGGCGGTGTCCGCGGCCACGATTCTGGCATGGTATTGCAGTCCATCGGTGAACACCGCCACCGGCCTGCGGGCGTCCTTGCCATGTTCCATGTCTGCTCCGGAAACCGCCGGACGCAAAACGAAATCCGGTTTTGAATATACGCTAACACCGGATTCCGGGCCGAATGAGACCTGAGGCTCAACTTCCCAGTTGTATCCGTTGATGGTCAGTGTGCAACCCCGCTTGCCGTTGATCAGGTCCTTGCGAATGGATGCTCTCATTCCTTTGTCATGGTCTTTAGCTGCCAATGGATTGGCTCGCAGTCGACCAAGCGCCTCGATGAACTGCTCTTCAAGCACACTGTCGAAGAGCTTGTTGACGGTGATGTCAGTGACGGACTGGATTTTGACCAGCTGGCTATGCTCGTCATCGATGATGGGGGCGAGCATGTCCATTGCGGTGGTTTTGGAAATAACGTTCAGATCATGGCTTTGCCGGTACGCATAGATGCAGTTATAGCAGCCGTCATGATTAGGTTGGGATTCGCACGAGCATCCTTGAAGAACACCGAAGGCTTGCTTCAATATGTCCAACAGCATATGCGAATCGTCCGCCATCTGCTTAAGGTATCCGGTTCCACCCGGCACGGTGTCATATATGACCAGATAGGTTTTGCGCAGTCCCGATCCGTCCGGCGACGGCTCGTTGCTGAGTGTCATATCAAGATGGTCCACGTTGCCGAATTTGGCTTTCATGCCCAGCATGACGGCGGCGGCGAACGACTGTTCCGCACCTGACTGCCCAGTTGCGTCGGCGATGCCCGGCACCAACATACGCAATACTTCGGATTTGACTTCACGATACAGGAACAGACACTTGCTGTCCCGCGCATTATTGTCCATCGATGCTTTACGTGAGGGGCATGAGTAGGAGTGACGAATATTCCCGTTATCGTCAGCCAGTGCGCCACAGCGTACACACACGTTGAAGCCTTTACGAACGCGCTTTTCACCGGCGATTTCAACTTCCGGACCATTATTGTCCGCCTGACCGAAGTTGATCTCCCTGATGACGCCTTGCGGCGTGTAGTCGAATCCGAAGTCGGTGCCGCCTTTGAGACGCCATGCCGATCGCACGTCTCCGGGCTTGATATCGACCAGTGTGTTCTTGACGAATTGCATGGAACTGCGACTGTCGCTTGAGTCGTCGATGATGCTGTCGCTGTACTGCTCTTCGGAGATGACGTTGCTGATACGAATCATCTGCCTCAGTTGTCCGCTATCCGCCCATTGCGGCGATCCGCAGGACGGGCAACTGGCCATGTTCTCAATCTTGGAAGCCAATTCCGCATGAGAGCAGTTGGGACACAGTCTCCACTGTGCCGCGTCTTCGTCGAAATCGCCTCGGGAGAACAGAATCCGGTTGATGGTGTATTTATGGCCGCCGGCGTAGAACGTATTGCCTGGAGCGAGTTCCGTGATGGCCGATGCCGCAGGACGTACAAAATCGCGGGTGGTGGCTTCGCGCCTTCTGACAGAGAGCTCCCCGTCTTCCGCCTGCTCCTCGTCTTTGTTGGACTTCAGAATCGTGTGCAGGTTCACGCCTGATTCGGGGAAAGCATAGTTGGGTAACACGCCTTCGTCGGAAAGATAGTTGAACATGTTGGTATGTTCGATACTGCCGATGATGCGCTTGATATCGGCAATCTCAGCTTCACATTCCCGGTGTTGTTCCTCATACGCCGAATCGCTGGGATTGGCTTCCAATTCCGTGATGACCTCACGAAGGTCATCCTGCTGCTTGGCGAGTCCCGCGATGGTGTCCAGCGTATGTTCGAATACGCCAAGCATACGCAAACTCATGGATTCGGATGATTCATCATTGGTGTCACCACGCATGAAGGTGTCCAACTGCGTGCGTACGGAATCGTTAAAGTCGAAGAGTTCGGAGAAGCTGTTCAACAGTATCGACGCATTATTGTGCGCATAGTCGAAGAACGTATTGGGGAACCCTGCAGCGTTATGGTCTCGAACATTACGCAGGGCTTCACGCAGTTGTTTGGGAATGATGTCGTGTGGCTTCCTGCCTTGGCGCAGCAGTTCATGCACCCAATGGTCGAGCGCATATGCCGTGAGCTGGCGTTCCAGTACTGCGGTTGCTCCGAGGAAAATCTGCGGAGGCATGATATTGCCGGCCAACATATCCGTGGGCCGCTGATAGAAATACATATCGTGCGGCTTGGCATTGGCCACACCGATGATCAGCGAATTGCCATCACGGCGGCCCGCGCGTCCTGCGCGTTGCAGGTATTGCGCCTGTGATGGAGGAATGGACGACAGAATCACGGTGGAAAGGTCACCGATATCAATACCCATTTCCAGAGTCGGAGTACAGGCCAGCACATTGACGTCGCCCGGCTTGCGATCGCCGCTTTTGAACCGCTGTTCGAGTTTGGCGCGTTCGGTGCCGTCCAGCAATCCGGTGTGTTCGGCGGCCCGGATACGGTCCGATGGCTGTGAACGATACAGCTTGCCGTAGTAGGACAATTCTAGAGCGCCAGCGCTTTCATCGGCAACGATAAGTCGCCCCGCACAGTTAGCGGTACGGCATCGTGAGCCGCCCCATGCTTCCAGATTTTGCGAAGCACAGGAATAGCTACGTCCGCAATCATTGCAGACAAGTTGGGCGACTTCCGTGCTGATATGGCATCCGGTTTCGCAGATGCCATATACCGTGCGCGGAGCCATCTTGCCGAAGTATTGCTGTCGCGTGACGAAGCCAGCTTGCACGCATTCATCCAAAACCACGTTGAGGATGTCCCGTACGATTTCGCCGACTAACGCGCCGTCCTTGATGTACCGGTTGACGAGTTTGCGGTATGCGGGCGCATCCAAAGTCTCAAATGATCCTCGCTTGATTACCGGCTTGTCGGAAAGGAAAACAGGCAAGCCTGCTGCATACGAGTTCGGCATCCACTTGTTGCTCTTGTTGGAGAGCAGGTAACGGTTGCCGTCATTGGAGAGGAACTGATCATACGACACATCAAAGAAAGCGCCCTTTGACCGCAGTAGGTCAAGGAACCCGACGACCAAATGCTGCCAGTCCTCGGTATGGACGACGCCCGAGTCCACGCCATATTCGTTGCGGCACCGTTCCTCAATGGAAGTGATCGCCGCTTTTAGCTTCGTGGGATCAAAGCAGAGCGTGGCGCAACCTGTTTTTTCCAAGGTGCGTCCGACTCGTGATTTGAGGCCGAATTCAAGCAGCGACTCCACGCGCAACCGCCGTTCGATCCACCGTAGCAGCGTACCTTGCCCCGGGCCAGCCGGCGTTCCGTTCAACGCGGCCTCGTATTCGCGCATCCATGTCATATTGGGGGCGGTGAAGCGCAGGATGTATTCGTTGTTGTCGGGATAACGTTCGCGATAGTAGACGTTTTGATGGTTCAGGAAGTCGGCGAGTGTGGCTCCATCTCGCCGGTCGTTATGAATATAGTCCATCATCGAATTGCGCAAGGCGAACCGCCATGTGCGTGAATTGAATACTCCGGCCCGGTAGGAGGCATCCTGAACGCTGTCGGAAAAGACGATGGTTTTATCGTCGTCATTGAATGCGTCACCAGCCAATTGGGTGAGCATGACGCTGATCTGCGCCGTGGCCTGCATACCGACCAAGGCGAGGCTTCGCTCACTTGCGCAGAACGGGCACCGATAATGCTTGCGCCCACCGGCCACAAGCTGCAATCGTCGAACGGTCATGGGAATGCGTGGAGTGCCGCATTCATGGCATGGCTGATCATCTGGCGTGAAATCAGCGACGGTCTCGCCTTTCATGCAACTGTTGCAGAACCATTCGATAGCGGCATCGGGTGAACCTTCCGTACTCATTGTGCATGGCTGCAGCACGACGAAATCGTTTTTTGCCGAGTATGAAAAGTAGATGTTGTAGAAAGCTCTGAGATCATCCACGGCAATGGTTTGGTTCTTTTTCTCGAAACCGATCCATGCGGTGCCGCCACAGTCCCGGCAGTTCAACACCGGCAGATAATTGGGATTGTTCTGCTTGTCGAGCTCGATGGCGCTCGCATACGTCACCGTCGAATTCATAGGCACAACGCTGGCTTTCAACCGGCGCAGTTCCTTGGTCCATAGTTGCACCTGCACGTCCAGGAATGGGCGCGTGTGTTCCGCGCTGCCGCTGCGCGCATAAGCCACTAGGGTGATCAGCGCATCGATGACCGCGACTTGCCGCCGATCGTCGAGCCTGGCGAAACGCGGCTCACGGTTGGCGAGCGCATCCAGCAATGCGGCGTTGATCTGATGGGGTGTGTTGGCGATCTGCGCCACGAGTTTGGACAGGAACCATGACCGTTTGAGCTGTTGGCCGAGCCCCAGACGGAATTCCGGGGATTCGATGTCGGTGTCGATAGGCTCTCCGATCCATGCCGCATATGCTGCGTGCAGGTATGCGGCGGTGTCAACGCTGGCTTCGAGCCGGAGCAACGTGTCTGCCTGTTGCATGGTGGGGATGGCGAGATTCTGATGCTCGTGACTGAAGAATTCATCCGGTTCGAGTCGGTCTTCGGCTACCACCGATGACGTGTCAAAGGTGGTGTTGAAGATCTGGGACGCGTATTCGCATACCCGCGCGGTCTCGTCATCGCCGCCCATGGTGGCGGATGTACCGACAAAGCACATGTCGCCGGCCTTGGTGCCCAGTCGGTCGGTGAGACGGCGCAGCAGACATGCCAGATCGGTGCCTTGCGCCCCGTCGAAGGTGTGGAGTTCGTCGACGACGAAGTATTTCAGGGTGTCCGGTTCGTTGTCGTGCCATAGCTGGGAGTCTTCGGGACGCACCAGCAGATAATCGAGCATCTTATAGTTGGTGAGCAGGATGTCCGGAGGGTTCTTGAGCAGTGTTCCATGGTCGGAGATGATGGCGTTGTCACTCATGCGTGTGCTGGCATTGTTCCGCCCTTGGCTTTGCATGCCGACGTACATGCCCGCAGTGACGTTGGTGCGTAATTCGGCGTTGCTATGGATGAGTTGCGCCAATCGTTTGGCCTGGTCGGAGGCCAGCGCGTTCATCGGGTATACCAGCACCGCTTTGATGCCCTTGTTGCCGAGTCTGCGCTGCCGGTAGCAGTAGTCGAGTATCGGATAGAGGAAGCATTCGGTTTTGCCGGACCCAGTACCGGTCGCCACCAGCGTTGACTCACCGGCCTGGATGCGCGAGAACGCCTGCATCTGATGCGCGTATGGCTGGTATCGGCGCTGAATGCCCGCAAAAGGCCATGACGTATTTCCGGCCGTACGGAACGGGAGCTTGACCGATACGAACGGATCCAATGCCAGACCGGTGCCCTGTTGCGCCAACGCCTGGATCGAACCTTTGAACGGCTTGTTGGTCATCGGGAATGTGGTTTGCGCGTAATCGGCCAATCCCTCGCGCACATGCCTAGCCAACACGATCGGATTCATGTTCAATCACTCCCCTGTTTCGCTGTTTGACTGTGGATGTTGTTCGTAAGGCACATACTCGGCATGTTTCCGCAAAAAATCAGCCAGCTCGCTTTTGCTGCGATTGCCAGTAACGATATCCTGAATCCATCGGTATATTTCGTTCTGGTCAGGCGATGGACTGTCCACGACGTCGATCATCGCCGATTTCACCGACAGAATGGCGATAGACATAATTACGGTGGTGCGCTTATTGCCATCGGCAAAGATATGGCGATTCGCGAGATGATCCGCGAAGTCACTCACCTGATCAAAAATATCTGTGTATCGGTCTATGGGTGATTCTCCGAAAATCGGCGCAAATACGGGATTCAGCACCGACTGGACCTTGCCGATACGATTCTTTCGTTGCTGCTCAGAGATGACTTCCGTCAAATCAAAGCCTGCATTACTGACAACGTTTTTATGAATATCCCATATGGTTTCAGCGAGTGCTTCAATGCTTTCATCATCGAAAACGATTGGAGGAGCAATGCTCCTCCAATCAGACGCAGACTGACCGCTCATGAGTTCTCAAGCATCCGCAACGCGTTTGGCCATGTTCTGCCAACATGAGCTATTCCGGCTGCCAGCGTGCCTTTCATAACATTATCGGCCGTTCCATCGCATGACATCTTAATCATGTCATGCGTGATGATGTTGTTTGCGTTTGGCTTATACACGCTCTTCCAAGCACTGCCCTCTCGGTGAGAGATACGTACTAGGTCAAATGCCGTAAGCTCGCCGTAAGTCTCCATCACCTTCCGTGCAACTTCGCCGAGCTGAGCAGAAGTCTCGTAGGAGCCTTCAGGATGACGCACAACATCTTTCCCGTACTTCTGGAATGCGTGGTATACCTCAGGCTCCACAGGGCCATAACTCCATGCCTGAATCTCGCCGGAAAACAGAGGAACCCCGTATTGCTTCAACGACACCGCTTGCGCAAAATACACCAGCTTGTTCAACTTAAGATTCGTCATCTCGGTCCCGTTACCGTAATTGGCGATAAAGTAGTTGGCCACGTCCAAAGCTCTCATGATTCCTCCTTTCAACACTTGTATTAAGTGTACGCGAACGCAAGAACACTCCTTGCGCGCCTCTTATATGACTGGACAGAACCGTTGCCGGACAAGGCATGCACCATATATAACCTTATTCACGCATTCACCATATGGGGGCATTCCTTACGCCATCCAAATCGGCAGGAAACCGGACAGCCACAGCCGACACGCAATTACACAAGTTCTACCGCCAAACACTCATTGTATGGAACAATGAAATCAACTTCAGCCAAGTAAGACTGGAGCAAAATACTCATCGAGGAGAACTAATGTACATCAGTACAATAACGCTGAATAACTTCAAAAGCTATAAAGGATTGCACACAATTCACTGTTCACCGTATATGAATTTTTTTGTTGGAAATAATAACTGCGGTAAAACCACTATTTTTCAAGCTGTTAATTTTATCCAGTCCGGAGGAGATAAAGAACAATTTGTCACCAAAGGAATCACCGGAGAACTTTATGTTGAAATAGAATTCAGAGGCACGGATATCAGGAATATAATTGATTCCACACCTGATTTAGCAAAATATCAATCCTACATTTGCTCCGACGAAGAAGGTGATTATATACGAATAAAACGATCAAGTGAGGAAAATACAGTCTTCCAGAATAAGAAGCCCAAAAATCTTGGTATTAGACAAGTACGCATATTCAATCCAGAAGAAAGCCAATTCGAGAATCCAACAGGAATCGACAAAACCATCAGCGCACTTTTTGATGCACAGTTCATATGGGCAGATTCCAATAATGACGAGTTTCATGATTTCAGTAAAACTAAAATACTTGGACGCCTAATCAATGAGGCAACTAATAACTTTAGGGAAAGTCCAACATGGATTGAATTTGAAAAGGCCCATCAAAAAGCATTTGGTCAAAACGCCGAAGGAAGTATAACAACACAACTTGCTCCCATTGAAAAGAGAATCGAATCGATTCTTCAAGATCAATACGGTGAAGTGGAAGTGACATTTAATTTCTCACTTCCACAATTAGACACATTCTTCAAAACAGGGAATGTTGACCTTTCAGACAATGGCATCACCACTGAAAGTACTCAAAAGGGAACAGGCCTTCAACGTGCATTGGCACTGGCACTGATGCAAGTATATGCAGGCATCGATTCAGTGAAAAAAGAGGACACGCAAAAACCATTTTTATTCTTCCTTGACGAACCAGAAACTTTCCTTCATCCTCAAGCACAAAACAAGCTGCTAGAAGCACTCATCAAGCTTTCTCAAAAATCACAAATATTCATCACCACACATTCCCCCTACCTGCTTCGCAATTTTAATTCAAAAAATCATCGCTTGTACATTTTTTCACATGCCGTCAATAGCTCAAGTTTCAGCGAGTGTACATCATTGAATACATTTCCCGTAATCAGTCCGACATGGGGAGAAATAAATTATTTTGCTTTTGGTGTGACAAGCATTGAATTTCATAATGAATTATTTGGCTCCTTGCACGCTCTTCTCAAATCACATGACGAATCGAAATATAGCCGTATATCTTCTGTAGATGTTTATCTTGCAGAAGAGGGAAATTGCCCCAGGGATTACAAACGTTTCGACGATAGAGGATTTGATCCCAATGCACTTGAATCAAAGTGGCACCCGATCAGAGAAGAGACACTCCCGGTACATATACGTAATCTCATAGACCACCCCGAAGCAATTGGCAGAAAAGAAGAAGCACTCCAACTGTGCGAAAAAGATCCAGAAGCTTTCCGTACATGGGCAAACAATCAACCAAACTGTAATTCTATAGAAGAAATCAAAGAATTAACAAATGAATACAAACCAGAATTATTAAAGAAGTCAACTGAAATTCTCCTTAGGGTCTATCAACAAGCAAAACAGCAGTATTCAATTTCGGAAGACTAAGAAACAATATATTGTAATTCTATAAGCTACTACTTTATAAAATCTGTGGCGTGAATGCTTTTTAAGCATACACGCCACAGATTATTTGATTTAGCTTTTCTCCAGCACACTATTCTAAATAGACTTAGTGCCAGCTTCGTAGGAGTGTCCTTGGGAGAGTTGGGATTGGTATTTTTGGGTGAAGTGGGTGTAGGCGGTGGTGTAGTCGGCGATGCGGTCGCATTTGTCGAAGGGGGCAACGTACTTGATGGTGCGTTCGCGCGGGCCGCCGGGCTGGGTGTCACCCTCGATGGTGCGGGTGAAGACCTCGCCGGACTTGGCGTGCCTGATCGCTTCGAACTCCTTGCGGGAGAAGGCTAGGTTGCCGTAGTTCTTCTTGGAGAAGGCTATGCGGCCGTTGGCGTCGTACCAGGTGTCGTCCTCATAGCCGCTCAATACGGTGAAGGTCAGACGGTAGATGTCGATGAGTTCTTCCAACGTGATGTCCAATGCCATAGCGGCGAGCACATCAAGCTCCACCAATGCCTGACGACGCTCGTAGTCGGTACGCAATGGAGTGTCCCACGACCATTCGGATGTCAAAGAGGTGAACGTCTCCGGAGTCAACCGAGGATCGTTCTTCGCCCAGCTCATCGATGCAAACGAGTCCTCCCAGCAGGATTGCCACAGATCGGCGTATGGCTTGGTCAGACAGTTGAGGAGAAGACCACGGAGGGCGATTTCTTCAGATAGGCATGACTCAGGCACAGGCATCATGCCTAATGTAGTTGTATTAATATTCATTTTCCCGATCGATCGAACGAAGAAATCATAGGGTATGGAACCCATCAACCCACTCATGAGCGCAAGCAACGCGTAGCGCTCCGGGTGCACGCCATAGCCTGCTATGGCGTTCACCCAGGCTACGCCTGGGTGAACGCAAGAAGCCTGCAATGTACGTTCTCCACTTAAAGGCACCATACCGCGCAAAGCCATTCGATACACCGCATCAAATCGGCTCCCATCACCCATCTTTTGGATTCGTTGGGCATATTCCGCATCGGAACATGCCTGGGCATACTTCACTCGTGGCATGTAATCTTCGGGAATCTGCGTTAAATCAACGAGATCATAATCACTATTGACGCGATAGTTTCTGCGCGTTGCCTGCAGCAACGGATTGCCGACACCAATGAACGGACTGGAATAGATCAGCGCATCCGTTGATGCCGGGAAGTGCACGTCATCCTTAATAGTCCCATCTTTACGCGCATTGGTTTCATGCCACATGCCGGAGTATGTGACCTCATTATCGTAATCACGCAGTGTTCGCGGAACTGATGCCATTTTCTCCAATGCAGTGGATAGTTCCACCGCATATACTCCCACCATTGGCGTAGTCCGCCATGATGCGTCGGAACCGTCCCCCACAAGGTGCGAGAACATGACCAGCGTGTCATGGTTCACCGGGATGATACGGCTTGCATGACCCCGCGTGTTCCAGCTGCCGGTTTCGTCCTTGATGGTCGGGATATCCCCCGATCCATCGGACGCATAGCAGTCGTCGATGGTCTTCGGCAGATACAGGTTCCAAATGGAGTCGAAGGCAATCGGCGTATCAGCGGATTCCGGGTTCTGATACACATTCAGGCTGAACATCGTCTCATGATGCACGCCAGCGAATAGCTTCTTCTCATTGATGAACTGGAAATGGTACCGCAACCGCTTATACATCTGTTCACGCAGAGCACCAGCACGGGTATCACCATACAGTTCATCCGGGTGCACGAAGGCACTTACGCCCAACTGTTGCTTGGTGTAGTCCCAGGCATTCGGCAGGAAGCAACGGAACAGATTGGTCTGCTGGCCTTGCAATAGCGGATAGTTGCCGCCTGCATTGTAGAAGGCGAGCTGGCCGGATACCGATTCGAATTCGTGGATGAAGGTTCCACGCACTCGTTCCTGTTCCAGCAGTGCAGGCAGCCTTTTGTTCAGGTCGGATGCGCTCATGCTCTGGATGGCGAATTTCGGGTCAACGTCGGCAATGGCGTCCGCCGCCGTCCACTGCAGTTTCACCCACGGCGGGTTGCCGATCATGAAGTCGAAGCCGCCGTCTTTGAACACGTCAGCGAATTCGAGTTCCCAATGGAAGAACCGTTGTTCCTTGGCGATCCGTTCCGCCAAGCGGATGCGTTCGTTGTGGGCGCGCAGCTCGTCCAAGTTGACTTTGTGGTCGCGCATGTAGTCGCGTGTGTCATCCGATTGAACGGCGTCCATCAGCGTCGACTGCGCGTCCTCGAAAGCCAGTGCGAATCCATCGTCGGGCATCTCCCCCGTCAGGATCAATGACATGTCGCACAGATATTCGCTGCGAGTCGGCAGCAAATCGACTTGATCGATAGGCCAGAACCATAGGCTGCACCAGTAGTCCATTGCCAGTTTCAGTCGTGCGTATTCACTGGCGTTGGTGGCCTGTTGCGAGCGGTACGAGAGGTTCAGCATCTCGTCCTTCTCACGGATGGTGAGGTTGACCTTGCGCTCCTGCACGTCCTCGAACGTGCCCTGCCCGGCCTGCTCCTGCCGCATATGCCTGGCAGAGGCGGAGTCGTCGTATCCGTATACGGCCAGCACGTCGCGGGTTTCGCGCTCCAGTTCGCGGCGCATGCGGATCTGGCCACGCCACAGTTCGTCGGCCACTTTGGACAGTTCGCGCATCGCGGCGACTTCCTCGGGCCGGTATGCGGCGGTGAACCGCTTCTTCCACTCCTTGATCGTGGCGAGATTGTCGGCTTCAATGCCCTTGACGATCTTGTTGTCGTAGGAGCACATGCCAGGGTCACCGGTCAGGAACTGGTAGACGCGCTTGGCGCTGGACGAGCTGTGATTGAAGCTGATGCGTTTCGGGGCTTTCTCATACCAGCGGCGGTTCTTGGCCTTCTCCTTCAACTCGGATTCCAGATAACCACAGCGACGAGCGCCGATCAGCGAGTTGCCGCAGATGAGCTGTGTACCGAACCAGGGCACGAAGGAGCCTTCGCAGATGGTGTTGAGCCAGAGGGATACCTCCCCAAGCTCCACGGCGATGGGGTTGAGGTCGATGCCATAGATGTTGCGGTCGGCGATGAACATTTTGACGCGTTGCAGTTCGGCTTGACGCCGTTCTGCGGGAATGGCAGCGCTCGCGCCTTCCGCTTCAATGCGCTCGTGCTCGCGCATTTCCAAGTACATGCTGGCAAGCTGGTTGATGGTTTCATTCAGGAATGTGGCCGACCCCATGGCAGGTTCGCAGATCTTGAGCTGCAGAATGTCCGTGGCATGGTGGATGCGTGGGCGGAGTTCTTTGAGCGCGTACTTGACTAGGCACTGGGCGAGGCTGTCCGGCGTGTAGAACGAGGCGCTGGTTTCGCGTTCGCGCCCGGCCAGCCGGTAGATGAAGGTTCTCGGTTCATAGGTGCGCAGTTCACCTTTGCTGGGTCCGTCGGTGTAGCGGACTCGTTCCTGCTCGGAGTAATCGTCCAGCTGACTAGCGTTAACGAAGTAGCCGACGTTCAACGGGTCGAAACCGTCGTTGGCTTTTTTGACTTCATACAGTCGTTCTTTGGCGATGAATCCACGGTATGAGAGGAGTGCTTCGTATACGGCGCCCATCTGGCTGATGCCGAGCGCCGCATAGGAGATGCGCTGTTTGCGGGCGCGTTTGCCCTTACTGTTTTGCCCTGCGTTGGTGACGCTCATCAGGTCAATGATGGTGAGCATGTTGGAATCACGCAGCATGGCGTTCTCAACCAACGCGGTACGCTCAGGATCGAAGATGTGCGCTTTCAGCGGCGGCACAGTGAATACACCATCGGTGATGTTCTGAGTCATCAGACGTTTCAGCTGTGCGCTATTGGACGGGTAACCCTCGAAGACCAGCCTGTCCAGTTGGCGCAAGGTGTCCGCCAGATAGGTGGTGTTTTCGGCTTCATCCATACGGCCTCGCATATGTTCGGCCAAGTCTCGCAGGCTCTCGAGCGAGTATGCAGTGCGGTAGCTCTCCGATTTCATCGGCGCATAGCCTAGATCCGGTTTCGCTTCAATGAACAGCAGGAATAGCAGCCGGTACATGTAACGCAGACATTGCACAGTCAGATCGGTGGCGTCAATGTCGTTGACATTCCGCTGTTTGTTATGCGTCCAGTCGTAAATGACTTCGTTGCCTAGAATCTCCACGCATTCGCGCAACGCGGATTTCAGACTTTCCGATACGGCGACGGACTGTCGAGAGGATTCGTCATCAAACGAGTCCAACACGGATTCTGCACCGTCCGGGCACAGGCTGGAGCGGTGCAATAGCACGGCGACAGCATTGAAGACATGCTGCTGACGACGAGAATAAATGGTGTCGAAGTCAAACAACAGGCATTGCTTCTCGCCCCACTTGCGGCGGTCAATCAGCACGGCCTGATGCAGTCCGAGTGCAAGCACCCAGCGAGGCGGTTCGTCGATATTGCCGAGCAACACTCGTGCCGCTTCCTCGCATGTCAGTGAGGAAGCATCGACCATACTTTCGAGAATACCGGATTGCGCGTCGGTTTGCGTAGAGATCAGTACGCATAGTTGCGGCGAGCCTTTGGCATTGCGCAGTTGCAGGTGTACGGGAATCTCCGCACCGGTCTGCGGGTCGGTGACAATGGTCGGCTTGTTGGCCTGCATGTCGTATCCGAGTGCAGTCAGCAATCCATCGCAATAGTCATGCACGGTGCTGGCGGTGAGCAGATCGTCTTCGCCGTTGATGATGTTGGCGTATGCCGCGCGCTGCGCCTTAACCTGTGATTCGGGGCGTTCCTCGGCCGGCAGATCCTTCCATTGTGCGATGGCGTTGCCGACGGCCGCGGGGAAATACTCCTGCATGTAATATGCCGTGTAGAAGCCGTTGACCGCTTCGATGCCGGGGAAGGTTTCGTTGTTCAGTTCCTGTGCGCTCATTGGTTCACTCCTGTGAAAGCCGCCGCCACGCGAATCACCGGTTCACCCGATGCCGTGTATGACTGTTCCACCCACTGTTGGTAGTGTTCGTAAATCTCATGGACATGGCGTTGCTGTTCGGCCGCTTCGGGACGCCCGGCGATGACCGCGTTGCGTTCCGTCTGCCATACGCTGATGCGGGTCAGCTGTTCATCGATCACCGCATCGGACTGCTTCCTGTACCGTTCGCGTTGTACCTCCAAACGCTGGCGGCTTCGGTTCACGGCATCGTCCAGTACCGCTTGGGCCTGGCTAATCTGCTCCCCTGTCGCCGCATTGTCGTCGCGGTTGATGTACTGGCGTTCCATACTGCCGGGGATCAGACTGCCTTGGTATCCGGTGCGTTGCCATACCTCATCCAGAGTCAGGAATTCCTTGAATGCGCCCTGCTGGTAGTGTGCGCCGAACCATTCGTCGATGACCGGCGCGGCGTGGTCGTTGGCGATCATGCCGGACATGAGGATGATCGTATCGTCGGCGGTCATGCGCGTATTGCGGATGCCGATGATGGGGGCTTCCCCGCGCCGATACAGCAATGATGAAGCTTTCAACCCCACCCACTCGGTGATGGGGTTCAACGCCCACAGATATTGGGTTCGGTTCCATGAGTCATCCCTAAGTTGCGCAACAAGACTATTCGCCTGAGTGTCGCAATATGCCTTGTCTGCACTCCACTCGGCAATATCCTCTTTGAGGATTTCCATGCTGGGTACGCGGCGACGCAGCCATGAGCGTAATGGACTGTCTGGCGCAAACGTAACGGTGATGCTTTGTGTCTCGGGTTGGGTGCTCGCCGACTTGATGTGCGCTGACGCCTTGATTTCCGGCACGTCCAAGGCTTGAGTGACATATGCATAGTCGGACATCAACGATACATTCCGAGCCGTCGAATCATCCGGGACAGAAGACATTTCCTCTGCTGTTCCCCGGTTTTCACTGCTGTCATCAGAATCATCAGCAGTGATAGTACCATCTTCGCCAATGCCGAAGTAGGCCAACAAATCAATACCGTCGTCCTGGGCTTCTGAATCCGTTCCCGATCCCGAAGCGTTTGTATCAGTCCCGGTATCGTCGATGTCCTGCACGGGAATGGCGAGGCGCGATGCGAAGCGTTCAGCCGATTCGCCGGATTCAATGGCCTGACGTGTCACGGATTCCTCCGCTTCGGTATCGAATTTGCCCATCAGCAATGCCGGATCGCCGATGTCCTTGTATGCTTGCTGTTCCTTATCGCGCAGAATTTCCAGGATGCGGTTGTCGCCCTTGATTTTCTCGTTCGACGATTCAATGGTCATGAATCTAATGTCCGGTTGCTGTTTCTGACCGTAACGGTCGATACGACCGTTACGCTGCTGGAACACCATCAACGACCATGGGGTATCGAAATGAATCAGACGGTGGCTCAGATAGTGCAGGTTCAAGCCTTCCGAGGCCACGTCGGAAGCAATAAGGATGCGAATCGGCGACTTGGCATTGCCGAACTCCTCCACGATGCCCTGCTGTTCGATATCGGTCAACTGACCATCCATCGACACAATGGCACCTTTCGGTAACTTCAGATCCTCGCGCAAATGCTGTTCGAGATAGCTCTTCGTTTCAATACGCTCAGTGAAGATGACAATGCGGTCAGCGGTGTCCTTGCCGGTCCAACCATAGGAGTCACTACGCAGCATTGCCACTAGGCGTTGATAGCGGGAGAATTGTTCCGGGCTGATGCGTTCCAGCGCATCATGCAGTCCGATGAGTTTTTCGGCGTCACCGGTCGCATCGGTCGGGTCGCTCTTGGACAGACGCTTCAATCGTTCGTCGATGGTCTTCATGCACGCCGCCGGTGAAGAGAACAAGCTCTTCTCCAGCAAGGTGACGAACAATCCCGCGTTGGATGCGTGACGATTGACGTCCATCTTCAAATGCATGTTCGTCAGATAGTCAAACGTCTCCTCTTCCACTGCTGTAGCCCGGCACTGCTCTTGCGTTACCTTACGGTCCGGGAAATTGCCGGACACGTCACTGCTCACATCTTTCTTGAACCGGCGTACATACAGCTGCTTGATATCATCCTTGTTGTAATTCTCCGGATCGGGCAATGCCATGGGGTCAAGCATGTTCATCAATGAGGCGAAACTGCGCGGCTTACCATCGTGCGGCGTGGCCGACAGCATGATCAACGTATCCGAGCGAGACGATAGCCGCTGGGCCAAACGGGCGCGCTGCGCACGGCGAGCGCCGCCACGGTCGGCGACGTTCTGTGCCTCATCGATGACGATGATGTCCCAATACGAAGCATCCAGCGCGGCACCGTATTCGATGTCGCGCTTCAATGTGTCAATGGAGACGATGACTTTGTCGTAGTAAGAGAACGGATTGGCATTCGCCGGAATATCGGCGCGTACCTGGCTGATGCGCGAGGAGTCGAGACTGACCAGTGGAATGGTGAAGCGATCCCACATTTCCTTCTGGAATTGCGCCATCATGCTTTTCGCCGTAATAACCAGAATACGGCGGCCCTTGTGCCGCACAATGAGTTCCGACATGAGTATGCCGGCCTCCAGAGTCTTGCCCAAACCCACGGCATCGGCGATAAGAATGCGCTGGCGCGGTTGGGACAGCGCCTGCCGCGCTGGAACCAACTGGTAGGGCAATGAATCCATAGCGGCCCTGTTCCCCACGTGGATATTTCCGTCGGTCGGCGCGGTGGAGCGCAGCATGCTTTCGATGAACAGGTGCGAGCGCGCAGCTCGGGGCGATTGGTCCGGCACGAATATGGTGCGGGTCGGGTCCACTGGTTCGATATGGTCGAGATCGGTCAGAAACGTCGCCTGATAGTCCCGGACCAGCGGCGATATACCTGTGCAGGTCACGGCATTGTTGCCCAGCGTGTTGAACTCGACTTTGGTGACCAGCCATTCCTGGCCTCGAACCATCACTCGCATGCCAGCGGAAAGCTGGGTCTGCTCACTAGTGTCGATGCTGTTCGGCTCACACTGCGCAACCATTGGCTTCCTCTCGTTCGGCTGTCCTTGCCAATTCTAGCCGTCTTAGTGATCAGTCTCCAACCGTGCCGCTCACGACACCAGAGCTTGGCATGATTCAGTCATCGAACAGCGCCAGAGCAGAAGGGCCGTTGGCTTCCGTTTCCTTTGCCGTCATCAACTTGCCTCGGTATGTTTCCACTGCTTTCCTGCCGAGAACAACGGTCTTTCTGTTGCTGACCTGCAGAAATCCTTCATTGATCAAGCTGTGGAGCAGACCATATAAGCGTCTGGCATCCGTTTTGCGCAAGCTGCCGAAGCCCCTGATATGACGCAACGGCTCTGTCTCCGGCTGTATTTTTCCCTGCAATGCCGCGATGACGCGGGAAGGGCCGAACCCGTGACCGAAGGTTTCCGTGATTGCCGCGACAAACATCATGATCGTGTTCAGATCAGCGGCTCTTCCTTCTACCGCGCCGAATCCATATCGCTCGAAATACTTGCAGTTGGAGCAATTCCCGCAGTTCGACGTATGGGGGCATTCTCCGAAGTACCTCAGAATCCTGCCGCGCAAGCAATCATGTGCATTCACGTAATCTTCCATCGCTTTGAAACGTGTTGCTGCGAAGTATTGCATCGAATCGTCCAAGGCAGTAAAGCCATAATCCGTTTCGCGTGCAGCGTCAGGCGGTTTCTTCTTTCCTATGCGCTGTGTCATGCGCTGTAGATCACGTCGATCCCATAACAACAGGCTAATGGCAGCTTTGCCATCCCTTCCCGCACGACCGATTTCCTGATAGTACTCTTCGAGGGAATCGGGAGGCCCATCGTTGATGACCCATCGCACATCAGGCTTGTTGATACCCATGCCGAACGCTGTGGTGGCACACACTACCTGTACATATCCCTCCAGAAATTTCTCCTGTACCCACTGCTTGTCCTCATCCGCCATACCCGCATGAAAGTATGCGGCATTGATACCGTGCCCGCGAAGTTCATTCGTCAATTGTTCGGCTCGACTGCGCGCGCCCGTATATACGATGCCGGCCTGACCGGCATGTTCAACGGACCATTGCGTTATACGAGTCGGCCGTTTCGCCGCCGTTTCGTATTCCACGCGAATATCGATGTTCGGGCGGTCGAAACCTGTCTTAATGGTCAAAGAGTCTTTCAATCTCAGATTGTTGGCGATTTCTTGAGCCGATTCAACCGTGGCGGTTGCGGTGAAGGCCGCTATCGTCGGTCGTTCGGACAATGCGGAAACGAATCTGCCGATATGCAAATAGTCCGGTCGAAAATCCTGTCCCCATTGCAGCACGCAGTGGGCTTCATCAACCACCAGCAGATCGATCGGAGCGCCTTGGCAAAATTCCAGGAACTCCTCGCTGTCCAATCGTTCGGGAGCGACATACAGCAGCATGGGATAATCGGTAAGCGCTTGCTCGTATATGCGCTGTCGTTGCCGTTCGGTGAACGCTATATCAATAAATGCCGCATTGATATGCAACCGGCGCAGGGCATCCACCTGATCTTTCATCAGAGCGCGAAGCGGCGAAATGACCAAAGTCAGACGCATTGCCGTGGCGGGAAGCTGATAGCACACGGACTTCCCCGCTCCGGTCGGCATCACTGCCATCACGTCATGATGATTGAGGATGGCATTCACCACGTCCAGCTGCCCTTCGCGGAATGATTCATGCCCGAAGCGTCGCTTGAGCTCACGTAATGCCGGTGCAGAATAGTCGCGCATGGTCACATACCTACGCCTCTACTACAGAAATGTATCTTCACTGTCCTCATTTCCGCAAACGACAGGGGCGTAAGCTCCAGTGCTCAACCACGCACATCAGCCGAACGGCCTTGAGTGTGTCGAACATCGGAACTTGCGCCCCTCCGCGTCAGAGTTTCAACCAATCAAACTGATCTGATCGGCAAACCCTGCTCGCAATTCTGGCGAGACTGCGCTCAGCAGACCTTCCACATCCAGTTGTGCGGGTCTTCGACCTCGCCGAGCTGGATGCCGAGCAGCTGGTCGCGCAGGTCGACCGTGAGCTTGCCGGATTCGCCGTTGGCCACGGTCACGTCGAACTCCTTGGACTTGAAGCGGCCGATCGGGGTGATGATGGCGGCGGTACCGCAGGCGAACACCTCGGTGACCTCGCCGGACTTGATGTCGTCGAGCAGGTCGGTGAGCTTGATCATCGTCTCGACCACGTCGATGCCGCGGTCCTGCATGAGCTGGATCAGGGAGCGGCGGGTCACGCCCGGCAGAATATTGCCGGTCAGGGACGGGGTCTCCACGTGGCCGTCCTTGTGCACGACCATCATGTTCATGCCGCCAAGCTCCTCAAGGTAGGTCTTGGTGGCGGCGTCCACGAAGCACACCTGCTCGCAGCCGTTGTCGATGCCGGTGTATTCGCCGAGCAGCGAGGCGGCGTAGTTGCCGCCGCACTTGGCGAAGCCGGTGCCGCCGGGGCCGGTGCGGAACCACTTGTCTTCCACCCAGATGCTCACCGGCTTGACGCCGCCCGGGAAGTACGGGCCGGACGGGGAGGCGATCACGCAGTAGTCGACCTCGTGCGGGGCACGCACGCCGAGGAACGGCTCGGAGGCGAACATGAACGGACGCATGTACAGCGTGTACTCGCGGCGGGTGGGCACCCAGTTGACGTCGCGCTTGACGAGGGCCGCCACGGAGCCGAGGAAGTCGTCCACGGACAGCTCGGGCAGGTACAGGCGCTTGGCGGAGTTCTGGAAACGCTCGGCGTTCGCGTCCGGGCGGAACAGCCAAGTGGAGCCGTCGGCGTGGCGGTATGCCTTCAGACCTTCGAAGACCTCCTGGGCGTAGTGCAGCACGGATGCGCCCGGATCCAGCTTCAGCGGCGCGTACGGCTCGATGCGACGGTCGCCCCAGCCCTCGCCCTTGGTCCAGCTCATGTGGGCCATGTTGTCGGAGAAGACCTGACCGAATGCCGGCTTGTCGATGAGCTCCTGGCGCTTCGCGTCGGATGCGGGATTGTCGTTCGGCAGCACGGTGAACGGCTCGGTGAGCTTGTCCAGCGCGGCGGAATCGTGATGATTGTTTTCTGTCATAACCACTTCTTTGATAACGTCGCCGTTTGCGTCACGGCGGCCAGATGGGGCAGTCGGCGCTTCTGGCACCGGCTCTGAGAGATACTTTCTCACACCGATGACGCATTCGGCGTGAGCTCGTTCACATTATGAAAAAAGCCCACGCTTGTGGTGGGCTTTTCTCAAGCGTCACTCCCGTGTGTCACGCGGGAATCCGATGTGCTGTGCGAGACGGATCACTTGGCGTCCGCATCGGCGGCCGGAGCGGCAGCAGCGGCATCGGCGTCAGCGGCCGGAGCGGCAGCAGCGGACTCGGTGGTGTCCTCAGGCACCTCGACGCTGACGACGGAGGTCTCCGGATCGTCCATGTCGAGCTCGGCGCCTTCCGGCAGCACGACGTCCTTGAGCAGCACCTTGGTGCCGTCGGTCAGGCCGTCAACGTTGACCACGATGCGCTCGGGCAGGTTGGTGACATCGGCGCGGACCTTGAGCTCCTGCAGGTCGACGAACGCGACGGCGGCACCCTTCGGCGTGCCCTCGACGAACACCGGCACCTCGACGTCGATCTTCTCGCCGGCCTTGACCTCGTAGAAGTCGATGTGTTCAACGATGCGCTTGACGGGGTTGCGCTGCACATCCTTGACGACGGCCAGCTTGGTCTGGCCACCGAAGGAGATCGAGAACAGCGCGTTCGTGTGGCGCAGGGCCAGCGTGGTCTCCTTCATCGGGAGCTTCACGAACGTCGGCTGGTCGCCGCCCGCGTACAAGGTGGCGGGGATGAGCTTGGCCACGCGCATGCGGCGCGCAGCGCCCTTGCCGAATTCGTCACGGATGTCACCGGCGATCTTGATGGTGTTTGCCATAATGGTTCTCCTTGAGTGTTACTTGTCGTTCTGTCTATTTGACGCCACGACGCGCCGCAGAACTCCCCAAGGAGGGGTGGTATTCAACGCCGAGTCGATTACGGCAGACCCGTTCTCGCGAATCGGAATGCCCTCGCCAAAGCAACGAGAAACAATTATACGGCCGCGCGGGACATTCGATGGAACGTCTATCCCGGCAAACGAATCGAACGCCCGATCCGCCCGGCTGTTTCGTCGTCATGCCGTCATCGACCCCGGCGAGGCCCTACAATGGACGCAATGGGACATGCACCGAATCAGCTGGGAGGTTTGCAATGGCGCGTAACACATCACGGATAGTAGTTGGAGGCGGAATCGCGGCCTCCGTGGTAGCCGGCGCCACTTACGGGCTGGCGAATCTCATGTTCTCGTATGCGCTGGATGCACAGGCGAAGCACTCGATGCTCAGATCCGGCAGGGATGACGGCAAAGTCGCGGACAAGGGCCCCCGGCTCGACGCGGCCGAAGAGGTCGAGGCGGCGGATTGGTTCGACCAGTCCAAGCAGCCGGTGGTCATCTCGGCGGAGGACGGCATCCAGCTTCATGGCTGGCTGTTCGATCCCGATTGCGCCGGTGCGAAGCCCCACCTGTATGCGATATGCTGCCACGGGTATTCGGGGCAACCGCAGGATATGGCGAAGTACGCGCATCGTTTCGCCCGTCTCGGGTTCACCGTGCTGGTTCCGGCGCTGCGCGGCCACGGGCTCAGCGAAGGCCGCTATGCGGGCATGGGATGGCTGGACCGCCGTGACCTGATGCGGTGGATATCGCTGATCATCGACAGCGACGCGGACGCCCGCATCCTGCTGCAGGGCAAGTCCATGGGCGCGGCCGCGGTCATGATGACCGTCGGCGAGCCGGACCTGCCCAGGAACGTCGTGGCGGCGGTCGAGGATTGCGGCTATGCGTCGGTCGGCCAGCAGTTCATCGACTGCGCGCGGTCGATGTTTCACCTGCCGAAGTTCCTTGCCAAGCCGATCGTGACGACGATGGGGGCGATCGCGCGGCGGCGTGCCGGGTACGGTTTCCAGGAAGCCTCGTGCGTGGAACAGCTGAAGCATGCCACGATTCCGATGCTGTTCATCCACGGCGGCGCGGACGATTTCGTGCCATCCAGGGCTTTGGACGAGAACTTCGACGCCTGCGCGAGCATCGACCGGCAGAAACTGCTGATTCCCTCGGCAGGTCATTCCATGAGCGCCAGCACGGCACCGGTGGTGTACTGGAAGACGGTGACGAATTTCGTCACCCGCGTGTTCGGACTCTGACGGCAGCTTCCCGGCCGAAGCCGCCATGCACTCCGCCGAGCTGAATATGAATTGGGAGTGGCCCGCTGGAAATCCATCCAGCGGGCCACTCCCGTATCGTTTCGCTCCGTCCGCACCGGTGAGCCGGCGCGGTGACGGTTACGAGATGAGCTCCTTCACGGCGGCGATGACGGACTGCAGGCCGGCCTTGGCGTCGCCGAACAGCATCTGCGTGTTGGGCTCGAAGTACAGCTCGTTCTCGATGCCGGCATAGCCCTTGCCGCGACCGCGCTTCATGACGACCACGTTCTGCGCCTTGTCGACGTCGAGAATCGGCATGCCGGAGACCGGGGTGCCGGGGCGACGCGCGGCCGGGTTGGTCACGTCGTTGGCGCCGACGACCAGGGCCACGTTGGCGGACGGGAACTGCGGGTTGATGTCGTCGAGGTCGATCAGCTCCTCGTACGGCACGTTGGCCTCGGCGAGCAGCACGTTCATGTGACCGGGCATACGTCCCGCGACCGGGTGGATCGCGTACGACACCTCGACGCCATGACCCTTGAGCAGGTCGCCCAGATCGGCCAGCTCGCGCTGCGCCTGAGCCTGCGCCAGACCGAAGCCCGGCACGAAGATGACCTTGTCGGCGTACACCAGCTGCACGGCGACGTCATCGGCGCTGGTCTCCTTCATCGTGCCCTCGGGGCCGTCGGCGTCGCCGCCGGCCGAGGCGCCACCGCCGAAGCCACCGGCGAGCACGCTCATCAGCGGACGGTTCATGGCCTTGGACATCGCCAGAGAGAGCGTGACTCCGGCCGCGCCGACGAGTGCGCCGGCGACGATCAGCGCGATGTTGTTGATCGCCAGACCGCTCATGGCGACGGCGGTGCCAGTGCAGGCGTTAAGCACCGAGATGACGACGGGCATGTCAGCGCCGCCGATCGGGATGACGAACACCAGACCGTAGCACAGCGCGAACACCGTGGTCAGCACGCACCACAGCAGACGCTGCTCGGGCTGCACGCACAGCATGACGAACGAGACGACGGTGAGCACAATGAAGCCGATGTTCCACACGCCCTTCGCGGGGAGGGTGAGCTTGCGCAGGAACTTGACGCCCTGCAGCTTGCCGGCGGCGATCAGCGAGCCGGTGAACGTGACGGAACCGATCATGATGCCGAGTCCGGCGGTGATCAGCACGACCAGCGTCGGCAGCTCCTCGGAGGTGAGGATGTCGTTGAGCGCGACGAGGGCCGCCGCGCCGCCGCCGACCGTGTTGAACACGGAGACGAGCTGCGGCATGTCGGTCATCTTGACCTTCTTCGCGCTCCACACGCCGACGATCGTGCCGATGAGGATGCCGACGATCAGCAGCACGACGGCGACAAGATGCTCGAAGCCGTTGCCGATCTCGGTGACGAACAGCACGATGAACGCCATAACCACCGCCATGACCATGCCGGCCGCGGAGATCAGGTTGCCCTTGCGCGCGGTCTTCGGCGAGTTCATCATGTGCAGGCCGACGACGAACAACACGGCGGCCAGCAGATACACGAACCATTCAACGACGCCAAGCGGGTTGCTCAGCACTTCAGCAAGGGTACCCATTACTTGGCCTCCTCATTCTTGTCGGCGGACTTCTTCGATTTGTCGGACTTGAACATCTCCAGCATGCGGTCGGTGACCACGTAACCGCCGACGACGTTCATCGTGCCGAGCACGGCGGCGAGGAAGATGAACACCCAGGCCAGGAGCGAGGTGGCGTGCGCGGCGACGATGACGACACCGACGATGACGATGCCGTGGATGGAGTTGGCGCCCGACATCAGCGGCGTATGCAGGGTGGCGGGCACTTTGCCGATGACCTCGACGCCGATGAGCAGCGCGAGTATGAACAGTGTGATGGCAACGATGATGTCCATGGATTATTCCTTGCTTTCTGCGGCGGGACGTCCGGCTACGATGAGGGCGTCGTCAAGTTCCTCGTTCAGGTCGATGCTCAGACGACCGTCATGCACGAAGTGGGCGAGCACGTCGCCCACGTTGCGGGCGAGCAGGTTCGAGGCGGTGTTGGAAACCTCGCTGGCGAGATACGGGGCACCGATGATGGTCACTCCCCCATCGGTCACCTGCGTGCCGACGCGGGATCCCTCGACGTTGCCGCCCAGGTCGCTGGCCGCGCAGTCGACGATGACGGCACCGCGCTTGAGGCCGTCCACGCCGGCCTTGGTCAGCAGCATCGGAGGCTTGCGGCCGGGAACCTTGGCCGTGGTGATGATGACGTCGAACCCGGCTGCCTTCTGGTCGACGGCCGTCTGCTGGGCGGCCTGCTCCTCGGCGCTGAGCTGGCGGGCGTATCCGCCCTCGCCCTGCCCCTTGGAGAAGTCGAGACCGAGATCGAGGAACTTCGCGCCCAGCGACTCCACTTCGCCGCGCGAAGCGGGACGCACGTCGTACGCGGTGACCACGGCGCCCAGACGGCGGGCGGTGCCGATGGCCTGCAGGCCGGCGATGCCCGCGCCCAGGATCAGCACCTTGGCCGGGCGGATCGTGCCGGCGGCGGTCGTCATCATCGGGAAGAACGAGCCATAGGCATTCGCCGCCACCAGCGCGGCCTTGTACCCCATGACCGAATTCTGGGACGTCATCTCGTCCATGGACTGCGCGGAGCTGAGCTGGCGAGGCAACTTCTCCATCGCGACACCGACAAGACCGGCCGCCTGGAGGGCGTCCACATACGCGGCATCGGTGAACGAGCCGAGCATGCCGATCACCCACGTGCCGGCCTTGAGCCGCGCGACCGTCTCGGCAGACGGACGGTCCACGAATCCGAGCACGTCGGCGCGCGCGATCACATCGTCCGCGGCGACGACCTCGGCCCCCGCCTTGGCGTAATCATCGTCGGTATATTGTGCGGCGATTCCGGCGCCGCTCTGCACCAGGCAGGACACACCTGCTTTCTTCAACCGTGTGACGATATCCGGCGTCAATGCGACGCGGGTTTCGTCCTGCGATGTCTCGTTGAGGACACCGAACACCACGGTGGCTTTCTGGGTTTCAGCCATGAGAGCCCTTTCTTCGTCGAACTCAAGCGTTCTTTGCTTACCGTTGCAAGTGTACCGAAGGAATCGACTTTTGGCGCGTTCCATTTCACCTGACGAATGGCCGCGGGCGAGCGGGCGACCCGCACGACGCTGTTTCCTACGCTACCGTAAGGTGAAAAGAGGCGTTTTTACGGGTAGTATTCATGTGTTAAGCATTATCAGGCCTCCAAGGAGCGTCACGTGTCATTGTTCACCTCAGTAAGACAGCAAGCTGCGAATATCACGCAGAAGGCACTTCGTTTGGGAGGTGACTTCGCGCACCCGGTCAGCGACGATTCCTCCAACGGTCCGGATTACGCGGAGAACGACGCTCTTGCCGCGAACGGCGAGGTCAGCCTCCCGAACACCGCCGAATGGGGGCCAGGATACCCGACCACGACGCTGATCGACAGCACGACGGGCCTGCTCACCACGAAGACCGAGGGCAACCCGCCGCTTGACGAGGGCATGTCCATCTACGACATCTATGCGGACCGCGCCGAACGCATGGGCGACGAGCCGCTGTACACCTACAAGGACGACTCCGGCAAGTGGGTCACCAGCACAGCGAACGAGACGCTCGCCGACATCCGCAGCGTCGCCAAGGGCCTGCTGCACTACGGGCTGAAGAAGGGCGACGGCGTGGCGTTCATGTGCCGCACCTCCTACGCGTGGGATGTCACGGACGCCGCGGTCATGGCCTGCGGCGGCGTGCTCGCCACCATCTACGACACCGACTCCGCCGAGCAGATCCGCAACATCGTCAACAATTCGGATGCGCGGCTGCTGATCGTCGGGACCGCCGACATGCGCGACAAGGCAGAGGGCGCGATCGAGGAATGCCCGTCGCTGGAGACCATCCTGTGCATCGAGACCGGAGGCCTGGAGGAGATCAAGGCGTACGGGGCCGCGGTGAGCGATGAGGAGCTCGACGAGCGCATCGACTCGATCAAGAAGACCGACCTGTGCTCCATCGTGTACACGTCGGGTTCCACGGCGGCACCCAAGGGCGTGGAGATGACGCACGAGCACTACTGCACGACCGCGCTGAACCTGCCCGTCTACATGCCGGACCTGCTGCACAACAAGAAGAACTCCGTGCTGCTGTTCCTGCCGCAGGCGCACTCGTTCGCCCGCGCGATCAACTACATCTGCGTGGCGAGCAATATCAGGATCTACATCGCCCAGGGTATCAAGACGCTGATCGCCGACCTTCAGGTCGCCCGGCCGTCCGTGATGATCGTCGTGCCGCGCGTGTTGGAGAAGGTGTACAACGCGGCGTCCCAGAAGGCCGGCCACGGGCCGAAGGGCGTGGCGTTCGCCGCCGCGGTGGTCGCCGCGCAGAACTACATGAAGGAGCTGGGTGCCAAGGGCAAGGTCGGTGTGCTGGCCAAGACCCGCCGCGCCGCCTTCGACCCGATCGTCTACAAGACGCTGCGCGACGTGCTCGGCGGCCGCGCCCAGTGGATCGTCGCCGGCGGCGCCCCGCTGGACCCCGAACTGCTCGCGTTCTTCCGCGGCGCGAACGTGCCCGTGTACGAGGGCTACGGACTGACGGAGACGACCGCGCCGTGCGCGTTCAACCCGCTCGGCGTGCCGTACCATCAGGGTTCCGTCGGCATCGCCTTCCCCGGGTTCGAGCTGCGTGTCGCCGAGGACGAGGAGATTCAGGTCAAGGGCACCGCGGTGTTCCCGAAGTACCACAAGAACGAGGAGGCGACCGAAGGCTCGTTCACCGATGACGGATGGTACCGCACCGGCGACCTGGGCAGGCTCGACAACGACGGCTTCCTGTACATCACCGGCCGCAAGAAGGATCTGATCATCACCGCCGGCGGCAAGAACGTCGCCCCCGGCCCGATCGAAGAGGTCATCCAGCGCTGCGAGTTCGTCTCGCAGGTGCTGGTGCTCGGCGACAAGCGCCCGTTCATCTCCGCGCTGGTGACGCTTGACGAGAAGTCGCTGCGCCCCTGGCTGGAATCCAAGGGCCTCAACCGCGATATGACGATGGAGGAGGCCGCCTCCAACGCCGCGGTGCGCGCCGAAGTGCAGAAGTGGGTGGATCAGGCGAACGAGGGTGTGTCCCGCGCCGAATCCGTGCGTAAGTTCATCATCCTGCCCGAGGAGTTCAGCCAGGAGAACGGCCTGCTGACCGCATCGATGAAGGTGATCCGACCCAAGGTCATCCGGCGTTACGCCACACTGCTGAACACGCAGATGTACACCAAGAAGAAGTGACGCTCGACATCCATCACGCGTGAGGCGGGTGGTTCAACACGATTGTTGAACCACCCGCCTCACGCCGTTTTATCGGTGCCAACGCCCACGCGGCGCGCAATCAGAAGCCGAGCCTCTCCAGCTGCTTGGGGTCGGACTGCCAGCCCTTTGCGACCTTGACATGCAGATCGAGCTTGGCCTTGCCTCCGACGATGCGGTTGACCGGGGTGCGCAGCTTCTTCTTGACGCGCACCAGATGCTCGGCGCCGCGTCCGATGATGATCGGCTTTTGCGAGTCGCGCTCCACGTACACGGAGACCATGACCTGGATCTTGCCTTCGTATGACTGCCCGCTCTCGTTGTCTTCGGGCCGTTCGATGGAGTCCACGACGACGGCCAGCGAATGGGGCAGCTCGTCATCAAGCTCTTCGAGGAACGCGCCGCGGATCAGCTCGGCGATGGTGTCTTCCGGACGCTCCTCACTGACCTGGTCGTCCGGGTACATCTGCGGCCCCTCAGGGGTGTTGTCGATCAGCACCTGGCGGACCTCGTCGAGATTGTCGTGTTCCAGGGCGCTGACGGGCACGATGTCGGAGAAGTCGGCGAACTCGTTGATCTCGATCAGCTTGTCGATGAGCTGCTGGCGGCCCAGCTGGTCGATTTTGGTGACGATGGCGATCAGCGGAACCTTCCACGAGAACGTCCCGTCCTCGCCCTTGGTGGCGAAATCGGTGCGCAGACGGCTTAGGATGCGCTTGTCGCCGGGGCCGATCTCCTGGTCGGCGGGCAGCAGGAACGCGATGGCGTCGATATCCGACAGCGATTCCTCGACGATGTCGTTGAGACGCTGGCCGAGCAGCGTGCGAGGGCGGTGGATGCCGGGCGTATCAACCAGCACGAGCTGCGCGTGGTCGGTGGTGAGGATGCCGCGAATCGCCTTTCGCGTGGTCTCCGGGCGCGATGAGGCGATGGCCACCTGCTTGCCGATCAGCGCGTTGATCAGCGTCGACTTGCCGACGTTCGGTCTGCCGACAACCGCTATGAATCCGGAACGGTACGCCGGCTGGGATTCCTGCTCGTCAGTATTGGTCATATTCGTGTCATGCCTTTTCTTCGCGTTCGGTTTGGTCATTGTTTCTCTACGGTAGCGGTTCACCTTGTCATTGGGCGGACGGCTCCGTCATTTGCCTTGCGGGGAGGCGGACTCGCCGTCCTGTTCGTCGCTGCGAGGCTCATCGTCGTCGGCTGCGGGACCCTGCGACCCGGCGGCCGGCTCCACGACGATCATCGACACCCTCTTGCGTCGGCCTGCCGTGTCGACGGCGGTGAGGCGCAGGCCGCGCGTCACCGCGCTGGAGCCGACGATCGGGACGCGGCCCAGCAGCTTGGTGAGCAGGCCATATACGGTGTCGACGTCGTCCTCGTCGATGTCGATCTCGAACATCTCCTCAAGGGTGGCGATGGGAGTCCTCGCCGGCATCTTCCACTTGCGTTCGCCGATCTTCTCGGGCTCGGAATGCTGCGTGCGGTCGTGCTCGTCCTCAAGTTCGCCGACGATCTGCTCGATGGTGTCCTCGATGGTGACCAGTCCGGCGATGCCGCCGTATTCGTCGACGACGATCGCCACATGCTGCCGGGTCTGCTGCATGGCGTGGAACAGGTCATCCACCGGCTTCGACTCGGGAACCAGCATCGGCTGCCTGACAATGGAGGCGACATCGCGCTGCGAGGCGGCGGGATTGAACGCCGTGGCGCGCACGGCGTCCTTGAGATACGCCACGCCGATCAGATCGTCGACGTCGTCGCCGATCACCGGCACGCGGGAGAAACCGGACCGGGAGCACAGACGCAGCATGTCGGCAAGTGTGGCCGTGCGGTCCATGCAGATCATGTCGGTGCGAGGCACCATGATCTCGCGGGTCAGCGTCTCCGACAACGTCAGCACGTTGCGCAGCATCTCGGAGACTTCCGGATCGAAATCATTGGCCTCCACCAGGCGGTCGATGGTGGCACGCCCCTGTTCGAGCTGAATCTTCTCCAGCTCCTCGTCGTCGGACAGGTCCGATTCCTTGGAGCGACGCTTCTGACCCTTCTGCTCGCCCGCCTTCGCAAACGGCGTGATCGCGGTGGCGAACCTGACCAGTCCCGCCAAATTGAGCATGATGTCGATCGGCTTGCTGGCTCCCGCGGACCGCGGGCGGACCAGCACCGAGACGATGCCGACGATCAGCGCGAACAGGAAGCCGCACAGCAGCTGCAGCCAGATCGGCGCATCAAGCAGCGACGCCACGCACGCCACCAGCACGCCGTCGAACACGTTGCATGTGATGCGGAAGAACGCGCAGCTGCCCGAGGTGGCGTACCGGTTGGCAATGAGCCGCTGCACGGTATGGATCTTGCCGATCTTCTTCATCCGGATGAACTGGCTCGTCTCGGTGTCGGTCTGCACTTCGAGGATCTTGTTGTTCAGTCCTGCCCGTGTGACGCGCCCGACCGCACTTTCCGCGGCGGCCATGCTCAACGACAGCCAGACCAGCAGTGCGGCGACGACGACCAACGCGACAACCAGGATAATCGTGGACGTATCGGTCAACGGCATAGGAATCCTTCGTTTGAGTTCATGTGTTCAGCGCCGGTGACGGCATTGCCGCCGAACGGCGACGGGAAAAGACGCGTCATTCCGTTATCTGCCGCCCGCCGCCGTGCGACACGTCGTATTCGGCAAGCGCGTCGGCCGCGCCCTTCGGCAATGTGGCCGGTTCGATGGTGATGCGGCGCACGGCCAGGAACGTGAGCAGCAGCTGCCGCTGCAGACCGAACATCTGCCTTTCCTGCTCCGGCGTGACATGGTCGTAGCCGAGCAGGTGGAGGATACCGTGAATGGTGAGCAGCATCATCTCCTGCATGGTGCTGTGACCTGCCGCGGCCGCCTGCTGGGCCGCGACCCAGGGGCATATGACGAGGTCGCCGAGCACGCCCTCCATCGTGGTCTTGCCGTCGCCGGGCCTCAGCTCGTCCATCGGGAAGCTCATCACGTCGGTCGGGCCTTCCAGCGACATCCACCGCTCATGCAGCTCGGCTATGGGATCGGGATCCACGAACAGGATGGTCAGATCGGACTGGGTACTCACGCGCATCTGGTCCATCACCCACAGGCCCAGGTCGGAGAACGCCTTTGCGTCGATGTCCCAGATGGTCTCGTTGGTCACTTCCACGCTCATCGTGCGTCCTCCCGCGATTCCTTGCCTCGGTTGCGCCTGACACGGGTGGCGTCATGACGGTCGTATGCCTCGACGATGCGCCCGACCAGCTCATGGCGGACCACATCCCCGGCGTCGAGATGGGCGAATGCTATGTCGTCGATGCCGCCCAGAATGCCCTCGATGGTGGCCAGACCGGATCGCGGCACGGCGAGGTCGACCTGCGTGACGTCTCCGGTGATAATCATCGTCGTGTTGAATCCGAGACGGGTGAGGAACATCTTCATCTGCTGTTCCGTCGTGTTCTGCGCCTCGTCGAGAATCACGTAGGCGTCGTTGAGCGTGCGCCCGCGCATGTACGCGAGCGGCGCGACCTCGATGGTGCCGTCGTCGAGATAGCGGTGCAGCTGGTCGGGGCCGAGCATGTCGGACAGTGCGTCATACAGCGGGCGCAGATAAGGGTCGACCTTGTCGTTGAGCGTGCCGGGGAGGAAACCGAGGTTCTCCCCCGCCTCGACCGCCGGGCGCGTCAGGATGATGCGGCGGATACGCCTGTCCTGGAACGCGCGCACCGCCTTGGCCACGGCGAGGTAGGTCTTGCCCGTGCCGGCCGGGCCGATCGCGAAGGTGATGGTGTGGGCGTCCACGGCGTTGACGTAGGCGATCTGCCCCGCCGTCTTGGCGCGCACGGGCTGTCCGGCCGCGAAAGTGATGACGCCGGGTATGCGAGGCTTGCGCGCATCCCCTGAACGCGCCGCACCGAGCGATGCACGGCCCCGCTCGGCGGACCTGCCGTATCCGAGGTGTTCGGCTCGGACCTTGTTGGACAGCACGTCCTGGTCGAGCAGCCTGCGTACGGTGTCGGCGTCCATCGGGGCGCTGTACGCGGCCTGGATGATCGTGTGGATGACGTCTTCGGCGCGAGAGGCCTGCGATTCGGTGGACTTCGAATGGGAGACGATGGCCACCCTGTCGCCGCGCACGATGATGGTCAGGTCGGGAAACGCGTGCTCGACCTGCCGAATGACCTCGTCGACCGGGCCGAAGACGGCCACCGGGTCAAGCTGCGACGGGATGGTGATGGTACGGGTCGTCGTTGTCACGAATCGCCCTACTCGTCGAGCTTCTCGCCGGTGAGCACATGCGCGTGCACGTGGAACACGGTCTGCCCGGCGTCGAGGCCGGTGTTGAATACCAGACGGTACGCGCCCGAGAACTCCTTGTCGGCGATGCCCTGGGCGAGCCCGACGATATGGGCCAGTTCCGCGGGATCGGCGGCGGCCAGTTCGGCGACGTTCGCGTAGTGGTCCTTGGGCACGATCAGCACATGCACCTTCGCCTTGGGATTGATATCCTTGAACGCGTATGTGGTGTCGTCCTCATATACCTTCTCGCTGGGAATGCGCCCGTCGATGATCTTGCAGAACAGGCAGTCCTCGGACTTGCTCATATGCTCGCCGCTCCTTGCTGGCCGTGATGGGAATCTACTTCCATGCTATTGCGTATTAAGGATATTCTCGGCTTCACGCGAAACGCCCCAACGCCCTCGACAGCAGCGACAGCGCCACCGGGCCCGCCGTCGATGCGCGCAGGATGTTCGAGCCGAGCACCACGCTCTGGGCGCCGGCCCCGACGAAATCGGACACCTCCTCCTCGCTGATGCCGCCCTCCGGCCCCACGACGACATTGATGCTGCGCGGCCGCCCGTCGGCGAGACAACGGTCGGCGAGCCGCGAGACCTCGTCCTCCACGGACGACCATGACATGGTGGCGTCCTGATGCAGCACGATCACCAGATCGCCATGCACGCACGCACGCCTGCAGATGGCGACGACCTGCTTGCTTGAGACGCACTGCGCCAGTTCCGGTGACCACACGCGGCGCGACTGCTCGGTCGCCGCGTCGAGGACCTGCCGCCATTTGCGATCAGTACGGCCCGCCTTCCACTTGGCGATGGAACGATTGGCCTGCCAGGGGATTACCTCGTCGACGCCGATCTGGGTCGCCATGTCGATGGCCGCCTCGTCATGACCGGTCTTCGCCAGCGCCTGAATGAGCACGAGCCGCGTGACCGGCTGCGGCTGCCGCCCGACGCGCTCGACGCTGACGAGACCGGCCTGCGCGTCGACGAGCGTGGTCTTGACGCACAGCCCCCGACCGTCGGTCAGCGACAGCCCGTCGCCCTCGGCGAGGCGCATGGCCCCCAAGGCATGGCGCTTCACCGAGGCCGGCAGCGTGATCGTCCACCCCGCGTTGAGACCATCGCCGTTCACCGGCACATCATCGGTGTCAGGGTCGAAAAGGAATACAGGATCAGTCATGGATACAAGGCTACAACATCCCCGCAAACACAGGCGACACGCCATGATTTGGCATCATCCGAAAATACCGATATAGTGTCTATTCGTTGTCTGAAAACGACACCTGTCCGGGTGGCGGAATGGTAGACGCGCAAGCTTGAGGTGCTTGTGCCTATTTTATACAGGCGTGTGGGTTCAAGTCCCATCCCGGACACCAGCGAAGACCCCTTGGAAACAAGGGGTCTTTCCATATATACATACCGTATGCGCAGACGGCCGCGCGCAATCGGGCCGACGACGGTACGACGACATGAGAACCCGAGGCACGCCCATGCAATTCATCACCATCGACTCCATCGACGACGAGCGGGTTGCCGCATACACGAACCTCACCGAAATCCAGCTGCGCAACCGGCTCGAACCCGAGCGTGGCCTGTTCATCGCCGAATCGCCCAAGGTCATCGACCGCGCGCTCGCCGCGGGCCGCGAACCGATCTCGCTGCTGGTCGAAGAGCCGTGGATCGAGGGCATGTCACAGACCTTCGACGTCGTCGACAAACGGTGGGGAATGGACATCCCCGTATACGTGGCCTCCCCCGAACAACTGCGCCAGCTCACCGGATACCGCCTCCACCGAGGGGCGCTTTCGGCGATGCGGCGCTGGCCGCTGCCGAGCGTCGAGGAGACATGCCGCGACGCTCGCCGCGTGGCGGTCATGGAGAACATCGTCGACCACACCAACGTGGGCGCACTGATGCGCTCGGCGGCCGCGTTGGATGTCGACGCGGTGCTGGTCACCCCGTCGTGCGGCGACCCGCTGTACCGGCGCGCCGCGCGCGTGTCCATGGGCACCGTCTTCCAGATACCGTGGACGCGCATCGGAGGCGACGACAAGCATTTCTGGCCGCGCCGAGGACTGGAGGAACTGCGCTCGCTGGGATTCACCACGGTGGCGATGGCGCTGAGCGACGACTCGATATCGCTGGACGAGCTGACACGCCGGCTGAACAACAGTCCCGAATCCGCGGACCACATCGACAAACTGGCGCTGATCTTCGGCACGGAAGGCGACGGCCTGTCACGTCACACCATCGCGGGCGCAGACCTGACCGTGAAAATCCCGATGTCCCACGGCGTCGACAGCCTCAACGTCGCCGCGTCCAGCGCCGTCGCCTTCTACGCGACATCCCCGAAGCGCGCGGAACAATAAGAACAGATCGGATATTTTTCATGACTTTTTCATGACGCGCAACGCCATTTCCTTGCGCTCACGGGGAAATGTGCAATTATTGTTTCTGTAGGCTCCGGCAACGAAGCAGGGGCGGACAGGCAGACGGTGTCATCAGACGCTGTGAACAACGAGAGGAGCACTCAGATGGCGAAGAACAAGCAGAAGATTCTCTCCATCGTCCTGGCAGGTGGCGAAGGAACGCGCCTCATGCCGCTGACACGTGACCGTGCGAAGCCGGCCGTACCGTTCGGCGGCGTATTCAGACTGATCGACTTCCCCTTGAGCAACCTGGTGAATTCGGATTACCGCCATATCATTGTGCTGACCCAGTACAAGTCGCATTCCCTTGACCGTCACATCTCACAGATGTGGCGTTTCTCGTCGTTGCTCGGCAACTATGTCTCCCCTGTGCCCGCACAGCAGCGTCTGGGCAAGCACTGGTATCTCGGGTCGGCCGACGCGATCTATCAGACCATCAACATCATCGAGGACGTCCAGCCCGACATCGTGGTCATCGTCGGCGCCGACCACGTCTACCGCATGGACTTCGGCCAGATGGTCGAGCAGCACATCGAATCGGGTGCGGAGTTCACCGTGGCAGGCATCCGCCAGCCGCTTGAGGAGTCCAACCAGTTCGGCGTGATCAACGTTGACCCGAACCACCCCAACATGATCCGCGAATTCCAGGAGAAGCCGGCGACGACCGAAGGCCTGCCCGACGACCCGAATTCGTTCCTCGCTTCGATGGGCAACTACGTCGCCAACACGGACGCGCTGTTCGATGCGCTCGCCAAGGACGAGAAGGCCGCGGACACCAAGCACGACATGGGCGGCGACATCGCGCCGTACTTCGCCTCGCGCGGCGAGGCCGGCGTGTACGACTTCAACTCCAACGTCATTCCCGGCTCCACGCCGACCGACCACGCCTACTGGCGCGACGTGGGTACGATCAAGCAGTTCTATGACGCTCACATGGACCTGATCGCCTACGTGCCGGAGTTCAACCTCTACAACCAGGCATGGCCCATCTACACGAACTCGGGCACGCTGCCCCCCGCGAAGTTCGTGCATGCCGGCCGCGATCGTCTCGGCCACGCGACCGACTCCATCGTCTCCCCCGGCGTCATCGTCTCGGGCGGTGAGGTGCATCATTCCGTGCTGTCGCCGAACGTGCGCATCCATTCGTGGGCCCAGGTGGTCGACTCCGTGCTGTTCGACGGCGTCATCGTCAACCGTCGCGCCCGCGTGTACAAGGCGATTCTCGACAAGAACGTTGTGCTGACCGAGAACTCCACGGTCGGCATCGACACCGAGAAGGACCTCGCCCGCGGCTTCACCGTGACGCCGGAAGGCATCACCGTCGTGCCGAAGGGCACCATCGTGGACGACTGATCGGCTCGGATATACGTTGAGGGGGTTTGCCGGATTCACGGCAAACCCCCTCGACTATATTCACGTGTCTTCGACCGTACAGAGAAGCCGCAGACACGGATGAGGTCAGTACTTCGGCATGTTGTCGAAATTGAAACCGAGCGCGGCCAGCTGCTCGCGCCCCTCGGGCGTGATCTTGTCCATCGTCCAGCGAGGCTGCCACGTCCAGTCGATGCGGAACTCCTCCACAAGACCCGCCAGCGTGCTCGCGCACTCGTCCTCGATGAGGTCGGTCAGCGGGCATGCGGGCGTCGTCAGCGTCATCGTGATGATCGCGCGTCCAAGCTCATCGATCTCGATGCCGTAGACCAGACCGAGGTCGATGACGTCGATGCCCAGCTCCGGGTCGATGACCTGATGCAGGGCCTCCTTCACATCCTCGGCGGTGGCACGGCCGATATCGTCGATGGCCTTGAGCGGAATGTCATCCTCGCTGCTGTGCTCGCCATCCTCGCACTCGCTCTTCGGATGGCGGCCGCACGCGCACATCTCGACGCCGCCATCGCTTTTGGGGGCAGGACGGCCGTTGGGGAACCCAGCCGCAAGCTGCGGATTCGCCATCACGCGGCGCGCCGCCTCCTCGTCGCCCAGAACCTTGCTCACCGAATCGAACACGGAAGCCTGCGGCTCAGGAACCAGATTGTCGCTCATATCTCTCCAGTCGTTAATCGCGAAACCGTTAAATCAAGAGTACAACTCGGACCGCTCTCATGGCAGTGCGGTGACCGTTTATTTCGCCGCCAGCGCCTTGGCGACGGAGTCGCGCATGCCCTCCCAGCCAAGCAGCGCGCACTTGATGCGCATCGGGTACTTGGACACGCCCTGGAACACCACGGCGTCCTCCAGCTTCTCTTCCTTGGCCTCGTCCTGCAATCCAGCGCCGCGCGACTCCATGAGCTCATGGAAGTCGCGGAACAGCTCCATCGCCTCGTCGACGGTCTTGCCAGCGCACAGGTCAACCATGACGGACAGGCTCGCCTGCGAGATCGAGCAGCCGTGGCCGTCCCACACCAGACGCTCGATGGTGTGCGGCTCGCTGTCGGAGACCTCGGCGTGAACCGTCGCCTCGTCACCGCAAGTGGGGTTGAACTGGTGGGATTCGCCCGGCGTGCAGTATTCGTGGCTGGCGCGCACGGTCGTGTCGGCCGGCGCGGAGCCCTGTTCCTTGGACACGTCCGCCGCGAAATGCTCACGACCATGCGGGTCACGCGCGGCCTCAAGAATCACTTCCTGATACATCTGTTCAAGATCGTCGCCGCTCATGCCGAAATCACCCATCGGTCAATCCCTTCCCATGCATAGCGCTCGATAGCGCTCGATATCATTCACGAACACGCGAAACACCGTCCGCGTGAGATTCCGTGGATATTATGCCACATGCCGTGACAGTATCCCGTGGGAGTCATACGCGAACGGCGTAAACGCGACACGTATCACAGTCCGAAGAACGGACGGACCTTCGCCACGGCCTCGACCAGGGCGTGAGCGTCGTCGACGCTGTTGTACACGCCGGAGGATGCGCGGTTCGACGCATACAGACCGAAGTGGCGGTGCACCGGCTGGGCGCAGTGATGGCCGACGCGGATGGCGATGCCTTGCGCGTCGATGAACTGCCCGACGTCATGCGGGTGTACGCCCGCAACGTCGAACGCCACCGTGCCGATGCGGTTCACGTTCTCGCGCGGCCCGAGAATCCGCACGCCGTCGATGTCGCCCATCTTGAGCAGTTCGGCGGCGATCGTGCGCTCATGCGCCTCGATGTTCTCAAGTCCCACGTTCATCATCCATTCGGCGGCCACACCGGCTGCGACCACCTGGGCGACCGGCTGCGTACCGGCCTCGAAACGGGCCGGAGGCACCATGTACTGCGCGGGCTGGTCCATCCACGCGAGCTCGACCATGGAACCGCCGAAGTTCGCCGGCGGCAGGGCCTCCAACAGCTCACGGCGCCCGTACAGGAATCCCACCCCGGTGGGACCGTACATCTTGTGGGCGCTCCACGCGGCGAAATCGACGTCAAGCGCGTGGAAGTCGACCTTGAGGTGAGGCACCGACTGGCATGCGTCAAGGATGAAGATCGCGCCGACCTCATGGGCACGGCGGATGATGGGCGCGATGTCGGTGATGGCGCCCGTGGTGTTGCCCACGTGCGTGATGGCGACGACCTTGGTGTGTTCCGTGATCACCTCATCGGCGGTATCCGAGCGGATGCGGCCGTCTTCGGTCAGATCGAACCATTTGAGCGTGGCACCGGTGCGGTATGCCAGCTCCTGGAACGGCAGCAGCACGGAATGGTGCTCGGCCTTGGATACGACGATCTCGTCGCCGGGCTTGAGAGCGAACCGTTTCGCCGCCTCTCCCCCACGGCCCAGACTCGCGTTGCCGAACGCGGTGGCAAGAAGATTCAGTCCCGCGGTGGCCCCGGCGGTGACGACGATCTCCTCGTTGCCCTCCTCGGCGTTGGCTCCGACCAGGCGGGCGACCTTCGCGCGGGCGTCCTCGAACGCCATGGTGCTGCGGGCCGCCAGCTCATGCGCCCCGCGGTGCACGCCGGCGTTGATCGTGCGGTAGAACTCGCTCTCCGCATCGATCACGCACTGCGGCTTCTGCGAGGTGGCCGCGGAATCCAGATAGACGAGCGGATGCTCGTGGATCTGCTGATCCAGAATCGGGAACTGCGCCCGAATCGCCGTAAAATCAACCATTGTTTCCCTTAGATTCAATGTCCTGCCGATATGTCGTTTTTCAGTTATCCGCTTATTCGCTCGCCGCTTCCAGCGGTGGATCATGCTTCCGGCGATGGCCGCGGGGTGCAGGGATGTCCTGTTCCCGGGATCGCTCCAGGCCGCTCGGGCCAAGTTTACGGTCGGGAATAGTACACCCCCAGGCAATGCGACCACACCTCAAACGCAACGAAACGAAGAAATCAAGCCAGAGCCGATTCGGAGTCGGAGCCTTCGGGCAGGTACTTGTCGTAGCCGGTCTCTTCGAGTTCGTCGGCAAGCTCGGGACCGCCGGTCTTGACGAAGTGGCCGTCTGCGAACACATGCACGATGTCGGGCTTGATGTACTTGAGGATGCGCGTGTAGTGCGTGACCATCAGGATGCCCAGTCCGGTGCTCTCCTTGGCGCGGTTCACGCCTTCGGACACGATGCGCAGGGCGTCCACGTCGAGGCCGGAATCGGTCTCGTCCATGATGGCGAACTTCGGCTTGAGCAGTTCGAGCTGGAGCACTTCGGCGCGCTTCTTCTCGCCGCCGGAGAAACCTTCGTTGACGGAACGCGACGCGAACTTCGGGTCCATGCGCAGCTTCTTCATCGCGGCGCCGAGCTCCTTGGTCCAGGTGCGGATGGCGGGGGCCTTGCCGTCGACCTCGGTCTTGGCGGTGCGCAGGAAGTTGGTCATCGACACGCCAGGAACCTCGACCGGGTACTGCATGGCGAGGAAGAGCCCTTCCTTGGCGCGCATGTCGGGGGTCTGCTTGAGGATGTCGACGCCGTCGAGCAGCGCCTCGCCCGAGTCGACCTCGTACTTGGGGTGGCCAGCCAGCGTGTAGGCGAGCGTGGACTTGCCTGAGCCGTTGGGGCCCATGATCGCGTGGGTCTCGCCGGAATGCACGGTGAGGTTCACGCCTTTGAGAATCTGCTTGCGACCCTCCTTGGTCTCCACGGATGCGTAGAGGTCCTTGATTTCGAGAGTGTGCTGTTCGGCCATCGTTACTTATCCTCCAATACGGCTTTCATGGCGTCGCTTTCGCCGCGGGCGAGGCGGCGGTCGATTACGTTCATCAGGTGTTCGGCGATGAATGGCACGCCGATCTCTTCGACGAGTTCTCCGAAGAACCCGCGTACGACGAGCTTGCGGGCCTCCGTTTCGGGGATACCTCGCGACTGCAGATAGAACAGTTCCTCGTCGTCGAAACGGCCCACGGAGCTCGCGTGTCCGGCGCCGATGATGTTGCCGTTCTCGATTTCGAGGTTTGGCTCCGAATCAGCGATCGCGCCCGGGGTGAGCACGAGGTTGCGGTTGAGCTCATACGAGTCGGTGCCCGGCGCAGTCGGCGCGATCAGCGCATTGCCCACCCAGGTGGAGTGCGCGTCCTTACCGTCGAGCGCGCCCTTGTAGACCACACGGGACTTGCACTCGGGATGGTTGTGCACCACCATCGTGCGGTGCTCGATGTGCTCGCCGGGGTCGACGAAGTAGATGCCGAGCATGTTGAGGTCGCCCTGCTCGCCGCCGAAGTCCTGATCCATGCGGATACGGACCACGTCGCCGCCGAGTGTGACGACGGAGTGGCGCAGGGATGCGCCCTCGCCGACGTGGATGCGCTGGTTGCCGACGTGCTTGGAGCCCTTCTCCCACTCCTGCACGAAGGTGGTGGAGACGTGGGAGTTCTTGCCGGTGACGATTTCCACGCCTTCGGCGAGACGGGCCAGACCGTGGTGCTCGACGATGACGTCGGCGTGGGCCTCATCGGCCGTCGAGATGACCAGATGCAGGGCATCGAGGTCGTCGCCGCTGCCGATCACGTTGACCAGCACCGGCTGGGCGATCTCGCCCGACAGCTCGATCACCGTTGCGGTACGCCCGGAATTCCACTCGACGGCGGCTGCCCGATCGCTGGGCTTGGAGACCGTGCCGGAGACTCCTTCGCCGAGGGCGCACTGGCTGACGGCCACGTGCTTTTCGTCGACCGCGGTGCCATCGGCGTAACTGATCGCGATGATCGTCTCCCCGCTCGGCTTGAACACGTCGAAGAACTCTCCGATGCGATCGAGCGGCGTGTAGCGCCAATCGTCCTGCTTGCGCTCCGGCACGGCGAAATCGTTCACGTCGAACGAGCGCGGCTCCCTGTCGGCGCTCGACGGCATGGCCGCCGGCACCGCGTACGGGTCGTTCGGATCCGCGACGGGAATGGTGATTTCAGTATTGTTCGATGCCATGGGAATCAGCCCACCGATCCTTCCATCTGCAGTTCGACCAAACGGTTCAGTTCGAGCGCGTACTCCATCGGCAGCTCGCGGCTGATCGGCTCGACGAAGCCACGCACGATCATGCCCATGGCCTCCTTCTCCTCAAGGCCGCGGCTCATCAGATAGAACAGCTGATCCTCGGAGACCTTGGAGACCGTGGCCTCGTGGGCCATCGTCACGTCGTCCTCACGCACGTCCACATGCGGGTACGTGTCGGAACGGCTGAAGTCGTCCACCAGCAGGGCGTCGCACACGGTGGAGTTCGACGAGCCTTCGGCTCCGTCGACGATCTTGACCAGTCCGCGATACGCGGAGCGGCCACCGCCGCGCGAGATCGACTTGGCGACGATCGTGGAGCTGGTGTGCGGAGCGAGATGAATCATCTTCGCGCCGGTGTCCTGATACTGGCCCTTGCCGGCGAAGCCGAGGGACATGGTCTCGGCCTTGGCGTACGGCTCGGCGAGAATGCACGCCGGGTACTTCATCGTGGCCTTGGAGCCGATGTTGCCGTCAACCCATTCCATCGTGCCGCCTTCGCGCACGTAGGCGCGCTGGGTGACGAGGTTGTAGACGTTGTTCGACCAGTTCTGCACGGTGGTGTAGCGCACGCGCGCATGCTTCTCGACGATGATCTCGACGATGGCGGCGTGCAGCGAGTCCTCGGACCAGATCGGGGCGGTGCATCCCTCGACATAGTGCACGTAGGAGCCTTCGTCGGCGATGATCAGCGTACGCTCGAACTGGCCCATGGCCGGCGTGTTGATGCGGAAGTAGGCCTGTAGCGGGATGTCCACGTGCACGCCCTTCGGCACGTACACGAACGAGCCACCGGACCATGCGGCAGTGTTGAGGGCGCCGAACTTGTTGTCTTCGGGGCTCACGACGGTGCCGAAGTACTTCTTCACCAGGTCGGGGTATTCGCGCACGGCGGTGTCGGTGTCCACGAAGATCACGCCCTGGTCGGCGAGTTCCTTCTGGATGGAGTTGTAAATCACTTCGGACTCGTACTGCGCGGCCACGCCGGAGACCAGACGGCTTTTCTCGGCCTCGGGGATGCCCAGTCGGTCGTAGGTGGAGCGGATGTCGTCCGGCAGCTCCTCCCACGTCTTGGCCTGCTTGTCGATCGGCTTGACGTAGTACTTGAAGTCGTCGGCGTTGAATCCGCTCAGGTCCACGCCCCAATCGGGCATCGGCTTCTCAAGGAACGCCTTGAATCCGCGCAGACGCATGTCGAGCATCCACTGCGGCTCGCCCTTGTCCGCGCTGATGTCACGCACGACCTGTTCATCGATGCCGCGCTTCGCGGCCTCGCCGGCCGCGTCGGAATCATGCCAGCCGTAGGTGTAATCACCGAATTGCTGGATGATCTCGTCATCCTTTTTGAGTTTCTCTTCGTCCACACGCTGGCGATCGGCCACATACTGGCTCATCTCCACGTCGGACGCGGCGTTGGGCGCCTGCTGGGTGTCGCTCACCTTGACGCTGCCTCCTATTCATCACATAGTTCCTACGTTAAGTTAGCAGAACCTCACGGCGAACTCCACAGCAGACCCGCATGTTGGCTTAGCGCAAAACGTGAGCTTGCTTATATTGCGATTTCTTCGCAATGATCGCCGGACCCGCACTAAACAACGATGGGGATGCCCTTTCGGGCATCCCCATCGTCGCGTATCAGTCTACTCTTAAAGCCACACGCTCAGGCCTGACGGGCTTCCTGATGATCCAGCGCGGCCTTGACGAGCCCCGCGAACAGGGGGTGGGGCTTGGTCGGGCGGGACTTGAACTCCGGGTGAGCCTGGGTGCCGACATAGAACGGGTGCACATCCTGCGGCAGCTCGACGAACTCGGTGAGCTCGCCGTCCGGGCTCTGACCGGAAATGCGCAGGCCCCCCTCGCGCAGGAGATCCTTGTAGGCCACGTTCACCTCATAGCGGTGGCGGTGACGCTCGGTGACATGCGTGGTACCGTACAGCTGCGCAACGAGGGAGTCCTCCTCCAGCTCGGCCGGGTAGCTGCCCAGACGCATGGTGTGGCCCATGTCGCCGTGGCCGGCGACGATGTCCTTCTGCTCCTCCATCGTGGCGATGACCGGGTTGGAGCAGTCGGGCTCGAACTCGGAGGAGTTCGCGTCCTCGATGCCCAGCACGTGGCGAGAGTATTCGATGACCATGGACTGCAGGCCGAGGCACAGGCCGAGAGCAGGCAGCTTGTTTTCGCGCGCGTACTTGAGCGCGCCGATCTTGCCGTCGATGCCGCGGATGCCGAAACCGCCGGGGATGACGATGCCGTCGACCTGGTCAAGCGCGGCGGCCGCGCCTTCCTCGGTCTCGCACTTGTCGGCGGCGACCCACTTGACGTTGACCTTGGCCCAGTTGGCGAAGCCGCCGGCCTTGATGGCCTCGGTGACGGACAGGTAGGCGTCCGGCAGGTCGATGTACTTGCCGACGATCGCCACGTTGACCTCGTGCTTGGGGTGGTGCACGCGCTCCAGCAGGTCAGCCCACTCGTCCCAGTCGACATCGTGGAACGGCAGCCCCAGCTCGCGCACCACGTAGGCGTCAAGGCCCTCGTCGAACAGGATGCGCGGCACGTCGTAGATGCTCGGCGCGTCCACGCAGTTGACCACGCCCTCCTCATCCACGTCGCACATCAGGGAGATCTTGTCCTTGATGGACTTGTTGAGCGGGCGGTCGGAACGCAGCACCAGCGCATCTGGGGAAATGCCGAGCTGGCGCAGCATCATTACGGAGTGCTGGGTCGGCTTGGTCTTGAGCTCGTGCGCGGCGGAGATGTAGGGCACCAGGGAGACGTGCACGAACATGCAGTTCTCGGCGCCGAGGTCGCGACGCACCTCACGGGCCGCCTCCAGGAACGGCTGGGATTCGATGTCGCCGACCGTGCCGCCGATTTCGGTGATGATCACGTCGACATCATCGCTCGCCTGGGCGCGCATGCGGGACTTGATCTCGTTGGTGATGTGCGGGATGACCTGCACGCACTGGCCGAGGTACTCCCCCGCGCGTTCCTTGCGCAGCACCTCCTGATAAATCTGCCCGGTGGTGACGTTGGCCTTCTGGGAGAGGAACACGTCGAGGAAGCGCTCGTAGTGGCCGATGTCGAGATCGGTCTCGGCACCGTCTTCGGTCACATAGACCTCGCCGTGCTGGAACGGGTTCATGGTGCCCGGGTCGACGTTGATGTACGGGTCGAGCTTCTGCTGCAGCACATGGATGCCGCGGCTGCGCAGCAGACGACCGAGCGAGGAGGCGGTCAGGCCTTTTCCGAGGGATGAGACCACGCCACCGGTAACGAAGATGTGCTTGGTGATGTGTTCTTGAGAATTGCCATGTTGTCTTCTAACCATGGAATTTCACTGTATCATCTGCCTATGACGGATTCCTGTGCGGCATGATCGGGCCGCCGCCCGCGCAACGGCTCGCCGGCCGTCTCGGACTGCGGGCTGCGGCGGTCGCGGTCATGGCGGCGTTGGCCATGTTGCCGCAGGTCATGTCCATCAGCGCGTTGCGCTCGGAGCCCGCGCATGCAGCGACGAGCGGCATCACGCTTCGCGCCGGGGAGAATCTCACGCTTGCGGGTCATGCGTTCACGGTGACGCGCATCGGCCGATATGACGATGTCAGGCATGCCGGCGGTACAGTGACCGGATTCGATGTCGTCGGCGACACGGCATGGAGAACCGCGTCCTCCATGCAATCGTCGCCTCGAAACGAAACCGGCATGACGAACGAAACCGGAATGACGGTTGACGAAGCACAGGCATACAACCGGAGGCTCATTGATTCAGGACAATACGATCTCGGGCAACCGGATGCCGAGCAACAGAACGGCTCCGGAGATTCGGGCACGGTCATCGGCAGGATACTGATCCCGACCATATCGACTGACTTGCCCATCCGCCAGAGCTCTGACGCAGAGACGCTGCGGCGCGGTGCCGGCCTGCTACACGACACCAGTCTGCCCGTCGGAGGCCCCGGAACCGCAGGATGCACCGCAAGACGATCGATCCCGATATATGGGCTTCATGCCGACGATCCCGGCAACGACGATTCCCCTCGTGACGTTCACACACGCAATCGGCACGGAACTTCAAAGGCTGTTACGGAATCGTACCAATAGCCTCATATCCCGCCATGCCACACGAACAACGGCCTCTGCCTCATCCCGCCAAAGCCCCATCCCGACACCATCAAATGGGACTTTGGCAGGATGAGGCTTACAGCAACAATGCACCCTCATATCCTGGCATCAAACATGGGGGCATGGATGCAACACCCGTTGATTTTGACGGGGGTATATAAGGGGGTTACTATGGGGGGAAACCTGAAAGCATATGATGAGGTATGTGATTGTATGGGGATTTTCGATGACCTGACTGGGACAATCGGCATGGTTGATGATGACAGGCGGTCATTGGATTCGCTGGAGCGTCTCGTTCTCGAAATGACACCTGGACTGCGCATAGCCTGGTCGGTCATCGACGGGCCGCGCGCCGTGAGCCTGACGCTGGACGCCCGGACGAGACCAGATCTGGTCCTGGTCGACCTGTCGATGGAATCCATGTCGGGCGTCATGGTATGCCGTCGTATCCGCCGACGCGACAGCATGGTGAAGCTTCTGGCCATGACCTCGTTCGCCAAGGAGACGTTCGGATTCGACGTGGCGCAGGCCGGCGCCCAAGGACTGGTCAGCAAGAACGACGAGCAGGAAATACTCGAAGGCTTGGCGACGGTACTTGGCGGAGGCGTTTACGGTGATTTCGGGTTCGTTGACGCCCGTGCCTCATTCGACCAGCTCGCGCATGAGACGCCGAAACGGGCTGACCTGGTCTCCAACCGCGAAGTGCAGGTGCTCGATCTTATGTCGCGTGGGCTGACCGACCTATCGATAGCGAAACGACTCGGCATTAAAGCGGCCACCGTGCGCAAGCACGCGCAGTCATCCATGCAGAAGCTCAACGCCGAAAACCGCGTCCAGGCGGTGCTTAAATGGACCGGGCATCATACCGAAGACGGCATGCGCCGTCAGGGATGATGCCCGTCACACAATCTACCGGTCGAACGCGGTCAGCCGCGTCGAGCCGGCCGACACCTCGTTCGACGCGGATCAGTAGCCCGTCGAATCGTAGGAATCACCGTACGAATCATAGGAGTCGCCATACGAATCGTACGAATTCTGGTTGTCATACGAGCTTGAGCCGCCGTACTTCTTCTTGTAGTTGTCGAGTTCCTGCTGCAGCTCCTGCTTCTTTTTGTCCAGCTCCTGCTTCTTCTGCTGGTAGTCCTTGTTGATGGAGTCGTAGGAGTCGTCGTCGGAGTTTCCGTTCGAGTCGCCGCGCGGAACCTCGATGTAGCCATCTTTGTTCTTGTTGTTCGAACCGCCGTTCGTCGTCTGCGACGTTTCGGTGCCCTTGCCGTCCTTGCCGTCGCCTCCCTTGGACGTCAACGCCCAAACCAGCACGCCGATCAGGGCCAACGCGACGACGATGGAGACGACGATGGCGATGATCTTGCCCGTGTTGTTCTTCTTCGGAGGCTGACCGTACGGCTGGTACGGAGTACGCTGATACGCACCCTGCTGCGGATAGCCGCCGGCGTATGGCTGCTGCCGTTGGCCTGCTCCCACCGGAGGATAGACGGGCTGCCCGCCTGCCGGCGGACGCTGGCCGCCGGCGTAGCCGCCCTGACCCTGCCAGGAGTCATGTTGCGGGTAACCGGGCTGCGCGTAACCGGGCTGATGCTCCCCGGGCTGCGAAGCAGCTCCATACTGCGGATAATCGTTGTTGCCGTTGTGTGCATCGCCCTGAACCCCGTAAAGCGATGCACCGTTCGGATAACCGCCATTGGCCGGACCTTGCGGGTACCCCTGATTCGCTTCATCGTTCATGGACACCACACTAGGCGCAGCAAGCCCGACGCGCAAGCGCACCAGCAATGATGACCACCCGTTGAAACGGTTCTGCGACTGCGGATCAGCCGATAAGATGCGCGATGGCGTCCAGCGCGAGCTTGTACCCGTAGAATCCCATTCCCGTGATGGTGCCGGTGGCGACCGGGCTGATGACCGAACGCTTGCGGAACTCATCGCGGGCGGAGGGATTGGAGATGTGCACCTCCATCAGCGGCAGTCCGGCATCGCCCACCATGTGCGCGGCGTCGGCCAGCGCGTACGAGTAATGCGTGAATGCGGCCGGGTTCATCACCACCGGGGTCTGCTCGTCGACGGCCTGATGCATCCAGCGCACCATCTCGGCCTCGTCGTCGGTCTGGCGCACCTCGACCTTCAGCCCGAGCGCGGCACCCCACTGGGAGCATTGCGTGCGCAGCGTCTCAAGATCCTGCCTGCCGTAGACGTCCGGCTGACGCACTCCGAGGCGGCCCAGATTCGGTCCGTTGACGACTATCACCTTGGTCATGATGCACTTCCTTTGGCTGATGATTGATATTGCTGGGGTGGGCGAAAACGCGACTCGGACCGGTCATGTGGAGACCGGTCCGGCGTCGTCACGCCTGGATACGTCTGAATGCCTCCTCGACCGCGTCCGCCGGCGGATCGTCCAGATGCACCGGATGGCCGATCGAATCGAGCACGACGAACCGCAGCTTGTTGCCACGAGCCTTCTTGTCGCGGTGCATCAGCGCCAGCACTTCGTCGAACGTGCCGCCGTTCCATGAGGTCGGCAGACCGAGCGAGCCAAGCAGAGAGCGGTGATAATCGACCAGATCCTGGTCGATATAGCCCAGCAGATGACCCAATTCCGCCGCATACACGCATCCGACCGCGACCGCGTTGCCGTGGCGCCAGCGGAAATGCTCAAGTTTTTCGATGGCGTGGGCGAGTGTATGGCCGTAGTTGAGGAATTCACGCAGGCCCGCTTCCTTGAGGTCCGCGGAGACGTGGTACGCCTTGACCCGGACCGTGCGCTCGATCAGCTCGGCGACCACGTTCTCCAGACCGCTGCCAAGGAACGTAGCCCCGTCGAATGCGCGAAGTTCGGCCGCATGCTCTTCAAGGATGTGCAGGATTTCGGGGTCCTTGATGAATCCCGATTTGGCGACCTCGCCCAGCCCTTCGATGAAGATGTCGTTGGGCAGCGAGACGAGTGTCTTGAGGTCGGCGAGCACGCCGGCAGGCGTGTAGAACGACCCGACGAGGTTCTTGCCCTGCGGCGTGTTGATGCCGGTCTTGCCGCCCGTAGAGGCGTCCACCATGGCGAGCAGCGACGTGGGGCAATTGACGTACCGCACGCCGCGCATCCATGTGGCGGCCACGAAACCGGCCAGATCCGTGGCGGCGCCTCCGCCGACGCCCACCACGGCGTCGGAGCGTGTGAAGCCCTCGTCGCCGAGCCGCTGCCAGATGCCGTTGGCGACCTCGATCGTCTTGCCCGCTTCGGCGTCGGGGATCACGATGTCCGACACCTGGTAGCCGCCTTGTCGCAGCAGCGTGCGGGCACGGTCGGAATGACGCTGCACCGGCTGCGTGTGGATCAGGGCTATCCGGACCGGCTTCGGCCCCAGCACCTCGGAGAGGTGGTTCATCGCCCCTTCCCCGATGCTCACGTCATAATCCTCGATGGTCGCGCCGGTCACATGAACCGTTCGTTCGGTAATCATATCCATCATCTTCCTCGCCGCGGCGAGCGGCGTCTGCCCGTATGTTTCGACATGGACGTTCGCCACCCGGTAGTACACTGGGTCGCGCTGGCGGTACAGCTTCTTCCAGCGGGCATTGGCGTCCCCCTGCAGCATCGGCCGGCCGCCACCGCGATGGGCCCGTTCCATGGCCTCGCGCGGGTCGGCCATGAGATACACGACCTTGCCGCCGTCCTCGATGTATTCCTTGAGATCGTCCTGCACCGCGGGCGTCATCGGAGCGCCGCCGCCCAGGGCGAAGACGCCTCCGAACCCGTGCAGCATCCCGGCGATGACCTCGGATTCGACCTCGCGGAACGCGGGTTCGCCGTGACGCTCGAAATATTCGGGGATGCGCATGCCGACCTCGTGCTCGATTTCGACGTCGGCATCCGCGAACGGCAGCGACATCAGCTGCGCGACCTCCTTGCCGACACGGGTCTTCCCGGCGCCCATCATACCGATGATGACGGCGACTGGTCGAGTGGGCATGGTTTCTCTCCCTTGGTTCAGGACGTACGGTTCGTTGCGGATGACGTTACCGCGCCGTCAGCGCATGTGCTCCGGCCAGGAGGCGACGTACTGCTCGAAGTTGCGGCGCGTCTCCGCTACGCTGTCTCCGCCGAACTTGTCAAGGGCGTATCGCGCCAAGGTGAGTCGGACCATGGCCTCGGCCACGACGGAGGCCGCAGGCACGGCCGTGGTGTCGGAACGCTGGTTGATGGCGGATGCGGCCTCGCCGTCGGTGACGTCGACCGTGCGAAGGGCGCGCGGAATCGAGGGGATCGGCTTCATCGCGGCCCGTACGCGAATCGGCTGGCCGTTCGACATGCCGCCTTCGATGCCGCCCGCACGGTTGGTCAGTCGCGTGATGCGCCCATCTGCGCCGGGGACCATCTCGTCATGCGCCTGCGATCCGGGGCGCACGGCCTCCAGGAACCCGTCGCCGATCTCCACGCCCTTGATGGCCTGGATGCCCATGACCGCCGAGGCCAAGGCAGCGTCGAGCCGGCGATCCGATTCGACGTAGGTGCCGATGCCGGCGGGCACGCCGTATGCGAGCACTTCGATCACGCCGCCGACGGTATCGGCGGTGGACTTGATCTCGTCGATGCGCGCGATCATCCTCTCCTCGGCCGCCTTGTCCAGCGTACGCACCGGGGATGCGTCCAGCGCTTCGACGTCGTCGGGGGTCGGCAACGCTGCGTCATCGGCGTCCTCAACGCCCGCCCCTCCGATGGAGATCACATGCGACACGGTGCGAATGCCGAACGCCTGCTCAAGGAACCGCGCGGCGACCGCGCCCAGCGCCACGCGGGACGCGGTCTCGCGCGCGCTGGAGCGCTCCAGCACGGGTCTCGCGTCGTCGAACCCGTATTTGCGCATGCCGGTGAGGTCGGCGTGTCCCGGCCGCGGCCTGCTCAGCGGGGCGTTGCGCCCCTCACGCGGCAGATCGTGGTCGAGTGGATCCGCGCTCATCACCTCGGTCCATTTCGGCCATTCGGTGTTCGCGATCTCGATGGCCACCGGTGATCCCAGGGTCTCGCCGAAACGCACGCCGGTGAGCAGACGCACCTTATCCTGCTCGAACTTCATGCGCGCGCCGCGCCCGTATCCCAGGCGCCGTCTCGCCAATGCATCGACGACGTCATCGCTGGTGACCCGAACGCCCGCAGGCAACCCCTCGATCATCGCGACCAGCGCCTCGCCGTGTGATTCCCCCGCCGTCTGCCAGCGCAACATGCCATGCTCCTTTGATTCAATCGGTAACTTCGCTATATCTTATGTCATGACCTACCTTGCATACCTTCCCAGCTTGATATGTGGTATCGCCGTGAGTGTCGAGGACATTCGGCGCCGGCGTGTGCCGCGCCTGTGGATCGCCATCGGGTGCCTGGCACAGCTGGTGGCGGTCATCATCGTCGCCGTCATGGCGAACACGATGTTCCTGCTGGTACAGGCCCCTCTATTCGCCGCGCTCAGTGCCGTGCTGCAGGCCGGGCTGGCGATGGCCAAGCCCGGATCGATGGGGTTCGGCGACGTGACCTGCACGCTGGCCATGGGCCTGGCCGTGGGGATGGCCGGGCTGACCGCCGTGGTGGTCTGGTGGCTGGCCATGGGTCTGCTGGGATTGGCATGGATGGCGCTGTGGCTAAGGTTCGATCCCCAGCGCCGATCCGACCATGCGGGCAAGGTCCCGTTCGCACCCGCAATCGTCTGCGCGGCGGTGGTCGCGGTCATCGCGACGACGCTGCTTTAGTTCGCGTTCTTGTTGTTGTCCTTGTATTCCTTGACGTACTGCTCGAACTGCGCGTTCTGCTCCTCGACGGAGCCGGTGGTGAATTTCGTCTCGCCGGTACTCAGGTTCACGGTGACGAAATACAGCCAGTCGCCCTGCTCCGGGTTCATCGCCGCCTGGATGGCGTTGTCTCCCGGATTGCTGATGGGCGTGGGGGTGAGTCCCTTGTTGACGCGCGTGTTGTATTTGTTCGACGAGTCGTTGAGCTGCGCGTTGGTCAGCTGCGTGCCGTTGATGCCCAGACCGTACGCGGTGGTCGAATCCATGCCCAGCGTCATGTCGCGGTCGAGACGGTTGAGGATGACGCGGGTCACCTTGCCGTAGTAATCGGACGAATTGACCTCGGCCTCCGCGATGGAGGCGATGATCAGCAGCCGCTGCCGCTCGCTGCCGGTGGGCACGTGCATCTCGTTGAGCTTGGAGACGCGCTTGTCGACGATGGTCTTCAGGATCTTCTGCGCGGAGCCGAGTCCCTTGACGTCGTACTTGCCGGGTTCCAGCCATCCCTCGAAGTTGCCGCCGGCTTCCGCGGGCAGTATTCCCTCGCCTTTGGCGTCGATGATCTTCTGGAATTCGGATTCGTCGATCTCGCTGAGCGCCGCGGCCTTCTTGATGACGTCGGACACACGCTCCCCCGCGTTGACGTCGAGGAAGCCCTCCGCCTTGCTCTGATCGGACAGGATCGCCGCCACGGACGACGCGGGCATGTGCTTGCGCAGCTGATAAGTGCCCGGGTATAGCGTCATACCCGATGAGACACCGGTGAACGCGTCCGCGGATTTGACCACTTCGGCCTCGACGAGACGCTTGGCGATGCTGGACGGGCTCTCGCCCTGCGAGACGGTGAACTCCACGGACCCGTATCCCTGACCGCTGTAGTCCTGCACGGAGTAGGTGTCACCGTCGTTGCGGTCCCTGATGGCGCGCAACGCCCTGACTCCGAAGAACCCGCCGGCTATGACCACGACGAGCACCGCGACGACCATGGTCAGCACGATGATGGTCTTGCGGCGGCGGACATTGCGCCGACGGCGCATTTCACGCCGTGATTTCGGCGGTCTGGGGGGCTTTACCGACGTGGTGTTGCCTTTGGAGTCGACCCAATGGGTGTTCTCCTCGAAAAAATCGGCGAGGTCATCTGACACTAGCTCTCTCCTCACACTTTCATGGCGCCGTCCAGCGCGGTCTGCAATATCACGACAGCTGATTGCTGATCGACCACCGGACGATGACGGCGGGACCCGAGTTGTGCTTCCAGCAATTGCCGATGCGCGCTGACCGTGGTCAGCCGTTCATCCAGTAATGTTACCTGAGGAATGTGGTACAACGCGAAATCGTGTTCATCCATCAAGTTGCGCATGCGCTTTTCCAGGTTCGCGCTCCAACGGCGAGCCTTCTTCGCGCTTTTTCCTTCGGTGCCGTCAAGTTGAAGCGGCAGTCCCACCACAATGTGGTCCACCGCTTCGTCCTCGATGACGGTAATGACGTCATCCAGCGCACGGAACGAATCGCCATATGCCTGGATGTTGCCATAGGGATGGGCAAAGGTGAGCTCAGGGTCGGACAATGCGAGCCCGACCCTGGCGTCGCCCAAATCAACGCCTAGCCATACCACCGGATGGTTCAGCCCTTCAGTGCCTCGGCCTCAAGTGCCTTCAGCGCCTCGTCGATGCGGCTCGCGTCGGAGCCGCCGCCCTGGGCGAAGTCCGGCTTGCCGCCGCCACCGCCGCCGAGCATCTTGGATGCCCCGCGAACCAGGTCGCCGGCCTTGACGCCGTTCTTGCGGGCGGCCTCGTTCGTGGCCACGGCGACCATCGGCTTGTCGTCCTCGGAGACGCCGGCAAGCGCGACGACGACCGGCGCGTCCTCGCCGAGCTGGGCGCGGACGTCCATCACGGTCTTGCGCAGCGCGTCGAACGAGCCGAAGTGGCCGACGTTCTTCGCAGCGACCTTGACACGCGCCGCGGACGTCTTCGCGGCCGCGACGAGCTGGGGCACGGACGCGGCCAGCTGGCCTTCGTACATGGCGGCCAGACGGCGGTCGGATTCCTTGAGCTTGGCCAGCAGCGTGTTGACGCGCTCCGCCAGCTCGTCCGGACGTGCGTTGAGCTTGTCGGACAGCTGGGAGACCAGGGCGTGCTCGCGGGCGTTGAACTCGTAGGCGCCCTGGCCGACGACGGCATCCACACGGCGCACGCCGGAGCCGATCGAGGCTTCGGACATGATGTTGATCGAGCCGATCTTGCCGACGTGGTCGACGTGGGTGCCGCCGCACAGCTCGCGGCTCCAGCCGTCCTCGCCGATGGAGACCACGCGCACGATGTCGCCATACTTCTCACCGAACAGGTGCATCGCGCCGAGCGCGATCGCGTCGTCGAACTTCATTTCGGTGGTGGTGACGATCAGGTTGTCGCGCAGACGGTCGTTGACTCGCGCCTCGACGGTGTTCATCACGTCCTTGCTCGGTGCCGACGACCACTGGAAGTCGAAGCGCAGGCGGTTCGGCGCATCCTCGGATCCACGCTGCGTAGCCTGGGGGCCGAGCTCCTCGCGCAGGGCCTTGTGGACCATGTGCGTGGCGGTGTGCGAGCGGGCGATGGCGCCGCGGCGGGCGAGATCGATGCTCGCGCTCACCTCGGTGCCGACGGCCAGCGTGCCTTCGGTCAGACGGCACTGGTGGACGATGAGATCCTTGATCGGCTTCTGCACGTCGTCGACTTCGAGCACCGCGCCATCGTCGGACAGGATCTCGCCCTGATCGGCGAGCTGGCCGCCGGCCTCGGCGTAGAACGGCGTACGGTCGAGGATGACCTCGACGTTCGCGGGGGCGCTGACGGCCGGAACCGAACCCTTGCCCTCCTGCATGATGCCGAGGACGCGGCCGCGAGCGGACATGTCGGTGTAGCCGAGGAAGTCGATGGGCTGCACGAGCGTCTTCTTGAAGTCGTCGTATACGCTCAGGTCAACGTTGTGGCGCTTCTTCAGCGCATCGGCACGGGCGCGGGACTTCTGCTCGCTCATCAGCTCGCGGAACTTGGCCTCGTCGACCTTGACGCCCTGGTCGGCCGCCATCTCCAGCGTCAGCTCGATCGGGAAGCCGTAGGTGTCGTGCAGCGTGAACGCATCGTCGCCGGAGACGACCGGGTCGGAGGTCTTCTTCGCCTTGTTGACGGCGACGTCGAGGATTTCGATGCCGTTGTCGAGCGTGCGGCGGAACGCGTCCTCCTCGCCGTAGGCGGATTCGGAGACGTCATGGAACGTCTTTTCGAGCTCCGGGTAGCTGGCGACCATCGCGTCCTTGGAGACGGGAAGCAGTTGCGGGATCACCGGCTCGGTGACGCCCAGCACGCGCATGGCCTGGATGGTGCGGCGCAGCAGTCGGCGCAGCACGTAGCCGCGGCCGACGTTGGACGGGCGCACGCCGTCGGACATGATCATCAGCGCGGAACGCACGTGGTCGGCCACGACGCGGAACTTGACGTCCGCGGCCGCGTCCTCGCCGTACTTGCGGCCGGAAAGCTGCTCAGCCGCCTCGATGACCGGGTAGACCTCGTCGGTCTCGTAGATGTTCTGCTTGCCCTGCATCAGGTAGGCCAAACGCTCCAGACCGGCACCGGTATCGATGTTCTTCTGGTTGAGCTCGCCGACGATGTGCAGGTCGGTCTTGGACTTGACGTTGTCGACCTCGTAGTTCTCGAACACGAGATCCCAGATCTCGATGAAACGGGTCTCGTCGGCCGCGGGGCCGCCGTCCTTGCCGTATTCGGGTCCGCGGTCCACGTAGATCTCGGAGCAGGGGCCGCCGGGGCCGGGGCCGCCGGTGGTCCAGAAGTTGTCTTCCATGCCGAAGATCTGCATGTGCTCAGGGTCGAAGCCCTCGTTCTTCCAGATCGAGCGGGCTTCCTCATCATCGGTGTACGTGGTGACCCACAGCTTCTCGGGGTCGAAGCCGTAACCACCTTCGGGCTGCGGCGTGGTCAGCAGCTCCCAGGCGTAGTGGATCGCCTCCTCCTTGAAGTAGTCGCCGAAGGAGAAGTTGCCGAGCATCTGGAAGAAGGTGCCGTGACGGGTGGTCTTGCCGACCTCGTCGATGTCGAGCGTGCGCACGCACTTCTGGTTGGAGGCCATGCGCTTGTGGGGAGGGGTCTGCTCGCCGAGCAGGTACGGGATGAACGGCACCATGCCGGCGATGGTGAACAGCGTGGTCGGGTTCGGCGAGATCAGTGACGCCGAAGGCATGACCAGATGGTCGTGCTTGGAGAAGTAATCCAGATAGCGCTTCGCGATTTCTGAAGTGCGCATGAGTTGGTGAGCTCCCTTGTGGGTTGGGGCCGTGCTGGCCCGCATGCAAAATGATAGATAAAAATTTGAACAGCTGTTATGCGTGTGAAAGTGGGGGGGCATGCCCCGGATTCGCTACCGCGCGGCGCGGTCGATGTAATGTTGATTGAGCTCAGCCTCGCGGGCTCGGCGGGTGGCGTTGAACTCGTTGACCAGGCCTTCCAGCGTCCTCATGCCCACATGGTCCTGATCCGGGCCGAACACGAACGCTCGTGCGGCGTCAGGGGTGTTGGCCTTGACGTAGGCCTGGGCTTTGATGACGGCTAGGGCGCCGACGGTCACGCCGACACCGATCCAGAACAATCGTTTGAACATCACTGAGCCTTGCTTTCCTGCTGTCCGGAGCCTTCGACGGAGTCACGGCCGGTGCTCTTCTTGGCGACGAACGACTGCGCGGTGGATTTCAGCGCATAGAAGAACGACGCGATCTTGATGACGGGCTTGCCGAGGAACGAACCGTAAAGATCGGTCAGGGCGCCTACGTTGTTGGCAGTGGACGACGCGGCCGCGGAGATCCTGTTGACATCCTCAAGCGATTTGTTGACCTGCTTGACGGTGGTGACGCCCTCATCGAGGGCCGGGATGGCGTGCTCCCCCGACTCGCGCACGGTGTCCGCGATCTGGTCGAACAGCTTGCCGAGGCGAATCAACGGATAGATCATGAAGCCCGCAAGCACGGCGAATGCTATTGCCGCGATAAGGCCGGCGATCTGGCCAACACCCATGTGTACCTCTTTTCCGTCCCACAGGCATACGCCCG
>ERZ1031746.50-NODE-50-length-57173-cov-17.145646_pt1 | contig 57173 bp, 44 predicted proteins | sample MGYA00518171_ERZ1031746 | MGnify/ENA primary metagenome ERZ1031746 (study PRJEB33719, sample SAMN04261238) | wastewater metagenome | biome: rural village; feature: human; material: feces | host: Homo sapiens | place: El Salvador | collected 2013-01-07 ...
CAGGGCGACGGTCCCGAATCGAGGGCCAGGCTCGACACGTACAGCAGGTTCATGAGGGAGGACGGCGATGAGTGAGTCGACGGACGCCGCGGCGGGCGGACGCAGGGGCGGGCGGACCGTGAGCAAGTCCACCCCGGACGAGGTCATGGAGCTCGCATGCGGGCTGCCGTTGACCAGGAGCGTGTTGCGTTCCGTGGTCGCGGACGCCACGCCCGGCCAGCTCGGCGTGCTGGCCGACCTGTTCAGGGCCGAGAACGCCAGCCGGACGGAATCCAGGCGCGCCAGGCTGATCAGGAACGCGGGATTCCCGTGCGTCAAGGGCTTCGACGGATACGACTGGGGCATGGCGTCGTTCCCCGCCGACTGGGGGCGCGAGCAGCTCATGGACCTCGGTTTCGTGGACCGGGCCGAGGACCTCGTGCTCTACGGCGACGTTGGATGCGGCAAGACGCACATGGCGATCGCCACGGGCATGCTGGCGTGCGAGAGGGGCATGCCGGTGAGGTTCTTCACCGCGTCGTCGCTGGTGATGCGTTTGCGGCGGGCGAGGGACGAGAACCGGTTCGACGCGGAACTGTGCGCGATAGGCCGCGCCAGGCTGCTGGTCATCGACATCGACGGGGCCAGGCTCCTGTTCCAGGTCGTCGCGGATTCCTACGAGAAGCGGAGCGTGGTGTTCACCACGAACCTGGAGTTCGGACGGTGGGGCGAGGTGTTCGGCGACGGCGACATGGCCGCCGCGGTCATCGACCGCATCGTGCACCACGGAAGGATCGTCAGGTTCCGTGGCGAGTCGTACCGCAACAGCCACTCCCTGATGAGATAAACGAAAAGAGGGGAACCAGCCGGACCGCCGGTGACGGTGTCCATTTTGAACGCCGGTGGTGTTCAGATTAACTGGTGACGACACGCAGATTTATTTGACGAAAGACAGCGGTAACTCGGCTCACATCACATTGAACACAAACACCGCTGGGCACCTTTACTGAATCGCATACATGCCAGGCAACATTATGCTTGTTCACGCCCAGAGTCAGACTCAACAACATGCCGAACGAACCGTCGGCAAGCGGGCAACTGATCCGCGGAACAGACCGGTATAAGCGACGAGGGTCGGTCTCCGTCTAAACGCCGCTTCGCCTATGTCACTTTTGTTGGATAACAGTCTCGCAGCTAGACGTACGGTCATGTATAGCCACGAGAGATGGAAAGCAGTTAGACTACTGTAATCCATGCAAGGAGGTTGGTGCCTTCTACTATGAATTAATCTTCACCTATCAAAATGCTTGGAGCAACCAAGATTATCAACTGAGGCAAGAACCATATTTTCCTTGATAGATTATTCGCAAACACTCTTCGCATTCTTTGCGAAACTCATCATCCGTCCTTGAGAAGTATTCGAAGAATTCCTCGTAATTTGGAAGATAGAAAATGTTCTCCCTTTCTTCCGCGCGACGCAGCATCTTTTCCAACGATCCGTTCTTATCACACGACTGCTTGTCTAATATTGCCTGATCGGAAGGGGAGCACGCTTCTGAGAAAAGAAGCAGTCCTCGAATAAGGTATTGGCAGATGCGGTAACAGACTGTCAGCCCTTCGAGCTGGGCATGAAAGCTGCGGATTAAGGCATTTCCCATATCTGCCGGAGAAGATATAGACTGTCCGTCCTCTCTAAAGAGCCAAGCATCATGCAGCTCATCCTCTTCCCCATCGTCGGGTTCTTGATTTTCATTTTCTTGGCGTAGTTCCATACTAGGCAAATCAGACTGTTGGTGTCGTAAAGCGATCTTAAACCATTGCTTAATGGGCTCAGAATTTCCCTTTGCTTGTTGAAGACTGGTGAGGTTGTAGTAACGACTTCGTTCTGCGAAATCGGTCAAGAAATTCAGCATTTCCTTGATTTCTTGAGCATTCTTTGACTCTTTAACAGTATTTCCATTGGACTCTATGATCTGTGAGACTTTCACATATAATTCGCTGAGCTTATGCCCATATCTCTTTAATTCGCCATCAGTGAGAAATTGCCCTTCTCTCTTATAGGAATCTGACTGAATCGCAAGCTTGCAGACGCGTTCCAAAGCTATGGTCATGTTGAAAAATCCAGCGTAGTAGCACTCCTGATTCTGAAAATCAGCAATCTGCAACGATTTGAACCCCAAGGTTAAAAGACCGTCCGCAAGACTCGCCTCTCTTTGCAGTGCGATAGTTCTAGGGTCGTATTGCTCAGAATGCTTTACCCACATCTTAAAAACCTCTACAATCTCGCGCGAATGAATCTGCCTTGTCGCAACGCGCGAATAACACGTACCGCTCATACTTAGGATAACGCTTCTCCATTGCGAAGAACGCTCCGACTGTTGGACTGTAGAAAAAAAACAGATTCGGCAATCGGATGCGTGAACTCGAACGCACGACCACGGAGAATGCCACAATGACGAGTCTGGGCGCGCTGGATAGATGTTCAAAAGTCAGGCTTTCCATTATGTCTTGCGATGTGGCTGAAATCGCGTGCCGGATACGCTCCAAACGTTTTTATGCCCACAAAAATTGACAGACAGGTAAAAGAGGCATATGTTATGGGATGTAATTATTGTGACCACAAAAACGAAAGGATGCGCACATGGCAAGGCCTAAGAAACCGGATGCACGCAACTATGTATACAGAGTGCGACTCAATGAGGGCGAAAACCAACAACTCACGGCAGCAAGCGAATGGCTCGACCAATCAAAGTCGGAGGTTTTTCGCAAAGCCCTCTTTGACTATCATGCAAAAGTCAAGGAAAACAAATGTTTGTCCGACTCCGGCACGGATCTTTCCGAATGGGACTTCAACCATATTTCTCTTCATAGAGTCCTAACGTGCCCATACGAAGATTGTGGCGATGATTTCGCAAAAGATTTATCACCCTACTGTGAGGAACAGTCATCCGAAGAGCAGATGGGATACCGCTGCGAACACTCTTTCGATACGTATGAAATTGAATGCCCCTCATGTGGACGATTCATTCACATATCCGGCGTCATCTCGGAATATCCGCTTGGAGCATACGAGTATGAGCAGATATCAGTTGAGAAGGAAGCGTGAATGATGTCAGAAGTTTTGTATCGCATGATAGCCGAAGAAGGGAAGCACCCGGCAAAATCCAGAAAACACCCCGGAGCAATCAGCGGAGTAGCTCTCGACAACAAAACCAATAAGCTTTCGGGATCATTTAACTTCGAACCAGTAATAACAGTATATGAAGATGCGTGCTCGCAAACTCAAATAGAGTGTTCTCCTGCAGTAAAACTAATCGAAAACGTCATATACCGCGCATGTGACGCATTTGAGTGTTGGTGTTACGAGAAGGCTCTGCCCTGGTTTACAGATAAGTTCGTTCCGACCGCAAAGAATAAGGCCGTCACTTATCTGAAGCGCAAATTTCACAAAACCACAGAAGAATCACAACCATCGAATTTAAAAGATGGAAACACCCTTGACGTTGCAGATGTGAAGAATGCTCCTTTTGTGGCACTCCCGAATATTGGTGCCGAGCACCCTGACTGCGCGGTTATCATGAGCAAGGAAGAAGCACAACAAGAAATGTCTGAGGCAGTTGCTTTACGCCTGCTCAGCGAAGCCAAGCTTCAGCGTCTGAGGCACGCTAATATTGTGGATGCGGATGGACACGCCATAACGAACGAAATGATCGAAGAGCTGACAGAGCCAGATACCTCCAAAAAGCAAAAACTACTGGAGTGTCCGATGATGATAAATGAATCCACGATAACTGGAATATCCGCGAAGATTTCGAATCGAAGCCAGATTGAGACAGTCGCTTAATACGAGATAGCACCCATCTTGTTGCATACTTTATGTTCAGATATCCCACCTTGGATTGAAGAGGGGCATAGCTCATGCTCCGTGTATGACACTTTCCTCCCCCAGTTCCAGCCGACGGGATTCAGAAAGAAAGGGATTTTGCCGATCCCGATACCAAAACTGCAAAATATCAGGAGACTCGGGGCACGACACGCTCCATGACTGGATAACACGTACAACTCAAAGCTCGGTACTCGAACGTATCCAGCGAACACAGAACGCAAGCCTTTCTGCGACAAAGATGAAATCCCAGAATACGCAAGGATTCGGACGCTATCCAAGAAGGAAGCACCTGAGGCTTCCGGCACAGTTCATACAGTTGTCTCAGTCGATGAAGTACTAAATCTGCTAGAAGATTGAAGGAGAGGGAAGTTCGCTTCTGATCTTGAGGATTGAGATGACATCACTGCCTCGACGTTCAGGCACCGCATGCGCGCGCATACGGTACGTGACCGCGAACAAGTGGAACGCGCGCCGCTACCTCGACATGCCTCGGCTTGGCGGCACGCTGGAGGAAGCGAACTGATCATCGTGCCACGGGCGGCCATGACCAAAAGTGCACAATCTTTCGGGCTACTCTCTATCAGCAGCTTCTCGCCATTCTGCAAATCCTCGGCATCCTGTTGACTATCTATTTTGTGTCTGCACTCTGATTGACTTCATGCGTCAAGGACTGTTTGCAGTGACCGTAAACCGCAACCGTGGCCACTGGTTCGAACTGGTTTGGGACAAAGCAATGAAACGGATCGAACGGGGCGAACATAAGCGGAGTAACGCAAAGGCATAACCCTAAGCAAATGGTGGTGGACAAACATCGCATGGAATGTTCGTCCACCACCATTTGCTTGATTCAAAACGACATTATCTCGGTCCAGCTTTTCGGGCACTCCCGGAGCACTCCATTCTCACCAGTCATTGCTCCACCTGCCGAACAGCTTATAGTGACGTGACCTGAATTGCAGGTAAACCAGAAAGAAAGACCTCTGACGAAGTTTGATTCTCGAAGGCAAAACAACGCCCTAGCTGAGCACACAAGGATACTGAGCCAAAAACGTTTTTCGGCTTTCCGATTATTTCCTTTTCATGAATCCTCGCAAGGTTCCGAATGCCCATCGCGCGGTTGTTTCTCCCATGATCAGGGCCGCGACAAGCCAGACGATGGAATACACGGCGAAACCCGCGACCACCTGAACCGCCACGTTCAGTCCGGCAAGGGGCAGGCTCGCGGCGAATGCGACCGCCGCGGCCATGATATGCGACATAAACGTCCGCGACACGTTGGATGCGCCGATATGTTCCCTGAGCACCGGCCAGCAATCATGCAATTGCATCAGGAAAATCACCAACTCTGCAAGGCATACCGATATCGCGGCACCAGTCGCACCAAACGTGCCGTCCAGCAGCAGATTGCATACCAGGCTGGTGGGAACGCCGGTGAGGTTCGCCCGCGCGAGCTTCGACTCCTGGTCCAACGGGGAGAGGATACACAGACCGAAGAAGTAGCTCATGCATGAGAGCAGATTCACCAGGCCGATGATGCGCACGGGAAGGACCGCGTCCGCGTACTTCTCCGACGAGATCAGCACCACCAGCGGGTACGCGTAGACCAGGAGATACAGGGCGATCCCCAGACAGAGGTTCAACAGGAATCCCCATCCCCTTCGCAGCAGCGCCCCATACTTCTCCGGATCTTTTTTTGCGTAGTAGGAAAGCCTAGGGATCAACACGCCGATGATCGCGTTGATTACACTGAAGCAGATGCCTTTCAGTTTTGAAGCAAGCTGGTAAAGGCCGACCTGAACATTGCTTGGCGACAGCATGCCGAGCAGGATGCTGTCGAACGCCAGATACACGGATGACGCGATGGACAAAGCCGCATACGACGCCAAAGGCTTCAGATGCCTGCCGATACGCATCGGACCGAGACCGGAGAATGACACCATGCGCAGCATGCGGGCCAGATTCAGCACGTTGTTGCCGCACACCACGAGCGCCAATATCACGCCGTAGGCCAGGTAATCGTCCTCGCCGCGCACGAAGACCAGCATCGCCACAAGCGAAAGCATTTTGAACACCATGCTGCGGATCGTGATGTACTTGTACTGCTCAATCGCCTGGAAATACCATTCCACACCATACGACAGCAGCAGGGTGCTCACCAGAAACACCCACATCAAGGCCGCGATCTGGTGGAATCTCGGAACGACAAGGATCGAGACGCCGAAGCATGTCAGCACCACGGCGGTGAAGATCGTGATGATGGCGAGCAGCTCGCGCACGACCCTCGCCATCTCCCGTGGGTCGTCCCTCACGCGGGCGCATTCGCGCAGGCCGTACGTGGGGACGCCGATCAGACACATGGCCGAGAGCCATTGCGACACGTTCTGGGCGAACGTCACGTCCCCATATCCTTCAACTGACAACACGCGGGTGACATACGGCACCGTAATCACGCTGACCAGCATGCTGGACGCGGTCAGCAACGTGTTCATCACCGCGTTGAACTTCACGGAATGAGTCTGCTTCAGCTGATTTGACATCGTCTACTTTCTAATCCAAGAGACAATTCCATCGAACTTTCCCTTCGGTTCGACCTAAAGACTTCCTTTTAAAACCCACTTGTTAAAGACAACTTTCTTTAAAAAAAACAAAAACTTCTACTTAACAATGTTTGAAATCAGAATCATTAGATGCGAAAGCATTGATTACAATTAACATTCCCCATCTTTCATTGACAAAGCCATCTTCGCCCCTGAGTTAAAAAGCCGCGTATCTAGATGCGCTACATTATAATTCATGGCTGAAGCCAATATGCAAAGCTGCACTGGACAGTTTCCATGGAGCAATGCTTGCAGCCGTCTGTTTTGGCCTTTAAACGGAAACACTTCCGATATTCTCATCCAAGCGGAAGGCCCATCCATAAGACGTTTGAAATAATTGCTCCTTTCGTAATGGATTCAAGATTTCACACATAAATGTACCCTGCCCAATCAGTATACCTACATCTGTCAACAGCAATGAGACACCTATAGTAAGAGACCATATCCTCACCAATTGACAGATCCATTTCAAACCGGTTTCCCTATCAGAAGTCCTGAATAAACATGCTCAAACGACCCTCATGCGAATACTGAGAGGAAATGCGGAACAAAAACCAGTTCATATCAGATGCCTTAAAATGGAATTGGGGTATCAAACTATTTGTGGCGCATGCTGATATACGCATTAGTGAAGACTGGTCAGCTGAAATTAAAAATGCTCTTTCGAGTTGTGATGCGGGGATTGCGTTTCTCACCGATCGAGAGGCATTCAAAGCTAGCACTTGGTGCGACCAAGAAATAGGATGGATGCTAGGTCGTTTTGAAGACAAAGTTCTGGCAATGCGATTTAAACTAAACGGCGTGTACCAAGATCCCTATGGACCTTTGGGAGGACGTCAAGCGCAGCCTGTTGCCGAAAATGAATCTGAAGATCAAATTGCAGCTAAAATTGTAGACTGGTGTATGACAAGAGAATCCTTGCGAAACAAGCTGTGTACGTCTCTCGTTAAAGCATTTGCGAAGGCAAGGAATTGGTATCAGCGTGATGATATATACCAACGTTTAAAAACTTTTCATACACTCAATGAGCTACAAGTTCAGCTTCTGCTGGAAGGCATGCATAACAACCTCCAAACTTGGGGAGGAGAAGATCGAACAACTCCAGAGCATCCCGAAATGCTTGATTCATTGCTTGGATTCATTGTTGCACAGCCTGGTTTCAAAAGCGAATCTCCCAGGAGGAACGGTACCTACACAAACAGTATTATTTGTCCCGCTCAAATAATCGGCGCCAGCCCCTTGATATGTTCCAGAATATCACAGTCGGTTTGGGGGTGTAGGATTCGGAGGGAAGAGAGACCACAGGCTAGAGGAGAATTGTGAACAAGAAGAAACAGGACGCGGAGAACGACAACCGCGTAAACGCCAAACACAGCGCACCGGCACTCGCCCCTTCCCGAATCGCAAATGGGGGGGGGCGAAACTCCAGTATCGAGCTGTTGCGCATCATCGCAATGTTCATGATCCTCGCCCATCACTTCATCGTCCATAACGGCTACGACGTGCTGAAACTCCCCTTGGGGCCGGAGCGGATATTCTTCCAGCTCGTCATGGCCGGCGGCGGCAAGGTCGGCGTCGTCATCTTCTTCTCCATCTCCGCATGGTTCTTCCTCGACAAGGAACAGACCATCAGATCCAACCTGAAACGCGTGTGGATCATGGAACGCGAACTCCTGTTCTGGAGCCTTATCCTCGTAACGTTCTACCTCGTGTTCGACCGGGCCGACCTTGGCATGAAACTCATGGTGAAGAGCGTCATGCCGCTGAGCATGGGCGTGTGGTGGTACGCCACCGCCTACGCCATTTTCCTGGCGCTGCTCCCCTTCCTGGCCAAGGGATTGAAGGCGCTCGGCCGCGAATACCACCTCGCTCTGGCCACGACCGTACTGGTCATCTGGGGATTGACCAGCTTCATCCCCGGAATGGTGAGGATCAGCGACGGTTTCCTCGGGTTCATCTACCTGTTCATTCTGATTTCTGCTTATAAGTGGTACATGGAACCGTTCACCACCAGACAGGTCTGGCTGATGATTGGCACAGGTCTCGGATTCTTCCTGCTGTACACCTGCGCCTCCATAACATTGTCGCTGCTCGGGCACGACATGGGAATATACATCACCAGTGATTGGCGGTTGCCCGTCATCATGGTGGGCTTCGGCATGTTCCTGCTGTTCGACCGCGTCACCTTCCACAATCGAACCATCAACCGAATCGCGCAATCCGCGTTCGCCGTGTACCTGATCACCGACTACGCAGCCTCCGAGAAACTGCTCTGGACACGGCTGTTCAACCTGCAAGACCTCTACCAGCAACCATTCGCGATCCCGCAGATCCTCGGCATCCTGCTGGCGATCTACGCGGCCTGCACCCTGATCGACTTCATCCGCCAGGCACTGTTCGCCGTCACCATCGACCGGCGTCGCGGGCACTGGTTCGAGCTGCTGGGGGACAGAGCTTGTGAACGGAAAAAACAACCAGCTGCTCCGCTGGCCGATTCAGCTAATACCCGATGAGTTCCCCTTGCTATAGGAATCTGACCTTCCCTACCTATCTTTCATAATTCTAACATGTAAGAGGTAAATCTTACATGTTAGAATTATGAAAGGTTATGAAAGGAAAGCGATGTTGCCAGATCGGGGATCTCTGACTGTTGAATTCAAAAGCGAACAGCGCCGCCCGCAATCAGACGATGAAATCGTAGTAACATCGTTGCCCTCGCGAACACACAAGGCGGCACGCTCTACCTCGGAATCGAAGATAACGGCACTGTCACCGGCGTCTCCGAGCAGCATCCCAATATCAATGGACTCGCGGCCCTCATATTCAACAAAACCGTACCGCAGCAGACCCACCCGAATCGAGTCTTTTCACGAACATGGCTGCCAAGTGGTAGCAATAGAAGTAGATAACAGTCAACAGATCGTATCCACAAGCAGCGGCAAAACTCTGCAACGCTGACTCAAAGCCGACGGCACTCCCGAAGTAGTGCCGTTATTCGTCTCACAATTCATCAGCCGACTCTCACAACAACGCAGTTATGATTACAGTGGCATGCCGGCTCCAGGAGGCGCACTCGCGGATCTGGACTCCGAAGCCCGAAACCGTTTGCGCCAACGCATTCGTGAGACCAACGCAAACAATTCGCTACTGACTTTCGACGATATGGATTCCGACAGAACCCTTAGACTGGTATCCGGCAATGAGGGCGAAGAGCTTCCCACCATCGCCGGGTTATTGACCATCGGCACTACCGAATCCATCAAACGCTGTGTGTGCCCACTGCCTCAGCCACGTTCCAAGTCATGGAGGGGACGACACCGCGGGTCAATACCGATCCTTCTGTGCTGCCGTTGGTTGATATGTTCGACAAGATCAACGATCTGATGCAACCAAAGAGCATCGTCGTCTGACTATGTCGCAGCTTCACGAGTTTTCCCGATTGGAAGAACGTCGGGTAGTTGGCGCCGTGGAGAATTTGGTGGAGGCTGGCGTTGTGGAGACGTCCGGCAGCGGCATATTCCGCTCGTACATCCTGAGTTCCAAGGTGTACAAGGCAGACGATGCATTACCGGCATACGTCAGGCAGAACAATATCTCAGCGACACGTCAGCGAGGGTTGGTACTTGAGCTGGCCGAGAAGAACGGCGGCGAAGTGACTTCCTCAGAGGTCATGAATCTGCTGGGCTTGAGCTACATCAGCGCATACCGTCTACTTAAGAAAATGGAGGATGGGGGGCAAACTGGAGCATGAGGGCAAGGGCCGCTCCTCGCGATATATCATCACGTAAACAGAACATGCCAGCATCTGGAGATGGTACCGCCAACGAATATCCGCGGAACCATCTCCAAGGAAACGTCCGTTCCACGAGCCGTGTGCCCTCCCGCATCAGAGCCAGAACCGAAAGTGCACAAGAATTCGGACGTTATCCATAATACGGCAAGATAAACGCGCATTTTTTCATTGTGCTGACCTATGTCTCCGTAGCTTCAACCTTACTGACTCCTTGACCATCATAAGCATGACAACCATTAACCGGATAATCTGCTTATACGGAATATGCGGCATCATGCGAATGGGCAGCGTACGTCGTAACGCAGCCCGCAAATAATGTATCGCATCGTCATAATCTTCAGGTCTTTCCTTACCGAACAAGCATGACCATGCCAGTCGTATAAAGAACACAGCACGATATGTCTCACTTAGCAGAGCCAAATGAGGACGCTCAGTGCGCATGAATTCGACCATTCCATCCGTCACATACCTCACATCTCGATACATCGGCGTCACCGCCTTGCGTTCGTGGAGAATCGACCCTGAACGTTGACGATAATGGTACAGCGGTTGATTAATCAACGATACGATTCCGGCAGCGGAGACGATTTTATAAGTCGTTCCCACATCTTCAAACTTGTGCCCGACCGGGAAACGAACCTTATAATCCTCATACAGCGAACGCCTGGCAATAAACTTCCATGCGAAATACGTCAACTTACTAGTCAGCAGTAGCCTAAGTACATCATCCGGAGGCAGCACATCAGCTGCCGGGAAAAAGCTCGCTTCCGCAGGCGCCCAATGCTCGTCCCCGTTCTCGCTCACACAGTCATAGGAATACATGACCATGTCGCTCCCCTGTTTCGTGCACGAGCGTATACATTGCTCAACCAATGTGGAATCAATGACATCATCCGAATCAACGCACAGCACATACTCACCATGGGCATGATCCAAACCGGTGTTCCTTGCACCCGAAAGTCCTTGATTCCGCTGATGAATCACGCTTATACGATCATCGACTGCGGCCCATTGATCACACAAGGAGGGACAGTCATCCGTAGACCCATCATCGACCAGAATAATCTCGAGATTCCTATAGGTCTGGCCAATAATGGATCGCAGGCAATCATCACAATACTGGTCAACGTTGTAGACGGGAACGACTATGGACACCAGAGGCTCAATGTGTAAATCATCGTCATTCATCATTGCACCTGCCTTTTATTTTCGTCGGAGGTTCTTCATGCCGGCAACAATCCGACCATATACCTTCAAGCCAATTACGAACCTGTGCCGGACGCACCATGCGATATATCCATTACGATGAGACAATGTCTTAGCTTCTCTCGCCACCTCGCAGACATCATCGTCATTCATGATTTCATTGATAATATCCAATCGATCTGCTGCAGACAATCCACCATGCCGCACATAAAGACTGTCGATAATAACGCTTATCTGCATAAGCAACTCATTTCGGTAAAAATTCAAGGCATCGGGATTCCAGTCAGAAAGCACATCATGAACAAGTCGATATGCTCTCAGACGACTCTCCAAGGTCTTAGGGTTAAACGTATTGGAACTTAGACTCCCCGGACGTAGCACATAGTGATATCCCCTCACGACGACTCCCGAGACTTTGCGGGCATGGGGATATAGAGCTATATTGAAAATCTGGTCCTCGGCCACATTGACGTTTTCATTGAACCAAGCATCATGCTCTTGCAGAAACGCTCTTCTGTACAACTTGTTCCATGCGGGAATAGCCAGATATGCATCGGTAAGGCGACCGAAAACATCTTTGAACTCATCATTGTCATTGGCCGTGAATTCAATAACGGGATTCTCCCCTATCATTGAATATTTCCCATCAGCATATAAATCATTCGTATTGCTAAAGATGACGATATCAGATTGATTCCTCTGTGCGGCAGACACCACTTGTTCCAAGACATTGAGGTTAACAAAATCATCACTATCCACAAACCAGATGTATTCACCAGTCGATACCTTCATGCCCGCATTGCGCGCCGACCCGAGACCACCATTGCGCTTATGCACCACGCTGATGCGACTATCGCGCGAAGCCCATTCATCACATAGCATCGGGCAAGAGTCCGGCGACCCATCATCCACCAAGACAATCTGAAGATTGCGATAAGTCTGTCCGACGATGCTTTTCACACAAGTATCAAGGTATTCCTTGACCTTGTACACCGGGATAATAACGCTGACTAGAGGTTCCTGCGAACCCACAGCTGATTCATCATGCATTATTGTGCTCCTACCATCATCAGCATCGCAACGAGGCGCATTAGTTCAATGCTTGAATTACGTTTGGCCATTTCTCTGGTTCCCGCCTCCGTCCGGCTTCCCCTGCTCAACTATAAACCATCATTGCTAACGGTTCTCAATATGCTCAGTCCTGTAATCAGCATGGCGCAACTTTCTACGCAAGTGTTCCCACAATAAATCGAACCACCGTCCGCGGCGCCTATCTATCGTAATCCGGAACAGCAATCTCCGCACCACGTCCAGCACGACGCATCCGGCGAACACCGCGCACACCGACAGCACGATCAGCACGAACGCGGCCGGAGACCGGTACAACCCGCCGAAGTCGAGCCATGGATTGCTCCATATCCACTGCCGGACCGTGGGATATTCCGAAATCAGGTACACGCCGAATGTGGATGCGGCGACCGCATTGACCGCGCGATTGTGGAATTCGTGCCGCTCGAACAGCACAAACATCGCCAATCCGACCATCAGCACCGGCAAACGGAACTCCACTTTGCCCAGATAGACCTGCAACGTCTGCAATTTGCCGGTGTGCTGGTACAGCAGCCCGCCGCCGAGAGCGCCCACAACGATCAGCGCATATCCACCGGCCAGCGTCCACCATGCCGTCGCTGTCGTCAACGGTTTCATATACCAGCGATAATAGGCGATCAGCGTATAGATGTAGATGAAGCTCCGCACATTGCCGCCGGGCAGCCCAACCGCCGAGAGCGGCATGACCATGTCCAGCACCGTGTACAGCACGACCATGATCGTACATAGCGCACCATGTGCCGTTTTGCCGAGCGAGCGCAATCCTTGCGTGAGGAACGGGAAGAACAGCAGGAACACCGCGTACGCGGTCGGATACCACCACAGCGAGGTTGTGATGGGCATCAGCGAGCGCACAGCCAATTCCGGCCCGACCAGCGAGCGATTCACGACGGCGGTGACCGCCAGCAGCGTCAGACTCCAGAACAGCATCTCTCGTTCCAGAATCCACACCCGCCGCAATCCGGCGCGTACTCCCCCGGCTTCGGACAGATACCAAGCCGAGATGGAGAAGAACGCGACCACGCCAATCTTGCCTCCTGGGTATAGGAACGTCTCGATCAGGATCTTGTTGACGCCCAGCGGCTGCGCAAGCAAGTTCATATCGCTGAACATCACGCAATGGCTGGCGACGATCATCAGCATGGACAATATGCGCAGCAGCTCCACACTGGAATTTCGCGGTCCCGAGCGACCAGCCATATTCAATCCTCCGATAAGAAAAATGCCACCCGGTGTGCTTCTATGAGAGGCATTGGTGGCTTTTAGCAAAAGCTAATCATAACAGTCCACAATCTACATCTCAAAACAGTACACCCCATACATTTAGCGTTTCGGACACCAATCCATCACCATTCCCAATGCCACGCAGATATCCGCATGTTATTTCAGGGATACCTTGAATAGGTTAATCCATTTGATGGCCACAGTTCTCATAGCGTACCTCTCCGTGTCATCCATGGCATGCGCTGAGAACCGCTCGCGGAGCTCCGCATCGTCAATCAGCTCACCGATCCGCTTTGTCATGCCGTCCGTGTCGAAGCATGGCACCAAGTACCCGTTCACGCCGTCCTTCACAATCTCCGCAGGGCCGGTCTCGCAGTCGAAGCTCACGATGGGCAGGTGCGCTGATTTGGCTTCGAGCAGCACCATGGGCAGCCCCTCGAAGCGGGAGGTCATCACGTAGAACGCCGACTTGCGGTAATAGTCCTCGACGTTGTCCACGCGACCTTCAAGCACCACGCGCCCTTCAAGATGATGCTCGCGGATGCCTTGCTCCAGCTGTTCGCGATCCTCGCCCTCACCGAGCACCAGCCACGTCCAGCCGGGATGTTCAGGCAGCACCTTGGCCGCGACCTGGATCAGGTAGTCGAAGCCCTTCTGGTAGGTGAGGCGACCGCAGCTCAGAATCGTCCTTGAATCGGCGCTGTATGGCCGGTTCTCACCCGCAAGAGGTTCGATGGGGTTGGGTATGGCGACCACCGGGCAACGCAGTTTGAGATTGCTTTCATACAGCACCTTGTCGGCTTGCGTGAGCGTCACGATGGCATCGGCCCTGCGTACGGCCCAGCGGCGTGTGAGCTTTCGATATGGTACGCCGGGGTTCTGATGGTAGTTGAAATGCTCCCACGAGATGACTTTGACCCCAGTGGACCGCTTCACCGGCAACGCATACATGTCGAGAATGCCATCGATGTCGACGAGCACATCGATTCGCAGCTGCTTGACCAATGTCTTGAGCCGTTTCACCGTGGTGAAGTAGTGCTGAATGCCATGCGTGGGAACCGGATAAATCACATGCCGATCAATGGCATCATCGATGGCGAAGAACGGCTTATCCGCTTCCTCGAACAGGCTCACAAAGGAGATCTTATAATCCGTGGACTTGGCCAGCATGTTGGCAATCATCGCGGAAACCCGCTCGGTGCCGCCCGAGCGCGTGATATCCCCTGAGAAGAAACAGATGTGCATGGCGGCTATTATATCGCGATTCGTGGGTGCTGATGCGGATGTCTTAAATAAACACTGAGGGGCGCATCGTGTGATGCACCCCTCAATTTGGGTGGGTTGCCGATTTGATATTGACCGCTCAGTCGGCTACGCCGGCAGCTCCCACCAGCGGGAGCAAGACTAGGCTTACTTAACGCGGCACTCCGGAATCCAGTGACCGGTCGAGTCGTTGTGGCTACCAGACAGCAATGCAGCAGGGTGGAGGACATTATCAACAGGCCACGGGTTAGATTCCTCACCGACTTGTTACGGGCTGCTTACCTCTCCCGTCTGTTGCCTTACCGTATATCCCTTCAGCGACCATGCCAAGCAACAAACTCATGAACGTCATGTAAACAACACCAAGGAAACGATGGACAACGTCGCCCCCGTCACCCCCTCGACATGCCCACCGCCACCTGCGCCTTATCAACCATTGCCTTTGTTCCGGACTTCATAGCACTCCAAGACAAGTGCTGATTCGTGCTGAATACCAATAGCTGAAGCACCGGGAACGTGGCTGTCTCATGGCGGACCCAAGAGCCGAAGTCAGGTTCGAAGATGAACGATCCCAAAGCATAACCGATATACACGCAGATCGCTATGAACTGCTTGCTGTCATGCACCTCGTTAATCTGGCGCAGCATATTGATGATGTACACCGTCACCATGCACTGAAACAGGAAGAACGGAATGTAGTAGGCGCCTTTGGTCAACAGTTCGACGGGAATCATCATACGGAATGCGTTTACTACATAGTTCAGCATGAAACCCGGTAGGCCAGAGCCCGGCAGCAAATCGGTAATCAGCGTATTCGAAGCGGTCGTGTCCCCTTCACGGATACTCGTAGAGTCGGACCGCACACTCACCACCTGCTTATACTCGTCCGGCATAACCCTCTGGGCGACGAGCAGCGCGAGGAACACCATGACGAACAAACATACCACGATCTCCAGCGCCGTCAGCGCAGAAAAACGCTTAACGTACCGTCGGAACACCAGCAGCAGCACGTACACGCCGACGACGAACGCGGCGATCAGAATATAGTACGACCGGAAGAACGTGCTCTCGTAATACAATATCGCCGCGACCAGTGCAACACTGATAATCGGCCGTTTCAACGGAAACTGCAGCACGAGGTACACCGCAAAGAAGAACGAGAACTGGATGATGTCCTTGCTGATGTTGAACACATAGATGTTCAGCAGACCGACACTCGCCAACAGAAACACCAGCTGCAGCAAATCCAATGACGGCATACGCAGTATCAGGATCAGCAACACGAACGTGAAAATCACACCGAGCGTGGTGGACCATTCCGCCATCGTCGTGAAATGGAAGATATTGAGTTTGGAGAACAAATCAGAGGCAACGCGGTAGCTGCCCTCCCAGCCTGTGTCGACGCCCAGCGTCATCTGCACAATACGGTTGTTGTCAAAGAAGTACTTATCCCCCAGCACATGATCCACCAGGAACTTGGCGACGAACATCACGGGGAACAGCAGCAGGATGGCGATCGAGTTGTTGTAGCGGTCGGAATCGTCCCAACGGGATTCGGACTCGCCCAGCAGGTCGGACTGCTTCGCCGCGGCTTGCGTACGGCGGGAGGAGGACGGTTCAGCCATGTCGCCTGACTCCTTCCGCCTTCGGCAGCGCGTTCAGATAGAACCGCTGCAGCCACTGCGCGTTGGCGTTGATATCGAACCCGGCTTTGGCGACGATATCGGCGTACGCCGCACGCGCGGCGGCGGCATTCGCATCCACTCCGGCGGTCGTCCCGGCCACGACCCCAGCCCCCGCCAAAATCCGCTTCGCCCACTCGGCCGGCGCGGCGTCCAACGCCACGACCTGCACGTTGCCGGTCACATCGCACTGCTTCGGCACGCGGTCCGAAATCGTGCATGGCAGTCCCGCCGCCTGTGCCTCGATCATCGTGACCGGCAGCCCCTCATACAGGCTCGGCAGCACGAACGCGTCCATACCCTGCAGCACGCGGTTCACATCGCCGCGAACCCCCAGAAACCGCACGCAATCGGCCAGCCCCAGCGCCTTCACCTTTGCCCGGATCTGGTTCTTCAGCGCGTCGTCCAGCTCGCCGCCGCCAACCAGCCACAGTTCGCTGTCCGGCCGCTGGGCATGCACCTGTGCGAACACGTCGATCAGGAACACGTGGTTCTTCTGCGGGAAGAACCGCCCGACATGCCCCAGCACGAACGTTCCTTCGCCGACACCGAATTCGGCGCGGACCTGCTCACGTACGGCCGCGTTGAACCGGTACTGCGCGGTGTCGATGGCGTTGCGCTGCTGAATCACACGCTTGCGGTTCTTCTTGCCGAACAGCCAGTCGCCGGCCTCCTCGCCGCACGCGAACATGTACGTCACGTATTTCGGCAGCCGCAGACGGAAGTACTCGCGTACCACGGACTTCAGGTCGAAGCCGACCGGGCGGTTGTGCGCGTGGGCGATACGCACCGGCACGCCGAGCTTCGCGGCGATCCGCAGCCCGAAGTAGCTGCGCTCCTCCAGGTTCGAATGAATGATCCGGTATTCCGGGTGCGCGGTCAGGAACGCGCGGAACTCCTTCTTGTACCGGACGAAATACTGCGGGTACATCGGGCACATGCGGTACACCCTGCCGCCCAGCTGCGCGATTTCGTCCTCGTACGCGGCCTTGTAGCTGCGGTTGACGAGGAAATCGTACGTGACCTTGCTACGGTCCATGTGGCGCAGGTAGTTCATCATCATTGTTTCGGCGCCGCCGCGGTCCATGACCGTGTCCAGTACCAGCACACGCACCGGCTTGTCGCCGCTCGCGGACGCCGCGGACTCGACCTCGATGCCGCCCGGTTCCATCCCGGATTCCTTCATCCCCTCGCGCTCGCCGGCCGCCGCCACCGCCGGCTTGCGGATCGCCGTCACCTGCCGCGACTGTTCCAGTTTCACCACCGAATCGGCGGGAACATCCCCGTCGATCACGCATCCGGCGCCGATGACCGTGTTGTCGCCGATGGTCACGCCCTTGAGGATGGTCACGTTCGAGCCGATCCAGCAGTGCGAGCCGATGGCCACCGGCGCGTGGGAGTACCCCTGTTCCTTGATAGGCCGTGTCGGGTCGGCGAAGCGATGGTTATGGTCGTATATGCATACGTTCTCGCCGAAGATGGTCTCTTCGCCGATGCTGATCGACTCCATCGCGTGCACGCGGCATCCGTTGTTGAAGAACACATGGTTGCCGAACGTCACGTGGCCTCCGCGTTCCACCGTCACCTGGAATCCCTTGCGCATGTGCACGGCCTTGCCCCAGCTGATGGCCCGCCCGTACGCCAGGTGATAGAACGTCTTGAGCAGCATGCCGGTGAAGTAGTACCACAGTTTGACCAGTATCATGGCCTCCGCCTTTCCCCTGCCGCTCCGACTTTCGCGTTCGCGCTGGCTTTCGCGCCCGCTCCGGCCCTCGCGTTTTTCCGGCCCTTACCGCCACGCGCATCACCGAAATCATGCTCGTACTCGTCCTCGATGGCTGAGACCATGCGATCCAGCGTATACTTACGCTCATAACTGCAGCGAACCTGCTCGGCGCTCAAAGGCTCCTCAAGCAACCGCTCCACCGCGCGAACCCCCGCGGCCGCGTCCCCGACCGGGAACAATACGCCATTGCGCAGCTCGCCGGTCTCGTTCACGACCTCGTCGTTGCCGGTGGTACGGGTCGCCGCGATCGGCACACCGGCCCGCAACGCCTCCAACAGCGAATACGGCATACCTTCATACAGCGATGTCAGCAGGTACACGTCGAACGCGGCGACCACCATATCGGCGTCGTCGCGCGCTCCCAGCAGGTGCACGCGGTCATCCAGACCTGCCTCGTGTACGGCCTCGCGTACTTGCTCCTCGTACGGTCCGTCGCCGATATACACGAAATGCACGTCCGGGTACTCGCGCGCGACCTGCCGCGCGATGGCCACGAACGTCATTGGATCCTTCTGCTCGGCCATGCGAGCCGTGGTACCGACCAGCTTCACGCCTTCCGGGCAGCTGGCCGCCAGCCCCAGCATCTCCCGCGCCTCCATACGGCTCGGCAGCGCGACCTCGGGTATGCCGTTGACGATCACGCGGAATTTCGCGGGCCGGTCAAGGCGCTCCCGCAGCGCGGCACCGCGCTCCCCCGCCGACACGTTGAACGTGCGCGTGGTGGCGTGGCGACTGAACCAACGTTCCAGAGTGATGAACAGCTTGCGCTTGCGGCCGCCGAACTCCGGTGCCAGGAACGAGTACGCATGCGGCGTGTAGAACACCTGCGGCACATGCTCCATCTTGGCGGCGAGACGGCCGATGATGCCGGCCTTCGAGCTATGGCAGTGCACGATATCCGGTTTGAATCCCCGGATCACTCGGCGTACCTCGCGCAGCGCGGCGAGCTCGTCCTTCGGGCTGATCGCACGCACCAGATGGTCGCACGGAATCATCCTGACCCGTCGCCTCAGCCGGGGCAGGTCACGCAGGAACGCCGCATCCATGCGCGAAGTCCCGTATATGAACGCGATGTCGTAGTGCGCCAAATCCATGTGATCGATCAGATCGACCACATGCCGGCGTCCCCCGCCCATCGACTCCATGATGAACAGCACGCGACGTTTGACTACCATGCCCTATCCTCGTCCATATCCGAGCGACGACGCAGCGTCACGCGTTGCGGCGGTGCGAGGTCGCGCGACGCACGCGCGGCTCGGCACCGTCGCACCAGGAGGCATCGTCGGCACGGTCGACCTTGAATCCCTCGCCGTCGCCAGTCTTCCCGGCTTTGCGGAACCGGCCGAACAGAGCGCGCTTGCCGGCATCGGCACCCTGATCGCCCGCTTGGGTGTCCTCTGCATAGTAGTAATAGTCGGACTTCTTCTGCTTCTCCAGCGACGTCATGTTCATCACGGAGCCGATGATCGGCACGTCAACCATCTTCAGCTCGTTGTGCACGGTGGAGACGGACTTGCGCGTGGCCTTGCCCTGCGCGACGACGAGCATCACGCCGCCTCCCTGCTGGCCGAGCACCGCGGCGTCATTGGCGACCTGCATGGGGGCGGTATCGATGATGACCTGGTCGTACTGGTCCTCGACCTGGTCGATCAGCGCCTTCATCAGGTCGGAACGCACCAAAAGGCTCGGGTTAGAGACGCGATGCCCGACGCACAGCAGGTGCAGGTTCGGCTTCCAGTACTGCTGGATGGACTCCTGCGCCGACGCCTTGCCAGTCAGCAGCTGCGAGAGGCCGACCGTTCCGTTAACGCCAAGCTGCTTGGCGACCGACGGGTTGCGCAGGTCGGCGTCGATGAGCAGCACCTTGCCGCCGTTCTCGGCGAACGCGACCGCGAGGTTCGTCGCCACGGTCGTCTTGCCTTCCGACGGCATGCCCGACGTCACGACGATCACGTTCGCGCCCTTGACGTCGTTCTTCGTGGCGAACAGCAGGTTCGTGGCGATGCGCCGCACATGCTCGGCGACACGACCGTTCGGCCGGGAAGCGACCACGGGGGCCTCGCTGCCGTCAAGGCTCGTATCCTTCGGCATGGTGCCCAGGATCGGCGACTTGGTGATGTCCTTCACGTCCTCGCCGTCACGGATCTTGTTGTCCAGGAAGCCCAGCGCCAGCGCCACCACGAACGCGACGGCCAGGCCCTCGATCGCACCCCGGAACGTGTCGCCGCGCACGTTCGGGCCGATCTGTCTGGCACCGGAAGCCTCGCGGATGACCTCAAGCTTGGTGGTGGTTCCCAACTCTTGGCTCATCACCTTGCTCAGGCTCTTCGACACGGCATTGACCAGGTTCACGATGTACTGCGGATCCGTGCCGGACGTGGAGACGTCGACCATCAGCGAGCCATCCGAATGCTTGACGGTCACGGCACCGCCCAGATCGCCGGCGGTGGCGTTCAGCCCCAGCTCCTTGATGACCGGGTCGAGCACCTGCGGGGTCTGCACGAGCTCCTGCAGCACATCAAGCTGCTGGCTCATGTACGACATGCTGGACAGCAGCCCGCCCTCGGCATACGAGGTGCCGCCGTTCGACGAAGAACCGTCGTGGCTGTCGGAACTGCCATTGTCCCCGCTGTTGCCGGATTGCGGCGACTGGTACAGCGCCATCAGACGCGCGCTCGCCCTATATGTGGGCGGCGTGTTCTTCGACTGCCAGTACGCCATCGCGGCAAAAGCGACCACAATAACCATCTCAAGAATCAGATACTTCTTCAGCATCCTCAGCAACGTGGTAACAGTCACGAAATTTCTCCCAAACACTTCAAAACACTCGCGCACATCGAGCTCGGAACGCGCATATACGACAGCCTATTAAAGCATAAGACACAGACCCTAAGGTGTCATTCAGACGGATCATCCTGTGAAACTGCTCGCTCAGTGCGCCGACACCGATCACCACGGTCTGCCCGGCGACCTCACGCAGTACGAATCCATCCTTGATCTTCATGCCCTGTCCTCCACATCAGCTCAAGCATCCCAACGGATCAGACGGCATCGCGCCGACGCCGCAGCATACCCGCCGTCACCCCTGCATATCATTCCCCATATGTCATGCGACAATGACCGAATCACGCAATCCCCACCCCCACCTCCATCCACCCCACCAAAGTCCCATATGGGCGTCGTCGGATGGGACTTTCGCGGGATGGCCGGTTTCTCCGACCGACGCCGACGCCGCGAATGGGACGGACGCGGCGTCATTCGCCGGTCGCCGCTAAGCTGGTACCGTCGGCGCGTGGCAGCCGGCAGCACCACCGAACACAACACGAAGGATGTCCCATGCAAGTACTGATGGTCTGCTCCGGAAACATCTGCCGCTCTGCCATGGCCGAGCTGCTGCTGCGAGCGAAACTCTCCCGACTCGGCATCGACGATGTGACCGTCGACAGCGCCGGCACGCTGGACATCCCCTCCCGTCCGATTGATGAGACATGCGCCGCGCTCATCCGGCGAGACGGCATCGATGCCGCCGACTACCGTTCGACCCCGCTCACCAAGGATCACGCCGAGGCATCCGACCTGATCCTGTGCTTCGAGGAGAAGCACCTGAGCAAAATCGCCGCCGTGGATTCCGGCGCGGCGCACAAGACCATGCTGATCACCGATTTCGCGAACGCCTGCGACACAGCCGTCGAGCACGCCTCCGAATATCCGGCGCTGTTCGCCCTCCCGCCGGCGAAACGCCTGACGGAACTGCTGACGATGATGCATCTGTTGCGGCCGCGCATGCCGCGTGCGGAGGAGATCGTCGACCCGTTCCGACAGGAGCCGGTCGTCTACGTGGAGGCGTACATCGAAATCAAGCAATGTCTGTCGAAGATGGGAAACATGATGACATGGTTGCAGTGAGATCGCCGGCGGCAAAACGTACGGCAGCAAATCACACAGCGGCAAACCGCGCGACAGCGAGCCGCATGGCGCAGCGGGCCGCCAGGCACGCGGCATCGCACAGGCGTCCGGCCGGGAACGACATACCGTCGGCGAGCGCCGCCGATGCCGCTTCGGCGGACGACTTATCGTCTGACGGATTATCGGGCGCACCCGCCCGGACCGCGGCACTGGTCGATTGGACCGACATCGTCCTTTACCTTGCGCTGTTCACCCTGCCGGCCGATGGCATCCGTCTCGGCCCGCTGATGACCTACTGGACGCCGATTTCACCGTGGCTGTTCCTGCTGTATGCACTACTGAACTGCCGCCGCTGCCCGGCCACCTTCCGCCGGTTCATGCCGTTCTTCGTATTCGCCGCCATACTGCTGGCGGTATCCGTGGTCAACTGGCTGACCGTCGGGTTCAACCCGTCCGGCACGTTCATGACATTGAGCGGCATCATCACCGCACTGGCCTGCCTGATGGCCCTCGACATCGCGTTCCACGGCAAACACGTGTCCTGGCAGACCGCGCTCACCGTCGTCATCATCGCCTACTGGATCGCGTTCGCCGTAGGTGTCGGACAGTACCTCACCGACATGAACCACTGGGAACTGCCCAAGCTGTGGAATTTCGAAGGACTGCTGTTCCCGAGGCAGTATTTCGTGGTTCGCCCGCAGTTCCTGTTCGCCGAGCCCTCATATATCGGTATGCACCTGTTCGGCGTGCTGCTGCCGCTCTACTGGCTCACCCGCAGGCGTTCTCTCGCGGTGCTGATCTGCACGTTCGCTGCCGGGTCGATCCTTATGAAGACCGGCTCGCGCATCATGCTGGACACGCTCGTCGCCGCCGTGCTGTGCTTCATCGTCATGTTCGATTTCCGCAAGAATCGTGCGAAGACCATCGCCGTGTGCGGCACCGGCCTCGTCGCCGTGGTGGCAGGCTGCACATGGGTCGCGACGCGCCCGCGGTTCCGTTCCGTTCTGTCGCAGGGACTGCTCAACGGCGACTTCTCCACCAACTCACGCATGTTCCACATCATCGACCCGCTGCTCGCCGGTCTGAACAACATCCCGCACCTGCTGTTCGGCTTCGGCGCGGGCAATCTCACGTCGGTGCTGCGCGAAGGCTACGCTCCCGCGGCCGCCTGGACGCAGGCTCATGGAGGCTCCGTCAACTCGGAGATCGAATCCATCGGCAAGCTGCCTGACACGCCCGATCCATGGCTGCCGCCCACCACGCAGGCATTCACCATGAGCTTTTTCGCGACGTTCATCGCGGAGTTCGGCGTACTGCTGCTCGCCGCGTTCCTTCTGCTTGCGCTCGCTTGGATCGCACGTCACCACATGTGGAACAAGCAGACGGTATGCTGGCTGATACTGCTCGCGTACCTGTACGCGCAGTTCGAGGCGTACGCCTTCTATGCGTTCTGGCTGTTCATCTATATCATCGCAACGCAACGATACGGTGTGCACACTCAGCTATCAGGTACAGTGTCATACACTATTCGACGGGGCAGAACTCGCCGTTAACACGCACCAGAGTATAATGAAATGGTTTTTCGTATAGAGGGACGGAGAAGGGACGAGCAACTATGGTCGAAAGTGCTGCCGCAAGCCGTACTATGGCATCGCACTCACACGACGATCGTAGCCTCGATGACCATGAGGACGTCAGGCAGTACAACGAAATTCCGGAAGAGACAGGGACATCACAGACGAAGTTCTTCAACGGATCATACTTCGTCAGGCCCGGCAGCAACTATGCAGAAACTAAATCCCCCCCCCACCCATTCTTCAGCTACACCGTGCCGCGGTGGCGTTACCTGTTCAATACGACGCTCGTCCTGCTTGACCTGCTGATGACGATCCTGGCGACGGTCATCATCAGCCTGCTCTACCCCGAGGCGTACGAGTACACGAAATCGCTGGGCGGTGCCGGTCGTGGCGTCATCACCATGGTGCTGCTCGCATGCTGCTCATGGATCATCAGCCTGTGCAGCACGCACTGCTACGAGCGGCACACTATGGGCGAGGGATACGCCCTATACAACAAGCTCGTCAAAGCATCGTTCATGGATTTCATCATGCTGTGCACGATCAACTACCTGTTCAAGCTCGACCAGCCGCGCATCTTCAACGCGCTCATCCCGATACTCACGCTGATGCTCACCATCATCGAACGGTGGCTCGCACGCCGGTTCCTGCACCGCCACCGGCGTGAAGGCAAGGGCTTCGGATATCCGACGATCATCATCGGCTCGCCTGAGAGCATTCACGACACCATCGTGCAGCTGCGCAACAGCAAGTCGCTCGGATACATCCCCATCGCGGTCTGCCCCGTCAAGGCGAGCGCAGGCAACACGCCAAACGCACCAAGACGACTCCTCTCGGTCCCCTTCACCGCAGACGACAGCGACGAGGCCGAACTGATCGCGCTGCCGCTGGACTCCCATCTGCCGATCACCGCGAAATACCTGAAAGCGCAAACCGTGCTCATCGCCGACGTACTCACCCGCGATTCGGAAACCATGCGTGCCCTATCGCTCGCCATGGAATCCATGGGCATCGAGCTCGCGCAGCCCGCGTCGCTGGCCGACCTGAGCGCCGCGCAGCTCCACTTCCGCAGCAATCCCCTGATGCCGGTGCTCACCGCGCAGCTCACGCAGTACTCCACCATCACGAGAATATTCAAGCGCCTGAGCGACATCTTCTTCTCGCTCATCGCGATCATCATCAGTTCGCCGATCATGCTGGTCGTCGCGCTGCTGATCAAGCACGAAGATGGCGGCCCCGTCTTCTTCCGGCAGCAGCGCATAGGCATCTACGGCAAGCCGTTTACGATGTACAAGTTCCGTTCCATGAACGTCAACGCCGAAGCCATCAAGAAGCAGCTCGCCGAGGAATACGGCATGGAGGACCGGTTCGTCTTCAAGCTCAAGAACGACCCGCGAGTCACGCGAATCGGACATTTCATCAGAAAAACCTCGATAGATGAGATTCCGCAGTTCTTCAATGTGCTCAAAGGCGACATGAGCCTCGTCGGCCCGCGTCCGCCGCTGCCGGAGGAAGTGGCGCGCTACGGCACGCTGTATTCGGCCAGATTGCTGGTGAAGCCCGGCATCACCGGTCCGTGGCAGGTGTCCGGACGCAGCAACCTGACGCAGGAGCAGTCCGAATTCGTCGACGTGTCATACATCCAGAACTGGTCGCTGACCGGCGACATCGCGATCCTGCTCAAGACCGTGGTGGCCGTCGTGCGCGGCACCGGCTCGTACTGACGGAGATGCGGCGGCGCGACTTCCGCACCGTCGCATCTCCGCGCCGCCAATATCTGAGTGCTCATATTTTCGTCTCCCCCTACTCAACTTCCGCTTCCTTGCGCCCTCCTCTCTGTGTTCTTCCATTCCACCCCTCCGTGGCCTTCCCTACATTTTTCCTCCGCGCCCTTCTCCCCCAACCTTCTCCCCACGCTTCCACCCGGGTTGCCCACCTGTAGGAGTAGTGTATTGGTCGGCAGAAATGATGCATATACAACAATCCCTACGCAGCGAAACAGGGATGACGCATACACAGGCGCATGAGGCGGAACGGAGGAGAATACGGCACAATGACCAATCGCAGCGACAATAACGACAGCAGCACGGAAACCAGCACGAACGGCAAGAACCCGAAGAAAACCCTCGCAAAGCGCGGCGGCACAGCCGGCGGTAAACGCGTATCCACGCTGTCCACGCCGCTCTCCAGCGACGAAAGCTATGTGAACGGCCATCTTTCGCGCGTGGCCCTCGCTTCGCTTGCCATCTTGACGTTCATCACGTTCGTCGGCAACTTCACGCAGCTGCAGCTGTCCGCCGCGCTGCCGACCATCGTATCGGAATTCGGCATCTCCGTGACCACCGGGCAATGGCTCACGTCGATTTTCCAGCTGGTCATGGGCGTGATGGTGCCGCTCACCGCGTTCCTGACGCGCCGCTTCACCACCCGGCAAATCGTCATCGTCTCGATGACCGTGTTCACTGTGGGATCGCTGCTGGCATGGGTCGGCCCGACGTTTCTGGTGGTGCTGGCCGGCCGACTGCTTGAGGCCGTCGGCACGGGCGTGATGTGGCCGGTGCTGCAGATCACTGTCTTCTCGATCTACCCGCTATCCCGCCGTGGCATGGCCATGGGCGCAGTCGGTATGGCCATGAGCGTGGCCCCCGCGTTGGGGCCGACTTTCGGCGGCTTCCAGACCGACAGTTTCGGCTGGCGTTCGATTTTCTTCACGCTCACGATGATCGGCGTGTTCTGTCTGCTGCTGTCCATCTTCGGGCTGCGTAACTTCGGGACGACCGACGACCATGCCAAGGCCGATTTCTTCTCCGTGGCCATGTCGGTGCTCGGCTTCGGCGGCCTGATGTTCGGGTTCACAAACATCGAATCGTACGCGCCGTCGAATCCGATGGTGTGGGGCGCGATGCTTGTCGGACTGTGCGGCATCGTGTGGTTCGTGGTGCGGCAGGTGCGCCGCGCGAAGGCGTATACGGTGGCCGTCCAGCAATCCGTGGACGAGTCGGACACCGCGCAACGCACCACTCCCGAACCGCCGCTGCTCGACCTCGGCGTGCTGCGCAACCGCAGTTTCACCGTCGGGACGATCTGCGCCGCGCTCAGCTTCTTCGCATTCAGTTCGATCATGGTGATCATGCCGCTGTATATCCAGAACGACCGCGGCTATTCGGCGACCATCAGCGGACTGGTCATGATGCCCGGCGCATTCGGCATGTGCATCTCGCAGTTCTTCGGCGGCAAGCTGCTCGACCGGCTCGGAGCGAGGCCGGTGGCGCTCAGTGGCACACTGGTGCTGCTGTTCGGCACCATCATGATGAGTCTGATCGACAGCAACACGTGGATCTGGTGGGTATCGATATGGCAGTTCGTGCGCCAGATCGGCATGGGTTTCATCATCATGCCCATCACCACTTGGTCGCTCAACTGCCTCGATCCGACGGAGGTGTCAGCCGGGTCGGCGGTCACCAACACGGTCCGGCAGATCGCGGGTGCGATCGGAGCCCCCGTGCTGGTCATCCTGATGGAGACGCTGATTCAACTGCATGGAGGCGACGCAATCGCCGCGAGCATCTTCGGCACGCAGTGGACGCTGCGAGTCAGCGCGTTCATCGTGTTCATACAGGTGCTCATCGTGCTGTTCGGCGTCAAAGGAGCCGGTGCCGGATCCTCGCGGGACGTGGCGCAGCGGGCCATCGCGAGAATCCGCACGGTCTCGCACCGGTAATCGCAGCAAATTGGCGACTATTGTCATCGTCCGGTGACAATAGTCGCCAATTTGCGTAGGAACGTCACCGGTAACCGGAATCCAATTGCCAAACATCACGGCTCCGAACGATCCAGAGCCATCAGAGCGCGAAAGCGTCGCTAAGTGCGCGCCGAAATGACAAGTCCGCGCACTTAGGGACGCAAATGGCCCGGTTTGCGTCGCTAAGTGCGCACGGTCGTCGTTTCGGCGCGCACTTAGGAACGCTTTCGTCATATGCCATCCCTAATCCCGCATCTCGGAGCGGAATCCGCGGGAAATCGGCGAGTCTCGGCGTCAGTCGTCCACGTCACACACGCCCGAAAATCGTCAGCACGATCAGCAGCACGTTCAGCGCCACGATCAACGCCACCACGATCATGAAGATCACGTGTTTGACCGTTCCGTCGACCCATTCGCCCATAAGCTCCTTGGTGTGCGTATAACGCATCAGCGGAATCACGGCGAACGGAATACCGATGGACAGCACCACCTGGCCGATGACCAGCGCCTGGGTAGGGTCTTTGGCGAACCACAGCACGATCAGCGCGGGCACCAGCGTGACCACGCGGCACGCCCACATCGGGACGTTGACATGCAGAAGACCACGCATGATCTCGGAACCGGCATACGTGCCGACCGACGTGGAACTCAACGACGAGGCCAGCAGGCCGATGGAGAATATCGTGCCGATCACCGGGCCAAGCACCTGCGTGATCGCCCGTTGCGCGCCGTCTATGGAATCCGTGCCGGACATGCCGTGCAACGAGTTCGCGGCAAGCACCAGCATCGCCAGATTCACCGTGCCGGCCAGCAGCAGCGCCCACGTCACATCGATCTTCGAACCTTTGAGCTGCATGGCGATCGACGGCTTATCGCTGTGCGTGTAGTAATGGTCGTTGACCAACGTGGAATGCAGGTAGATGGCATGCGGCATCACGGTGGCGCCCAGAATCGAGGCGGCCATCAGCACCGAATCGGTGCCTTGGAAGCGTGGGATCAGGCCCCGCACCACCGCTGCGGGATCCGGCGGGGCCACGAACAGGCCCGCGATGAACCCGAAGGTGATGACCAGCAGCAACACGATGATGATCCGTTCGAACGTGGTCTGCGTCCTGCCGCCCTGGAACCACAGCATCACCGTGGAGGCCGCGCCGATCACCAGGCCGCCGACGAACAACGGCAGCCCGAACAGCAGATTAAGGGCGATCGCGCCGCCGATCACCTCGGCCAGATCCGTGGCGATGGCGATGACCTCCGCCTGCATGAAAAACATGAACCGTCCCGCGTTGCTCATGCGCTCCCCCAGCAGTTCCGGCAGGCTCTTGCCGGTGACGATGCCGAGCTTCGCCGACTGGTATTGAATCAGCACGCTCATCGCGTTCGCCAGCACCAGCACCCATACCAGCAGGTAGCCGTATCGTGCGCCGGACGTGATGTTCGCCGCCACATTGCCCGGATCGACATAGGCGACCGCGGCCACGAACGCCGGCCCCAAGATGCTGGCGAGCGCATGCTCGTGATGATAGCTCCCGGACGCTTCCTCGGCATGACTGCGTTCGATGTCGATCTCTGAATCGGTTTTGTCATCGATCATCTGACGATGCTCTTTCATTCCCTCATTCCTCTCATGCGCCCGACCCCTGGGCGCTACTCGATTCGCCTAATGGTATACACCGCGTTTGTAACAGACCGTCGAATTTCCCGCCACACGACTCCCCCGCTGGGCGGACTGCGGCATTTGTCGAGCGATGGGCTCTATTCCGCCCCTCACTGACTGGGGATCTGTTGCGCGGGGCATGCGCGCAGCACGGCGAGCATCGAACGTTTCTCGCTGGTGGTGACGGTCAGACCGTAATGCCGTTTGACGCCGATCTGCCGCGCGACGTATTCGCAACGATACTCGCCGTTGGTGGGAAGCCAGTAAGCGGCGGAGGCGGATCCCTTGTCCTGGTTGGCGGGGCCATCCACGGCGAGCAGATTGTAAGGGTCATTGCCGAAGCGGTAGCGCTGGGCGGTGGTCCAGTCCCTGGCACCGGATTGCCAGGCGTTTGCGAGCGCCACGACGTGGTCGATCTGCACGGCGGCGCTGGTGTTTCGGCCGCGCACGAACAGGATGGTCTTCCCGGTGTAGGGGTCGGCGAGCGTACCCGAGGAGACTTGGCAGCGCTTGGCTGCGCTGAATATGACATCAGTCAGGTCGCGGGCGAGCACATCGTCGCGCACGTCGCAGCCGTCGCCATCATCGTCGGTGGCGCGGAATCCGAAGGAGTCGCGGTCGTAGCCGGTGGAGTCGGGCCGGTCGTCGACCTGCAGCCCGTTCAGCGCGTCCGCCGCCGGGCCGGAGGCAATGTATTCGCCGGTGATCTCGCCGATGGAGGGGCTGATTTTGGGCAACGCCAGACCGATGACGACGCCGAGCAGGGCGGCGATCGCCACCAGTATCATAAGACGTTCCAGCGGGGATGATCCGCGGAATCGGCGTTTGCGAAAATGCGTGCGCACGGTCAATCAGCCTGTCGTTGGTTCTGCGGTCAGTCTCGTGGGCTGCGCGGCGGTATCGTCGTCGGCTCAGGCGCGCGGCATAAGCCCGGACTCACGCCGCGTACCTTTCTCCCCGCCGGATCAGGCGTAGGAGAACGTGCGAGGGTCGTGCCCCGCGCGTTCCGGACCGTCGAGCGCGTCGATGGCGGCATGTTCATCGAGCGTGAGCGCGAAGCCGAACAAGTCGAGGTTCTGCCGCTGACGTTCGGAGTGCACCGACTTGGGGATGATGATCGTGCCGTTTTCGATGTGCCAGCGCAGGATCACCTGGGCAGGCGACACCTCATGCGCCTCGGCGATTCGCGCGATCGTGCCGTCGCCGGCCTTCAGATCGGCGCCGCGAGCCATCGGGGAGTATGCTTCGACCGCGATGCCGTGCTCCTTGCAGAATGCGACGACTTCGCGCTGCTGCCAGGTCGGGTGCAGCTCGATCTGGTTGACCGCCGGCCATTCGCCGGTCTCCTCGTACAGACGGGTCAGATGCTCCGGCAGGAAGTTGCACACGCCCAGCGTCTTCACACGGCCTTCGTCGCGCAGCTTGGTGAACGCCTTCCAGGTCGCTCCGGAACGCCAATTGAACGGAGTCGGCCAATGAATCATGTACATGTCGACGTATTCCAGCTGCAACAGTCCCAGCTGTCGGTCGAAGGCTGCAAGTGCCATGTCGTACCCCTGCTCGGAGTCGCGCAGCTTGGTCGTGACCCACAGATGACTGCGCTTGCGCCCCTTGTTGAAGCCGGTTTCGGCGAGGGCGCGGCCGACGCCGCCCTCGTTGTTGTAGCCCGCGGCTCCGTCGATATGCCGGTACCCCGCCGCCAACGCCGATTTGACCACGGGAGCGACATCATCGTTCTCGATTCGCAGCAGCCCCAACCCGATTTGCGGAATCACGTTGCCGTCATTGAGTTTGATTCCCGGCACGCTCGCAGCAGCCGCCGCAACGGCGAGATCGCTGGTTCCCAGCATGGTCGTCTCCTTGTCTTCACACTACATCCGGTTCGGAGCATATGCCATGGCGATATGCCGAGCCTCCCTACACCAGTATGCCATCATATCGGATGACCGGCATACGATTCGCGATTGGCGGCATCGGTGCAGGGGCCGGCAGACAATGCCGCCGGCCCCTGCACCGATCGATCAGCCGTCATAGCGGCCATCCGGTCACCAGCCCGTCAACGACGCCGCCGGCCGATGAGTACCATGCCGCCAGCGATGGCCAGCAGCACGACTAGCCCGCTGACCGCGACGCGCCCGTGGCGGACAGGCCATGCTGGTTCTGCCGGCCACCATGCTGGCCGTGCGACACTTCCGTCTTGTCGTCATCCGACTCGCTGGGCTCAGTCGGCTCGGCATCACTTGGCTCAGTCGGCTCCGTCGGCTTGCTTGGCTCCGTCGGCCCTTCCTTGGCCTTCACGATGACCGTGCGCTCGGCGGCGGCCGTGTTGCCGGCCTTGTCTACGTCAGCACGTACTCTCCCGGCTTCGCCGCGTCCACCGAACCGGACACCTTGACGGCATCGATCACATCGCCATCCACATCGTCCGTGGCCGACACGCCGGCCAACGGCTCGAATTCGGAATCCTGTTCCACCGTCACGTCATCCACGCCGGAGAGCACCGGCGCGATCGTGTCGGCGGGCGGAACCGGCTTCTTTTAATACAACGGAGTATCAAGACGAGCAATGACACACCGCTATATCAGAACATGTCAACACGCAAGACAGAGGAACACCACCTACCAGGGAACGACGTCGCCAGGGAACGCCGCCGCCATCAGCTGCGACACGCCCGGAGTGCGCAGCACAACCGTCATATGCAGTCGTGACGAACCGCGCAATTCCTCCGATCCGCAATAACCGGCCTCGCAATTGTGCCACCACTCCGGGCGTGTCGCGACAAATCAGACCCGACGCGCACCACGGTTCTACGCGAGACCCATGGCCGAAGCATCCCTCAACCACCCCAGCCGACCTCCGACCGACAGCCCCCGCCAGGCCGCCGTCATGTCGATTGTCAGCGCGCGATACCCCCGGCAAAAGTCCCATCCAAGGCCAGTGAAACGGGACTTTCGCGGGACGGAGCACATGCCGCCACCGACCTCAAATAGGGAAACGCGGCGTTATATCTACAATCGCGCTCTCAAAACTCACAGGGCCAAATTCACTAAAAATGGCCTGTATCTGCGAGTTTTGAGAGCGGGTTCCCGTAATCCCCGAGATTCACCGCGTGCTGTCGCGCACGATCACGTCACAGTCGGTCATCAGCAGCTCCGGCTTGGCGATTTCGCCGCGGATGCGCCCGAGAATCCGCTCGACGGCGGTAGGCGCGGTCCACTCCAGACGCGAATCCATGGTGGTGAGCGGAATCTGCAGGTATTGCGACTCCTCGATGTTGTCGAACCCGATCACCTGAACCTGCCGGGGAATCTCGATGCCGTTCGCGCACATCACGGTCAACGCGCCGATGGCCAGCTGGTCGTTCAGGCCGATGACGCCGTCGAACGGCACGCCCTTGTCGATGAGCTCCTGCGTGGCATGGGCGCCCGCGCCGATCGTCCATTCCCGTTCGACATTGCCGACCAGCCGCGCGTCCAGCGTCATGCCGCGTCGCCGGCATTCCTCAATGATGCCGCGCAAACGCAGCTGCGCGTTGCCTTCCACCGCGCCGAGCAGCTTCGCTTCGTCATATGCGCCACGTCCGCCGACCACCGCCAGCGACTTCACGCCGCAGTCGAACATGTATCCGGCGGCCGATGCCGCCGCCTGCACGTCGTTGGGCGTCACATGATCGGCCTTGCCCCACGTGGTTCGCGCGCCGACCACCACCAGCGGGAAATCGACCTCCAGGTCCTCCGGGTTGATGTCCTCGGCCTCGACCATCGACAGAATCATGCCGTCCGACACCGTGGTGTTGAAGTTGCGCAACAGCTCGCGGGCGCCCGTCGCCGACCCTTCCGCGTATGTGGTGACGTACACGAGGTACCCGCGCTGCCGGGCGGCGTCGATCACGCGGTTCGCGAGCTCGGACAGGTACGGCGCGGTCAGCGTCGGCACAGCGAGCGTGATGAAGCCGGTGCAGTCCCGGTTGAGGTTGCGCGCGGCGACGTTGACCCGGTATCCGGTCTGCTCGATGACGGCTTCGACTTTGGCGCGGGTGGCGTCGGTCATGCGTCCGGTGCCGTTGATGACATTGGATGCCGTTTTCAGCGACACGCCGGCCGCGGTGGCGACGTCGCGCAACGTGACGCGCCGACGTGCGGCCGTCGTCGGCGAGCCTGGCAGGTTCTGCGCGATCTCGCTCTTGCCGGTCTTGCCGTTTTCGGTCTTGCCCATCGCGTCAACCTTACTCGTAGAGGAAACTCCCCCTATGGTAATCGTCTTCGCCGAAGTTGTCATACGGGCCTCCTTACCGCATGTCTGCTACGGTTTTGTCGTCTTCGCGACATCGTTGCCATCCGATGACGTGTTCGCCACCACGCATGTCGCCGCTGTTCATGACCACGCCAGGCTGCTCATCGATACCGTCACCGGTCTGATGAGCGGCACGCCATCCGTCCCGTTCGTCGAATTCGAGTCTGGCGAACCGGATTTCGCGCTTGTTGCCGGTGCGGATGCGCTCGCCCGTGTACCGGTCCACGCCGCGCGGGCGCATGGCGTCCGGCAGAAAGCAGTGGTAGGCGATGACCCATTCGTCGGCGCCGGGGACCCGAAGTATGCAGTGATGCCCGGTGCCGAGTATGCCGAGGCGTTCGTTGGCGACCAGGATTTCGCCGCGATAGGTCCACTGCGAACCGTCGCCTTCCATGGTCGACGCGGCCGCATAGGCGACTCGATAGTCGGGGTCGTTGATGTCGCCGATCGAGTACGTGAGATAGTACGTCCACGTTCCGGCATGCTCTCTCACGTTCAGATATGCGGCCTCCCGGATGTCGGGCATGGCTTCGGGGATGATGTGCAGCATGTCGTCGGACAGGCGGGAGTAGCGCGCCCGGTTCTGCCCCAGGCTAGGTACCATCGGCCGGCCTGCGGGTCGCGGAACGCCGCGGGATCGATGCCGGGCGCGACGATGCCGGTTCCGAAGCCGTGCCGCGCGGCGCGCGAGCCGGTTCGTGCCAAGTCGCTCTGCAGAGCGTATCCTCCATCGATATGGTCGGATACCGCCACACTGGTCTGCCCGTCGCCGCAGAAATACAGGTAATAGCGGCCGTCGCGAACGGCGAGCGCCGGCACCCAGGCGTGGCCGGGCAGGATGTTGGTTCGGCTGCTGCCGTCGAGATGCTGGTCATGCAGGTCGATGACGACACCGCGGTCCTGCCAATGTGTCAGGTCTTCGGAGGCGAGGCAGCGGATCTGCCAGCCGCTCCACTCGCCGTGTCCGTCGGCGGTGGCGAACAGGTAGAACGTCCCGCGTTCGTATGCGAGTTCAGGGGCGGCGAAGAAACGCATGCCCCGCCTGCCGGTCGCGTCAGGCGTGTCGGGGATGCGCACGGGGGTGTCGAGTCGTTCCGCGACGACGGAGATGACCACGCGCGAGGTACCGGCAGTCGAGCCGTCAATGCCCGACCCGTCATCGCGGTGCACCGCGAGCAGGAGCGGACGGAACAGATCCTGGGTCTGCGGTACGGCGGATCCGTCGAGGACCGTCACGGTTCCGTAATCGCTGCGGAACCGCAGTCGCAGCCGAGTGATGTCAGTGATTTCGCCGCTGACCGCACCGTCCGGCGTCCATTGGTCCAGCGTCAGCCGTAGCCGGTAATCGGCCCGTGGCCCTGCGGCCGGCGTTGCTTCCGCGCCGGAAGCCCGGTCACCGTCATGAACCCACGTCTCCCCGCGCAGCAGCATTGCGACGAAGTCCACGTCGACGTCGTCGCGGACTTCGCCGCGGCCCGACTCTCCTCGAATCGCCGGCCCCATGTCTGGAGCCGGCGATCCGTCAACGTTGCGACACCGTGATGAGCACACCGTTGCGTTTCAGCGTGACGGCCCTGCCATCATCGGCATTGCCGCATCCGCGGTAGACGAGCAGGGTCTCGCCTGCCGGCTCGCGCACGACAGCCTCGTTCTTCGCACGGTTGAAGTAGAAGTCGAACCCCCGATCCACCGTCCGCATCTTTCACCCCGCTAAAGACCCATTCGGAAGCGACGAACGATATGGCATGACAACGTTGATATAAGCTTATCGTGTCGACAGATGGCACCATCCGGCGATTTGTGGGTCATACGACGCACACGACATCGCAAAGTCTGTACCACACCAGGGCTTTTTTGCCTCTTTTCGGCCTTCTGTGGCACACGCGCCCGATACCGGTTTGGAGTCGGATCCCGTTTTCCTTGATATTTCAAGGAAAACGAATGACATCATGTACCACAACAGGTCATGTAAACGTTTGCACGAGCTGGTGTGGCCATCGGTGTGGCCACACCACGGCCAAATCGGGCAAAATCACGCTGGTGTGGCACAACTACGAAACGAAGGGACGCGGCGACCTGCTGCCTCGGCCAAAAATCGAGACGCCGAGCTGCGGATGATACCCCGAAAGTCCTCGACCACCCCAGTCACCTTCGCGAACAGCCCTCGACCCTGCAGTTACGGACATGCCATGCATGACCAGCCCGCTGGTCTCACTGCCGTTCCCCGCCGACAAGCAGCCCGATCCGCTAGCGGGAGCCTACAGGCTCAAAAATAACTCGTGAATGCGGGTGTCGTCGGTGAGTTCGGGGTGGAAGGCCGTGGCGAGAATGTTGCCCTGTCGCAGACCGACCACACGCCCATCAACCTCGGTCTCGATCGTGGCGTCCGCCCCGACATCGGAGACGAACGGCCCACGGATGAACACGAGCGGAAAGTCCTTGATGTCACCGAAATCGGCCGTGGAGGCGAACGAACCGAGCTGCCGACCGTAAGCGTTGCGGCGAACCGTGGCGTCGAGGGCGCCGAAGTACACGTTGTCGTCGTTTTCCAGTCGCTTCGCGAGCAGAATCATTCCGGCGCACGTGCCGAACACCGGCTTGCCGGCGGCGATGTGCGCGGCGATCGGCTCGAACAGACCGGTGGAGCGCAGCAGCTTGCCCTGTGTGGTCGACTCGCCGCCGGGCAGAATCACGCGGTCGATGGAATCGTCGAAATCCTCGGCGGCACGCAGCAGCTTCCACTGGGCGCCGAGCTTGTCGAGCATCGCAGCGTGCTCTGCGAACGCGCCCTGTACGGCCAGGATGCCGGTCACGCCGTGCTTTGCCGTCTCGGCATCGGCCGACTCTTCCTTCGAAATATATTCAACAGCTACAACCATGATTACTCCTTGGCTCCCGATAAGGGGAGCCGTCGAATGCGGTGGGGAGGGGTGGGGTGACTGAGGATGCGCCTCTACCACCCCAGTCGCTCCGCGACAGCCCTCGCCGCCAGCGGGGGCGAATTCATGCGGAATCACCCCCCGCCAAGTTGACCACCTTCGCCAGCGGGAGGGGCGGCTCGATCGTCCCGCCGCTAGCGGGCTATGATCACTCGCCGCGGGCGGCCATGATGGTCTGGATTTCGTCCTCGTTGATGCCGACCATGGCCTCGCCGAGGTTCTCGGAGAGGCGTGCCAGCAGATCGGCGTCCTGCCAGTTGGCGGTGGCCTTGACGATGGCGGCGGCACGCTTGGCCGGGTCGCCGGACTTGAAGATGCCGGAACCGACGAACACGCCTTCGGCACCGAGCTCCATCATCAGCGCCGCGTCGGCCGGGGTGGCCACGCCACCGGCGGCGAAGTTCACGACCGGCAGTCGGCCGTTGTCGTGCACGTAACGCGCCAGCTCGACCGGCACGGCCAGCTGCTTGGCGGCCTCGAACACCTCGTCGTCACGCAGGCCGACGAGCTCGCGAATCTGCTTGTTCATCGTGCGCATGTGACGCACGGCCTGGATCACGTCACCGGTGCCGGGCTCGCCCTTGGTGCGAATCATCGCGGCCCCCTCGGCGATGCGGCGCAGCGCCTCACCCAGGTTCTTCGCACCGCACACGAACGGCACGTCGAACTGTGTCTTGTCGATGTGATAGACGTCATCGGCCGGCGAAAGCACTTCGGACTCGTCGATGTAGTCGATGTCGATGGCCTGCAGGATGCGGGCTTCAGCGATGTGCCCGATGCGCACCTTCGCCATGACCGGAATGGAGACGGCCTCCTGAATGCCCTTGATCATGGCCGGGTCGCTCATACGCGAGACGCCGCCGGCGGCACGGATATCAGCGGGGATGCGCTCCAACGCCATGACCGCGCACGCGCCGGCGTCCTCGGCGACCCGAGCCTGCTCGGGAGTCGTCACGTCCATGATCACGCCGCCCTTGAGCATCTGCGCCAGGTTCTTGTTCAGTTCCGCTCGGTTTTCAGCCATTGAGGGTTCTCCTTCCATATGCTGCGGCGATGGCCGTCGCGACGACTGCCGCCATCGCCGTCATTGTTGCCGCTACTGTATTGTCTATATTGCCATTGTTGTCGTTGCCTCGACCGCCCGCACATCCCCGGGATGCGTCGGCGGCGCACAAGGCACCATGCTAGAGGCGTTCCCGCCGCGAACACGCGCAGCGGCTCATTTCCGGCGATAAGGAAAACCTATAATCCGTTATCAGCCGGCCATGCTGCACCGCCGCGCGGGAACACCGTCCGCCCGACGTCCGCCACCGCGCGCCGCCGCCGGCCTGCGCCGCGCGGTTGTGCGCGACGACAAAACCCGACGCCGCTTTTCGTGCCCATGCACAACACCGCAGGAACCTACGGCAACGTACCCTTGACGATGGAATACGTATCAGGACATCTGCAAAGGAAATCCACGATGCCACAGGATCAGGCACAGGATCAGTCGAACGCGGCCCAAGCCGCCAAGCCGGCGGATGAACCGGCACCCAGTATGACGGCACCGGCCGCGCGGCCGGTCGGCACCGCTGCCGTTCCGACCATCATCAGCGAATACACCTCCCCCGGCGACGTCGCCGTGAACGACGACGAGACACTGTACTCGCTGCTCACCGAACGCATCGCCCGCACCGGCAATGCGACCACCATCGCGGCGCGCAAGACCGGCCCGGGCGCGTGGTCGAGCATCACCACCGGCGAGTTCCACCGTCTGGTGCTCGCCGCAGCGAAGGGTCTCATCGCGTTCGGCGTCGGCAAGGGAGACGCGGTGACGCTGTTCTCCGCCACCCGCTTCGAGTGGGGCGTGCTGGATTTCGCGCTCGCCGCGATCGGCGCGGTGAACGTGCCGGTCTACGACACCGATTCCGCGGCACAGGCGGAGCGCATCATCAACGACTCCGGCGTGAAGCTCGCCATCACCGATAACCGCGAACGCTATGACCGTCTCGATTCGATCAACGACCGATGCCCCGGCCTGCAGCGCATCCTCATGATGGACGGCAACGCGCTGGGCGCTTTGGAGGGATTGGGCGTGTCGGTCTCCGACGAGGAGCTGGAGGCGCGCATCGCCGACACCCATGCCGACGACCTCGCCACTATCGTGTATACGTCCGGCTCGACCGGCGCCCCGAAAGGCGTGGAGCTCACGCACCGCAATTTCCTGTCGGTGGTTCGAACCGGATACGAGTGCCTCGGCGAGGTGCTGTGCGACAACCATCCACGGCTGCTGCTGTTCCTGCCCCTCGCCCACTGCTTCGCACGGTTCATCCAGTACTGCTCGATTGGCTCCGACGATGGCGTGGTCGGCTATCTGCCGGATACGAAGTCGCTGCTTCCCGACCTGCGCTCGTTCAAGCCGACCTATCTGCTCGGCGTGCCGCGCGTGTTCGAGAAGGTGTACAACGCCGCGTCACGCAAGGCCGGCACCGGTTTCAAGGGGCGCATGTTCGCGCAGGCCGCCCAGTGCGCCCGCGAATGGTCGCGCACCGAGCAGGACGGAGGCAAGCATTCCGCCAGCCAGCGCGCCCGGCACGCGATGTTCGAGACATCGGTGTACCGCGCGGTTCGCGGCGCACTCGGCCCGAACATCCGGTATGTGGCGTGCGGCGGGGCTCCGCTGAGCGCCGATCTGGCGCACTTCTTCGCCGGCATCGGCCTGCCGATGATCCAGGGATACGGTATGACGGAGACCGCGGCACCGTTTACGGTGACACGCGTGAACGACAACAAGATCGGCACGGTCGGCCAGCCCGCCCCCGGCTCGTCGGTGCGCATCGCGGACGACGGCGAGGTGCAGGTGCGCGGCGCGAACGTGTTCCGCGGCTATCACAATCTCCCCGAGAAGACCGCCGAAACGTTCACCGCCGACGGCTGGCTCAAGACCGGCGACCTCGGCTCGCTCGACGAGGACGGCCGGCTTATGATAACCGGCCGCAAGAAGGACATCATCATCACCGCCGGCGGCAAGAACGTCTCCCCCATCCCGATGGAGGAGGAGATCGCCAAGTGCCCGATCGTCGAGCACGCCGTGGTCGTGGGTGACGGGCGTCCGTTCATCGGCGCCTTGGTGACGCTTGACCCGGAAGGTCTGGCGTCGTGGCTGCCGACCATCGGTCAGCCGGCCGACTTGTCGCTGGCCGACGCGGCCGCGCTCCCGCAGGTGCGCGAGGAGATCCAGCCGTTCGTCGACCGCGCGAACGCGACGGTCTCGCGGGCCGAATCAGTGCGCAAGTTCGTGGTGCTGGATGCGCAGTTCACCCAGGAGAACTCCTGCCTGACGCCGTCGCTGAAGGTCGTGCGTCCGGCTGTGAACCGCGTGTTCTCCGGCGCGATCGACCAGGAGCTGTACGCCGGCAAGCGCTGACCACCGGGCCGCATAACCGAACGAGGGGTGGTGCGAACGTGCCGTCTGGCACATTGATATGGCCTGTTTTTTGTTCCGCTCTTATAGTGAGGCGGCTTGCGCCGCTTGGTTCGCGTAATACCCGGTTTCGGTCCGTTCCGGTGTCCTGCAGCCCGAGGCCGGTGCGGCCGGTCCGGGCGCCCCCGCCTCGAACCCGCGTTCCGCGAGGCCGAGCCGTGCCGCGAAAAAAGCCGACGCCGTCGTCAATATCTCGTTCGCCCGCCTCAATCGCCCGGCGGCACTCGTCATCATCCAGCAGCGCGAGTCCGCCCCGGACTCCGCCGACCAGTTTCACTGCCTTGCTATGCCTACCCATAGCTTCATTGCACGTACTATGCAGCTACTTTGCAAATCAAAACCAACACGTTGGTCTAACAGACCCAAGAAAACGCGCGATCCTCGGTCAGCGGTTGGCGGCGGGGCCGAGCGACGAACGCTTCACGACTTCTGCGGGGAGCAGACCGACACCATGTGCGGACGCGGGCAACGCCACTTCGTCACCTTCCCCCAGCAGATGCAGCACCTGCCGCATCGCAGCGACGCCCAACGCCTCAAAATCAGGCCGAACCGTGGTCAGAGGCGGAATCATGTTGTCCATCGCCGGCATGTCATCGAACCCGACCAGACTGATGTCACGTGGAATGCGAACACCGTGCTCATACAGGGCACGCGCGACGCCCACCGCCTGATTGTCGTTCGCCGTGACCACGACCGTCGGCAACTTGCCGCCCTGATTGCCGATGGAATCGAGAATATGGTTCATCCTGGCGTACGCCTCGGTCGACTCCCAGGTCTTGCAACGCACCGTGACGGAACTGATGGAGCGGGCGCGGGTCAGTTTCACCCAGGCATCCAGTCGCGTCATCGCACCGCGCCATCCCAACGGACCGGCGAAGTACAACGCCCGCTTGTGACCGTATTCGGTCAGCATGCGCACCACATCGTCCATCGCACGCCACTGGTCGATACCGACGATCGACACGCGGTCGCGCTCGCGCGGGTGAATCAGGCGCAGCCCTTCGCTCACGCTGAGTTCGCCGTGCGTGGAGGTGATCATCACGCGAGGCTGCGTCAGCTGCGTGTAGCAGGCCGCTTCGAACATGACATCGGTGGGCGTGAGCATGATGAACGCGTCGACGTTCTGCTCGTTGAACGTGCCGCACAGATTCTCGAACTCCGCCCGCGTGCACAGCGCCTCATGCACCATCATCACCGACATGAACAGGCCGTGCTTGCGCGCCATCATCTCGATCGCGGAAATCGCCGAAATAGGGCCGTAGAACTTCATGCCGCCTGCGATCAGGCCGATCGTGCGGGAACGGTGCGATGCGAGCGCTCGCGCCGAGTTGCTGGGACGATAATCGAGCGCCTTGATGGCATCCTGCACTTTGGTGCGGGTGGCGTCGGAGACATCGGGAGAATCGTTGATGACCCGGGACACCGTCTGATGACTGACTCCGGCGAGCTTCGCGACTTCGAACATGGATGGGCGTTTCCGCCCGCTTCGCTTGGCCGTCACGCTGTCAAACCTCCCGCTGCATAACAACACAATATGGGCAAGTCTACCCGGTAACGCTTAGATAACACGCGTGAGCGCTCACAGATCATGCGCAGGTAACAGATTCACCACTGCGCCGTTCGGATTCACGCCCCGGACTTCTTCTCACAAAGAACTGTGGCACTACAGCGCCCGCACCTGAGACAAAGCACCGAGTCAGATAACCGGGCCGGGCCAAATTAAGCCGCGCCATGCCGAGCCGCACGGCGCAGGCCCGGAATCAGCCGCAACGCCGCAATCAGGTCAGATGCCACGTGACCCGATGCAGCGGCGTGACTCCCAGACGGGCGATGGCGTCGCGGTGAGCCGCCGAGCCGTATCCCTTGTTGTGCGCCCAGCCGTACGGCGCGTACCGCGGATTGCCCTGCGCGATGTCAACCATCAGGTGGTCCCTCGTCACCTTCGCGATGACCGCCGCGCAGGAGACGGTCGCACAATGACGGTCGCCCTTGACCTTGCACGACACCTGTACCGGAATCGGCAACGCCGGCGCGTCAAACGTGTTCATCGTCTTGGTGATGTAATCGTTCGGACCGTCCAGGATGACGTCCACGCGACGACCCGAACCGGCCGGCCCGTCCATGCCGAGCTGCCGCTCCACATCGTTGAGCGCCCGCAAGGCGGCGATGCCCAACGCATGCGATATGCCCCATTCGTCGATTTCGGCGTTACTCGCCTGACCTACCGCGTAAGCGGCGCACCACGAACGCAACTCGTCGACGATTCCTTCGCGCCTGTGCTCGGTCAGCAATTTGGAATCGGCGACACCGGCCGGCACTTGCGCGGCGGCGAGGTCACGTGACCACATGGCGGCCGCCCCGACCATGACCGGACCGGCCAGCGCCCCGCGCCCGACCTCATCGCAGCCGATCACCACATCGCAGCCTTGGGCGGCAAGCTGCCGCTCCATATCAAGCGTCGGATGTTCGATCATCGCCATATCACCATCCGTCTGATGTCACTGCGCCTTGCCGGCGGGCACGTCCTTGAACACATCATGATGGGAGCTCAGGAAACTCATCCGGTTCAGCGGCCAATACCGCATCAGTCCCACTCCGACCACATTGTCGATGGGCACCAAGCCATGATCACCGTCGTCCTGATGGTATCGGGAGTCGGCTGAGCTGGCGCGGTTATCCCCCATGACGAAAATATGCCCGGCGGTCACCTCGACACGGAACGAGAAACTGCTCGGGTCGACGCCGGATTTGATGTATGATGTCTCGTCAATCGCGACGCCGTTGATCTTGACCGGCTGCCCGGCACCGCCGCACTCGACCACGTCGCCCGGCAAGCCGATCAGGCGTTTGATGAGATAATCGCCTTTGCCTCTGGTGGTCTCCTGGTTCAGCCAGTTCGCGGGGTCGTGGAACACGACGATATCGCCGCGTTTGAGATCGAAATATTTCGGCGTGAGCTTCGACGTGATGACCCGGTCGCCGATCTCGATGGTATCGCGCATCGATCCGGACGGAATCACGTAAAAGCCGATCAGGAAGATGCGTACCAGCAGTACCGCCACGAAGGGGACGACGCACCAGATCAGCAGGTCTCGGAACGAGAACGAATCATTGTTGTGCTTAGGCGAGGTCTTGCGATGGGCGCCTTTCCTGCGGCGGGCCAACGAGTCTCGGCCGTCGGTGCCCACTACCCGCCCCGGCATATCGGTGGGGTCCACGCCATGATCGGCTATGGCGACGATCCATTCGTCCCGGCTGAATTCGGTGCCGGAACCGGGCATGGCCCGATCCGTCCGATGGTCGTCTGGCCGCATAGTTCCTCCATCACGCATACATGAAACCCCAACTATACTAGCGGCGTTCCTATAAATTCAGCCCGGAACCAATCGGCTCCGGGCTGAATTTCACGGTACTGTCGCCTCACTTGGCAAAACTCAGGCCTGAGTCGCCTTGGCGGAGTTGTCGCGACGCTCGACAATGCGAGCCGCCTTGCCGCGCAGCTTGCGCAGGTAGTACAGCTTCGCGCGACGCACGCGGCCCTTGCGCACCAGCTTGATGGAGTCGATGGACGGGGAGTGCAGCGGGAAGCGACGCTCCACGCCGGTGCCGAAGCTGATCTTGCGGACCAGGAAGGTCTCGCGCAGGCCGGAGCCCTGACGAGCGATCACCACACCGGTGAAGGTCTGGATACGGGAGTTGTTGCCTTCCTTGATCTTGACGTTGACGTCGACGGTGTCGCCGGGACGGAACGCCGGGATCTCCTCGGCGGGCTTCATGTGCTTGGCGTCAAATGCCTCAACAGCGTTAACCATTGCTATTCCTTAGTCGCTGCCGCATATCAGCGCACTGGTTTGGGGTTCGGTGATGACTGGCATCACGAACACGTCTGTAACTCCCTCGGGTCTGCCCTCAGGAAGCCTGTCAATCCGCCGAAACAGCGGCTTTGCGCCCGTTCGGTCTGGACTCATGAAGAGGCGGCTTATGCGGCGGCCGACCCTCGACACAGCAAAACAGCATTTTATTGATTCATATGGACGAGACGGAATTGACCTCAACTTCGGCCGGGCTCCGTAACGGAAGCCTCCCGTTCAGCCGACGGAACGAGCCGACACGCCCGGAGTGTGCAGCACAATTGTTGAGTATCGCCATGCGAATGGTGCGATAAAGCCAATCGCGATATTGAACCGCGACGATTGTGCTACGCACTCCGGGCATGTCACAAGCACAGACCCCCATACCTCGCTCGCAGCCGAAACCAAATCACAATCCCCTCATGTGCCCCGTCGTCAGTGCTGGCCGTACACGTTCTGGTAACGGTCGTTCAGCTTGTCGATGTCCGCCTGGCCGATCTCGATGATCCCACCCAGCTGACGGGCGGCCCACATCGTATGAGCCACCTCCTCGGTCATAGCAGCGGCCTTCACCGCGGCCTCCGCATCCTTGCCGATCGTGAACGGACCATGGTTCTGCATCAGCACCGCCTGCGATTTCGGATACTTCTTCAGGGTCTCCACCACGCCCTTGCCGATCGCCTCCGAGCCGATCAGACGGAACGGGCCCACCGGCACCGGGCCGCCAAACTCGTCACCCATCATCGTCAGGCCGCACGGGATGTTCTGACCCGTCGCCGCCCACGCCGTCGCGTACGTCGAATGCGTGTGCACCACGCCGTACACGTCCGGCATGTTGCGGTAGATGTACGCGTGCGACGCCGTATCCGACGAAGGCGCCTCCGCCCCATCCACCACGTTTCCGTCCAGATCGCACACCACCATGCTCGACGGCGTCAGGTACTCGTAGCGCAGACCCGACGGCTTGATCACCATCAGATCCGCCGAATGCAGACGCTGCGACACATTACCCGCCGTCCACACCACCAGGTTCCACTTGATCAGCTGCTGATGCAAGGCCGCCACGACCTCACGCACCTGCTTGGCCTCAGCACGAACCTCAGGACCAAAATCAGCCAACGAAACCATAATCACCACTCACTTTTCTTATTCGCACTTATATATCGGGACGTTCATCAGAGGCGGTGCCGGCGCGCCGCGCCGGCACCCACGAGCGGGCTCAGTATTCTCCGATGCCGGCGATCGGCTCCTGTTCGATGCCCACCACGTCGAACAGCCCGTCGAACATCTTTTTGGCCCGAGTCACCTCGGCCACCGGATCCGGCGACTCATCGGTCCACATCTCGACCGTGTAGCTGCCCTGGTATCCCAGTCGTTTGAAGATACGCAGGCACGCCTCGAAGTCGACCGTCCCCTCACCGAAGGGCACCCGTTTGAACACGCCTTTCGAGGTCTCGCCCACCGGCTTGGTGTCCTTGAGGTGCACGGCAACGATGTTGTCGATGTTGGATTCGATCTCGCGCCCCACATCGTTGGTGGGCCAAGCCGTGAGGTTGCCCACATCCGGGTACGCCTGCAGCCATGGACTGCGCACTTGCGACTTGTAATAGGCGACCTTGTCCAGCGAGTTGATGAACGGGTCGTCCATCGTCTCGATGGAGAGCATCACCAGTTTCTTCGCGGCCATGTCGACGCATTTGCGCAGGTTCTCGACGAAGTATTCGCGAGACAGCAGGGTTTTCGGCTCGTAATACACGTCGTATCCGGCGAGTTGGATGTTGCGGATGCCCAGATCGACGGCGAGGTCGATCGCCTTGCGCATCATGTCGAGCGCCTTCTCGCGTACCTCGGGGTCTTTTGACCCGAGCGGGAACCGCCTGTGACCGGAGAGCATCATGGTGTTGATGCGGCTGTGGGTGCGCCACATGGCGTCGCGGAACCGTGCCCGGTCATGCTCGGTCCAGTCAAGACGGGCCAGTCGCTCGTCGCTTTCGTCGACCGAGAATTCAAGGAAGTTGTATCCCAGCTCATGCACCAGATCGAACGTCTGCTCCCAGCTCAGGCCGCGCGGCAGTGCCTTTTCATATATTCCTAGCGCGTTGGTGACCATGTCAGCGCTCCAGCGAGTTCTGCATGTCACGCAGCGCGGCCCATCCGCCGTCGAGTGCGGTCAGCAGCGCCTCATACGCCTCGAACTTGCGGTCATACACCGCGGTCTGATCCGCGTGCGGCTCGAACCGCTTGGCGAGCTTCGACATGTTGTCGAACGCCTCCTGGAACGACCCGTACAGGCCTGATCCGACCGCCGCGCACATGGCACCGCCAAGACCGCCCAGTTCGGTTACGGCCACGGTCTCGACCGGCAGGTTGAGCACGTCGGCGAACATCTGCACCCAAGGATCAGAATTGCATACGCCACCGGAGATGCGGATGGCCTTCGGCTTGTGCCCGAGCACACGCAGCAGCTGCTCGACATGGTGGCGGTGGGCGAATACCACGCCCTCGTACACGGCCCGCAACAGCTGGTCGCGCTCGCTGGAGCTGCGCAGTCCGATGAACGCGCCTTCCGCCCCCAGGTTCACGTTGCTGCCGTAGAGGAACGGGAAGAACAGCACGTCGGTGTACTTGACGTCGGTACGTTCCAGCATCGCTCCGAGTTCGTCGTAGCTGGCGGCTTTGGAGCCGTCTGCCGTCATCATGCGCAGCACGTAGTCGAGGTTGCCGGCGGAGGTCGGGCTGGACGCCTCGACCAAGGTGTTACCGGTGGGGAACACGGAGTTCATGCAGCCGCCGTCGAGCGGCGCCATGGTCTTGCTGGGGAACACGTTGATGTTCCACGTTCCAGCGGTGATGCTGAAGATATCGTCGCTCAGCACGCCGGTGGCGAGCGCGCAGGCGTCGATGTCGAACAGTCCGGCATACACGGGAGTGCCTTCGGAGAGGCCGGTGTTCGCCGCCGCTGCGGCGGTGATGGATCCGCAGCGGTCGGTCGCGCTGACGAGCTTCGGCATGCATTCCAGCATTTCCGGGATGCCGAAGAAGTCGAACAGCCGGCCGTCATATTCACCGGTTTCGAGGTTGACCAGATTGTTGCCGGAGGCGTCGCCACGCTCCTCGAGGATCTCGCCGGTCAGGAAGTACCGGATGAAGTCCTTGTTGGACAGCACATGCCCGATCCGCGCGTACTGTTCCGGCTCGTTGTCCTTCAGCCAGCGCAGCAGTACCGGGAACTGCATGACCATGACGTGCTGGTGACTGATCGGGTAGATTTCGGCGACGCGGCTCTCGAATTCGTTGGCCAGGTCCGCGGCGCGGCTGTCGGAGGAGAGGATGCCGTCCATGAACGGCTTGCCGTCCTTGCCGAGCACGTACAGCCCCTTGCCGTGGCCGACCGGTACGACGCCGTCGATCTGGCTTCCATCCAGTCCGGCGGATTCCAGCGCGGCCTTGACCGCCTTGCCGATGTCACGCCACATCTGGCCGGGGTTGACTTCGCGGAAGCCGGGACGCCGCTCGATGGCGTCGGTCGGGAACGACGAGACGGACAGTTGCCGGCCATCCTGGTCGACGATGATGACCTTGGTGTTGGTTCCGCCATTGTCAATGGTGAGGAAATGCTTCGTTGCGTTTGTCATGATGATTCCTTATTGAATATGTGCCGATGATATCGCAGCCGCTCAGGCGATCATGTTGAACAGTTCGCCGATCTTGACGGCGACCCAGCCAATCCATGTGCTCACTGCGCCGGTCATGTTGGTGACGGCGGTGAAGTCCTTGGGCAGGTCGATGTTGCTCTGCGTGAACGATTGAGTGACCCAGGGCGCGATATCGGTGCCGACGTAGAGGATGATGATGACGCTCAGCGTGCCGACGATCAGCATCTTGAACATGTTGCGGCGCACGAACGGGGTGACCAGCGCGAGGATGAACACGAGCGACGCGAGGTCGGCGAACGGGAGCATCTCGTTGCCGGGCAGGATGAAGGCGAGCAGAATGGTGATCGGGATGAGCAGCAGACCGGTGGCGAGCACCGAGGAGTCGCCGATGAGCAGCGCGGTATCCATGCCGATGTAGAACTCGCGGTTGGGGAACCAGATCTTGAGCTGCTTCTCGGCGGCGTCACGCACGGAAATCAGGCCTTCGATCAGCACGTCGATCATCTTGGGCAGCAGCACCATGGCCGCGGCGATGTTGATGGCGAGCGTCACGGACTTGTCAGGGCTGTAGCCGGCGAGCACGCCGATGAGCAGACCGAGGATGAAACCGATGACCACGGGCTCACCGATGGCGCCGAAGCGCTTGCGGATCTTGTCGGCGTTGAAGTCGACGTTCTTAAGGCCGGGGATCTTGTCGATGATCCAGTTGACGGCGATGGCGAGCGGCGACCAGGCCAGACCGGCAAGGTGCGGGAACGAGATGCCTTCGAGGTTGTATTCCTTCTGGATGTAAGGCGCGGTGAGGTCAGCGACCTTCAGCACGATGGCGAAGATGACCCAGGTGAAGATGACGGCGAACCAGAAGTTGCCGGTGACGGCATAGACCAGCGCTCCGACTTGCAGGAAGATCCAGTAGTTGAAGATGTCGACGTCGATGGTCTTGGTGAGCTTGCAGAACACCATGATGGCGTTGATGACGAGGAAGCCGACGACCGTGGCGACCATGATCGGCGTGCCCCAGCCGACCGTCGAGGCGGTGGGCCAGCCCACGTCAACCGTAGTCAGGTGCAGGCCGAGGCGGTTGACCATCGCCTTCGAGGCGGGGCCGAGGTTGTCAAGCAGCAGGTTGATGACCATATTGACGCCGACGAAGCCGACGCCGACGGTCATGCCGGCCTTAAAGGATTTGCCGATTCCCATGCGGAAGATGAGTCCGACCACGAAGAAGATGATCGGCATCATCACCGAGGCGCCCAGGCCGATGATGGTGTTGATGATTTCCATAATGTTCCTTTCCCGTGCACGAGGCAGGCTGCTTCGCCCGCTGCTCTGCGTTGTTGCCCCGCACTTTCCGTCGGCGTCGGTCTTCGATGAGCCCTGCGCGTCGACAGCCTCTAGCTAACGGCGGAAAGGTCTTGCACACCACCCACGCGATGAACACATGTTCATCGAACACATGAGAGCTGAGTGAGCACATGTAATCGACCTTCTTTTTTGCAATCAATTGGGAGCGCTCACATATCAAGGATTCATTGAGTTCTTTCGCGCTCTGAACAATTGTTCAGCATCGTTGCTGCACTGGAAAAACTAACATATGTTCACCGGCCACACCGGATGGAATAGAATAATGCCATGGTTGCAAACAAGCTGACAATGACGACAACTGAGTCGCGAAACCACATCGAGCTCGTGCTGAAAATCGCTCGCATGTATTACACGGACAATCTGACGCAGGCGCAGATTGCCGCGCAGATTGGATACTCCCGCCCCACCATCTCGCGGCTGCTCAGCGAATCGCGCGACCGGGGCATGGTACGCATCGAGATCGGGCATCCACTCGAACGTCTGATGCAGCTGGAGGACGCGCTGGTAAGACGGTACGGGTTGAAATGCGCACGAGTGGCGCAGGTCAATCCCGGGCAGGATCCCAGCACCATCGTCCCCCGATATGCCGCGGCCCTGCTTACCGAAAAGTCGTCGCCCGACTCGCTCATCACCGTCTCCAACGGACGGGCCGTCGCCGCCACGGTCCGCGAAGTCGCCATCCAGGACTGGCCGAAATCCAATGTGGCGCAGATGGTGGGCGCCCTCTCCCCCAGCAATCCGATGACGGATTCGCCCGACATCTGCCGCATGCTCGCCGAACGCCTCGGCGGCACCGTCACCACACTCCACGTACCGATGATCCTCTCCTCCGCCCATATCGCCGCGGCCATGCGCCAGGAGCCACAAATCGCCACCGCGCTGGCGCTCGGCGGCGGCGCCGACGTGGCCCTGGAAGGGGTCGGTGCGACCGAAGGCGACCGCCTCAGTCCGGTGTTCGACGCCTATGTCACACCACACATGGTCAAGGAAATCCGGGCGCAGGGCGCGGTCGCCACCGTATGCGGGCACTTCATCGACGCGCAGGGAAGGCCCGTATGTTCGGAGCTGTCCGACCGCATCATCTCGGTGGAGCTCGATCGCCTGAAGCGCATCGCGCTGGTCATCGGCGTGGCATGGGGGCAGGAAAAAGTCAAGGCCATCAAGGCCTGCCTGGTCGGCAGCTATATTTCCGCCCTCGCCACCGACCAAGCCACAGCCGAAAGCCTGCTCGCCTGACATCCATCCGATCCTGCCCCGCCGGCGGGGCAGGATATGGCCCGGCGTAGTTTGGGCGCGACACTACGGAGTTGACATGGTCTGCCGGCGGTTTTACCCTGAGAGCGTCGGTAGGCGAGGCTACCGCAGGGATATGGGTTGCTGCCGCTAACAGTGGAGACACTGCACGCAGGTCAGCAGTTCTTGTCGGATTAAGGCATGAACTAACGCAACTCCACCGCCCTGCGATGCTGAAGCTTGAACGATGACACGACTAGGGGCAACTCTTCGAGAAGTCGCACTTCCTCATGTCGTCAATGTCCGACGGCGTATTGGTTCCATTGAGGAGGTGAATGTCATGGACGGCGATTTAGGTCATAGTAGCCGGCTGCGCGATGGCGGTCAACATCACATGCCATCGGGCGCAGCATACGGCCCATTCTCTTCACACGTTTGTACCGCGACCATGGCATTGGCCGTCCGTCACGACACCGCCGCATCCGGCGAGGGCGATCCGATCACTGACTGATTCGGCTCGCATCGACTTCACCGCCTCACGACGGCTGCGACATCCCGCATGACGTACGCGCCGAACGCCTGAATCGCGAATCCACATCCCGTTCTCCGGGCTCCCGGCATATCGGCATCATCATATGACGACGCCGATCGGCTATCTGCATGCAGACATACCCGCATATCGGCGCGCCTGCACGCGACCGCTGACGCCCATGGCGCGCACTTGCCGCACGGATACCGAGTCGAACGCCCACCGAACGGGAACCGTTTATCTCCTTCGAGATAACGACATGAGAGCGCACAGGTTCCGTTATGTCCAACTTCTTCAATTACTCCTCGTTCCCCGGCATTCGTCCGCGTTCCGACGTCGACGCTGCCGACATGTCCCGCAGCAGCGCCGCGCGCCGCATCGCCGCAGACGTGGTGGTGGCCGCGGGCGTGCTCGCTCTGTTCGGCGTCGTCGCCTGGCTGCTGCCGCAAATCAACGAACCGATCGGCCCGTCAGGTGTGCCGAGCACGGTGAGCGACGATTTGCATCTGCTGCCGTATTACGCGCTGCGTTCGGTGTTCCGCATGTTCATCGCGCTGTTTTTGTCACTGGTGTTCAGCTTCATCTATGGTTTGGCGGCGGCCCGATGCCGGCGACTGCGCATGGTGCTGATACCGCTGCTCGACATCCTGCAGTCGGTGCCGATCCTCGGCTTCCTGTCCGCCACGGTCACCATTTGGATGGTGTTGTTCCCCGGCTCCATTCTCGGCGTGGAGGCGGCGTCGATCTTCGCGATCTTCACCAGCCAGGCGTGGAACATGACCTTCTCCTTCTACCATTCGCTGCTCAGCGAACCGCAGGAGTTGGATGAGGCGGCTCGCTCCATGCAGCTCACGCGCTGGCAGCGTTTCTGGAAGCTCGACGTGCCGAATTCGATGATTCCGCTGCTGTGGAACTGCATGATGAGCGTCGGCGGCGGCTGGTTCTTCCTGACGGCCTCGGAGATGATCTCCGTGAACAACAGGACGTACGCACTGCCCGGCCTCGGCAGCTTCGTGGCGGTGGCGTCCGAGCACGAACAGCTGGGCAAGGTGCTGTGGGCCATCGTGACCATGGTCATCGTGGTGCTGCTCATCGACGTGCTGCTGTGGAAGCCGCTGACGGCGTGGGCCGAGAAGTTCCGCATCACGCAGAACGAGTCCGTGCAGGCCAAGACGAGTCTGGTGCTGTCGGTTCTGCGGCGTTCCGGCATTTCGGATGCGCTGGCTCTCGTGGGCCGGCCCATCGCCAATCTGATGTTCTGGCTGACCCGCCCGCTGGGCCGTACCGGCGCACGCTGGCCGGCCGCCGGCACCCGGCGTCGCACGCTCGACATCGCGTTCATGGCGCTCATGGCTGTGGCCTGCCTGGCCGGTCTGTGGATGCTGGGGCGTTTCATCTCGGACGGCGAGGGGTTCGCCGAGGTCGGCCACGCGATGGTCCTGGGACTGATCACGTTCATGCGCGTGACGCTGCTGACCGTGGTGTGCTCCATCATCTGGGTGCCGATCGGCGTGAAGATCGGCATGAATCCGCGGATTTCCCGGTTCGTGCAGCCGCTGGTGCAGGTGTTGGCGAGCTTCCCCTCGAACTTCACGTTCCCGTTCGTCACACTGTGGTTCATCGCCTGGCATATCGACATCAGCTGGGGCAGCATTCTGCTCATGTCGCTGGGAACGCAGTGGTACATCCTGTTCAACGTGATTGCGGGCGCTTCGGCCATTCCCGATGACCTGCGCGAGGCCACGCGGGCGTTCCATCTGGACACGCGGCAGCGGTGGACCAAGCTGATCCTGCCGGCGGTGTTCGGCTCGTGGTGCACTGGCGGCATCACCGCGGCGGGCGGCGCGTGGAACGCCTCCATCGTCTCCGAGATCGTGGCCTACGGGCACACCACGCTTACGGCAAATGGATTGGGAACATATATCGCCAATGCGACCGCAGTGGGAGACACCGGCAAGACCATCATCGGGGTTGCCGTGATGAGCGTGTTCGTCGTGGGCGTCAACCGGCTGTTCTGGCGTCCATTGCAGACGTACGCCGAGCGCCGTTTCTCCGTCGCCTGACGGAGGCCGCACCGGCCGTCCCGGCCCATCGACCCGCAACAATCCAACAGTATCGGCGGCGAGCGCATGTCATTCGAATCCGCCGCGATCATCCGCAAAAAAACGTACCAGCAAGGACCATTTATCATGACCATCGCAACTTTTTCCGACCGCACCTCAACCTTCCCGCAGACCGCCGCGACGAACGCCGCCGGCACCGCGATCATCGAGGCGCAGCACGTGGGCAAGACCTACCGCGCCGAGCGCGGTAAGGAGCTGACCGTGCTGCGCGACATCTCCTTCACCCTGCATGAGGGCGAGATCGTGGCGATCCTGGGCCGGTCCGGCGCCGGAAAATCCACGTTCCTGCGCATCCTGGCGGGCCTGGTACCCGCATCGAGCGGTACCGTCACCTACCGCGGCACCGACATCACCGGCCCTAATCCCGGAGTGGGACTCGTGTTCCAGACCTTCGCGCTGATGCCGTGGCTCACGGTGCAAGCGAATGTGGAACTGGGGCTGGAGGCCCGCGGCGTGCCGCGCGAGGAACGCCGTCGCGCTGCACTGCAGGCCATCGACGCCATCGGACTGGACGGATTCGAGAACGCGTACCCGAAGGAGCTCTCCGGCGGCATGCGCCAGCGCGTGGGCATCGCACGGGCCCTGGTGGTGCAGCCCGATGCGCTGTTCATGGACGAGCCGTTCTCCGCATTGGATGTGCTGACGGCCGAGAACCTGCGCAACGAGGTGCTCAAGATGTGGAGCGGTGATCAGCGTTCCATCAAGTCGGTGCTCATCGTGACGCACAACATCGAGGAGGCCGTGCAGATGGCGGATCGTGTCGTGGTGCTCGGCTCGCATCCCGGTCATCTCATCGCCGACGTGCCCGTCACCCTGCCGAGGCCCCGCGACCGTCATTCCGCCCAGTTCGAGGCTATGGTCGACACCCTGTATGCGATCCTGACCGGGCAGAGTCGTGATGGCGGGCCGGCGGATACCGCCGACGAGCGCACGGCCGCCGGGGACGGCGTCGCGCATGGCACGTCAGATGGCGCGGCGAACCAGACCGCGGCAGCGGATCAGGCCCCGGCCCGGGCGAGCAATGCCGACCATCAGGCATCCTCCGACATGCTGCCCAACGCTACGCCGGGAGGCCTGGCCGGACTGGTGGAGATCGTATACGATCACGCGCAGGGCATCGACCTGGCCGATCTGGCCGCCGAGCTGTCATTCGAGGTGGACGACCTGTTCCCGCTGATCGACGCCGGAACCATGCTGGGATTGCTGACCGTCGAGAACGGGCACGTGACATTGACCGAGCTCGGACGCCAATGGAGGCAGGCGGACATTCTGACAAGCAAGACGATGTTCGCCGCCATGCTGCAAGACAAGGCACCGCTGGTGCGCATCATCGACCGAGCGATCCGTCACAGCGAACACGGCCGCCTGCGCGGCGAGCTCATCGTCGACCTGCTGAGGGCCCGTCATACGGACACGGAGGCGGAGCGCCAGTTCAACATCGCCATGACGTGGGGTCGATACGGAGAACTGTTCGACTACGACGCCGATGATGACATCATCACCGTCGACGCCGCCAACCCGGCAAACGCCACCCGACCGGCCGAGGAAGCCAGCGAAACGGACTGAGTTGACCCGTCTCAGCCAACTGCCGCAATGGAAACAACGATCAACCCGACAGCGGAACGGACCGCCCCGAATCGCCAAGGAGGAATCATGAACACGCTACGACTGATACGCTGGCGCGACGAGCGCCACGCCAGCATCACCCAGCGACTGAATTTCGCCGCCCATGCCACGCCAGAGGCCACGCTCGCCTTGGTGTATGCGCACGAATCCGGCTTGGAACCCGACGAGGTTCGCCGGATGCGTCGGGCTTACGGCGGCAACACCATACCGGCACGCCGGTGACCGCGGGCATCATCCTGCTCATGGTGGTGTCCGGTCTGATCCGATACGTGCACGACTCCCGAAGCTCGCATGCCGCCACGGCGCTAGCCACCATGGTGAGTACCACGGCGACGGTGCGGCGGGTCGGTGCCGGCGAGCGGCAGATTCCGTCCGAAGAGCTTGTCGTGGGCGACATCGTGACGTTGTCCGCCGGAGACATCGTCCCGGCCGACTGCAAGCTGCTGGAGAGCCGAGACCTGCGCATCGCGCAGGGGGCGCTCACTGGCGAAAGCATGCCCGTGCGCAAGGATGCTGCCGCACTGCTCGCCGCCGGCGCCAGGGACACCGCGTTGACGGACGCGGCGTGCCTGGTGTTCATGGGCACGACGGTGATTTCGGGTTCCGCGTTGGCAGTCGTCATCGCCACAGGCCGCAGCGCACTGTTCGGCGGACTGTCACGCGCGTTCCAATGGCAGCGGCCGCGCACGCGCTTCGAGCGCGGCATGAACTCCACGTCCTGGATGCTGATGGCGTTCACGGCGGTCACCGTGCCCGTGTCCATGCTGGTCACCGGCATCGCGAGCGGCGACTGGCTGCAGGCCCTGCTGTTCGGCGTATCCGTGGCGGTGGGGCTCACGCCGGAGATGCTGCCGCTGATCGTCACCGTCTGCCTGTCCCGGGGCGCGCGGACGATGGCCTCCGGCAAGGCCATCGTCAGGCGGCTCGACGCCATCGAGACGCTGGGCGGCATGGACGTGCTGTGCGTCGACAAGACCGGCACACTTACCAGCGGCGTCATCAAGCTCGACCGGGCGCAGAGCATGAGCGGGTTGAACTCGTCCTACGTGCTGCATGCGGCATGGCTGACCACACTGATTCCCCACACGACGAGCAATCCGTGGGATGACGCCATCGTCGCAGCCGAAGGTGACTCGGCAAACGATACCGGCGACGTACAGGTCGAGGGAGGCACGCCTTTCGATCCGATACGACGCCGGGCGACCGTCATCGTCGCGAAGAGCCATCACCGCGCGGACCGCGAGCACACAGGTGGCAGCGATATCAGTGAGACCAGCGGCGCCGGCGCCGGAACGTCCGGGAACGTCAGCCGCATCATGGTCGTCAAGGGCGCCGTCTCCGAAATGCTGCCCCACTGCGACACCGTCATGCGCAATGGAACCGCAGAGCCGCTGACCGATCGACTGCGCGGAACATATGAGCGGCTGATGGCCGACAAGGCGACGCACGGATACCGCGTCCTGCTCGTGGCGCAGCGCTCTGTGACAGACCAGACCACAGTGCAGGACGACCGCGCGCTCACCCTGCTGGGCTACCTCACTTTCCTGGACCTGCCCAAGCCCGATGCCGCCGACACGATCGCCCACATGCACAATGCCGGCATCACCGTGACCATGCTCACCGGCGACGAGCCACAAGTGGCCCGTACCGTCGCCCGGAAAGTCGGCATCAATGCTCGACGGGTGGTCACCGGCCGAACGCTGGACGACATGACGGACACCGCGCTCGGCACCGAACTGCGCCGCGTGAACGTGTTCGCCAAGCTCACTCCCGAGCATAAGGCGCGTATCGTCTCACTGCTGCGCCGCGAGGGGCATTGCGTGGGATACATGGGCGACGGCGTCAACGACCTGCCGGCCATGCACGCCAGCGAAATCGCCATCAGCGCCAGCACCGGCTCCGAGGCCGTCCGACAGTCGGCGGATGTCATGCTCACGCACAAGAACCTCGACGTGCTGCTGCGCGGCATCACGCAAAGCAGGCGCACCTGCGTCAACATGATGAAGTACATCAAGCTGGCGCTGAGCTCGAATTTCGGCAATATCATCTCGGTGATGATCGCCGGCGCGTTCCTGCCGTTCGTGCCCATGGCACCCGTGCAGATGGTGCTGCTGAACCTCATATACGACCTGGCCTGTCTCGCGATCCCATGGGACCGCGTCGACGGCGATGTCCTGCGCTCCCCCGCCCGGTGGGACACGGCGTCTATCGCCCGGTTCATGAGTCGCTTCGGGCCGGTGAGCTCGCTGTTCGATATGGTCACCTTCACCGTGTTGCTCACCCTGCTCTGCCCGGCCGTCGCAGGCGGGAGGTTCCCGGAGCTGCACGGGGATGGGTCGCGTCTGCTGTTCGTCGCCGCGTTCCAGACGGGATGGTTCGTCGTGTCGATGTGGACCCAGATCACGGCACTGCACATGCTGCGCACCGAACGCGTCCCGTTCATCGGGAGCCGCGCGTCGGTGCCGCTGGTCTGCACGTCGCTCGCGGCGCTGACTATCGCCACGGCGCTGCCGTTCACGCCGGTCGGCGCATGGATGGGTTTCCACGTACCTCCGGTGTCGCTGTTCGCGCTGCTCGCCATCGTCATCGCCGGTTATGCCGTGACGGTACTTGCCGTCAGAACCCTGTATCTGCACCGTCAGCAGCCGCTGCTGTGACTTCTGACCGCCCGGCGCTCCTGCGGAACC